>WNGQ01011447.1_pt1 | contig 10371 bp, 8 predicted proteins | sample 5407661 | NCBI WGS metagenome assembly WNGQ01 (sample SAMN13153382, study PRJNA577476) | soil metagenome | isolation source: 60 cm soil or saprolite under Garry oak tree replicate 2 | place: USA:California | collected 2016-06-15 | reverse complement strand
CCATGATCGTCACGTTCGGTTCGCCAGAAATCGTCAGAAGATCGTTGGCGCTTCCGCCGCGCACGAGACCGGCTGTTCCATAATGATAGGGCAATGCGACCTGGTGCAGTATTCTGCCATTGAGCTGCAATGGTCTAATGCGGCGACTAACGAGTGCACGCGCTTCAATCGCTGCACGCAACGTAATAATACAAACATGATCCCCGTTGCGGATCTTAAGGTCACGCGCAAGCTGGGGCGAAATTTCTGCGAACATCTCCGGCTGTAATTCCGCGAGATGACTGAGAAAGCGCGACATGCCGCCGGCCGTATGATGTTCGGTCAGGCGATATGTGGTCAGCACGAATGGAAATCTGGAATCGCCGGGCGGGGCGAATTGATTCTCGCGACGCGGGAACCAATGCTCAGGCGGATTAGTCTCGCGCGAATAAAGCTCGTTTGAGACGGGAGACTCGAGCGGCTCGTAATGTGTCGGCAAGGGGCCGTCCTTCAAACCTTTTGGCACGTAGATCCAACCCAACCCGTCCTCGTGCAGAATAAAAGGTGCATCACCTGGAATCGCATCGAGACCTTCGGCGCCTACCTCGGGCTCGTAGTCCGGAGATTTCCCTTGCACAAATCCGGCGACATCGATGCCAGTCCATTTTTCGGAGTCCCACCAGACCAGTTTTTTTCGTTCGCTCCAAGGATGCCCATCGGGTCTCGCACTGGCGCGATTGTAAATAATCCGGCGATCGCTCGGCCACGCGAAGCCCCAGCCGTGACCTAGATAATCTCTGGATTTCCTTGCGTTTGCCTTGTTGACGCCATCGCGACCAAACACACCAGAGTAAATCCAAGCGCCTGAGGCGGTGGATCCGTCAGATTTCAATTCGGCGAAACCGTTCACCTGCGGTCCATGATGAGGTTTTCCATCGCGATCAACCCCGCCAAAGAGGACTCCCTGGCTCCTGCCGCGGTCGGCGCCCGCGGCTACAGGGTCCGTGTACCAGCCGTTGATCTCGGCGAGTACGGCTTCCATTTGCGGATCGCCCAGTTTGTCTTCCGGATACCACCAATCCAGAGCTCGGAGCGGCTCATCGAGTGGGTCGTCCGATGCGTTCGCCTTCGCAATCAGACGCAAGGCCAATTGATGCATAAACCATGCATCGGATCGACAATCGCCTGGCGGGTCGACAGCCTTTTCCCGCCATTGCAAGAGTCGCTGGGTGTTAGTGAATGCGCCTTCCTTTTCCGCGTGACCGGCCGCCGGGAAGAAAAACACTTCAGTCTCGATCTCCTCTGGTTTCAACTCACCGCGCTCAACCTCAGGTGATTCGCACCAGAAATTTGCAGATTCGGTTTCGACCATCTCGCGCACGACTAGCCATTTTAATTTCGATAGCGCTTTTCGCTGTAGTCGCGAATTCGGCGCGCCGACGGCCGGGTTCTGTCCCATCAAAAACATACCCTCCATTTTTCCATCGAGCATGTCGTAGAGATATTCGAAGAAGGAATGGTTGCCGGTGAGTTTCGGAAGGAAGCCATAACCAAAATCGTTTTCCGTTGTCGCGCGCTGCCCGTAGTACGCCTTAAGCGTGCTCACGAGATACTTCGGGTAGTTCGACCAAAGGCCGGTTTTTTTTGTGTAGTGATCAAGATATTGCTGAAGCGTTTCGTCGCCCTTGCGCGGCATCGTCAGATACCCGGGAAGAATGTCGTAGAGCGTTGGAATATCAGTGGAACCCTGAATAGAAGCGTGGCCGCGCAACGCGAGTATGCCACCACCGGGGCGACCGATATTTCCCAGCAGCAATTGCAAAATCGACGCCGCGCGAATGATCTGCACACCTTTCGAATGCTGCGTCCACCCCACCGCGTAGCAAACCGCAGCGGTCCTTTCTGGGCCGGATGCGGCGGCGAGCGCATGCGCGACTTTGTGAAAAAGATCGGGCGGAATACCGCAAACTTTCTCTGCCATCTCCGGCGTGTAACGGGAGAAATGCCGTTTTAATTTCTGAAAGACACATTGCGGATCCTGCAACGTGAGGTCACGCTGTGGCCGGCTAAGGTCACCGCCCTTGTAAAGCCAGCTATCGCCCTCATAGGCGCGCTTCTCGGGGTTCCAACCGGAAAAATACCCGTCGCCACTATCTTCAGGGTCGCGGTATTCGTCGGACAAAATGCAGGAAGCATTTGTGTAATGAACGACATACTCGCGAAAAAACAGCTCGTACTGGATCAAGTGATTGATGAGTCCGCCGAGAAACACAATGTCAGTCCCGGCGCGGATCGGCACCCAGATGTCGGCGAGCGCGCTTGTGCGCGAGAAACGCGGATCGACATGGATGATCGTGGCACCCTGCTCCTTCGCTTTCATTACCCAACGAAAACCGACCGGGTGCGCTTCGGCCATTGAGGAACCTTCGATTAAAATGCAATCGGCATTGGCTAAATCTTGTTGTGCGGTTGTAGCTCCGCCCCGGCCGAAGGAGGTGCCCAGACCGGGCACCGTGCTGCTATGTCATATCCGGGCCTGGTTGGACACACAGACCATTCCCAAGCCTCCGGTGAAAAGCTTTTTGATAAGATAATTTTCTTCGTTATCGAGTGTCGCGCCCCCGAGATGACATATCGCCGTGGTGTGATTGACAATCGCGGCGTCTTGTTCGTGCACGAATGTACGCTTCCGCGATTCCCAGACGCGGTCGGCGACCATGTCCATCGCGCGCTCCAGTGGAATCTCCTGCCACTCGCGAGAACGCGGTGCGCGGTACTTCATCTTCGTTTCACGCCGTGCGTGCGTGAGCAATTGATATGACGCGGCCCCCTTCGGGCAGAGGTTCCCCTGACTGATTGGCGATTCCGGATCGCCTTCGATGGAAACCAGCTTGCCGTCCTTGTGATAAATGAGTTGTCCGCACCCCACGCCACAGTAAGGACAAATTGAGCGTGCGACCTGCGCATCATCGATCCTGGCGTGCATCGCGCGCGTCTTCTCTGACATCGCCTCCAGACCTGTCCCATCTTTTCGTTCGCGGATTTGGCGAATAACCGGCCACTTTGAGAGAACGGACAACATCCTGAAAGGCATCGCACGAATAATGCGGATTGGATGTTCGAAAGTCGAGTCTGATTGAGTCAACCCGACGAGGGTCAGCAGATCCCTCAGTGATTCAATGGCACCCAACCACGGGTAAAGTAATCGCTGAGCGTGAGAGATAGCATGATGAGCAGCCAGATGACACCGACGGTCGCGGCCAAGCGCAATAAACGGCTGCTGCCTTTGATGTGCATGAAAAAGAGCGCAACGAGGATGATTAGGATAAGAACGATCCAATAAAGAATCCAAGAAACGTTTTCCGAGCCGGTAAAGGCGGCGGGTTCACTCCTCAGGATGCGTTTTCTTGAACCCGTCCGTGTACCCCTTTTCGAAAGCCTGCTTACAAGCCTGTAGCCCGCCTGCTCGCGAAGGATTTCGAAGCTGCTGCCCCGGCCCCTGCTGCTCCAAACACTTTTGAGCCATCATGTTCAACTCAGCTTCCGTCGGCAACGTTGCGTCGCGCGTCGCTTCCTTCCCGGCCTTTTCACCGCTCTCATAAGCAGCCCGTTCTTCCGCTGTTGTGCCGTGACCAGCGCGCTGAGTGCAGAACACCGCGACGCTACACAGGAAGAACGCTACCAGTCCCATTAACACAAAGAAACGCACCGGCTTGAATTCTTGGGCCATGGCAAACTATGTTCCTTCTTCGCAAAAAAGAATCGCGCAGGCAGGCGGGCCGGGACGCCTGCAACGTGCTGTTGGCGAGATGCGTAGCGATCTATTACTGGACGGAATCGTCGAGGTTTAGCGCGGAGCGTGGCTCTCGTGCGAATTTGAAGCCTGCCAACTGCCGCGCCTCGGGACCAACGTTTTTCATAAGCGCGAGCACCTGAAACGCGCGGCCGAGCATCTCGGGATGGAGCAGGGTTTGTAATTCGCGCTTGGCCTGTGGCGAAAGAGGCATGAGGAAGTGGTCCCAATCGCCACAGTCAAGTCCGGATACGATTCCGCTAAGGAAATGATGTTGGTCGGTAAAGCCGGCGACACCTAATCCGTTTGCTTCCGCGCGCTGGGCAATGCTCTTCCAATCGACGCGCATGGTGATGTCGGCTTCTCCGATTTGTTCAAAAGGAGAATCGAGATTGCGGTGACGGGAGCGGATCTGAACGTGGTTCCCGGATCCCTCGTCCGAATAGCCGTAATCGATAGTAATCACATAGCCACGCTGCAAGTTTGCCGCGATTTGGTCGATCCAACCGATTGCGGCTTGGTTGAAAATCGCTTTCTGAACCGGGCGCTCGACAAACACGAACTTGTCGCCGTCGAGACCTACCAGTCTTTCTCCCCAGTGAGTGATTAATCGCACCGGCATGGCGTCCAACAGTTCATTGGAAAAATGGACACCCACAAACGTTTGCAGCGCTTCCTCCCACTCAACCTTGTGGTGAAACGCTTCGAGCGTCTGACGCTGCCGCTCTTGCAAATACGGAAAGGGTTCCACAATTTGATAACGCAAAGCTGCGAAGAACGCTGGCGCGCGTTTTTGCACGAATTCCAGAACGTCGCGCGCAAACTGCCCGTCATGTGCGCCCTGTTCGACGATCGTGAAATGGTCGACTTTGTTAAGTTGTTCCCAAATTTGGAGGAACTGCGCGGCCAACAGGTGACCGAACACAGGACCGATACTTACGTTGGTGAAGTAATCGCCTGCTCGGCCAATCGTGCAGCGGCCCGAGGAGTAATATCCGTGTTGCGGATGATAGAGCGCCTGTTGCATAAACCAGGCAAATGACTGCGGGCCTTGTGCACGAATCGTGTCGCGGATCGATTTAACGAGCGGCGTATTCAATTGCAGAACGTCCAACGCCCAGCGCTCAACGTCCAATCACGAAACACAGAGATACGCATCGCGCGCGCTTCATTCGACGTTGGCCATTCGACGTTGAGCGTGGGGTGTTTTCCTCCTAAGTTGCTGCCGGGCCCGTTTAGCCATTGAGACCGCCGAGCACCACATATCTTCGACCGCCGCCAGGATACCGGTTTAGACCACCATGGTATTTCAGACCGTGGTTTTATGTTCCGGTCGCCATTCTCGGCGTGCTGGCGTTGTTCCTGACAGTTTTTGTTTCCAGCATCCTCTTCGATCTCAAATCGCAGGCGAACGCGCTCGACTTGAACCAGCTCGAGCAAATGGAATCGGCCAGTGTAATTCTGGACCGCAATGGAAAGATCTTTGGCCAAATCTACGTCGAGAATCGCGAAACAGTGCCCTACGAGAAGTTACCTCCAGACCTCGTCAACGCCGTCGTTGCCGTCGAGGACGCAAAATTTTACGAACACCACGGCTACGATTCACTCGGGATCATTCGCGCCGCGTTGAAAAATCTGACCGCAGGTCATGTGCGCCAAGGCGGCAGCACCATCACACAACAACTGGCGCGCAACAGTTTCTCTCTCAAAGAAAGAACATATCGCCGGAAGCTGCTGGAGATTTTCCTGGCCAAACGCATTGAAGATAATTTCAGCAAGCAGAAAATCATGGAGCTGTACCTGAACCGGATTTATTTCGGTGGCGGAATGTACGGCGCCGAAGCGGCTGCGCGCGGATACTTCGGCAAGTCTGCGCGTGACATGACGCTGGCGGAGTGCGCCACGCTCGCGGGTCTGATTAAAAGTCCAAACCGCTTGTCGCCGTGGAATGATCGCGGCAATTCACGGGAGACACGCGATTACGCGCTCGACCGCATGCGCGATCTCGGATTTATCAGCCGCGAACAATGCGCCGCAGCCCGCGCACAGCAGATCGTGGTCGGGAGCCGGCAAAATGCTCAAGGGCAGACCTACGCAGTTGATTACATTCGTCAGCAGGTGATCGCTGCAGTGGGATGGGACCGCGCAATCAATGAAGGCTATCGTATTCACACTACCATCGACGTGAATGTCCAAAGGATGGCCGAAGATTCTCTAAAGACGCATTTGCAAGAAGTGGAGCACCATCCCGATTACAATCATCAAACCTACGCCGATTACGCAGCGAGGTTTCGAAAGGCAAAGGCGAACGGCACAATGTCGGAACAACCTGCGCCCGAGTATTTGCAAGGAGCGGTCATCGGTCTGGATAACGCCACCGGCGACATACTCGCGTTGGTAGGTGGACGCGATTTCGAGCACAACCAATACGATCGAGCGCTACAAGCGCGGCGCCCCGTCGGCACGGCAATGTTGCCGTTCGTTTATGCGGCGGCTTTTGAACGAGGAATGTATCCGGGTTCGGTGGTCGAAGATTCGCCGCTGGATAATCGCGCAGTGATGATCGGGGGTACAACGGGAATTCTCGGCGAATGGGGACCCGAGAATGCCGATAACCGTTACGAAGGTCCAATGACCGCCAGGCAGGCGCTGGTGAAATCGAAGAATGGCGCAGCGGTCCGCGTCGGGATGGATGCGGGTATCGATGCGGTGTTGCAGCTTAGCTCCTCGGCGGGTATTCGTTCTCCGCTTCGCCCCTATCCAGCGACATTTCTCGGCAGCAGCGAGGTAACGCTGGCTGAACTCGGCCTGGGATACACGATCTTCCCGAACGGCGGCTGGCGATCGAGCACACCGCACATTCTGGAGCGGATCGAGGAAAAAGACGGAACACTCGTATGGGACGGCAAGCAGCAGAGCATCCGCAAAATCGTAATCAAGCCCGAGACCGCGTACGAAGTGCATTCCTGTCTCGTCGATGCGCTTCAATCGGGAACGGGAAAAGCCGCTTACACGCAGTTTGGGCTAAAGAAATTTCCGGCTGCTGGAAAGACGGGGACCGCCTACGACTTCACCGATGCGCTCTTTGCGGGATACGATTCCAATTTCACTTGCGCAGTGTGGGTCGGGTTCGATAAGCCGCAGAAAATCTATCGCGGCGCGTTCGGGCGGGAACTGGCGTTACCAATCTGGGTCGACATCATGAATGCCGCCGCCGAAAACTATCCGCCGCGTGAGGTTAAACAACCGTCAAGCCTACAGCAGATCGAGATTTGTTCGAGATCAGGGCTGCTAGCTACGGACAAATGTTACGACGCGGTCAAAATGCCGACTGGGGATACAGTCCAAAAGCGGACGACTTACATGGAGATTGCAACGGCGGCGCAAGTGCCCACCGAACCATGCAATATTCACGGTGAGCCGCGCGCCCGTCTCGCTCGTGAATTTGGTTCCAGCGATCTGCCCCGGGCTGAGCTTGCTGTGAACCTGACCGAAGTCACACCGGTTGCTATAAAAAGTCCCACGCTGATAGCTGAAATGGACCCCTACAATTCCGTCAAACCAACACTGAAACCGGAGCCATTGCCCCAGCAACCAACAGAAACAGCTCAAATTCAGAAGACTGACAGCGCCACCAGCGGGACCGAGGTGAAGTCGACGAGTAACGTGACAAACGCAAATCCGCCAGGTTCGGAATCCGCTCCAGAGATTCGAAAGGCGATTCCGGTCGCACCGATTCGGAAAGCGATTCCAGTGCAACCACAGGAGGACCAACCCGCCGAGATCCGTCGTGCCATCCCGGTGAAACCGCTAGACCGAGAAGACGAGCAACGCACGCTCTTGAGATCGGCAGCGGAGTCGCCGGGTGATACCCACGAATGAGTGAGTTCGCCACGTTAAAATGGTTGAAGCGTTGAAGCGTGACAGAGTTGTCAATACCGGCAAAAACCGCAGAAAATTTTCGCCTGACGGTTCTCAATCCCGGCGGACGCGATCCCCAACAGCAATTTCATCGTGTGCCCGCTCCGGGCGAAGGCGGGCATGCTCCGACCAATTTTCACGCTTTCGCTGCGTGCACATTGGGCGCGTTTCATTGCAATGCGCGGTCCGCGATCGCAGAAGACACCCCGGTGTTTCTTCTCTTGCGTAGCGATTTTCGCGCTTCCGAGCGCGCATTCGCTGATCTAAAAAAGCAAGGTCGCGCCGTCACAGTCTCGTTGAAGGAAACTGGGTCTCACCAAATTGCACAGCAGTTGCGCGACCCGCGAAAACTAGCGCGTTTCATGAAAATCGTCAGCGAAGCCGATGGATGCATCGCCACGTCGCCTGAGGCCGCGGAAATCTACCAGCGCGTCCGCACTACGCGCAATCCTTCGACGTCCCAACTCCCTATCCGATTGAGGACCAACGCTGGAACTTTTCTGTGCCCATACCGGAACAATCTGGAATTTTCGTCGGAACACGCGAATGGGACGTGCCGTCGCGGAATCATTTGGCAGCGCTCATAGTCGCTCGACAGCTCTGCGAGGCGACAGACGAACCAGTCACTGTCACTAACTTGGATGGTTACAGAGGACGCCGATTATTGAGCGAACTTAAATTTCCCGAAGGAAAACTCCGGCTAATTGAGAAATGGAAGTCTTACCTGGATCACTTGCGCGCTATCGCGCAGCACAAAATCGTATTACAACTCGACCGCAGTCACGTCCCGGGCCAGGTCGCGGGCGATGCGCTTCTCTGCCGGATTCCATGCCTCGGAGGAGACGGCGCTATCGAAAGAATCACGTTTCCGAAAACTTGCGGCGAAGCTCGGAGCATTAATGAGATAGCTTCGATGGCGCTCGATTTGTTAAAAGATCCCGCTCTGCGCGAGGCGGTTGTCTCTGAATCGCAAGCGCGCGCCTTAGAGCAGCTTTCGTTTCAGGCGGTTCGTGCGCAATTGGCAAAATTCTTTACGGAAATCCAGACAACAAAGATGTCGTAGGCGGTGAACACCCTCTTCCTCAAAAGCTGGCGAATCGCGACGGCGCGATCGCCAGCACGCGGGGATGCACTATTCCGCAACTGCTAAAAAATGATTTCGAAGAGTTTAATGCCCTGCCATTTGCCGGGGTGATTGGGATCGAATGATGTGTTCTCCACCCAATTCCCGTAGCGAGGAGGCGCCCACGGATTAAGCATCTGAAGCGGGTTACGACCGGGGCCAAATGCTTTTGGAAGTACGCCCTCAACCTTCGGCGAAACAGGCGGCGGAGTCTCCATCGCACGCACCGGTTTTTGTCGACCGATCGGAGCTCTGAATTCCTGCGCCGAAACGGTCGTAACCAGCGCGGCCAGGATTGCGATGATGAATATTTTCATGTTTTTTCCTTTCATTGGAGGCGTGCAAATCCTTGCCCGTCACCACACCTGCCGACATTATTACATTCGATGGACTCTCTTGAAAAGGCCGCACGTGTCCTGGACATAGAAATTTTTGAACTCCAGCGGCTCCGTGAGCGGCTGGACGAAAATTTCTCGCGCGCGGTCGAATTGATCAAGGAAGCGGTAGACGCGAGGGGAAAAGTTGTGGTTATGGGCGTGGGCAAATCCGGACACATCGGCGCAAAGATCGCCGCCACGCTCACCAGCACCGGTTCGCCGGCCGTGGTGCTGGATTCCTCAAACGCGCTGCATGGCGATCTGGGCATGATCGCCGACGGCGATGTGGTGCTCGCTTTGAGTGCGAGCGGCGAGACGGAAGAATTGCTCCGAATTCTGCCGGCCGTCGCGCGGTTCCAAGTCAGGATCATCGCGATGTGCGGCGCTCCAAAGTCGACGCTGGCCCAAAACGCGCATCTTTGTCTCGACGTGAACGTCGAGCAGGAAGCCTGTCCGTTGAACATGGCGCCCACCTCAAGCACAACGGTGATGCTGGCGCTGGGCGACGCACTGGCCATGGTACTTTTGGAAGCGCGCGGCTTTAACAAGGAAGATTTCGCTAAATTTCATCCCGGCGGAATGATCGGTCGCAGCATGCTAATGCGCGTTCATCAAGTCATGCGGCCGCGCGAAGGGATGGCAATTGTCTCGACCGATACGCCCGTCCGCGACGTGCTCCGGGCCATGACGGGCGTCCGAGCGGGTGCTGCGGTTGTGACCGGCGGCGATAACCAACTGCTCGGTATCTTCACACACGGCGATTTCGTGCGCCATTTTCAATCTGATTCCAGAATTGGCGAACGACTTGTGGCAGACTTAATGACGCTGAACCCAGTTACGGTGCATAAAGACAAACTATCGGTGGAAGTTCTAATCTTGCTTGAACGCCATCGCATCGACGATCTGGTTGTAATCGATGACAATAACGTCCCGGTGGGCATCGTCGATTCGCAGGATCTCACGCGGTTGAAATTGCTGTAGGGCAACCGCGTCGGTTGCCGACGCGACGGCAGGATGCGCCTACCCTACAATTGCAAAATCGCCAGATGCGTGTAAGCTCCGCGTCCCTGCGTTGAATGCTTCGACGCTTTAACGTTTTAACGAATCACGTCTCAAGTCATGGCTGCAGCCAACGACCTACGCAGAGGAATGGCCATTAAATACAATGGTAATCCGGC
>WNGQ01009353.1_pt1 | contig 10372 bp, 6 predicted proteins | sample 5407661 | NCBI WGS metagenome assembly WNGQ01 (sample SAMN13153382, study PRJNA577476) | soil metagenome | isolation source: 60 cm soil or saprolite under Garry oak tree replicate 2 | place: USA:California | collected 2016-06-15 | reverse complement strand
CATCCGCCTGCCGCTGAAAGAGGGAGTCTCGACCGCGCAGCTCTCGGAACGCGTCATGACCGCGCTCAAGGCCGACGACGCGAACGTCACGCAGCAGCGGGTCGAGTTCGTCGGACCGCAGGTCGGCAAGGAGCTCTATGAAAACGGCGCGCTGGCCCTGCTCCTGGTCAGCATCGGCATCGTCGCCTACCTGGCGATGCGCTTCGAATGGCGTTTCGCGGTGTCGGCAATCGTGGCCAATCTCCACGACGTGGTCATCATTCTCGGCTTCTTCGCGTTGTTCCAATGGGAATTCTCGCTTCCCGTGCTCGCGGCGGTGCTGGCAGTGCTCGGCTACTCGGTCAACGAATCGGTCGTGATCGCCGACCGGATCCGCGAGAATTTCCGCAAGATGCGCAAGGCCGCGGTGCCCGAGATCATCAACAGCGCGATCACCAGTACCTTGTCACGAACCATCATCACCCACGGCTGCACTTTGATGATGGTGCTGTCGATCCTGTTCTTCGGCGGCGAGACGCTGCACTACTTCGCGCTGGCGCTGGCGATCGGCATCTGCTTCGGCATCTACTCCTCGGCGCTGGTGATGGCCTCGCTCGTCATGTGGCTGGGCGTCTCGCGCGAGGATCTGGTCAGGCCGGACAAGAAGGCCGGTCCGGGCGGCGCCGAGAAGATCTTGCCCTAGTGCGGTCCGAGACGCCGCGGGGTCGCCCGGGCGACGATCACAATAGTCGTCCCTGAGTCCGAGCGATGCTCACGACGCTGCTCTACTCGCTGTTCGCGCTCGACCAGACGCTATCGGACCTGGCGGCGCAGCATTCCGTATTGCTGTTCGCGGCGCTGTTCGTCGTCATCTTCGCGGAGACGGGGCTCGTCGTCTTCCCGCTTCTGCCCGGCGACTCGTTGCTGTTTCTCTCGGGAACGGTCGTCGCCACGTCGGGGTTGGACATCCATCTGCTGGTGCTGACGCTGTTCACGGCGGCGGTCCTCGGCGATTCGGTCAACTACGCCGTCGGACGTTTCATCGGCCCGATCGCGTTTCATCGTCCCCAGGACACCATCCTCGGCCGCTGGCTCAAGCCGGAATATCTCGAGCGCACGCACCGCTTCTACGAGAAGTACGGCGGTTTCGCGATCATCGTCGGTCGCTTCGTGCCCATCGTGCGCACCTTCGTGCCATTCTTCGCCGGTGTGGGCGCGATGACCTACAGGAAGTTCCTGGCGTTCAACATCGTCGGTGCGGCGGCGTGGATCGGGTCGCTCGCGTACGCCGGGTATCTCTTCGGCAACATCCCGTGGGTCAAGGACAATCTGGCGTGGATCGTGCTGGCGATCGTGATCGTGTCGCTGATCCCGATCGTCGTGCAATACGTCAAGGAACGCCGCAGGCGTGCCGGTGACGGAGGCGGTTGACGTCTATATCCTCTTCGCCAGCTCGGCCGCGTCGCCGATGTACGTCGCCGGCGTGAGCGCCCTCAGGCGCGCTTTCGCATCCTCGGGAATCGCCAGCGTGTCGATGAACGCGTGCAACGATTCGCGGGTGATGCCGCGCTTGCCGCGGGTCAGCGCCTTGAGCTGCTCGTAGGCCTCCGGCACGCCGTAGCGCCGCAGTACGGTCTGTATCGCTTCCGCGAGAACTTCCCAGTTGGCGTCGAGGTCGGCGGCCAGTCGCTCCCGATCGACCGCGAGCCTGGCGATTCCCTGACGGCACGACACGTAGCCCAGCAGCGAATGGCCCAGCGCGACGCCTACGTTGCGCAGCACGGTCGAATCGGTGAGATCGCGCTGCCAGCGCGAGACCGGCAGCTTGTCGGCGAGATGTCTCAGGAGCGCATTGGCGAGCCCGAGGTTCCCCTCCGAATTCTCGAAATCGATCGGGTTGACCTTGTGCGGCATCGTGCTCGAGCCGACCTCGCCTTCGCGGGTGCTCTGGCGAAAGTAACCCAGCGAGATGTACCCCCAGAGATCGCGGTCGAGATCGAGGACGATCGTGTTGACCCGCGCGAGCGCATCGAACAGCGCCGCCAGCCCGTCGTGCGGCTCGATCTGCGTCGTGTAGACGTTGAAGTCGAGGCCAAGCTCGGTGACAACGCGGCGCGCGAGGCCAGGCCAGTCGACGTCCGGATAGGCAACGCGATGCGCGTTGTAATTGCCGACCGCACCGTTGATCTTGCCGGGCAGTGGCGCATCGGCGAACGCCGGCAGCATGCGCTCGAGCCGCGCCACCACGTTCGCGATCTCCTTGCCGAGCGTGGTCGGCGTCGCCGGCTGGCCGTGCGTGCGGCCGAGCATTGGCAACGCCGCGTGGGCATGCGCCAGCGCGCGCAGCTCGTCGATCAGCACGTTGATCGCCGGCAGCAGCACCGTGCGCCGCGCCTCGGACAGCATCAGGCCGTAGGCGAGGTTGTTGATGTCCTCGGACGTGCAGGCGAAGTGGATGAACTCGGCCGCGCGCGCGATCTCGGGCGTCGTCGCGAAGACCTCCTTAAGCCAGTATTCGATAGCCTTGACGTCGTGATTGGTCGTCCGCTCGATCGCCTTGACGCGCTCGGCATCGGCGACACCAAAATCCGCGGCGGCGGCGTCGAGCAAGGCGCACGCGTGCTCGGAGAACGGCGGCACCTCGGCGATCCGGGGTTCGTCCGCGAGTGCCTTGAGCCAGCGGATCTCGATCCTGATTCGATTGCGGATAAGCCCGTACTCGCTGAACTGCTCGGCGAGAGCCGCCACCTTGTTGCGGTAGCGCCCATCCAGCGGGCTTACGGCTGTGAGCGTCGTGAGCGCTGTGGGCGGCGCTGTGGGCGCGGAAGAAGGGCCAGGCGCGGCGGTTTTCGGCATGACGTTGCGCGCGGAGCAGGGCTATCTTAGCACATGCACGCGATCGACTCTCGGCGTGGCGGAGAGCAATTCTCCGCACACTCGGCGCCGTTCACGGGAGGCGCAGTCCGGGATCCGGCTGCGCGATGCTATACTTTCGTCGGCATTCGAAGGCCGTGCCCGTCGTGCCGCGCCATTCTCCCCATGAAGTTGATCGCCTCGCTGACCAGCCCCTACGCTCGCAAAGTTCGTATCGCGCTGGCCGAAAAGAAGATCGAGTGCGATCTGGTTGAAGAATCGCCCTGGGCGGAGAAGACGACCGTTCCGGACTATAACCCGTTGGGCCAGGTGCCGGTGCTCGTGCTCGATGACGGCACGACGCTGTTCGACTCGCGGGTGATCGTCGAATACCTGGACACCGTAAGCCCCGTGTCACGGCTGATTCCGGAGCCCAACCGCCAGCGCATCATCGTCAAGCGCTGGGAAGCGCTCGCCGATGGGATCTGCGACGCGGCTGCGAGGATCGTGCTCGAGCGCAAGCGCCAGGCAAAACAGCAGAGCAAGGATTGGCTCGACCGTCAGCGGCGCAAGATCGATCTCGCGTTGAAAGAGCTCGCGAGCGATCTCGGCGAGCGCGCATGGTGCAACGGCGAAGGATATTCACTCGCCGACATCGCTACCGGCTGCGCGCTGGGGTACCTCGACTTTCGCCATCCGGATGTCGATTGGCGGGAGCCGTATCCGAACCTCGTCAAGCTGACCGACAAGCTCGCGAAGCGGCCATCGTTCTCGGAGACGGCGCCTCCCGCCGGCGCGTAGCCTTCAACCTCAGTGCGTCGGTACCCCGACGAAGCCGTGGCTGTTGTCCTCACTGTCGTCGTAGTCGCCGACGATTTCGCCTTTGGCGTTGATTGACAAGATCAGAGTGTTGATCGAGTCGGGCACGTCGACGGTCGTATAGGCGCCGTTCTTCAGTAAGAAACCATGGAACCTGTCTTCTCCGGCGATGGCATAGAATCCCACGATCGTGCCGCCATTGTTGATCCCGGCGGGGGTGGTCCAGTAAGCGCCGGGGTAGTCCAGCGGCGTATATGTGCCGCGGCTCAGCAGGAAGCCATGGGGCCCGCCGCCTACCGAATACTGGCCGACGACCTCGCCAAGGTCATTGATCCCGATTACCACTGTTCCCGTGGCGCCCGGGAAGTCGACCGTGGTAAAGGCGTCCTTGCTCCAGATGAATCCATGACCTTGAGAGTTGCTGTCCGAGTAGTTGCCTACTACGTCGTCATGCCCGTTGATGTGGCCGGCTTGCGACGCGATCGCGCCGGGCGGATCGAGCGTCGTGACCGCCCCGTTGTTCCAGAAGAAGGCGTGGTCGATATTGATCGGGTCCGTGGCGGCGTGGTAGGTCCCGGAAAGCCGGCCGAAGGCATTGATGCCGGTGACGACAGTGAGCGCCGCGCCAGGCACGTCGATCGTCGTGAACTGACCGTTCTTCAGCACGAAGCCATGCAGGTGGCCCTGAAAGAAATCTCCAGCAATCGCGTTGGTGCTGTTCGCGTTCGCTCCGGTGTCGTTGGAACCCGCTACGTCGATCGGGGTGAAGTCGAACGCTGCACCAGCGATTCCGGAAAAACCCAGGGCCAGTGATACTGCAACCGCGGTAAGCATTGCTCGAGTGCTCATGTTTACACTCCTTCGTTAGGGGCCCGGAGACATTTCCCTCGCGTCACGAGCGGGAATGGCTGGGTTTTGATTTTGGCTGCTCGCTCGAGCTCGCTTAACGGAGGATCGCCGGATTTTGGCTCCGGCCGCTCGCGTATGCTCGCTTAACATTCGCTGCGCTCATGTTAGCCTACGCCGAAACCCCGCTCGGGACGACAACGCATCCTGAGCGCACGCCAACTACAACGCCTGTTTGAGTTGTTCGAGTATGGCGGGATTTTCCAAGGTCGACACATCCTGCGTAATCGTCTCGCCCTTGGCGATCGAGCGAAGCAACCGACGCATGATCTTGCCCGAGCGCGTCTTCGGCAGGTTGTCGCCGAAGCGGATGTCCTTGGGCTTGGCGATCGGGCCGATCTCCTTGCCGACCCAGTCGCGCAACAGCTTGGCGATCTTCTCCGCGTCGGCGCCGGTCGGCCGCGCCTGCTTGAGCACGACGAATGCGCAAATCGCTTCACCGGTCAAATCGTCGGGACGGCCGACCACCGCGGCTTCCGCCACCAGCGAGTTCGCGACCAGCGCGGACTCCACCTCCATCGTTCCGAGGCGGTGGCCGGAGACGTTGAGCACGTCGTCGATCCGGCCCATGATCGTGAAGTAGCCGGTGGTCTTGTCGCGCACCGACCCGTCGCCGGCGAGGTAGAGCTTCCCGCCCAGCTCTTCCGGGTAGTACGATTTCTTGTAGCGCTCCGGGTCGCCCCAGATCGTGCGGATCATCGCCGGCCACGGCCGCTTGATCACCAGGAGCCCGCCATGGCCGTGCTCGACGTCGTGTCCCGCCTCATCGACGATGGCCGCCATGATGCCCGGTAACGCCGATGTGCACGAACCCGGCACCAGCGGCGTCACGCCGGGAAGCGGCGAGATCATGTGGCCGCCGGTCTCGGTCTGCCACCAGGTGTCCACGATCGGGCAGCGTCCGCCGCCGATATTGTTGTAGTACCAGATCCACGCTTCGGGATTGATCGGCTCGCCGACCGTTCCGAGCAGACGCAGACTCGAGAGATCGACGTTTTTCGGATGCGCCTTCGGGTCGACCTCCGACGCCTTGATCAGCGCCCGGATCGCGGTCGGCGCCGTGTAAAAGACGTTGACCTTGTGCTTCTGGATCGTCTCCCAGAAGCGGCCGCCGTGAGGGTAGGTCGGAATGCCCTCGAACACGACCTCGGTGGCGCCCACGGCCAGCGGCCCGTACGCGATGTACGTATGCCCGGTCACCCAGCCGATATCGGCAGTGCACCAGAACGTGTCGGTGGGCTTGATATCGAACACCCAGCGCATCGTCAGCATCGCCCACAGCAGGAATCCACCGGTCGAGTGCTGCACGCCCTTGGGCCTTCCGGTCGACCCCGACGTATAGAGGATGAACAACGGATGCTCCGCGCTCACCCACACCGGGTCGCAGGTGTCCGATTGCTTGTCGACCAGATCGTGCAGCCAGACGTCGCGTCCGGACTGCATGTTCTGCCTGTTGCCCGTGCGCTGATAGACGATGACCGTCTTGATCGCCTCGCAACCGCCCATGCCGATTGCTTCGTCGACGACCGCCTTGATTGGCAGCGCCTTGCCGCCGCGCATCTGCTCATCGGAGCAGATCACGGCGACGGCACCCGCGTCGATGATGCGTTCCTGAAGCGACTTGGCGGAAAAGCCGCCGAACACGACCGAATGCGTGGCGCCGATTCGCGCGCAGGCCTGCATCGCCACCACGCCTTCGATCGACATCGGGATGTAGATGATGACGCGGTCGCCCTTCCTGATGCCGCGCGACTTGAGGCCGTTGGCGAGCCGGCACACGCGGTGATAGAGCTCCTGATAGCTGACCTTGGTCACCTTGCCGTCGTCGGCCTCGAACACGATCGCGGTCTTGTTCGCGTTCCCGTTTTCCAGGTTGCGGTCGAGACAGTTGTACGAGGCGTTGAGCTCGCCGTCTTCGAACCACTTGTAGAACGGCGCATTGGACTCGTCGAGCGATTGGGTGAATGGCTTGTGCCAAAGCAGCTCGTCGCGGGCGAGCTTGGCCCAGAAGCCCGGAAAGTCGGCTGCGGCGGCCGCGTTCAGCCGATCGAACTCGGCTTTGCCGACGTTGGCTTGGGATATGAACCCGGGCGGAGGCGGAAATACGCGGGTTTCGTGCGCAACGGACTCGATCTTGGCCATGCTCTATTGTCTCCTGGGGGTTTTGCTCGCGGCACCCTGTATCGTCGCCGCTTGATTTCTAGCAGTCTAACGACACTTCCGCACATGGCGCAATATACGTCCCGGGACTGCTCGTCGCGTCCTGGGACGCGACAGGAGCGGTCTCTCGGCGGGTGGTAGAATTAATGGTTTCGCCCGCCGTGCCGCTTCTGCTCTACCGTCCCTGGCCGATGGCTGCCTACTCCACCCCTTCCGCGTATGGCGCGATAGTCGCGACCCCAGGATCATGACCGCGATCAGGCAGGAAGATCTGATTCAGAGCGTCGCCGACGCGCTGCAGTACATTTCCTATTATCACCCGCTCGACTACATCGAGGCGCTGGGTCGTGCCTATGAAGCCGAAGCATCGCCCGCTGCGAAGGACGCGATCGCACAGATCCTCACCAACTCGCGCCTGTCTGCCGAGGGCCATCGTCCGATGTGCCAGGACACCGGCATCGTCGTCGTCTTCGTCAACGTCGGCATGAATGTCCGCTGGGCCGATGCGACGATGTCGGTGACCGAGATGGTGAACGAGGGCGTGCGTCGGGCGTACCTCGACCCGGACAACAAGCTGCGCGCGTCGATTCTCGCCGACCCTGCCGGAAAGCGGACCAACACCCGCGACAACACGCCGGCGGTCGTCCATTACGATCTGATTCCCGGCGACAGAGTCGAAGTGAAGCTCGCCGCCAAAGGCGGCGGCTCCGAAAACAAGTCGAAGTTCACCATGTTGAACCCGTCCGACTCGATCGTCGATTGGGTCCTGAAGACCGTGCCGACGATGGGCGCCGGCTGGTGCCCTCCGGGTATGCTCGGGATCGGCATCGGCGGCAGCGCGGAGAAAGCGATGGTACTCGCCAAGGAAGCCCTGATGGCCCCTATCGACATGCACGAGCTTGTGGCACGTGCGGCGGACGGCGCGCCTCTTTCCCGCATCGACCAGCTGCGGCTCGAGCTCTACGACAAGGTCAATGCGCTGGGTATCGGCGCGCAGGGGCTGGGCGGGCTGTCCACCGTGCTCGACGTCAAGATCCTCGATTACCCGACGCATGCGGCGAGCCTGCCGGTAGCCCTCATCCCGAACTGCGCGGCCACGCGGCATGCGCACTTCACCCTCGACGGCTCGGGTGCAGCGAAGCTCGAGCCGCCCGACCTCTCCAAGTGGCCGGACGTGCGCTGGGCACCTTCCCTGCAGGCCCGTCGCGTCGACCTCGATGCGCTAACGCCCGCCGAGGTCGCCTCGTGGAAGCACGGCGAACAGCTCCTGCTCAGCGGCAAATTGCTGACCGGACGCGACGCGGCGCACAAGCGCATTCAAGAAATGCTGACCAAGGGAGAGCCCTTGCCTGTCTCGTTCAAGAATCGCGTGATCTACTACGTCGGTCCGGTCGATCCGGTGCGCGACGAAGTCGTTGGTCCCGCGGGGCCCACGACCTCCACGCGCATGGACAAGTTCACCGAGATGATGCTTAGCCGCACCGGGCTCGTCGCGATGATCGGCAAGGCCGAGCGAGGGCCCGCGGCGATCGAGGCGATTCGCAGGCACAAGGCGGCCTACCTCATGGCGGTCGGCGGCGCGGCGTATCTCGTCTCCAAGGCAATTCGGGCAGCGAGAGTGGTCGCCTTCGCCGACCTCGGCATGGAAGCGATCTACGAGTTCGAGGTGAAGGACATGCCGGTGACCGTCGCCGTGGACGCGGGCGGAGTGTCAGTGCACGAAACCGGCCCGCGCGAGTGGCAGCAAAAGATCGGCAAGATCCCCGTCGCGACGTTGGCAGGCTAGCCGTTCAACTCCCCGGCGATCCCCAATGGCGCTGCATCACGGTGTTGTGGGCTTGAGCGTGCACCAAGCTCGCCGGTTTCGCCTATGCCTGGTTGCACGGCTCGCCCGGCGCTAGCATTCTTTCCGCGACCATGGCCAAACGATCCTCGCCCCTCGCCGCCGAAACGATCTCGCCGCTCAATGCGCCCCCGATCCGCATGGGGCTGCTGACCAAGCTCAATCTGCTTGTCATCGGCCTCATCGTCGCCACGGCGCTGGGCGTTGCCGCTTTCCTGGTCAATCAGCAGCTCCGCGACGAGCGCAGCCGCCTGCAGACCCAGGGGCTCGCCGTGGGCGCGATGCTGGCGGAAGTCGCGGATGAAGCGGTCGCTTCCAGCGAGATGTCCAATCTCGCTTCGGTGCTCGACGGTCTCGCCTCCGATCCGGATATCGCCTACGCCTCGATTCTCGATCCGCAACAACGCTCGTTGCTCTCGCACAGCTACGCCGGCGCCACGGTGCCCGCCACGCCGGTCGCATTGCCGTCCACCGAGCGGATGATCACGGTCGAGAATGACGGCGCGACCGGGAGATATATCGATGTGGTGGTGCCGATCCATACTCCGCCGCGGCTGGTCAGCAGCGAAGCCGGCCGGCAGGTCATCGGTTACGTCCGACTGGCGACACTGTTGCTGACGCGAAGGGTGGTCGCGCCGATTCGGCAGCTGATGCGCGCCGCGCGCGCGGTGGGCGCCGGGAAGCTTGACGTTTATGTTCCCGCGAAATCGAGCGATGAGCTGGGCCTGCTCACGCACACCTTCAACCATATGACGCAGCGGCTCGCCGAATCGCAAGCCGAGGTTGCGACCTATCAGCGCACGCTGGAGGACAAGGTCACACAACGCACCAAGGAACTGGAGCTCGCGACCGCACAGGCATACAAGCTCGCGCAGCACGATATCCTCACCGGGTTGCCCAATCGGTCGCTGCTGAACCAGCGGCTCAAGCAGATCGTCGCCCAGGCGTCGCGCGATGGTCATCAGGTGGCGTGCCTGTTTCTCGACTTCGATCACTTCAAGCGCATCAACGATACGCTGGGCCACGATGCCGGGGATCAGCTGCTCCAGGCCGTCGCGCAGCGCCTGACCGGCGCCGTCCGCGAGTCCGACACGGTCGCCCGGCTGGGCGGCGACGAATTCGTTCTGATCCTGCCGGGCCTCGATCCGGCGCACGCGGCGTTCGAGGTGATGAGCGTGTTGACGCGGGTTCGCGAATCGTTCCTTGCGCCGTTCCTGCTCGCCGACCAGACACCCACGCTGACCTGCTCGATCGGCGTGTCGGTGTATCCGGTCGACGCGACCGATCCGAGCGGGTTGATCAAACAGTCCGATACGGCGATGTATGCCGCCAAGGAGGCCGGTCGCAACGCGTATCGCTTCTACACGGCGGACATGAATGCACGCGTGCAGGCCCGGTTGCAGCTCGAGACTGACATGCGGCGCGGAATGATGGACGACGAGTTCTTCCTGGTCTACCAGCCGCAGATCGACATGGCGACGGGCCGCGCGATCGGCGTGGAAGCGCTGTTGCGCTGGCGCGATCCGGAGCGCGGCGTGATCAGCCCGAGCGAATTCATCCCGATCGCCGAGGAGTCCGGCATGATCCAGGCACTCGGCGGACGCGTGCTGCGTGACGCCTGCAGACAGCTGATGCTCTGGCAGCGGCAGAACATGACCTTGCGACTCTCGGTTAATCTGTCGGTGCAGCAGTTGCAGCACGACGGCTGGCTATCAGTCGTCGAGGAGGCGCTGCGTACCAGCGGCCTCGCAGCGCGCTATCTCGATCTCGAGATCACCGAAAGCGTGATCATTACCCACCCCGACCGTGCCG
>WNGQ01016226.1_pt1 | contig 10375 bp, 13 predicted proteins | sample 5407661 | NCBI WGS metagenome assembly WNGQ01 (sample SAMN13153382, study PRJNA577476) | soil metagenome | isolation source: 60 cm soil or saprolite under Garry oak tree replicate 2 | place: USA:California | collected 2016-06-15 | reverse complement strand
CATTGGCGTGTCGGTCAGTGGCCCGCGGCAGGCCGAGGTGATCCGCCGCGCCCTCGCCGTCAGCGTCGACGGGGTCAATCCCTTCCAGTCGGTGCAGGCGACATGGAATCTTCTCGAACCATCCGCCGGGCCGGCGCTCGCCGAGGCGCATCAGGCCGGCTGGGGCGTGATCATCAAGGAGGCGCTCGCGAACGGCCGGCTCGCCGACCGCGACCAGGAAGCCATCGCCGCCGCGCTCGCCAACCCCTGGGTCGACGTGGTCCTCTCCGGCGCCGTCACCGAAGCGCAAGTGCGAAGCAATGACGGGGCCATCGCGGTGCAGCTGTTACCGGATGAGCTCGCTGCGCTCTCGACGCTGGCCGAGCCGCCCGATCGGTACTGGACAGAACGCAGCCAGCTGGCCTGGCGCTAGCCACCATGGAGGAGCCGACGGCCAGCCGCCCCCATATGCCCGGTTATGGCCTGGTCGATGCCGGACAGGGCAGCGGTCTGCTGCCCTGGTCGTGGGCGGTGGATCGACTCCAGCGCTCGCACGACTACTGGGTGGCGACCACTCGGCCGGACGGCCGACCGCACGTGATGCCGGTGTGGGGCGTCTGGATGCAAGACGCGCTGTGGTTTAGCTCGAGCCGCGGCTCGCGGAAAACCCGTAACCTGCTTGCCAGGCCCCCGTGCGCCATCACGACGGACAACGCCTACGAGCCGGTCGTGATCGAGGGCGAGGCGGCGTTGATCGATGACCCCGGGGCCATCACCGGCTTCGTGGGGGCGCTCAACCAGAAATACCAGACGGATTACGCGGTCGACTTCTTCAACCCGACAGACAACGCCTGCTTTCGAGTTCCGCCATCCTGGGCGTTTAGTCTCACCGAAGCCGACTTCACCGGCACCCCTACCCGCTGGACCTTTCCACCCACGTCCCGCTGATTTTTGCCCGATCAATTGCAATGGGAGTTCAGCATTTGACAATGATGACGCCGCTGGTGGTACAAGAACCTCGCGAACACCTTTCCGAGGGGAGGCGCAAGTGATCGGACCGCTGGGATCGGCGAACCGGGAAATCCGAGAGGCGGATCGGCGCGACCAGCTGCGCCGGCGAGCCCGGCTCGCCGAGCCGCGACGGCTGACGGATGATCTCCTCCGCCAACTGGAGGAATTGAACCTCGACGGCGTCGGCACCGTGCCCGACGGCTACGAAGGCGCCCTGGCCGTGTTGCGGGAGCAGCTCGAGGGCTTGGCGAAGGTGCGACCGCGGCTGATCGAGCAGCTCCAGCCCGGGACGCGGACGGCTGAGCTGATCGATATTGTCTTCATCATTCAGGAGATCATCGCGCCGCCGCGCCTTCCCTCGGCCGGCGTCGCTGTCGAGGACACCGACATCGCCTAAGGATCGGCCCGCGGACGCTAGGATAAGCGCCGTGAAAGCGCAGACCTGGCTCGTCCTCTCGATCTCGGTGCTCGTTGTTGCCGGCTGCAGCAATAGCGCCGGCGGGCCCGCGAAGCCGCCGACGGCGCAGGAGATCCTCGCCAAACCCGACACCGCAAACGTCAAGGATGGTCACTTCACCCTCGTGGCCCACATCGTCAGCGGCAGCGTCACGTTCGACGCCACCGGTGACGGGATCGTCATCGTCAAGCCCCAGCAGGCGTCCCGCTTCACGATGCAGACGACCATCGCCGGGCAACCCCTCAAGTTCGAGGAGATCATCATTGGGGGAAAGGAATACGATCTCTCGCCCGACAACCCGCGCTGGACCGTCAAGTCGAGCACGAACTCGTCGAATCCGAGCTCCTTCAAAGGAACCGGGGCTGTCTACCTGGGCGAACAGACGCTCCCCCAGGGAAAGGCGTGGCACGTGAAAGCCAAGGATGATAGCGGCAACCCGTTCGAAGCCTGGGTACGGGAATCGGACGGCTATCCGCTAAAGTACGCGAGCACGATGCAGGGATCCACCTTCACGGCGACGTTCGATCGCTTCAATACGGGGCAGACGGTCAGCGCCCCACCGGCGTCGGACATCCAGCAATAGTGGTCTTAAAACTGATTCGGATCGCCGTGGCGACGGCGGCCGTTGGTCTGCTCGCCTCCTGCGGTGGACCCGGTGCGCCTCTCGGGCCACCGAGCGCGAAGGACATCCTGTCCAAGCCGCTTCATACCAACCTCAACGACGCGCATTTCGTCGTGTCCGGCAAGTTCGTCAGTTCGACGCCAGGCGGCGTGTCGGTGGACGTCCACGGCGATGGGGCATTGGTCTACAAGAATGCTGGCGCCGGGCGATTCAAATTCGAGACGACGGTGGCCGGGCAGAAGGTCAGCTACCAGGACATTTCCGTCAACGGGGTCGACTACACGTTCGTTGCGCCCGGCAACGGCAAGTGGACCGCGAAGACGACCACCTCCGGCCTCGGCCGCGACAGCTTTACCGGGGCCTCGGATTTCGCCTATGTCGGAGAGGAAAATCTGCAGGCCGGTAAGGCCTGGCACGCGAAGGCCAAGGACAAGGACGGCAACCAGTTTGACGGCTGGATTCGCGAAAGCGACGGCTACCCGGTCAAGTACGAAATCACCCAGCAGGGCAATGCGTTGACCCTGAACTTCGACAAATACAACACGGGCGAGTCGATCACGGCACCGCCGGCCTCCCAGGTGGTGCAGGGTTAAGCAGCCACTGCGCCGCTTGCTGCTGCTCTTCGGGGTAGCCGCGCTCGCGGCGGGATGCGGCGTGCCCACGCCGGCGGCCCCCACCGCCAAAGACGTCCTGGCCAAGCCGCAGCAATCCGATCTCAAGGACGCGCATTTCACAGTCACCGGCAAGATCTCGGATAACGGCACGACCGTCGAGCTGGTCGGGGACGGTGCGCTGGCCTATAAACCCAAACTGGCCGGCCGCTTCAAGTTCACGACGAATGTCGGTGGGCAGCAGGTGACCATCCAGGAAATCTCGCTCGACGGCACGAACTACGGTCTGACCCCGGCATCGCCCAAGTGGGTGGCGACCCAGAGCACCTCCGGCATCGATCCCAGCGCCTTCGTCGGCGCGAGTGAGCAGAAGTACGTGGGCGAGGAGAACCTGCCGGAGGGCAAGGCCTGGCACGCGACGGCGAAGGACAAGGACGGCAACGCCTTCGATGCCTACATCCGCGAGAAAGACGGTTACCCGATCAAGTACGTCGAGACCCAGACCGGCGGCCAGAACATCACGCTGACCTTCGACAAGTACAACACCGGTGAGACGATCACCGCCCCACCCGCCGACCAGGTTCAGCAAGGCTAGCCCTCTAAGCTAGCCGCATGGAGGCATTCGCCCGGACGGGCGAAGCGATTCGCGCGACCAGCAGCAAGCTGGAGAAGACGCGGTTGCTTGGTGACTACTTCGCCGGCCTCGACGAGGAGACCCTGCCGCTGGCGGCCGTCTACTTCGCGGCCCGGCCGTTCGCGGACCGCGACCAGCGGAAACTGAACCTGGGGTACGCCGTGATCCGCAACGCGGTCTGTGAGCTCGCCCAGGTGGACGAGGAGGCGCTGGGTGAGTCCTACATGCGCCACAGCGATGTCGGTGACGTCATCGAAGAAGTCCTCCAGGGCCACACGCATCCGCAGCCGACATCGCTGCCTGAGGTGCATCAGACCTTTGTGCGCATCTACGAACAGCGCACCGTCAAGAAGAAGACGGAGGCCCTGCGTGAGCTGCTCGACCGGCTCACGCCGCGCGAGGCGAAGTACATCGGCAAGATCCTCACCGGCGACCTCCGTATCGGGCTTCGAGCCGGCCTCGTCGAAGAAGGAATCGCCAAGGCGTTCGGCGCACCCCTTGCCGACGTGTCGTGGGCGTCGATGCTCACCGGCGATCTCGGCGAGGTCGCCGTTCTGGCCCGCCGTGGCGCGCTACGCTCGGCACAGCTGCGCCTGATGCACCCGCTGCAGTTCATGCTGGCCTCGCCCGAGGAGGACGCGGCGGCCATCATGCGGCGGGTCGGCGGCGAGGCCTGGGTGGAGGACAAATACGACGGGATCCGCGGCCAGCTGCATAAAGAGGGTGACCGGGTCGTCCTCTACTCACGCGATCTCAACGAGGTGACCGCCGCCTTTCCCGAAGTGGTCGCCGCTGCCGGAGCGGTGCCGCACGACGTCCTGTTGGACGGTGAGCTGCTCGCCTACAAGGATGGTGCCGTGCTCCCCTTCTTCGAACTCCAGCACCGGCTTGGTCGCAAGGTCGTCAGCGCGCAGTTGCTCGCCGAGGTCCCGGTCATCTTCGTCGCCTTCGATGTGCTCTACCTCGACGGCCGCAACTTGCTGACCGAGCCGCTGCGCGACAGGCGCCGACTTCTCGAGGGGCTCGACCTCCCCTCCCCCTTCATGCTCGCCTACCTGATCCGCGCGCTCGACGCCGCCGAGTTGGACCGGATCTTTGATGGAGCCCGGCAACGCAACAACGAGGGACTGATGGTGAAGGACCCGGAGAGCCACTACACGCCCGGCCGGCGCGGGCTCGGCTGGCTGAAGTTGAAGAAAGCCCTGGCCACGCTCGACGTGGTCGTGACCGGCGTCGAGGTCGGACACGGTAAACGCAAGAACGTCCTGTCCGACTACACCTTCGCGGTCTACGACGAAGCCGGCGACCGGTTGGTCAATATCGGCAAGGCCTACTCGGGCCTGACGGACGCCGAGATCGCGAAGATGACCGACTATTTCAAGTCGATCACGCTACGGGACTATGGACGCTTCCGCTCGGTCCAGCCCGAGGTCGTGCTCGAAGTCGCGTTCGACGCGATCACGGAATCGGGGCGGCACAACTCCGGTTACGCGCTGCGCTTTCCGCGGATCAAGCAGATCCGGACGGACAAAACGGTGCGCGACATCGACACGCTGGCGAGCGTGGCCCGAATGCACCGCGCCTTCACGAGCGAGCGCGTGCAGCTGGTAGAGCCGGCCCAGGCTTAGGCGGAGACCGCCAACCGCGCCTGCGACGCGGCGCGGTTGCGGGCGACCACGATCAGGGCGACCGCGAAGATGATGATGCCGCCCGCGATCACGAGGCGGGCGTTGATCGCCTCACCGACGAAGATGGTGCCCAGGATGACGGCGACGACCGGGTTGACGTAGGCGTAGGTCGACACCAGCGACAGCGGCGCGGAGCGGAGCAGCCAGACGTAGGCACTGAACCCGACCAGGCTGCCGAAGACGATCAGGTAGAGCAGCGCGAGGAGCGAGGTGGTCGACACCTGCTGCCAGTGCACACGGCCGAGCTCGCCGGTCAGGATGCTGGCGACGCCGAAAAGCAGGCCGGCCCAGAGCATTTCCATCGCGGCCGCCACCAATGGGCGGACCGGCAACTTGACGTGGCGGGTGAAGACCGAGCCGCTTGCCCAGCACAGCGGGGCGGCCAGCGCGAGGGCGGCGCCGAACAGGTTGATGTGACCCGAGCCGGGGGACCCGATCAGGAACGCAACCCCGCCGAATCCGATCAGCAGGCCGACGATGACGAGCGCCGGCAGCCGGCGTCCGAACACGACGCGGTCGATGATCGCCATCCACAGCGGCGCCGTTGCCACGAGCAAGGCGACGACCCCGGTCGGGACGTACTGCTCCGCGAGGATGACGCCGCCGTTGCCGCCCACCAGCAGTGCGCCGCCGATTACGAGCGCGGCCATCCACTGACGGGTGCCGATCGGATCCCGACGCCGATCGCCGGTGCGGATGGCGAGCAGATAGAGCACGCCGCCGGCCGCGATGAAGCGCAGCGAGCCCATCATGAGGGGCGGAATCGTCTCGATGGCGTATTTGATGCCCAGGTAGGTTGAGCCCCAGAGGATGTAGACGGTGCCCAGGGCCAGCCAGATGCGGGCGGCCGGTCTGGCCGCCCGCGCTCCGGCTTGCCGACGCAGCGCCTCCGCCACGTCAGCCGGACTGAATTTGGGTTTGGCTGCCACGGGCGACCTGAACGGGGCTCAGGCTGCCTTGCGCTCGTCGTCCCGCCGGCGGGCGAAGGGCCAGCGAAGACGTGCGTTGTCGTGCGTGGTCAGGTACCGGGAGTGCCGGACCAGCCGGCGCTGGGTGGCTTCCCGCTCCAGGTGTGCCTGCTTGTCCATCGCCCACGTGTAGAGAGAGTAGTAGTCGTTCATGCTCGTCACCTCGCTGTAACCGTTTCGTACCTTCAGACTAGTTACAATCGAATTCTACCGCGTTTAGGTTTAACCCGTCAAGTGGTATAAGGGGGTTACAGGTGAACGAGTCGGTAACGAATTCGGCGCCTCTGATGCCCATGGTGGTTGGTCACCTGGCGCGGCTCCAGACCGGCCTGGATTTCATCAATACGCTGGATCTCTGGCCGGTCAGCCATGACCACCTGGACTCCCCTGCCGCCGCTCTGGAGTGGCTGGTCGAGCACGACCTGATGCATCGCGAGGCGCGGGTTCACCTGCTGGCCCAGTACGACGCGTCACCGGCCAGCGGCCTCGAGATGCTGAGCCGGCTGGGCCGCGCCCGCAAGGCGATGCGCGGCGTGCTGGAGGCGGCCGCCACCCGGCGGGCTCCCGACGCGAGTGACCTCGCCGAGATCAATCGGGCGCTACGCACCCACTACATCTATGAACTGGTGCCCGCGACCGACGGGGCTGGCCGAGTCGATCGCCCGCGAGCTGATCCAGGGCGATTCGGCGAGGCTGCGGATCTGTGAAAACCCGCAATGCCACTGGGTCTTCAAGGACACATCCCGAACCGGGAAGCGCAAGTGGTGCAGCATGCGCAGCTGCGGCAACCGGGCGAAAGTCGCTCGGCATCGCGCCCGCCAGAAGGCGGTAACCGCGTAATTTACAATGACCGCCCGGAGGGGTGTCCGAGCGGTTTAAGGTGCGGCTCTCGAAAAGCCGTGTGGCGGTAACGCCACCGCGAGTTCGAATCTCGCCCCCTCCGCCAAGGCGACACCCGGGATGACTGACACTACCTCGCCTGAGACCACGCAATGCCCGCAGTGCGGGGCGAGCATCCCCAACGCGCCCGGCTGGGAGATGTGGTGCGAGGTCTGCGAGTGGAACCTCGAAGGGCCGGCGAAACCAGCCGAAACGAAGACCCGCTCCGAGATCCGGGCGGAGCGGCGAGCCGAGCAACTCCACAAAGAGATGATGGCTGGGTCGTTGGGTCGCGGCCGTCAGTCGGCGGCACGCTGGTCGACGTTCCTGTTCTCCGTGCTCGTTCACCTGCCCGCCCTGGCATTGTTGATCGCAGCCGCCGCCATCGTGAAGTCGGCCGGACTGGACGCTCCGCTCCTGGTGGTAGCCGCCGTCCTGGCCGGCCTGGCCATTGTGATGCGGCCGCGGCTCGGTAGCCTGCCGAAGCGCTTCCCGGTCCTGACTCGAACCGACGCCCCTGCGTTCTTCCAGCTCATGGACCGGATCTCAGCTACCCTGCATGCCCGCACCGTCTGCTGGGTCGCCGTTGACCTCGACTACAACTTCAGCACAACCATCGTCGGCATTCGGAGACGGCGCCTTGTCACAACTGGGCTTCCGCTATGGACGATCCTCAGCCCCGCGGAACGAGTCGCGATCCTGTCCCACGAGGTCGCTCACGACACGAACGGGGATCTCTCGCACAACCTGGTTGTGGGGAGTGCCCTAGAAATTCTCAGCACGCTCAGCCGCTGGCTATCACCCCCGCCACGTATTGCGAAGGGAGACCCAGGGTCGATTGCCCGAAGCGCCGAAGAAATTGCCGTCCTGATCATGCGCGGACTGAGCCTGATGACCTATGGATGCCTTCGTTTGCTGCTGTACTACGCGCGACGCGCGTCGCCTCGCGCCGAGTATCTGGCCGACGAACAGGCGGCCCGCGTGGCATCTCCGGATGCCATGATCAGAGGTCTCGACAAGCTCTGTCTCGGGCGACCCTTTACGTTTCGCTTGCGCGCGGCAGCAAAACGCCGCGAGCCCGATGTTTGGCAGGCTCTGCTCGAAGAGAGCAAGACGTTTCCCGCCAGGGGGCATGAGCGCCTCCGACGGATCGGGCGACGATCGCGACAGAAGGCGGACCACACGCATCCGCTGACCGCCTTCAGGATCGACGCGCTTCGCCGCCTACCGGAATCGCCGCCTCTCGTGGTGCTCACCGCTCAGGAGATCGATGCGATCGAGCGTGAGCTCGGCGGTGCTCGAGAACAGCTCGCGGCTGTCGTGACATCACCCGACGAGTGATCCCGATCAGCGGCGTTTCTGGAGTGTCAGCGACCGCTCCGGATTGAAATCGAGGCGGCCCCAAGGGCGTCAAGGTAGTCGCGCGCGAGGCTAGAGAGCCGGCCCACATCGGCGCTGGCGAAGTTGCCCCGATAGTTCGGCGGACCTTGGACCGCGCTGAGCCCCGCCGTCGACAGTGCTCTTTGAGCGACCTGGTTATCCGCGGGACAGTTGGCCTCGGCAAGGACCGCGCCGTTCGGGTCAGTCGCGAACTGCAGATAGGCGCTCGGGCTGACCGACAGGACCACGAAGCGCGTCTCGCCTGCCAGGAGTCGCCCTAAGGCGGCCTCAACGGCGGGTGCGATTTCGGCACCCCGTACCAGTTTCCCGCGGCGCCGGTAGTTGCGCCAGATCAGGTAGGTGATAAAGGCAAGGGCCAGGATCGCCGCCAGATTCGCCGTCGTGTACTGGCCCGCCGACACGATCCGCACGACTTAGGCGGGCACCAGCTTTAACCGCCGATAGGCAAGTCGGGCAGGCGGCAACAAGCGCACCGGCCCAGGCGCGATGGCGACGAGGCGCGGAACTCCCGCGCGGCAGGCCGCGAAGACCGCGCGCTGAGCCCTCCCCCACTTGAGCTCGTAGCCGTCGCGCAACCTTGGCGGGAGGAGCCCGGCAGTGATGGCAGTCAGCGGCGCGAACGCCAACCGCGGTACGCCCCGGAATGAGGGACGGAGGACGAGGTCGGCCATCAGCCTGGCCTCGGCTCCCACCGCCACCTCGCGCGACTCGATCATCCGCTCCAAATATGCTTCGAAGGCGTCCACGCGTTCGGGAAAGATCTCCCGTGGAATGCCGAGTAGCACACCGATTTCCTTCGTGTCCTGGTAGTAGTGATCCGCCTCGGCGTCGGTGAGCGGCCCTACCAGTGCGCGGTAGCCGCGGATTGCGGAGTAGACCAGCGTCGCGTGCACCCACAGCAGCAATTCCGGATCCGTGGCGGAATAGCCGGGCCCACGGACACTGCGATGCCTCGCATTGATGGCGCGAACCGCCTCCAGTGCCGCAGGGCGTGGGCCGAAAACGATGGCCAGGGTCAGGTCAAGCGTGCGCCGAAGCCGTCCGACGGCGTCGACCTGGTAGCGGCTGTGTTCGCGAACGCCCGCCGCAACTTTCGGATGGGCGAACTGCATCAGGATGGCGCAGGTGCCGGCTAGGGTGACTGCTGACTCGCGATTGACCCGCCAGAGGATCGAGTGCGGACCAAACAGCCCGGGATCCTCGTTTAGACTTCCTGACGCCATCGATTTGAGTCTAGCGGCCGGTCAGCACGACGACGTCCACTACATGGAGCGCGCGCTGGCGCAGGCCCGACACGCGGCCGCCATTGGGGAAGTCCCGGTTGGCGCCGTCCTGTTCCGCAACGGTTCCGTCCTCGCTGAAGCCCACAACCTGATCGAAACGACGCCCAACGCGACGGCACACGCCGAAATGCTGGTGCTCAACGAGGCGGCCCGGCTGACCCAATCCTGGCGGCTGGAAGGCGTCACGCTCTACGTCACCCTGGAGCCCTGCCCGATGTGCGCCGGCGCGATGGTGCTCGCGCGGATCAGCCGGCTCGTCTACGGCGCCCCCGATCCAAAGAAGGGCGCGGTCGATTCGGTGTACGACGTGCTGCGTCATCCAGCCAACAATCACCGCGTGGATATCAGCTCCGGCGTGCTGGCCGAACCGTCAGGCCGCCTGCTTCGCGAATTCTTCGCCGCGCGGCGGGGTAAGTCGAGTTAACCGAGGGCTCGCGAGCGTACGATCGAAACGCAGATGAACCTGGATGACGTGGTTGCTCAGTTGCTGGCGGGATCGCTTAACGAATTCACCAACGCGCGCAATGCAAAGGCGGAAGAGCTGAAAGCGGCAGGGGAGCGCGAACTGGCTGCCGCGGTCGCCGGCCTGAAGAAGCCGCCTGTCGCGGTCTGGGCGGTGAATCAGCTCGCGCGGCGGAACCAGCCCGTTCTCGAACGGCTGCGGCGCGCGGGGGAGGGCGTCGTGCAGGCGCAGTCGGGCGCTGTCAGCGGGCGGAAGAATGCGGCGCCCGAGTTGCGATCAGCGTCCGAGGCGCTGCAACGCGAGCTCGAGGCGACGGTACGAGAGGCCGGGGATGTGCTTCGTGCCGGCGACCACGCGGCGGACGAGGCGACACTCCGAC
>WNGQ01007628.1_pt1 | contig 10375 bp, 20 predicted proteins | sample 5407661 | NCBI WGS metagenome assembly WNGQ01 (sample SAMN13153382, study PRJNA577476) | soil metagenome | isolation source: 60 cm soil or saprolite under Garry oak tree replicate 2 | place: USA:California | collected 2016-06-15 | reverse complement strand
CGATCCAGGCAGGCGGTAGGCCGGCCACGCTGGCTACCCGCGCCGGGACGGCGCCTGCCTTCACCCTAGACGAGCCCGCGGGAACACCGAGCAGCGAGCTCCAGGCAAAACGATTCGCACTTGCAGTCCACATAAAGTGGCCAATGGCGGGCGGCGCTGGACGGGTGCTGCCCGTTCGGTCGTCCAGCTGGGGGGTAGATGAGCAACTGGAAGACGATGGGGACTTCGTTGCGGTCGCGCGCGTGAATCGCAAGGCTCGCTGCGTGGCCGCCGCCCGCGCTCGCACCGCCCACGGCCATTTTGGAGCGATCAATGCCGAGCTCCGCTGCATGGGCGTGAACCCATTTCAGCGCGGCGTAATTGTCCTCAAGCGAACCGGGATAGCGCGTCTCCGGAGCCAGCCGGTAGTCGACCGAGACGACGACGCAGTGGCAATCTGTCGCGATCCCTTGCAGCCGGGAGAGCAACATGGGGTCGGGCATCATCAAGCTGCCGCCATGCATGTGAAGCAACACCGGCTTGCCCTCCTCCGACGGCGCGGCATCAACGACCCAGAGACGAACCTTGGGTGTCCCAGGCGGCCCGGGAACATGCCGCTCCACGGGCTGCGGCGCGGGATCAGGCAATGGGGGCATGACAGGCAATTGCCGGAACTTGACGACCATCTCCGCTGAGAGGTCAAAGGCGGGAAACTGCTTGAGTGTAGGAAGAAGTTCGAGCTCGACGAGGGAATATGGGTCCGCAACTGCCGGCGAAGTTTCTGAGCGCGAGGCTTGCTCAGCCTCCGCCAGCGTAGCTGCAGGTGTGAGTCCCATAGCCAAACCAAAGCGTAAGCTGATTGCTCATTGGAGTAAAAGGCGAGTCGCGCTGCCAGCCGTCAGGCCGGCACCAAAAATGGGCGCACCTCGACCGGCGCCCGGCAGGCGATGACAGCCTTGCGCCCCCACGCCAGTGCCTCGTCCATGTCGGCAGCTTCCAGTATCCAAAAACCGCCTATGTGCTCCTTGGTCTCCAGGTACGGCCCGTCGGTGATAAGCACCTTTCCATCGGGCTGCGCCCGCAGCGACTTCGCGCGGCTGGGAGCGGAGAGCCCGCCAGCGAAAAACCTGGCGCCAGCAGCTTCCATCTCTTCGTTGAGCACGTCGATATCGCGGATCATCGCTTCGCCCTCCTTGGACGGGTCGTAGTTGTCGGGGTGGTGAATAGCAACCAAATACTGCGTCATGATTTCTCCTTTTCGTTAACTGCCTACGAACCGGGCGGTTGCCCTGCCTTCACTACATCGTCGAACGGGGGACCGGAATTCGACAAATCCTTCAAAAAAATTTTCCTCTTACCCATGGCAGCCCTGCCCGCCAAGGTCTGGTGAGCGTGCAGGTGCTAATGATGATGCTCGGCGACGGAGCCTTCGCGATATTCCGTTCCGTCTGACCAGCGTTGCACAAGAACCACGAACGAAGTCAGGTGCTCCACGGTGTCGGTCACACCCAAGACAGGAGAACCCGGCAGATTCGCTCCCCAGATTGCCGGGTCGGGTCCGAATAGAAAAACATCAGGTGGGAAGGCCAGTGGGGGAGGGTCGCGCCGCCGTATCCTTCCTTCGACATCATGTAGCACATCGCCCCGGGTTCCATCGGCGGCAGTTCCTTTTTGTCGATGGCAGCGGCGATGGCCGCGGTCATCTCAGCTTGCGTGCGTCCCGCCAGAATCAACTCGGTAATTCTTGTGAATCGTAGAAGGTAGGAGTGCGCGGCTGCTGCATTCACGCACATCGGGACCCGCACTTTCGGATCCCAAAAGTCAGCATCCGCTGCGGAGGTCCACGAACGTCCCACGATACACACGAAACCGTTCTTGCCCTTGACCGCTGTTTCGAAACCATGACGTCCGAGAACCAGTACCTCGGCATCGCGTGAAATGGACTCCGGCGCTGAACTTCGCGCGAGGGCTATTTCCGCATCCCGATCCGTCATGAGGTACTGTTCGATCGGGGCCATCTTCGGATAAGACGTCGCGACATCCTGTGGCATTGCTCGGTACGTCGTACCGAGCACAACCAGCAGAGCCAAGCCATTGATTGCAATCGCACTAACCTTTGTTAGTCGCATAGTTTCTCCCTTTTGAGAATGTGCCTTTTTTTCCTGAGACCGCCCTTCAGCGCGCAGCGTTCTGTCGCCGTCGCGGCCCGCATGCCCTCATTCCTTCGTTCAAGTCCGCCGCTCAGCTGCTAGTCGGTTGCCGGATTGAAAAAGATTTCCCGCACCTCGACCTGCCCCCGAGTGGCGGCGACGCCTTTGCGCGCCCATGCCACCGCCTCGTCCATGTCAGCGCATTCCAATATCCAAAAACCGCCGATGTGTTCCTTGGTCTCAAGGTACGGCCCGTCGGTGATGAGGACTCCGCCATCGGTCTGCGCTCGCAGCGACTTCGCGGACCCAAGGCCGCAAGCGAATTTCCTGACGCCGGCAGCAATCATCTCTTTGTTGAGCGCGTGGATCTCGCGGCCCGTCGCTTCGTCCGCTTGGGACGGGTCGAAGTCGTCGGGGAGGTAACCAGCAACCAAATATTGCGGCATTGTCTTCTCCTGAAATGGTTTTCAGGCAGGCTAGTTGCCCTGCCTTCACGATATAGTCGAACGGCCGGACCGAAAATCGACAGCTACTCCATTTTTCTATTTCAACTGCCGAATCCGCTCTTGCAGAAACTGCCGCTCTGGTTCCTGTTGGGTCAGCGCCAGAGCTCTCTCATAAGACGACCGTGCCTCAGCCGTCCTGCCGAGCCTGCGGTACATATCTGCCTGGGCTGAATGCGCCAAATAGTAGTTCGCCAGCTCGCCATGTTCCAGCACCGCGTCGATATGCGCCAGACCGGCCTCTGGACCGTCTCTCATCGCAATGGCCACGGCACGATTTAGCTGAACAACTGGCGAAGGCTGAATTCGTAACAGTCGGTCGTAAAGCGCAACAATCTGCCGCCAATCGGTCGCCGCGACCGATTCCGCCTCCGAATGAACGGCCGCAATCGCAGCCTGCAGTGTGTAAGCGCCAAAGCGGTGGGACTTCAGGGCTTTCTCCAGCAATGCCACTCCCTCCGCGATCTGCTCCCGGTTCCAAAGCGAGCGATCCTGGTTCTCCAGCAAAATCAGCTCTCCGGTCGGAGAGGTTCTCGCGGCGTGACGAGATTCGTGTAGCAACATCAGGGAAAGCAGCCCAATGACTTCCGGCTCTGGCCGGAGTTCGTTCAGCAATCGGCCCAGTCGAATCGCCTCGCCGGTTAGTTCGGCCCGCGTTACCTCCGCTCCCGCCGCAGCCGAATAACCTTCGTTGAAGACGAGATAGATGACCTGAAGCACCGCGCCCAGTCGCTCCGGCAATTCCTGCTTTGACGGCACCTCGTATGGAATCCGTATCTCTCGAATCTTTGCCTTTGCGCGCACAATGCGCTGCGCCAGCGTACTCGCACTGCTGAGGAATGCCTTTGCTATCTCCTCGGTTGTCAGCCCGCACACCTCACGCAAGGTGAGCGCAACGCGCGCTTCTGGCGGTAGAGACGGATGACAGCAGGTAAAAATAAGGCGCAGCCGGTCATCTTCAAGGCCGTGGTCCTCAAGGCTGTCCTCTTCATTGGACCTTTCCGCCGAACTAGATTGCGCTTCGAGATATCGCACGAGCTCGTCTTGAGACGCATCAAATCTTGCCCGTCGACGCAGAGTATCAATGGCTTTGAATCGGGCCGTCGAAATCAGCCATGGTCGCGGGTTGCCGGGTACTCCACTCCTCGGCCACACGCTCAGCGCAGCCGCAAAGGCTTCGTGCATCGCCTCCTCGGCAAGATCAAAATCACCGAGCAAACGGATCAGAGTTGCCAGGATTCGTCCCGAATCCACGCGATAAAGGGAGTCGAGCAATTCGCGTATCTGCTCGGTGGAACGCTCGGACATGACGACGACCTTAGCAAACCAGCTACCCCGAGTCACGGGCAACCAGGAAGTTATGCCCAGGATGGACTCTCAAAGACGCTGGCCCGAAGTCAGACAAGCAATCAGTCAACGAGTAGTTCCCAGATCGTCGAAGGGCAAGTCTCAAACTGTGCATTCCCAACTGATGTGGAGCAATGAAAACGGCGCGCGGTGGACAGCGCGGAAATAAATTCTCAACCCACAACCCAACCCACAAACTGCGGTGTCTTGTACGGCTTACGGGTATTTTGGCAGTCCCCGCGTTGCTGTCACGGCAGAGGTCGCGAGTTCGAGTCTCGTCGTCCCCGCCATTCTTTCTAAAGCACTTGCGATGGTTCTCACGAAACCATCGAGGACCCAAAAGGGCACGTTTCAGTGTCCTTTTTTGTGTCCCTTTTCGGTCCGTGCCCTTCTTGCGATGTCGATTTCCTCACGCTGCAAGGTCGCCTCACGAGGATCGCGATGTTCCAAATACGGCTTGAACGCATCGAGCTTGCCCGGCGGTGCTGACCGTGGGCCATACTCCGGTGCCAACCCCGCCGCCTGCATGTACTTGCGAATCGTCTTGCGGTCCCGGCCTGTCAACTTACTGATGGCCTGGATGCTCATTCCTTGCCGTTGCAGTTCTTTCAGTTCTTGCACGTCTCTCCCCCTTAACAAGTCTCGGAACCTCCTCCGTATGGAGTGGTCCCCGGTTTACCACGTTAAGGGATGGGGAAAATTCAACCGGCACTATGGGGATTTTTGCACCGGCGCTGACAGCCAGACTTCCGCGTTGCATTGTGATCCTCCTGCGCCACAGTTTGGCGCAGAAGAATCTTCGAATATCGCCTTGTGGAGTAGGGAGGAAAGCAGGCAAGTGAATTGCTTTGCGGTGGCAAAACCTGGCCATGCGGGCGGGAGGGCAGGGGCCTGGAGCGGCCTTGGGGCTTCACGAATCAGGGATTTCTATTCACTCTTTGGATGGCTCCCAAAGCTCGATCGGATTGCCATCTGGATCTTTAAGCCACGCAAAGGTTCCCATTGAGGGATATTCCTCGGTCTTTTCGATTACCACGCCTTTACTCTTAAGATGGCTGAGGACTTCTCCCATGTTCTTCACTGTGTAATTAATCTTACCCGTTCGTGGCTTATCCTTGATGTCTTGATCCGTGGGCATGATCGCCCACGCTATCGTTCGCTTGATCTCCGGGTTTGCAAGATCCCTATATTCGAACGATGCATAGATTGAACTGCACTCAGCATCTTCGCCCTGAGGAACTATTCCGAGGCAATCGCGATACCAAGCTGCCAATCTCTTTGTATCGTTAGAAAACAGAAAAGCGCCGCCAATTCCATCGATCATAAGTTCCTCCCTTAAGCAGTGGCTCGTTTATTGTCCTTTATTTCGATCATCCCAGATTTTCGGCGCGCAGAGTTCAAACTCCTCATCTCTGCCAGTTTCCGAACCGGCAGGCATAGTTCCAATTCAAAATGCGACCAATCCGTCGCGTTTTCTTTGTCTAAGAAAATCTCAAGTGCTGGCGCATGCTCGGGCTCGTGGACACTATTGATAAGCCAATCTCTGTAAAGGTAGTCCCAAGCCGTAGCTACCTTATGTATATCGCCGGAAACCTTTATGACGGCGTATCGCATGGCTGGCATTTTCAATTTCGACATTCCTTCCATGCACTCGAAAGGAAAAGACGACGCAAGACAGACCTCATATCGATAAAGATGCCTTGGGGTCACGTGTGGATCGTCTACCGTCATTCCGAAAAGAATTCCTTGCGAAAAAATATCCTGGGATTTGGCCCATTCGATCACTGTCTTGAGGGCGGCAAGTACTCTGTCCAGTTCGAAGGCATTCGTAACCCGAATATAGGCGACTTGCCTTTCGGGAATGTCGATCAATCTCACTGGAAAAGCAGCTCTCTTTTCTTCCGCGCTCATGGGGAGACCATATTCCTCTTCCGGGAAGAGTCCTTTGCAAATCTTGCTCTTTTTGATCTCGCCGCTTTTTCGAAACTGACTTGGCGAAGTGTCGTAGCCGGATCGGAAGGCACGTGAAAACGTGGACGATGACGAAAAACCGCAATCTAAGGCGATGTCGGTCAGGCTTTGGTCGGAATAACGAAGAAGACGAGCGGCCTTTTCAAGACGAAGCCGATTCGTAAAATTATTTAGGGTTTCGCCGGAAATCGCTCCAAAAATCCGATGGAAGTGAAATTCCGAGAAGCAAGCAACATGAGCAAGCTCACCTAGCTTCACCGGGCGATGCAGATTCTCGCGAAGATAGTCAATGACCCGATCAATTCTTCGGGAATATTCGCTGCTGGCCTGGGTCTTTGCATTTGGCACAGACTCTACTGGCATTGTGGCATAGAAATACCACAATTGGCCCTATGCGGTCAGCATCCAAAAGTCTAACTGCCATTCGTCGTCAAGCGTCTCGGAAGAGGTGGCGCATTTTGCTTTAAGGAAGATTGTCGAAAAAGAGATAGACCGAAGCAATGCGACCGTTCCGGGCGACGATAAAATCAGTTCCCGCGTAAGCTGGTGGTTTGCCGGGAGTGCCAGATACCCATCGAACCCGTCCGGCATCACCTAATTCCTCGGGAGGGAAGAGGGGCTGATATTCGAAATCTGGATGTGTTGCTTTTATCACACCAGCAATACGATCAATCTCGTCTCGGCCACGAAATATACCGCCTTTTTGGGTCATAGAATACTGCATCTTCGTGAAAGATCTCGTCGATTGCAGCGCGACGACGCATGGGGTCATTTTCGCCAAATACGTCGCTCAGATTACGAAGCAGCAAGGTCGATATGCTGTTGGACATCGTGTTCTCCATTTCAGATCGTAGGCCGCGAGCCACCCGACCTTTGCCAATTTTATGACCTTTGTGGTCGCCACATTAGCGTTCTTTAACCTTAACAGTCGATTCGGATTTTGCGGATTCTGGCTAATCGACGATAGCCGATTCCGGAGCCGCGCGTCGAAATCTTCAACCCACAATCCAACCCACAAATCGCGCTGTCTTGTACGACTTGCAGGTATTTTGGCAGTCCCCGCGTCGTTGTAAGTTGTTGTAAAACCACTTCTCGCCACGCTGTCACGGCAGAGATCGCGAGTTCGAGTCTCGTCGTCCGCGCCATTCTTTCCTATGTGTCGGGTCGCTCACTAAAGAACTTGCATCGATTTCAATGAAACGCCTTGGGGGTGCAAAAGGACACGTTTTCGTGCCCTCCTGCCGGCTCTTCGTCGAGTTCCCTTCCCTTCGCTGTCTTTCTTCACGTTTCGGTCGGCGTGGGTGCCTCGAGCGACGAGGACAGATTTTCCTCGGGAGAAAATACCAGCGACAACACAGCCCTTTGAGCCGCGCGCTCGGCTGGCGTAATTGCCTGCGTGTAGATGTCCAACGTCGATCGTAAAGAGGAATGGCGCAACAATTCTTGCAGCAGCTTGAATTCCGTCCCGACGCTCCGCAGAACTCCTCCTCGGCGCGACACTTCGGTCGCAGACCTAATGTTCCGAGAGGTCCCAACTGATTGAAGAGGTTGGCTTCCTGGTTGGCATTTGAACCTACAGTACCAATTCCTGCCACTCCCTACCCCGCAGCGCAAGTTCAGCTTGGATGCTTTCATGCATGGGCGAGCTCGCGCCGTTTTAGCGTGGGAAGCGCCCTGATGGATTTTCCTATCTTCACTTGTGCGACCCGCAGATCGTAGAGGCTCTGTAGGTTCAGCCAAAACTGAGCACTTGTGCCAAAGAAATGAGCCAGGCGCAGGGCGGTGTCGCCCGTGATGCCACGCGTTCCGTTCAAGATTTGCGTGACGCGATTGGTCGGCACGTCGATCTTTCGCGCGAGTTCAGCCGCGCTCATATCGAGTGCTTCGAGTTCTTCAGCCAGGTGTTCACCCGGATGGATAGCAGTGAGTGCCATAGCAACGCTCCTAGTGATAGTCGACAATCTCCACGTTTGATGGCCCCGGCGCTCGGTCAGTCCACTCGAAGCAAATCCGCCATTGATCGTAAATGCGGATGCTGTACTGGCTCTTGCGGTCACCTACCAGCGCTTCAAAACGGTTTCCCGGCAACGCGGCGAGATCGCTCATCGAGGTAGCCGCCTCCATACGATCAAGCTTCAGGCACGCGGACCGCTCAAAGCCAGAGAATGCCTTGACCCGCTTACCGCTGGCGAATTCTCTGGTTCTCTTGTCCCGATAGCTGACGATCACTACCTTTAAATAGCATTAGTTACGCGTTACGTCAAGCGTAAAGTCCGGTACGAATATGCTGCGGTGCAAGGCAATGCGATAAGCGCCAGGCGTGCCAACGGTCCTCTCATGACTCCCGGAGGTCTGCGCGATACACGTCGCGATACACAATAACGTTGCCTATGATGTACTTCCAATGACTTACAGTGCCGTCCGTGCTCTTCTATGTTGTTGAAAGTACTTCACACCCGTGCGCTGTCAGGGCAGAGGTCGCGAGTCCGAGTCTCGTCGTCCCCGCCATAACTTTTCAAACACTTGCAGAATAGGCTCCATCCCTGCGCGGGCACAAAAAGGGACTGGACCCTGCGCCGTTCATTTGGGTCTATATTTCGTGACGAAGAGCCTAACGACAGCTGTCTGCGCAGATCGCTTTTCGGATCCCCTGGCCATACACGCACTTGTCTGCCTGAGAGAAATCATGGAACTACCTTGCTGGCAGTGCTTCCAGAGGGCGGACATCGCGTTCAACCTTATCAGCAATCTCATCTTCGGCGACTTCCAGGTCATAGCGCGTTTGGAGATTCATCCAGAACGTCGGACTATTGTTGAAGTAGCGCGCGAAACGCAGGGCTGTGTCAGCAGTAATTGCGCGTTTCTCGTTCACGATATCGGCGATCCGCGTCACAGGGACGCGCAAGTCCATAGCAACTCTGTTCATACTTAGTCGCAGAGGGAGCATAAACTCTTCTCGGAGAATTTCTCCTGGATGCACCGGCTTAAGTTTCTTCGTCATCCGGCTGTCTCCTAGTGATAATCCACGATTTCAACTTCGTAGGCATGCCCATCGCGCCATTCAAAACAGACGCGCCATTGGTCATTGACGCGAATGCTGTACTGCCCTTTCCGGTCTCCTCTCAGGCGCTCTAGCCTGTTTCCTGGCAGCGTTGAGAGCGTCCGGATGTCCTGCGCCGCATCTAGCATGTCCAGCTTCCTTAGACCCTGACGCTCGATAGCTTTGAACCGGCGGACAGACTCTCGATGAAATAGGCGCCCGGTATCGGCGCAGCGGAAGGACTGAATCACAATCCGACACTATACTGCGTCGCGTTAAATGTAAAGTAGTACAGAACTCACAGAATTTGAGCGTCTTAGGAGCGAGAAAACCAGGTTGATTCAATCTGGGTACAATAAGGGGACGATAAGAAGTGACATCTGGTACCTTGTGGTATCAAAGGATGTCCGCCGACACCGTTTGATATCAATCAGTTACATCAGCCAGTGGCGCTGTCACGGCAGAGGTCGCGAGTTCGAGTCTCGTCGTCCCCGCCATTCATTCCAAAAGAGTTAGGCCGCCTTTGGAAAATCGGCGCGATACACAAGAAAATACACATTAAGCGACTCCCGCCGACGCTGCTGCTTGTGACTGGTCCGGCAGAATCATCTCCACTACTTTGCTCTGCGCTCGCCGCTTCTTACTGCTGACCGCGTGGATGTAGATGTTCATGGTGATATTGCTGTTGGCGTGGCGCATCAGCGACTGCACCGTCTTCACATCCTCGTCGTTCTCAGCGAGAAGGGTTGAGAATGTGTGCCGGAGCAAATGCCAACTGATGTGCTTGGTGATCTTGGCCCTCTCTGCCGCCGGTCGGATGTAATTCCGCCCGATGGCTTCCGGCCAAAGTGGTTGGCGACCCTTCACGCGCTTGCTGGCAAAGATCCAGTCCTGTTCTCCGGCGTAAGGCGTTTCGGGAACGTCAACGCAATAGATCAGCGATCATTTCATCATCAAGCGGCATGACCTTTTCGCTTTCCCCCGTTTTTACTGGCCCCACGTGCTGTTGCCAAATCGACTTTCGGATATTCAAAGTATTCTTGTCGAAGTCGATATCGCACCACTTTGTTGCCAGCACTTCGCCCCTTCTCATCCACAACCCTCCTCTGCTGAATCCACCGAAGCTCTTCGGCATCCCTGCTCGCGTCGTGTCCACTTCAAAATCACAATAATCGTATTCGCCGCGGACGTGGCAGCTCGGAGCGACCAAGTCGCCGCTGAATATACCTTGACACGTATATGCTCTGTGGAGTATATCAAGAGTATGGAATCTGTGTTCGAAATCATTGCGGAGCCGAACCGCCGCGCGATATTGAGCCTCCTGGTCTCGTCACAACAGTCGGTGGGAGAGATCGAGCGTCAGCTTCGTATGCCGCAGCCGACCG
>WNGQ01009238.1_pt1 | contig 10376 bp, 12 predicted proteins | sample 5407661 | NCBI WGS metagenome assembly WNGQ01 (sample SAMN13153382, study PRJNA577476) | soil metagenome | isolation source: 60 cm soil or saprolite under Garry oak tree replicate 2 | place: USA:California | collected 2016-06-15 | reverse complement strand
AGCATGTCATGTTGCCGTTTCCCCAGGATCAGGCGGCAGGTCACACGCCCCTGCACGGTATTGAGCGAGAGGCGATCCAGACTCAGCAAGCGGTAGGTACGTGCGTCATAACGGACACTGCCACGAGGACCAAACTGCGGACAGGTGAGAGGTTTCTGATGGGGTTTGCGCTGCTGCTCTTGGGTTCGTGCTGCCTTGACCGCTTCAACGGCTTTCGCACGCGCACAGCAGGCCAACTGCGACCCAAGCCCAAAGCGGGAACGAGTCTCACGATAGACGCGGTGATGAGCGGTGTTAGTGTTCGTGATGCGCTCATCCCAACACACGGTAGCGATCCAGGATGCCGCGGCATTGAAACGCTGTTGTGTCTCTTGCAACACGGCATCGTGACCGTTTACGTCAAGCTTGATACAGATGGTTCTAGTGAGTGTTTCGTTCATAAGAGAAGTATAGCAGAGCATGGAACAAACGTCAAAGGGTTTCCTGCCTGCGGGCAGCCATTTGTTCCTCCCCATGGCTGGAAGCCAGGGGTATTCAAAAATGGAGGACGAGAATGAGCAAAGTCGTTGTATTCACGAATCTGACGCTCGACGGGGTCATGCAGGCGCCGGGACGGCCGGACGAGGACCGCCGCGGCGGCTTCGAGCACGGCGGCTGGGCGACGCCCTACGCCACGATGGAAGCGGCTGAGGAAAGCATGGCCAATACGGGTGCCCTGCTGCTGGGCCGACGGACCTACGAGGACTTCTACACCGTCTGGCCCAACCGAACCGACAATCCCTTCACGGCGGTGCTAAACAACACCCAGAAGTACGTTGCGTCAACGACGCTCTCTGAGCCGCTCTCGTGGAGCAACTCCACGCTTCTCAAGGGCGACGCCGCAGAGGCCGTGGCCAGCCTCAAGGAGGAGCCTGGCAAGGATCTCGTGGTACTCGGCAGCGGAGAGCTGGTCCAGTCGCTGATGCGGCGCAACCTCGTCGACGCGTACGTGCTCCTGATCCACCCGCTGGTTCTGGGATCGGGGCGCCGCCTCTTCCCCGACGGCGGTGCAGTCGCCGCTCTCCGGCTCGTCGACACCAAGACGACGACCACCGGCGTCGTGATCGCGACCTACGCAGCCACGCAATGAGTGTACATCCTACCATCCTGAGAGCGGAATCTGTAGCAATATCCTGGTCTCAAAAACTCTTTCACAGAGATTCTTCGCTTCGCTCAGAATGACATGGTGTAATGTCTGTCATTCTGAGCCGCAGCGAAGAATCTGTGTCGGTTGTTTAGCGACGTGGTTACCCAGATGTTAGCACAGCATCTCTCTGAGCTGCAACACGCCTCTGAACTGCACGTCTCTGTTGAAACTGTTTCCCCTCATACTTCGGAAAGGACACCTTCTATGAACAGTGTATGGCAACGCATCAATCATCAGTGGATTATTCCCCCTCTCAGTGCGCTGACACGTTTCAGGCGTCGCCTTACGCGACCTCTTCGAAGTAAAATCGAATAAGTCTGCATTATTTTTCATGAAGATCGTGCCTTCTCAACCGTCACAGCAACCCCATTCAATATCGCGTTGCCCGTCAGCGGATCGACATCCTCTTCAACGGTCAAAATGTTCGTATTCACGCCCGCGTGCTCACTTGCGACGCGCATCCGCGTGCCAGGCAGGTTATGTCCCCAGCCGTGCGGGATACTGACCACACCGGGCATAATCGCGTCCGTCACCTCAACCGGAATCTCAACCGCGCCGGCACGCGAAGTGACGCAGGCCATTTCACCATCAACCAGCGCAAGACGAGCGGCATCTCCAGGATGCACGAGGAGTGTACAGCGTTCTTTGCCTTTGGTGAGGACATGGAGATTGTGCATCCAGGAGTTATTAGAACGCAGGTCGCGCCGTCCAATGAGCAGCATCTTCCCATTCGCTTTCCCATCCATCCTACCTGAAGAGTCTTGCAATCGCGCCACATCAGCCACTATTGCCGGTGGCGCCAGCTCTATTTTACCGGAGGTCGTACGCAACACCTCAGGGATACGCGGCTGGAGCGGACCAAGATCAACTCCGTGGGGGAGAGCCTCCAGCAATGCGAGGCTCAGGCCATCCTTTTTCGTGCCAAATCCATCGCCATAGGGACCGCTGCGCAGCACGAGTCGGCGGGTCTTCTCTCGTCCGGCCCCACCGCCCACCGGCAAACGCGGGGCGCCACGTAAAGACGGCGAGCGGTTTGCCTACCACGATCCCAGCACGCATGTAGAGCCTTCGGCGCACTGGCAAGGGGAAGAGGAGAGCGGGCATCGCATCGAGGTCGACGCCTGGGAGCACTTGCACGTGAGCAAGGCGCGGGAAGTCGACCTGACCGTGATCCACGTGACGCGCTTTGGAGCCAGTGACAAGAAGCAGGATCCGCGCGTCAGTTGGTTCGTGTGGATCGACGAGGAACCGACCCCGTTTGACGAGGTCCATCCGCTTTACCAACGCCGCTTTGGCATGGAACATACCTATCGCTTTCAGAAGCAGGAGTTGTTGTGGGACGAGCCGCGCCTGCTCACCCCGGAGCAGTTTGAGCGCTGGACGCAGATCTTGGCGATTGGGCACAACCTGCTGGTGCTGGCCCGCCTCCTGCTCGAAGCCAAGCGGCAGCCCTGGGAAGGTGCGCGGCGTCCCGTCACACCTCAACAGGTTCGGCGAGCGCTGGCCCCAATTCTTGCCACCTTGGGAACTCCCGCTCCCGCGCCCCAACCGCGCGGAAAATCGCCGGGACGAGCCAAGGGAGCGAAGATTCGCCCGGCCATGCGCTATCCGGTGATCAAAAAGGCTAAACCGACGCCCAAAAAGCGTCGGAAACCGGCTTAATGGCCTTCGTCCTGTACTCATTCGGTCTCACTTCTGAACTTCTTCAAAGGTTCGGCTAAGAGATCATAGTCTAAACGTCAATCCCAAATAATTTTTGTAATATCTGAACCTTCATTATTTTCTAATACGAGTACACGCCAAGTATCCAACGCAGGAAGTTTATTGTAGTCGTAATTTCTGACGAGCCATTGAGGCAAAATCCACTTATAGTAGGATGAAATAAATAATTCGTCGCTATTCTCCCGAGAATATTTTCGGGCTAACTGTTTGGCAACATATATATGTAAGGTCAGTCGTTCGTAGTCATCCTGATGATTTTTCCCAATTCTACAAGTCAAAAAAAGAGGGTAATCGTATATCTCTCTATAATTGAAGAATATTAACTTACCTAAAGCACTGGAATTTGGATAAATTTCGAGCAATGTGCTTGGAATAGGAGGCAGATCAGCGAAGAAGGCAAATTGATCTTCTGCTAGGTACCGTTCCCCATAGGCACGGAATTCAAACCACCCTTCGATGCCACCAATTGGAGCAATTTGCGATTGAAATAAGAATTGTTCGAACGCTTGTAATGGCTTAATAATGCGCAATGCTGCAAAACCAGCAAAGCATATTAAAGCTGTTTCTTTATATTTAGTATCTATAGCATATATCATATTCATGAAAATCTTAAAGTTACTCTGTAATTCACTCAATAATTTCTGAATGTCAGTGAATCTTAGATTCACCTGGGAACGAAAATTTGTTAAGCGATGCCCCCGTTCTATCTGTGATCCTTCAGTGGCCCATCGAAAAATCGTTACCTTCTTGTCAAAATCATCATACCAATCATGAACTTGAGATAGTGAGTCCAATACTTTTTTGTGCCACACGATAGTAACGTCTCCAGTGCCATCATAAGCTAGAAGGGTTTCGATAGAATGGGGGTCAACGAGGCAATGGTCATTATAGGATAATGCAAACTTTCTTGAATTTTGATCTGCTTTAGCGTCATGCGGTGGAGCTTCCTGTTTATCGCGAGCAGTTGTCTGAGGCTCTGAGCGCAACGCCTTCTCCACGTCATCCCGCCATGCTTTATAACGCGTATCATCACGATCCCTTGGCCGGATGACTTGCGAATGATCTCCTTCAATGACTTTGCGCTCCATTCCTCTAATCGTTGCACAATATAGGGGAACAACATCATCATTCACACCCACAAACACCAGATGAGGGATGTACCTATTGTTGAGTCGATATTCTGGACAAATGTCCCTACCTTTCCAAGCCACTACCCTCTCATCCCAATGCCTTCCCACATCGTCGATGAAGGAGCTATTCAATTGCATATCCTTCAGTTGCTTATTCCAAGCAGTAATCGTGGTGATAGGAGCACCGTTGTGAGGAGTGGCATAGAATGAGATGTGACAAAGGGTATCTAATCTGTCACTTTGACTACTTTGTAAGACGTCAATGACCCAAGACTTGATAACAAGACCGCCCATACTATGGCAGATCAGAATGACCTCTTTGTAATCACGAAATTGAGCATCATAGGTATTCTTCCATTGCTCTCCGAGGAGCTTGATCTCTGGGGCAGCTTCACGAGGCGTTCCCTCTTTGATAAAATCGATGAAATTCTTCCACCAGCTCAGGTTCACATGTGTAGGATATTTCCATACAAAGAGGTCGAACTCTTGTAACGTCTCATCGTTTGACAGCACATCGAGAAATGCGCTCCAGTAATGTCGAGGATTTTTAGCACCAATGCCATGGATAAGAGCGATTACCTTCCCGTGCCCTCGTCGAATCCAATCTTCATTCTTACTCATACTGACTAGCTCCCTTCTTTTCTTATGTCCACGCAAAGGTCTCAACGGCCCGTTGTAAATCCTGTTTCGTCCCTTGAATATATAGCTTGGTCGTATCTAACGAATCATGCACCATAATCTTAGCGGAACCTCACGATACTTGTTGTGTTTGCCAATGATTTCAAGGAAGCCACTCCGCTTGCCCAGTTTCGCCTGGTCACACCGGAGGTGGCAAACTTCTCTCGCCCCGAGTCCTGTATGCAGCAACATGACAATAAGTACACGATCCCGAAGGCTTCCTGCTTTCGTAACGGCTGCCACCAGCGCCTGTTCTTCTTGATCGTCCAAATGGTGAGGGGTGATGTCCTCTTGTCCGACGAGTTTGACCGCGACGGAGGGAGCATATGTGATGATGTGGCACTGTGTAGCCCACCCAAAGTAGCGTTTCAAACTGATGAGGGAACGATTGACAGACGCTGGCTTTTGCCTTTGAAACGTCTGCAAGTAGCTTCGGTACCGCGTCAGCGCTGGGGTCGTGATCGCATGCGGTATAAAGGTGGCCTCATCGTTGGGATTGGCTTCCCGATCAGTCTCAAACCATGTGATGAAGTGGCGTAGATCGCTCAGGTAATTGCGAATCGACGCCTGGGTCAGATCTTCTCGCTCACGCAACCACTGCTCATCTAAAGTGAGTGCCTCTTGTCCAGAACGTGAGAGTAGTGGATGTGCTATCCGCTTCATATGCCGCCTTGCCCTATACCTCTGTAAAGAACCTTAGCAGAAATGCCTTCCGAGGGATATTGGGAACCTTAGGGGCCATACGGCAATAACGTGACCATTCGTATGTCAGGATCACGCCTAAACAAGACGTCTGTTCCTTACCAGTTGGTCAACCTATTCGCGGAAGAGCCCTAAGTGAGCAACCAACCGAGCCTCCTGGGAAATAAGGACGAGTATACAGAATTATCATAAGTATACATCATTCTCAACATGAGCCAACCCCGCGTGCAAGTTTTATCAGCAGCGAGTATCCAGGTGACACAGGGAACCTCTATTGCCTCCTCTGAGAAAAAATCACATCTGCAACATGTGTCACAAGTGCAACAAGTGATACAAGTGCAACAAACAGCAAGCAAAGATACAAAATTGCCTGCTCACCCTAAGCTTCCAACAATACCAGTTTCTTTAACAGGCTCTGCAACGACGCCTCAGGATCGCTACAAATACCAGAGTGAACAGGAGAAGTCTGGATGATCGTGCTGCGCGGGGCGACCAGCCAATGGAACCGCTCTGATTGTGAGAGACGTCCAACCGGGCCGCTATTCTCTTCGCCATTACAGATCTGTACTAAATGCTCAAGCTGCTGCTGTAGAGCAGGAAAATCAAGTTGGGGAGCCAGCACATGCAAACGTTCCTCATCAAGTTGTAACAACGCGCCGAGGTAGCGGCGCGTTGGACAATAGAGGATAACGCCGACGTTGAGGCACTCACCTCGTTCGACACAGGGCACGACACGGATGACAGCGTAATCATACGAGTTGTTCACGTGCACGCAGAGCCTCCTCTACAAAAATATCGGAATGTGCCAGGCGATCCAGCAAATAGTCGAGATAGGCAGCACGATGAGCAGCAGGACCGGGAAAAGACGAATCACCATCCAACCAGGAATCAGGAATCAGGTTAACAACATCTTGCAAAACCGCCGTTGGCAGTTTTGCCTTCAAGTGCCGATCTGCCTCCGGTAGAGCGGTTGCTACCGGCAGTAAGACGTGATTTTTGATGGGGGAAAAAGCTATCCTGCTGCGCTCTATATAATTGGAGTTTACATGATGAAAATAGAGCGTTGATCCATGATCAATCAGCATCAGCCGGCGATGCCACCAGAGCATATTCGTGTTGCGCGGCGTACGATCCACGTTGGTCACATACGCGTCAAACCAGAGGATTGAAGACGCAAATATTGGCTCTAAATCGACCGCGTCCAGCGCGTCGAAACCCAGTGCTCCCGGAAGAAAATCGAGGGCAAGATTAAGACCTGCGCTCGCTTTAATCAGATCCTGAATCTCAAAATCAGGCTCAGAGCGACCAAGCACGGGATCAAGCTCCATGAAGACAATCTCAGGGACAGGCAGCCCTAAAGCGCGAGCAACCTCGCCAGCCACCAGTTCAGCTATCAGTGCCTTCGGCCCGTGGCCCGAGCCGCGGAATTTCAGCACGTAGAGTCCATCGTCATCAGCTTCAACTATAGCAGGAAGTGAGCCGCCCTCACGCAAAGGGGTGACATAGCGCGTCGCAGTAATGGTCCTCAGCATCGTATGTTTCTCAAGTTGAACATGTCTTTCAATACACACTAGTTTATCACACGACACCAGGAGATAGGTCTCGTGGTACTGTCTCGTACTCAGGTGATATCCTTATGATTATCACCTTATCCAGGTGCGGTAGTGAAAAATGGTATGGAGTATATAGGCTCGTCTGATGACAACTTCCACTCCTTTCATTTGCAAAGAGGATACCTATGCAAGAGAAAAAGATATACGCGCATGAATTAGGCATCGATCTATCCACACAACAAGAAACAGAATATTTCAAATGGCTTCTGGCGTGCCTGCTATTTGGTAAACCCATTCAGCAGGAAGTGGCAAAGCGGGCCTATCTTGAATTCCTGAGTGAAGGCCTCATTACTCCGCAAGCAATCTTACAAGCTGGATGGGATAAGCTCGTTGAAGTATTAGACAGGGGACATTACGTCCGCTATGATTTCTCAACGGCAACAAAATTGTTGGATGTTTCAAAAACGCTGCAAGAACAATATGGCACGCTCACCGAACTTATGAAACAATCCCAATCGATAGACGAGTTGTCCTCTCGTCTACAAGCATTCAAAGGCATCGGCCCAAAGACAGTAGAAATCTTTCTGCGCGATATTACTCCTATCTTCGTTCGGCTACATACGTAGAGGATCCTGACACAGACCAGGACCCTCTTGTTTTCGGACCGGCACTAATTCAACGTCCCCGTCGATACACGAGCGAGCGCTTGCGAATATACCTCCCTGTGAATCTTTCTTAATCTTGCTTGCAGCACAAGCAACCCGGCACGCACCTGTTTCCCGGCGAAATTGCCCACCTTGCTCCCAAGCACTAATCGTCCACCACTCAAGCGCATGAACAGCATATCGGTCAAGGCGAGCGTACCCAGGAAGGCAGGGACGCTGATACACACAAAGGCAGCGACGATATTCAAATGCCATGGCATAATAAAGTAAGCAGCGACGACAACCACTGGGAAGTGCAGCAGGTAGAAGGGAAACGAGGCTACGCCTCCATAGTTGAGCAGGCCGTTCTCAAAATTGAGGTATTTATTCCCAACATACAGGATGACTATCAACCAGCACCATGTGTTCCAGCTTGCCAGCGCCTGGAAGAGCAAACAACCAACGGAGTAGTCCGGCGTACTTGTCCAGGGCCCTAAAAGACCAGCGCCCCATAGAGCAATAACAGCCAGAAATCCAATTATCCCGAGCCATAAGGCCAGTTTCCCCTGCCGCTTGATAGCCTCCCCAAAGCGAGGTTTGGAGAAAATGATGTAGCCATACAGGTAGAACATCAGCCAGCAGCAGACATCTGACCAGTTTTGGTAGCCTGGAAACGAGGCGTGCAGGGCCATCTGAATCAGCGCGATTGGTAGAAACAGCACTAGCAATCCGCCAGGCCTCTCACACATGCGTACCAACAATTCAATGAACTGTTGCCCGGCCGTTCGCTTCAAGTAAAGGCACACAGGTAAAGTAACGAGAGAAAACACAAAGAGATCGACAAGAAACCAGAGGTGATGAGTAACGGCCCCCGGCCATTGCGGGCTCAGCACTGGATGAATATGTCCCAAAAAGTAAGGATAAAATTGCCATAAGTTGCCACTATAAAGTGAATTGCTCAGAGCCTCGAAATAAGCCTGGAATGGAGCAATGATAATAATGCCAGCTATCAATGGAATGAGTAAGCGTAAGAGCCGTTCATTGATGAATTGGCGACTCGTCCTGTGGCGCAGCGCAAACCATGTACCAGCTCCGGAAAGCAAGAAGAACAGCGACATTCCCCACTGCGGTAGAAAATTGAGAAAGTACATCCCGCCAGAGACAAATCCATCGATGGCGCTCATACTCGATACCACACTGCTTGTTTGCCTGGTGCTGCTAATTGGCTTATACAACATATTGAACATATTGCCACTATGAATCAAGAACACGCCAACTATTGCCAGCATTCTCAGCCAGTCGATATAATAGATCCTCTGTTGCTTTTCACCTACGAGAGCTTCCGCAGCAGGTTCTTCGACACTAATTGATTTCATTGCGTTTCTTCTTCCTGTAACATAACCCAATAAAATGAATGAAATGATTGCGTATCTATGCCCTTTGGCTGTCGTGATACCCTGCAACCAGTCAGGCTTCTTATGAGTAAGTATATGTTGGGGAAGGCTCATGCATGCAGTGTCATGTGTCCCATTTCTTTGAGATTCTCTTGATCCCAAAACGAATATGCTGGCTCTTTAATCATTCGGATATGCCAAAATTTGAGGCACGAGAAGCGCGACTTGCGGCCGACCTGGGGCTTGCGGCCGACCTTAGGCGCGGCGGTCCGCGCGGAGTCATCCTTTCGCTATGCTTTCTCTCGCTCCAACCCATATCTTATGCATACCATCCCACTGCCAACCTGTTTCTGCCAAGCCAAGCAACAACGGTAATTGTTCCCAGCCAACCGCAACGCGTTTAGCTGTCTCAGGCCAGCTGCGTATACCACTCAGTGCATCAACCGCCTCGACGCTGCAAGCGCCCACTGCGCAGGCTGCAGCCAACGTCTCAATGGGGTTCATTCCTCTCAATATCCCCATCAGGAAACCTGCAATCGTCGCATCTCCCGCTCCGGTGGTTCCGGCAACGTCTGTCTTGAAACAGGGAGCCCAAAGTTCGCGCTCTGACCATGTTTGTACATCTACAGTCTGGCTATGTCCCATTTGCGCCAGCCTGGTTTCATTGGCCGTGCGCAGGTACAGTCCACGATCCCCGGCCTTGATAGCCACAATTTTTGCTCCCATGTCGAGCAGCGTCTGACCCAGTTCCGTGATCACTTCAGGGGCTAAATATTCGAGCGGCCTGCTTTCCCTTGACTTCCCGGCAAGTTGATCAAAGAGCGGTCGCCTCAACATGAACAGGATCTCTTCGGCGCTGGGCAGAAAGACGTCCACATAGGGCAGCGTTGCGTGAAGAATGGCATGCCAGTCAGCACGGCCCGCCACGCTGTTGGGATCTGGCATCGAAAGATCAAGAGAAGTAGTAAGGCCCATCGCTTTGACGCGCTTGAACATCGTCGCCAGTTCAACGCCATTATCAGCATACATGCGCTCCATGAGCGGTGGGTAGCCGAAGTGGAACAGCCGCACCGCTTCCAGCGCGTCATAACGTACATCCTTCGCGCCAAAGGTGGCGTTGCAGCCAGGAGCATGAATGAGCATGCGATCAGCGTTGGGCGGGCTGAGAATCACGGAGTAGGAACTGAATTCCCCCGGCACGACAACCATGCCTCGCGCGAGTCCCGGGCCATGCGCTTCGACGATTTGCAGGATGGCCTGACCAAACAGGTCTGAGCCAACTTTGCCCATTAACTGTGTCTTCACTCCCAGCTTGTGCAGCGCCAACCCCGTATTCGAGACCGCTCCACCGGTCGAGAAGACAACAG
>WNGQ01036456.1_pt1 | contig 10377 bp, 13 predicted proteins | sample 5407661 | NCBI WGS metagenome assembly WNGQ01 (sample SAMN13153382, study PRJNA577476) | soil metagenome | isolation source: 60 cm soil or saprolite under Garry oak tree replicate 2 | place: USA:California | collected 2016-06-15 | reverse complement strand
ATGCTTGTACTTGCGCCCACTACCGCAGGGACACGGGTCGTTTCTTCCGATCTTCGCGCGTGCATGGAGAGGCATAACGCTGCGACATTACCGCGCGGGGTTGTGGAAAGGCAAGGGGGATACTAGGTGGCTTTTCTTTCGAGAGGAGAACCGACGTGTCCAGATCAATGCATGCTCCACAAGGCGAGCCATTACCTTACAACCATCACCTGCACCAGTTCCTGACCTTCCTCAAACACGAGAGAGGGTTCGCTGACGCCACGATTGTCAACCGCGAACGTTCGCTGAAACCCTTTTTAGCCTGGCTGGTCGCACAAGAGGTGCCGCTGTCCATCGTGTCGCCGGTGGTGATAACCAAGTACTTCATCAGTGCCGTGGCGGGCAAGTGGAGGCGAACTACCGTCTCGTTCCATGTACAGTCGCTGCGCTCGTTCTTTCGCTATGCCAGCAGTCGAGGTTGGTGCGCCGCAGGCATCGCCGAGTCCATCGACGCACCCCGGCTCTACACTTACGAAAATCTGCCGCAAGGCCCGTCGTGGGAAGAAGTGGGAAAGGTTCTTGCCAGTGTCAACGGCACGTCGCCAGTTCAGATCAGGAGTCGCTGCGCGATCCTCCTTTGCGCAGTCTACGGCCTTCGCGTTTGGCGAAGTCTGTGGGCTGCGCCTTGAGGATATCGACTGGGCTGAGGAGAAAATCTCTGTACGCCGCTCCAAACAGAGAAAAGTCCAAACTTATCCGCTGACGACCGAAGTGGGGAATGCACTTCTGCGATATCTGAAGGAGGTCAGGCCGCGATGCACGCAACGAGAAGTCTTGCTGACACTCAGGCGGCCATACCGTCCCGTCTCCGTTGGCGCTCTTTCCACGGTGACTCAAAAGCTACAGAAGCGACTGGGACTGAAGCTCAAGGGATACGGCTCGCACGTCCTGCGTCATGCTTGCGCCACGCACCTTCTCGCCAAGGGGCTGACACTGAAGGAGGTGGGCGATCACCTGGGACATGTGTCCGTAGCGGCAAGCCCGCGGCATTGGGAACCGCGATTTCAAAGGTTTCCGCAAGCTCGCCTTCGCGGCAGTTGATTTGGATTGTCTCGACCTGCTCATTCAGGTCCTCTGCACCGTCAATCAGGCACAGGTCGAGACTTGTTTTCGCACCGTGGACTTTGATGATGGATTCGTCTTCTCTAGTGCGAGGCAGGTCCGCCAGCAGGTCAAGTTGCACGACGTTGCCATCGATGTTCTTTTCATAGCGAAATGAGTCAGTATTGCTTCGTTCATAGTCGAGGGGAGCAGCTAGCAGATCCTTGATCCGGTCAATCGTCTCGCGCTGGCGCGCTCTGGCGCGTAGGAAGGAGATCGACATCCAAGCTCATGCTGTGGTCTGTCTGGCAGTGGCGCGCAAGCTCTTTTAGAAACGGTACCCAGCCTCCGCCGATAACCAATCCTTCTTTCCCTACTGGCAGGTCCTCTCGGCGAGCTCGCCTTGTTCTTTCTCCGGCTAGGCACAACAGCGTTTGGAGGACCCGCAGCCCACATCGCGATCATGGAGGATGAACTCGTCCGCAGGCGGTCTTGACTTTCGCGTGAAAAATTCCTCGACCTGCTCGGCGCAAGCAATCTCATTCCTGGGTCAAGTTCAAGCGAATTGGCTATTCTGCTGCTCGGCCATGAACAGATACGTGAGCTCTCGCATGGAGCGTTCCGCCTCGGCTATTGTCTGCTTCATCACTGCGATGCGCCGCTTGTCGGACCACAACGGTTGACGTAAACGGCTTTACTCAGAAGTACATCCTGCCGTTGCTGAGGCTCGGGCGGTGCGAGTACGATGAATGCGCGTTTAATCCTGCTCACAATTTTTCAGACCGTTCGCAGGTTCGTCGTCGCATCACCTTTCAGACCGCAATTTGAAAAGCACGATCTCTTTGCGCCTCGGAGTCACAGAGGCAGGGGCCTTAAAAGTAGCAGTGTCGCGTCGCTGATATGCGCCGCGCCCAGCAGCCTCCCGATTCGGGAAGTGCCGCCGAAGAAGCTGTACCTCGGTAACCTTACCGAGTTGGACATATAAATACACACTGTTACATAAGTACCGTGTAGCCGTACTCGATGTTCGTGTCGGACAAGATCAATTCCCGATGTCGAGAGAGGCAACGCAAGTGGCGAAGTTCACAACCCTAAATCGCATTTCTTTTGCGACCAGAGCACTCATTCTCTGTTTGATTTGCGCAACCACGGCAACGGCACATGCCGGTAGTAATGATGTTGTACTGTACGCCTCGAAGGCTCGGGTCAAGGCAGGCAAGTGGAATGTTGTTGCAGACTCCACCGCCGGCGGCGGCTATGCCATGGCTACGCCTGACGTCGGAGCTCCAACGATTGCTGCGCCTCTGGCACAGCCAGTCAGCTATTTTCAACTCACCTTTCCTGCATATTCCGGTACGGCATACCATCTCTGGATCCGCGGAAAGTCCGCCGAGAATTCGATTAACAATGATTCAGTGTTCGTTCAGTTTTCTGACAGCGTGACCAGCACTGGGTCCGCATTTGACCGGATTGGAACTACATCTGGAATGACCATGATTCTGCAGTCTTGCACAAATTCCCGGGTGCATGGATGGGGTTGGACGGACAACGGTTGGTGCAGTCTAGGCGCAAACGTCTATTTTCAAAACACTGGAAACCACACGATTCAGATTCAAGTGCGACAGGATGGACTGTCGATAGACCAGATTGTGCTTTCTCCACAAACTTATATCACGGCCGCGCCGGGAAAAGCTTTCAATGATACAACGATCTTGGCGGCGAATTTACCCGTGCTCATGTCAACCACTCAAGTGAGTGTGTCTGCAAGCCCATCGTCGGGTGTGGCTCCGCTGAGCGTCGGCTTCACGCCGACGGTAAAGCTGACGAGTGGCTACGTCACTGGCTACTACTGGAATTTCGGGGACGGGCAGACATCAACTGCCGCGCTGCCCAGTCACGTGTATCAGAGCACCGGGAACTACACTGCAAAAGTGACGGTGACAGACAGCAGTGGGACGCAAACCAGTGCGTCGGTCCTGGTAAGCGTCAGCGGAGCTGGTTCGTTCAGCGACACCTTTAATACCGGAGCGCTAGATCCCTCGAAGTGGCTGGCGTCGAATGGATTCGCGCCCGGGAGCATCTCGGGCGTGAACTATGGCTCGTTTGTTCCGAGCAATGTCGATCTCTCCAAAGGCATGCTTTGCTTAAAGGTTCAGCAGCAACAAGGCAGCTCTGGCATTCTCTCGGTGGGTGGCGAGATTCAGTCTCTAACCACGTACGGATACGGTACGTATGACTGGGTCATGCGGGCGAGTTCTACTTCGTCAACACCGACAGGGCCGGGCGCCGTCGTCTCCGGTCAAATTTCTGCTGGATTCAGCTTCGTCAATAATTCCCAGACAGAAATCGATTTTGAAATCGAGGGACAGAATCCGGACACCGTCTGGATGACGAACTGGATTAGCACCACGCAGAAGCAATACAGCAGCGTGTTTCTCGCCTCCCCAGACGCAAACTTTCACCATTACAAGTTCATCTGGGCGCCAGGGCAGATCGATTACTACATCGACGGGAAGCTGGTTTCGACGCATACCTCAAACGTGCCGAGCACTCCCGCGTACGTCATGATCAACCATTGGGGAACGAACAGCACCGGATGGGGAGGACCGGCCACCCTGGGTGTCGAGCGATATTTGTACGTTTCCAGTTTTACTTACACTCCTTTGCAATAACCGCCGTTCAATCCCAGTGCTCTTCAAACGTTCAGCCGTCTTGTGACGAAATTGAGGTCTGCCTCCGTAATCATTTGAGGGCCACCGCCTCAGTTTGGGGATCGGCCATCCTTGTCAGATAAGGGAAAAACGGTGTCACTTCGAACGGCATCTTCTCCTGTGGAGAAAGCAGAGCGACTGGCCCAGGCTTCATCATTCTCAGCTGATTGCTCCAGGGATCGACTTTGATCCTGCCACCCAGCGGCAAGGCCGCGATCTGCTCGACTTTGTCCATTTGCAACTGAGGCGCGGCACCAGCAAGTGCTGACATGCGGGTATTCTTCCCATTACCCAGGCTGTTGCCCAGGTGCGGCCGAATCAGACTGGTGAGCTCAGGTGCACAAAGTGCTCTGGTCAGGGAAAAAGAATCGGTCAGTGAAGGCAAACTTGGTGTTAATCCTGTGCCCCAGGGCAATATGGCCGAGTTCGTGCGCCAACACCATGGCCAACGATCCCTCGTCGGGTAGTACGTCCAGCAACCCACGACTCACGACAATGGTGTGCCCGATCGTGAACGACTCAAGTGGCGCCGTCAGCAGAACGCGGCAACGCACGTCGGGAATGATCTCCAGCTTATTCGTAATGACCAGGTTGTTCACGACGGTTTGCAGAATCTTGTCCACCTCACCTTGCGGTGCAATCAGGCCAACCTTCTGCAGATGGTCAACTGCATTATCTTCCGCGAGCCGTTCCCACATGCGTTGTGCTTCCGCCGGGCCGGCGTCCTCTGTCGAGGCACTTTGGTCCTCCACGGAATCGACCTGGATCTCTGAAAACTCCTGCTCATGCTTCAGCTGCTCGATGTCGTAACCCCAGAGTCGCGTTTGGGCCTTGAGATACAAACCGTGAAAGGGTGCTGCGGTGCGCTTGTCGTCGGACTCCTCAATATAGACGTAGGCTGGCCACCACTTGCCGGGTTGCAGGTTCGAGCGCCAGCTGTCGAAATGCAGATAGTACGAGTAACGAGAATGGGGTGTATAGGTTCCGTTGAACCGGACGATATTAAAATCGTGGTCCTCGACCCAGACTCTTCCCGTGAATAGGCCTTTGGGTGCCGATTCCTTTGGCTGGACGTCCATGACAATGCAGCGCACGTCTCCGAGGAACTCTCGCCGCACAAAGGTGAAATAGTAGTTGCTCTTCTGGAAATCTGAATCTAGCATCGCCATCTGTGCAAATCCGCGGGGCATGAACTTGCGCGAGAAAATGCCCGCAAACGGGTTGAGAAAATGGCCTCCCAAACCCAAACCTGAATGCTGATTTTGGAACAGCTCATCTTCGGGGCCATCACTCAGATCCAGTCGCCCCAGGAAATACTGATCACTCGTGGGCTCGACCGTGTGGTCCTTGTCCTCGTGCAGATTCTGGATGTAGGTCTCGGCCAGCGGATGCATGCGTTTCATAGAGGTGACGAACGCCCGTTCACGCTCCACGACCCTGTCGACCGTCTGCTCGAAAGAAACCGGTGCCACGGTCTGGAACGAGGCATGCTTTGTGACGCCGTAATTCCCGTAGATCGTCACATTCGCATCACCTTCTCCCATCGCAGACTTGGGCAGCGCGGTGCTTATGAGGAAATTCGCACTTGTGGCGCCAGCTGGCACGACGACCCGTGACGGAAGCTTGGCTGCCTTTGAAGGATCAGCGGCCAACGACACCTCCACGTCGGTTGGAGCTGGCATGTTCAGGGTTACCGCGGCCTGGACTGCGCTGCCCGCCACTACGCTGGTCGTGTTCAGCGTAATCGAAGAAAGCGCTGGAGTCTCAGCAAGACTCGACCCAGCACACAGCAGGCATGTGACCATCAACAAAACAACTGCCCTCAACTGATACATAAATGTTCCCTCGAAAGACTTAGATTCTTTGCTTTCCAGGTGCCTGACTCCAAACATCACCGCCACAGCACCACAATTACTGCGCAAGCCAAGACAGCCCTGGCAAAGAAAGGCAATCTGGCCACGACGTGAACGATCCCTGAGACGCTCCCCAACCCGAGATACAGCACTTCTACCTCCCCATGCTTCTACTCAAGAGATTCCAACCAAACGAAGCATTCATGAACAAGGTGAGTCCACCAGCTGAGCGGTCAGAATCGAAGCGGTTCTCGTGCAAGTACGCGGCACCAAGCTCGGAATAAAGACCGCCGCGAGGGAAAACTGCCTTGATACCTGCCCCAAAGATTGCATTGTTGTCCCAATCGAAATGTTTGCTGTCGCGCGTGACGGTCGCCTCGCCATACGGAACCAGCGTTGTTCTGCTGAATCTCTTGGCGACCATTCCTTGAGAGACATAGGCCTGACCGATAATGTTGCAACCCGGGAAGCGATTCGCTTTGTTCGTGACGGACTGCCATCCGAACCAATCCTGCGCATACAGGATGAATCCCGAGCTGCTCAGGCTGTTGAATCGGTCCTCGTAAGCGTAGGCTGAGCTGAGGCTCACGACGCCGGACCGGAACAGCTTGTTCAACTTGATCCCGGCGCGAGGCTCGACTTTGTTGTTCCAGGCATAACCTTTGGTGTCGAGGACCAGACCGAGAGAGACGTAGGGAGTCAAGGTGACAGAACCGGCGTTGCTCGCGAACACCGCCGCGCTCTGTTCCATGTACGACTGACTGTAGCCGTTGTTATGCTCAGTCGGGCTCAGGTTCCCGAGGGTAGTCCAGGCTTGTCCCGGCAGCCCTGTGCCGTCAAGAATCGTACCCTGCAGTGCTGGGGCTGCACCCTGCTGCGCGGCCGCGGAACCGGCCAGAGCCAGAGTCATCAAGAATGTGAACAGAAAGTTAAGTTTCAAGGCCGTCCTACTCCCTTCAATATCGTTTGACCGCAAACCAGCCTCTTACCTGCTTGCGTTGAATCACGGTTTTCCAAAAGCTGTAGAGAAACACACAACAATCCACGAAACGCAACAGTTCATAGGTTGGCAATGCGGCGATGACGTCCGTACGGCGCTCGCGCACAGCACAAACCAACGACAGCGCCACCAGCACGGCAAAATCCATGCCGGCCGAGTAGAATGCAATCCGAGGACGCACAAGCAATAGCGCGGGTAGCGACAAGTACAAGGCAGAGAAAATCAAGCCTTCGCCCATCAAGAGTTTGAACTCCCAATCGATTTTCGTCACACCTGTCGCCATGCCATACTTCTGTCCGACCTGCCAGGTACCGGTGTCCCACCGATAGACCTGCTTGATGTAATCCCGGAGGGTCCTTGGGTCTTGAGTGGAGACCACAGCGTCTCTTTGGTAGAGGATCCGACCCAACTTTTTGCGATGAATCTGAATCGTGCAGTCCATGTCCTCGACAATAGTGTCGCTGTTCCAATCGAGTTCGCTGAACACATCGGCACGAAAACTGGAAGCACATCCTGGCGTAACCGTGATTACGCCCATATTGCTTTGCCCGCCTTTATAAATCGCGTGCGACATCCAATAGGCCAGGCAACGATAAGCCGTGAGCCAGTTGTGTGGCGTGCTTTTGGCGCGGCCACAGACCGCCGCGACGGTCCGATCAGCAAAGGCGCGTTTGACAACATCGAAGTAGCCATTGCAGACCTCGGTATCGGCATCCATCAAACATATGTAGTCATAGCGGCCGACCACATCAAACTCGCGCGCTCCGCGGCTCAGGGCAAGGGCCTTGCCGATGTTCTTTGGATTACGAAGTACATTCACCCCCAACGACCGGGCAATCTCCCCCGTGCCGTCGCTCGAACCGTCATCGATCACATAAATGTCGACCGGCGGGACACCCGCTTTGAGAATGCTCTTCAACGTCTTGCTTATTCCCAATCGTTCGTCTTTTGCTGGAAGCAGCACGCAGAGCCGGTTCACCATGCACCTCGCACAACCAACTCGCGTGCATCGAACGCGACTAAGTAGATCCTCTTTTTGTCGGCTTGCAGCTCGTGCCCATTCTGGTAAATGTGCAGCGCATGGCCGGCGACCTTGATCTTGAGCATGACGCTAGTCGGAAACGGTGTTGGAATGTCCCAGGTGAACCTCTGCTCGTTCTTGGTGATTTGCGGTTTCACACTTTCAAGAGTTCGTTGCGCTCGGAGGTAAGCCGCGACTTCGCCAAACGGGGCGATCCACAAGCCTTTTGTTTGTTCCGCTTTCAGGTAATCCAACAAGCTGATGAAGGTGTCAGTAGAGATTGGTTCCCACCCGGTGGAGGGATCACCAATGCCGTGGAACTGGAATGTGGTCCAGGCGCCAAGCGAAACCGCCTTCTCGACCCATCCGTGGTAAACACCAATGTCATATTTCGTGAAAACCGGCTGGCCGGGCAGGTTATACCAGTCTGGATCGGCATCGGCCCTCACGTAGATCAGATTGGGGTCTTGAGGCCAGCCGCGCGCGGCGAAGTTATACTTTTTGACCCAGAACAAAACTCCAGGGGAAATCTCCATGTAGGGGTAGGCGAACGTGATGATGTTCGCGTTGAAATTGCTGTCCAGAAAGTTCTTGGCATCTTCTACCTGGAGCTCCTCGCCTTCCTTACTCAAGGAAGCAGGATGTTCGTGAGTGACAGTGTGATTTCCAATCTCGTGCCCGTTGGCCTGAGCCTTTCTCCATTCATCCAGTCGCGTAAGTTTTGAGACGATGACAAAGAAGGTGCCACGCAGATGACGTTTGTTTAGCGCCGGTACTGCAAGGTCAAGATGCACCGGCCTCGCGTCGTCGAAGGTGAGCGACACGGCAGCGCGGTGATCATCCCAAGGCAACACCGTGAATGCGCGCGTCTGCGCTGAGCAACACGCGACCGACAGAACAGACACGAGCAATATGTGAGCATTTTTCGCCATGATCTATGTGGGGGAAGGTCGCCGTTCGTTACTTGGAAGTGCAAGCTGGTTGCCAACTGAGATTCCGAAGGCTAATCAGAGCTCTGAGCACACTCCTGGGCGGCGCGCAGCTCCGAACTCTCGATAAACAGACCAGTTACGTGATGCGCAATGAAGTCAATCAGGAGATCGCCGTCATTTCTCCGCCTAGCCCGTTAGTCACTCTCCGCACCGTGACATCCGTAACGCGGGAGCCGTTACCAGAGAAGGTATTTCCAAAACGAATGGAAATACATTTCTCACTCACTCAGGTGTCGAGCTTTACGCGGCGGACGTGGCTGTCCCGGACGCGAGCGCATCGTGAGGTGCGAAGTATTGATAAAAGTGAGCCCCGGAAGAGGAGCGCCTGCCGGGGCCGTGAGAGGTGGCTTTCAGTCGCGCGATCCAGATGGATACTGGCACGCGCATTCATGCGTAGAGCAGATTGAGTGCCAAACCAGACGCTTCAACTTGGCGAATCCATACCGGACCTCACACTACGTATTATTCGGCTGGCGCGTAATTTTCGCAGATAAGCATCCGCATGCCGGCATGTTGCCTCACAGGCCTTACCCTTCTTCTTTTGTAGAACCGAAAATCGCACCCCCGTGTTGAGACGGGTGCCCACCCGCTGCTCGGTGACCGAGAGACGTTGAGGACTGTGCAACATATTTCGTACTCCAGCGTGCAAATGTCGTTTTTCATTTAGATCAGACAGCGCTCCAATCCAGAAACCCCGGGAACACTGCGTTGCTGGCTGGACTTAGTGTTAGCTAATACTTCGTGATTACACGACTTCCGAGCTATGGAAAAAGACAGACAGAATCTACAGTGCTCGCCGCCGTAATAAAAGCTGGATCCTTTTCCGTGGCATCGCAATTGCTCTTAGGCAGTTTGGGGGAGGGCTCGCAACAGTTCTGCCACCGGGGGGAGTCTTCCCCAGAACTCTAGAGTGCTAGATGCAGAACGGCAAGCTCTGTCTAGCGTCGAGATGTGGCTTCAATTGACTGAAGCCCCCCGGGTGCAGAGGAGTAGGTAGAAGGATGTTGTATGTCGGCTTCGGAAGCATCTCTGGCATTGTCCACCTGATTGCCAGGCTTCCTTCGCTTGGGAGAGCTGTCGTGATCCTCGTGATAGCGGCCACGCTGGTTGTTCCCATTCGTTAGACGACGCGAGGTTATTGCGCTACGCACAGACAAAGGGGGGGTGCGGCCTAATTGAACCCCGCGCACAGACGAGCCGCATGGGGAGGAACTGTGAAACGCATTGCTGCCTTCGTGGGGTTAATCTTGTGCTCAATCCCGGCGCTTGCCGGCAAGCCCACTCGAATTACGGTCACGATTTCACCAACCACAGCGACCGTGTATTCGGGAGGGACCCAGCAATTCACCACAGCCGTTACCGGAAGCACGAATACCGGTGTGACGTGGTCAACCACGGCCGGAACGGTCACCAGTTCGGGCTTGTACACGGCTCCAACTGTGACCGCCACAAAGATGGCTTATGTGACAGCAACGAGCGCGGCTGATTCGACAAAAAAGGCCACTGCACCAGTCACGGTCAATCCTACTCCACCAGCATTGAGCCGAATCGTCGTCTCGCCGAGTTCGGCCTCTATCAACGTGGGGTCGACGCAGCAATTCTCAGCCATTCCTTACGATCAGTATGGCCACACGATGTCTGTGTCGCTCACCTACGCATCGTCCAATTACTCCGTGGCTGCAATTGACTCCGCCAGCGGGATTGCAACCGGGGAAGCCAC
>WNGQ01056028.1_pt1 | contig 10378 bp, 14 predicted proteins | sample 5407661 | NCBI WGS metagenome assembly WNGQ01 (sample SAMN13153382, study PRJNA577476) | soil metagenome | isolation source: 60 cm soil or saprolite under Garry oak tree replicate 2 | place: USA:California | collected 2016-06-15 | reverse complement strand
GGAGTGGACGGCAGGCCGGAAGAAATGTCGCCGACCCGCCAACGCATTTCCGATACGTAATATGTGAAATACGCTCTATAATATACTAGGCTCAGACCGCTAACCTGTCCTAGTGGTATCATCAGGAGCGGACGGGTCCGCACCCGCGCAATAATTTGAATGGATAACAGGCCATAAAACATGTCTCCGACCCGCCAATACATTTGCGATACGTCAGATGTAAAATATGTTCTAAAGTGTCGGCCATGGTTCCGCCGATGGTTCAACGGGCCGCAAATGGGGGTTGATGGAATAACTCGCGAGCTGTGGGAAATGTCCTTAACCTTTCAATACATCCATTGCACAGTAAATATTTCCTGTACTCCATCATATATTATGGTCGACTCAGCAAGGCTAATCGAAAAGTGCCATCAGCAGTTGCGCTACAGGTCCGCACAGCAACAGGACCTGGATGAGTGTCGCTTATAAGACGCGGGGCAGATCCTCTGATTGTGAAAATTTCGGAGGAGTGGGCCGCTAGATTTGAATTCCCAGGCGCAGGTTGGATTGGGAATGCCGTCTGCCCTGAGAAATGCGCCAGACCCGCGAAGATGTTGTGCGGCACAGATTACGCATTAGTATAAGTCCTGGAGCATGCAGAAGGAATAAAATTCCCTCCGGACTCGTTACGAACAGCCTTCTCATACGTGAAATATGCCAGGCCCGCCAGGACGGCGCGCCCGCCAGCCACACCAGCCGGGTGCTAAGGTGAATTACGCCTTTCAACTGTCAAAATGTCAACCTCTCATGGGCTATGCATTGAAATCCCTATGCACAGAGATCGGGTATAATGTTCTGTGGTGATGTTGTGGCCCCAATGGTGAAATCCGTACGCTCGGGATCTCTATGTTGGATACCCTGAAGGTTCCAATCCCCGAACGCGACTGCGATGTCTGTCCGCCCCGACATATGCACCAAGACCTTGAGAGCTTTTCAATACTATACAAAATGTGCTGAAGGGATGTCCGCGGACTGTCCAGATCTGAGTACGCGATACTCTGGGGGTAAATACCCATATCCATCCATGACAAGGAATGTACAAGGCAGTGTATTAATTAAAAAGATAATTTGAATAGTGCACCATTAGCCTACCTTAGAAAGGTGAGCTGGGTGCGTCTATCCTTTGTACGCATAGTTTAAAATTGGCTTGCCCGGCGATTGACTGTTGTATCCACCTTACAAAGACAGGTTTCCAGCCTACGCCTACCTGTGAGAAGGGTCAGGCGACCGAGGACCCTTCAGGAACAGTCAAGGCCTATAATTACGTTCTCAATCAGATACAAAACGGAAAGGGCGGTTTGCGGATTCCCGAACTTGCAACGTGGATGCCATATGACTCGTATTTTTAGGAAGGCGTATCCACCTGATCTAAAAATGTGAGTAACCAAACTGGAACAAATCTTCATGTTGGCAGTTTACCGCCATGTTTCCCCCCAAACGATCCCCGCTGAGATATGGCGGTGAAACAGAGGAGGTTTCAACCTACCTAAAGGCGAAATTTTCCCAACTCCAACATGGCACCAGCGATCCATTGAAATTGCCACTTAGCTGGACTCTGGATTTCCTTGTCGAGGTAGACCTTGCTGCAAATGTTCTTTATGTGGCCTCGCGCAATGAAGGTAGTTTGGCAGATTCTAAACTGCAACATTAATGTAACTTTCCGGCTCCCAGTTCGAACGAAGTGGGATGTTGAGCGGTATGCAGATGTTATGATGGGCCGTCGAGGGGACAAAGAAGCCAAGTTGAAAAAGGAGTTTCCGCCATTGACGGCGGACCCGACCCTGTCGGTGGAACCAGGGGTCATTGCCGACATGTTTGGAAAGATTATGGTGTGGTATCTGCCAGGAATTCTTCAGAATTCTACTAGCTGGCGGAACTCTCTTGAGTTCTTTTCGGGACAGTCCGGCTGGTTGAAGCCAGGAGTATTCAACGTTGCTCCAGCGTGGTTTGAGCAGGCCAGAGAGGTAGATAATATTATTGGTGTTTAATCTCCTGGCTGAGTGACTGTCAGGGCCCAGAGGATGATCTGTTAGTAGCGGCGGACTTGCTTCGTCCGGACGGGGCCGTGATCAAATGGCTAGAGAGCAACAAGGATGTGATGTCACTCATCGGCGGAATCATGAGCATCGTACAGCCGGACCTATACGAGCTCGGCCGAAAGGCCTTTGCTAAACTTGCCGAAGATCCAGATCTTGTTACAACACCCGCAGATTCGCTCTTCCGTGCATTGGAAGTATGGGCCGCTCCGTTCAATGCCATGACAGTTGTCAGTAACCGGACAACCCCATTGCATCGCGACACGGGGAGTCGGGCTGCCTGGTCGGACCTACTATTAGTGCTTGGTCAATATGAAGATGGAAGGCTACTCCTCCCACCATTGGGGATTGTGTACAGATACAACCCAGGAACCATAGTCTGCTTTTCTGGAACAGCATTTGAGCACAGGGCCACATGCGTCGGGAACCGAGCATGTGTTGTTTTCTATATGAAGGACAATGTCATGAATAGGCTTGGTCTTCCAATTGCTACATGGGCAAATGTGGACGGTTATGCCATACTGCCTGAGCCTGGTAATGCTGATGAATCCTGGATGTTCTATGAGCCATATGAGCCACATCTAGCACCACTTGCATGAGCTCCGTAATCTGATATTCACTCCAACACCATAATGTTACTCTATGATGGGTGTCCATGATAAAAGGTCTATTTAAAATTCCGTTACATTCAATGAAAATATGGCCGAACGCAAATCGGGCCCGAAAGGCTCCCAAGCGGCTCAGAGACCTTCCGACGAAAGGTCAGTTCCACTGGACGAACCCGTTATTTCTGCACTTTCACCATCCCGCTCAGGGCCATGGCCATCGGAGTCGATCTCTTCTTCGGATCCAGAAGCCACGTGTTCTTCAGCTTCGTCTGTCATCCTGATTGCAATGTCCGCCATGTCCTCCTTTGTTGGGACGCGGTGGACCTCGTCCCAGTGTTCCAAGAGCTCTTGGAACATGTCTCGCTGTTCAGACCCTGTTACAATGTGGTCCATCAGGTCCTCCTCAAGCCTGTTTACATGTTCAAGGAGTTGCTTGGCCTCGCGAAGTAAGGACACCAGGTTGGTTTTACATATTTCAGATGAACACTCCGCCGCCCGTGGTGAATATGAGCCGGCAGGCCCAAGGGACACAGCGGCCGCTCCCTCCGGCCATTTCCCTCCAAAGTACTGGAGAGGGAAATCAATATTTATGTGGTGATTATATGTTCAGGATTAAACTCACCTGGTCGGAGTGGTAACGAAATGCTTCCTCAAACTGCATCATGTTATCGAAAATTACCGGATTGTTCCACCAATCGAATTTGTAGTTCGCAACCACGCCAGTATGGTCCCCGTCAACCAAGGGCCGCAATAACTCTGCTTTCAGCCTGTCACTGATTTCGATCGACTCCTTCCTCAATGTGGACAGCGATTTAATAAAGCTTCGGTAAAGCGGGTGGAATTGCAATACCGCCCCGTTGACGGTCAGCTCCCCCACCAACATGAGTGTTGCGGCCTGTGGAAAGTACAGATAGAGCCCAACAAGGGGATACGTGAGGACATACAATTTCGTGGTCCAGGAGGTTGATCAAATTTGGATTACTTTCCCATCTTCTGGGCTTTGCGATCATGTTGTCCAAGATAGCCCGCATCTGCGATGTGGCATAATCGATCCGCTGTTGCCCAAAGGTCTGCATGCTAGATATCGCACTGGATAGGGCCGGGGTGTAGACGCCCAACCTCACTGTCCTTTCGGCGGCGAAATACTCTTCGCTATAGTCAGTCATCTGTTCGGCGATGAAGGAGATAGGTTGTAAAGAGAACTCGAAAGTCGGAGTTTGAAATGGAATTTGGCGCGAACTTTCGGCGGGCTGTACCTCTTCGGCCGGGAACCAGATTGATCTATTCTCTTAGCAGTCCGCAGATGCATCGATTGCATGGCGGAGTCCCACTCTCATGATTATTTGACTAATGGTAATTTCTAACCGATAGCTACATGTAAGGTCGCGGTGTGCAAATTTAAAATGAAGAGAGAGCCATATTCTCAGCGGTCCAACCCCGGCGATCCAAGCTATGTGCGGGGCCGCAACGCTCGGCCGCCAACTCGCCTTGCTACCCTTGTTCACAGTTTCAACAGACACATTTCTACTTTATCACTATCTAACTTTGGAAGGTATCATATTCCAAGATCATTATTTAAGCTACTGTTCATATTCAGATGCAATATCGGTCAACGAAAGGCCCAGGTCAGGATAAGTGCAGTTGAACTGCTGGTATCCATGAACAGCCATCTCCTGCCACATGGCCATCTGCCGTTCCGCATACGCCATTTGCCCCATAGATGGAGCTCCTACGCCAGCAAGCCATATCCTCCACTGCCGGCGCTTGGAGAAAAAGAATCGCGTCACCCATTCCATTTCATTTTTGGTCAGTGCAAGCTCTTCCGCCCAACGATTTTTCTGCGCTCTGGCTTTCAACCAATTGACCCGAAAAACTTATCTTCCGGTTAGTGACTTTACGTATCTGAACGAGCATACGTACATTCCGTGAGATAGTTCTGATCTTCGGTCACCCCTGGAAAGGTCGTCCATATCCAAGAAAGTTGAGTCTGACTCGCTCCTCGTTCGTTGGGTTCCTTAATCGCCTTACTGACAGAGATATCGGCTGCAGACAGTGGTTGGTAAATTGTATCAAGTTCCCCTGCGTCCATTCCTAGCGTGGCCATTGCGGAACGGATGTGACGATATAACTGGGATTGTAGGGCTAATCTCCGATGCACTGTTTGAATAGACTTCCTTGCCCGCGTAACGCGGGCCTTGTCCGGTGCCAATCGAACCCCCTTGACCCATTGAAATGACAGCTGGCCCACGATCTGGCGGATCGTTTCCCGGAGTGCCTCTACGTTGCGCAATTCACCGGTCAAAGACAAGGCGGATGGTAGCGCAATCACATTTGTTGCCGGGTCGTTGTCGTCCAAGCCACTCGCGTCCGGGTCAATGTCCCATGGCGCCTCAAAGCTGTTATCCCCATATAAAATACTGCCCGCCATGATATCGAGGTCCTCCTCTGGTATATATTTCTTCGCATTCGCGTTAAATTGTTGGATCTGACGGAGGAGTTTAGCACGTTCCCTTTCAAGAATAGCCTGCTCCTCAATTCCCGCCCTTGGCCCCTGCTTTCTGGCGGTCTGCTGAACTTCCAGTCTAATTGTTTTAGGTCACTATTTCGCAGCAAGCCGGAGATAGACTTACTGGAATTCTTCCAATTTTAAACCATCTAGGAGCCAGGCTGTCTGTCCAGCGATACCAGGTACCCCACTGGCCAATAGCTTTTCTTTGCTGATCGCCAATGTATCCCCTGCCTTATCTGTGAGACTAGGGAAATTTCAAAACAGATGTCACTTGCAATTCTTCAGTTGATTGCCCAAAATATCCATCTTTTGGGGTTTATGAACCCGGCCCCGTTCGGCCTGCAGGATTTCAGCCTCCCATTGGTCCCGCAGCCGTTCGTCAACTCCCTTCGAGAGATCTTCCCAGTACTCAATACTGTCCTGTGAGTTTAACGCTGCCCGCTGATATTTTTTGATAACCGAGGGAACTTGTGCGCCTGAATTAATACAACCCCGCGGAGCTACATCGGCCCCGCCGCAGTTCGGGGGGGACATGTTTATAATAACTTACCAATGTTAACAAGCTTTTTCCAATTGCTGTCATTCGTATGATCATCGAGTATTTCAGCTCGATGAGCCAGGGTGGTTGTTCGGGAACTCCAGGAAATCTTATTCAACACCCCCCAAAGTGTTTCAAGAATTTCGCCATCGACCTGACCGGCTCCCGGAATGAAGGACGATGAAAATCTAAAGAAACAGGAATCCTGGTGGCCGTGAACATGAAACTGACCGATGGCCTTCTCTAATACGACGTTCGGCATCTCGAGGTATGGATTCCTTTCGAAGCGGAGGTGGAGCTTTTTGTAATACTGACACATAATGTCGTAGATTAAGAGAAGTTTGCGGATCCGCTCCATGTTTGTTGTCCGACAGGTTTCATTGAGGGAGTAATCGACGACGGCCTGTTTCTCACCCTCTAAGATGTCTACCATGCTCCCAGGGCAGTAACAACCATGCCTGGCACACGCATGGCAGGCAACCCCATTAACGTCATTTTGTTTCGATCCCGACATGTGGGCCGCTTCCAGTGCCCGGAAGGTACTGTCGCAGGAATCCTTTTTCTGTATTCCAACTTTAGTGAGATACTCAAAGGCGTAAGGTTGACAGACCGTGCCTCCTTTGTTTCTTTAGCTAATTTCAAATGTGCCTTGTAGCGTGTCGGTTCCGCAGTCATTCCTTCGCCGGACGTGAGCCAAACATCGTCCTCAGGACGCCTCTGTCGGACGTGATCCGCCTTGAAGTTCCCGTCTACCACAAAGCCCCGCATCACCTCCTCTCTGTTTGTGAATCTAGTAAGTATATACTGTGGAAAAAAAAACTCCGCACTCAGTGTATTTGGTCTGCCAATTTTGGGAGAGGTTGACGCCCGGTTGTGGACATGCCACACAGAAGAGGGCCATCTCACCACTCCCAGGTTCTTCGGGTCGTAGTCCAAACCCAAACCATTTTCGTAACTTCAGATTCCGCCATTGTCTCGACAGCCGCCTCAACTCCGCATACCTATTGGGCACTGCATTCGGGAACGCGGGATTTGTAAGCCTTTTCAACTTTTGGAAGTATTGATACGCCGATGTTTTGCATTCTAAGTTTGACAAACGGAAATCGTCCAGGCATCTGAATGTAAAGACGGTTTTTATGTTCGTGAAACTGGCTGGAAAAAAGCCAAGATCAAAAAACATCAAATCGTCGGCCGCAGTATCCCCGCAGCCGCAATGCACCGCTGGAAGACTGAACAACTGGTTGCAATCCACGAAAAGCACAAACGGATTTTCAAAGACATCCTTGGCCATTTTCAAAACTCACTAACCGCTAACCGCGGTCCGGTCTTTTTCCGGTTAGGTCCGGTTAGGTCTCGGTTAATTTCCGGTTAACTAACCGGACTTTCAAGCACTAAATCTGACAAAGGCCGATTGCGGTCTTCTCCAAAATGGCCCGCCGAAAATACAGGCTCATCCAGCTTTCGCTCCTCCTCCTCTAGGGTGTGCAAATCTGTCTTTGGACAGGGTTCACCACCATGCCCGAGAAAGATGCGGACGCCAACCTGCCACAGGTGACGTTCTGCATAAAACTTCCCCGTCCATTGTTGGATTCGGTGAAAAATGTGGGCCCGGTGGAACTCTCGACAGTGCGCCTGACAATACAGTGGCTGCCCTAGACAGTCCTTGCATTGCCACATTCCCGGCTTCACACAAATACTGCAAGTGGCATTTTCTGGACGCCCTTCCGCCTCAAGTAATTGTCGGACCAATACATTCCGACGAAGCAGGAACTCTCTTAGGAACGAATTTTGGTTCTTTGTCTTTTCAGCTGGCTGCCGATAAAAAACAGTTACAACCTCTTACCTTTCCCCAGCTCGTCCGAATCTCATCTAGTGTTGGGATGAGATCATGATCGTCATCACAAGTCCCTCCTGCAGGTCCCGGAAGATTCTCCTGTTCTGAATTTACCTCTTCCACCTGGTCCGCTGTCTGCGGAATGTCGGTGTGGATTATTCCCTTAGATCTCTCTAGAACCCTAACACCCTGCCTTGAACGATGACTGGTTTTGTACTCAGCCCGTTGGATTCCTTCTTGCAACCTTTTCGCTCTTTTTCGTGGACGGGAGTTGGACATGGTGGGTTCAAACATAGCTTATCTGATTTGCTTGAACCTGGAAAGAGAGAGGCATCTCCCGGATTTTCATCCAGGTCCATGACCCACCAGGCCAGGCCATAAATGATTGCGGGTCGGCCCGGATTTCTGGCCAAGCACACATTGAACTCCCCAACACTCCCCTATTGAACTAATGTCCTGAAACCATTTTCTCAACTGGAAGTGACAGTATTGGTGGGTGTAGGATCAGGTTGGACGATCATCACCCGTTGAGATTTGTGGATGTTCTCCCATGCACATGGCCATGCTTGTTTGGTGTTTTTTTGTACTCAAACTCCATGTTAACCGCCACCTCCATGCAAGTTTTTGGACTGGAAGGTCTCTTCGGACAGGTAGTGTTTCGAAGTGAAGTGTCTGAGTGAAGACTTGCCAGCTAAAGCTTGATGATCAACACCAAGAGAAATAGAAAGTTACCTGATCGTCCCTGTAGGAGGTTACAATTACGCACAGAGATGCGTACACAGGAAGGTCACAGCTAAGATTCGAAAAATGGTAGGTGGACGATAAATCTACCATGAACCAAACTTGAATGGAATAGGGATGTCAAAGTTGAAACAACAATCCAGTATCAGAATGCGTAACTCCATTAATATAGTTAATACCGTTTCAGCAGTAAATACTATCTCACATGAGGTGAAGGGTTGGAGAATAGTATGTGCGTATTCTTGAACAAGGCGGGGCCGTGGGGCCAACAGACAGCGAACTGCCAAGCAACTTCACAGAATATGTGGTACAGCAGTAAGTACTTTGGCTTTGAGTATTGCACATTCCTTTCAGGTGGAAATTCCCTAATATGGAACGAAACAAATGACAATGGTGAAGGTCTGAGTATGTAACATCCGGCATAGCCCTGACCACTATGCCGCATATTAGCAGGACGTTGAGCAATGTAGCTCATACCATTCTTCTGACAATGTATTGATGTTCATGAAGGAGCGGGACATGGTAAAAGTTCGCAACGTTGGCGAACGAGAGGCCAGCTGATGGAAACGGGTTGGCAATGTGAATCGAGATCTATGTGGACCCGATGGGTTATACCTGCAAACCGAATTGGAGTAGTATTGACGGAGTCTGATCAGCTACATCCCCACGAGATCTCTGAGGGAATTGAAAATTATCCAATTTAGATATAGACGGGCCCGATGTGGTGCAACAGGAAGTCCCATGGGGGTGGTAATCATACGTCGTCGATAATGGCATTTGGGAGTCCAGAATATTGCCGAATTTGGAGATTTGCGGGCCACGAGAAATGGGCTCCTTGTCCGAATCTGGTCGGTGTTGATGCGTGAGCTCAATTCGATCATTGGGACCTGACCGGCCAGAAGAGAGGGCTACACTCTTGCCAGCAAACCAAAACTACCTTCCACCAATGATTTTCAATGCCCCCGGTCCCCCCTGTGATCAATGAACACCCAGGCAATGCTAGGGATGAGGAGGCGATAGGTGTATCATCCGGCTCAGAGGAGGAGGTTGGCCCAGAAGGAGAGAGACAGGACTCCCCTGCACGATGGAGTAAAGAAGAAATTGCCATCCTCGATAGGTATCTTCCACGATACAAGGAAAGTGACAAAGCCGGGCGTATGAGGCTTCTAACCCGGAAGGTGTTGAAGAAGATGAAACCGCTGTACAACGGGTCTAACTGGTCTGAAAGAAAACAGGTATCTTCCCTATTTTATCACGGCGAAGCGGTGAAGGGTCTGACCAATTGTAGCAGGTAAAATATTGGTATAATAACCGAGGCCGTCGATGCATTCCGGCCCCGCGATTCAAGCGGCCCCGCACGGTGACAATCAACCAGGTTCTGTCCCGTGATTACAAGTCTCAGATAAACGCCATTGCCGCTGGTCTTGCGGACGGCGCTCAGAGTGGGAGCCGCGCGCACTTCGGCAAATATGCAAAGGCGTTGGGAATTTTCAAGTCAAAGATGTTAAAGGACGACCTTGATGCTGCTGAAAAGGAACGAAAGATATGGCAGGAATCTGGCCTTCCGCAGGATATGAAGCGAATAAATGCTGTGAAGAATGGTCGAAAGGCTTTACAATCTATGGCAGAACAACAATTCAACGAGTTTGGAATTCGGAGCCTGACGTGGACATTCCATGAAAAGCTTGATGGGTCAATTTTATTACATTGGTAAGAGACCTACCTCATGTCCGACCGGATTTCTCGAAATTGACGACCTTACAGTCACGATTTCAATCCTGAAATCGGGGGAATCGAAGGGCTCAACCATTTTGAGGTTTTGTATCCAGATGCTTACCGGCAATTCGAGACGGCATTCTGTGAGTATATCACCCTCATCAGGGAGCTGGCAAAGGGCAGTCCCGCTACCGAAGTCTGGAAAAACCGGCAGCGACAGCCTATTCTGGACCTGCAAAAGGACAACAACGGTTTTCCGCTCATTCTGGGTCCGATCACCGACCAGAAGGCGGACTTGCTAATATACCAAAAGCACTTAATCTGGAGTTTCATTACTGTTCATTATAGTAAGGGGAG
>WNGQ01018638.1_pt1 | contig 10379 bp, 8 predicted proteins | sample 5407661 | NCBI WGS metagenome assembly WNGQ01 (sample SAMN13153382, study PRJNA577476) | soil metagenome | isolation source: 60 cm soil or saprolite under Garry oak tree replicate 2 | place: USA:California | collected 2016-06-15 | reverse complement strand
ATCGGCGGCATGCCATTAGAGGGTTTCCAATTTGGCTGTGCAGTGAACGCTCAGGCCATTATCCCCTCGCCGGATCAGTTCACCTATTTCCAGGGAGGGGGATTCGATCGCAGCTTTCTCTCGTTCATGCAGGTCGATGGAGATGGAAATGTCAACGTCTCGCGCCTCGCTGCGCGACCTCATGTCACGGCCGGCATTGGCGGCTTCATCGATATCATCGCCAGCGTACGGCATATCGTTTTTAGCGGCTACTTCACAGCCGGCGGTCTCAAGGTTGCGCTTACCGACGGGGAGCTGCGCATCGAACGAGAGGGAAGATCGCGGAAGTTCGTGCCAGCAGTCGAACAGGTCACCTTTAGCGGTCGCCAGGCTCAGCAGCACAGCCAGCATGTCACATACGTGACCGAGCGCTGTGTGCTGCAACTGGAACCGGAAGGATTAACCGTTGTCGAGATCGCGCCTGGAATCAACCTGGAACGCGACGTACTCAACCAAACCGAGGTCCCGCTACGTGTCAGTCCTGGCCTGCGGATGATGGATTCACGATTGTTCAGCCCGGCACCTCTAGGCCTATCGTTGCGTTGAGCGAGCCTGTCGTTGACGGAGACTGGAGAAGACCCCGTCCAGGTGCGTTTACGCTCTCTGCACAGTTCCTGTCGTAACATGTGATGCGCGTTGAGGAAATCATCGGGCTTGTGCGACAAAGAGAAAGATTTGGACGACCAAACGAACGGAGAAACGTATGACTATGCTCTACAGTATCATCCTGTTACATTATCGATAAGGAGTAGTCATCAATGCATGAGACACCGACTCTTCTTGTTTTCACCGCACACGAGGCGCGGACGGCAGAAGCCATCTTCGCTCGCATGTTCCCTGCCACACCGGGTGAGCCGGGCGTAGCTGAAATTGGTGTGATCCCCTACGTTGACCGGGTCCTCACCGATACCTACACCAATAGTACCGAGCTGTACCGGCAAGGACTGACGGCCCTCGATCGTATAGCAGAGCAGCAGTACAAGACGCGCTTTGCCGACTGCATGCCCCCTCAACAGGATGCGCTCATCAGTGGATTAGAGCGCGGCAGCCTCCTCGGCATGGACACATCGGTGCAGAAACGCTTCTTTGACCTGCTGCTGGCCCACCTCCAGGAAGGTCTCTTTGCCGATCCGGAGTATGGCGGTAACCGCAATAAGCTGGGCTGGAAATGGCTAGGACACCCAGGCGTATGGTTGGAAAACTCGGCCGAGGAGAATCTCTCTGCCGAACCAGTGACCAAGGGGGGCATCATCCAATCTCTGGCCGACCTGGGCTACAGTCTCGAAAAGACTCCGGTCGAACCGGATGGAATTGCCGGCTTCGACCCGCGGCGCAGTGCTGAGCCACCAACTGGACCGGCGGATGTTGTGCTGATCGGCGTGGGTGCCATGGGTGGTATCGTGGCTCCGCTGCTGGCCAAAGCTGGTCTGCGCGTCGTCGGGCTTGAAGCCGGACCCTGGCGAAGCAGGGAGAGTTTTATTCCTGACGAGCTTGGCTCTGCCTATTATTGTCGCGCTAACATGGGACCCAAGTTCCTCGCTGAAGCGCCCCGCTGGCGGCGCTCTGAAGAAGAACCCACCCAGGAAGCCACCTTCTCGCTTGGAAGGATGATGAACGCTGTAGGAGGCTCGGTCATTCACTACGGTGCCTGGCTTCGCCGCTATCATCCGCACCACTTCCGCCCGCTCAGTACATGGCGCGAGGCTGGCGCTGAGCGTCTTCTGCCTGAGCATAGTACGCTGGCTGATTGGCCGGTTACGTACGAGGAACTGGAGCCCTATTACACCCAGGTCGAGTACACCGTCGGCGTGGCTGGGGACGACGAAAACACTTTCATCCCGCGCAGCCGACCGTATGCGATGCCGCCCCTGCGCCCGTTTCGTCTCGGCGAGCTGTTTCGCGCCACCACCAAGGCCATGAATCTGCATCCCCACTCTGTCCCGGTGGGTGTCAACAGTGTTTCCTATGGCGGCCGCCCGGCGACGCAGTACACCGCTTGGAGCAACGGGTTCGGCTCTTACATCGGCGACAAGTGGTATCCAGCGCTCTCGTCTGTGCCTGAAGCACTGGCGACGGGAAACTTCGAGCTGCGCACGCGCTGCCGCGTGTTGCGCATTTGTACCGATAGCGATGGGCATGCAAGTGGGGTCGAGTTTGTTGACGCCAACGGCAACCGCCATGTGCAACAAGCGCGCATCGTCATTCTTTCCAGCTACACCTTCGAAAACGTCCGTTTGCTCCTCCTTTCAGGCGACGAACGACGTCCGAATGGACTTGGTAACAATTCCGAGCAGGTCGGCAAACACTTTATGACCAAGATGTTCGCGCACGTCAATGGCTATTTTCCGGATATCGTTTTCAATCGGCATACCGGTCCTGCCGCACAGGGAGTCGTGCTCGATGACTTCCTGTCCACTTCATACAATGGAACGCAGCATGGCTTTTTGGGTGGGGCGACACTCGGTGTTGAGAACCAGTTCCTGCCTATTCAAATCAGCCGTGAGAGCTTGCCACCCGAGGTGAGCCGTTGGGGTGAGGCGTACAAGCGGCACATCCAACAGTGGCAGCACATCGGCGTGGTGCGCCTCCAACCGGATACCCTGCCATATCGGACCAACTTCCTCGACCTCGACCCGCACTATCGTGATCGGAGTGCGCTCGCTCTGCCTGTCGTGCGCATAACTTACGACCTGCAGCCTAACGAGCGCCGGTTGGCCAGCTGGATGGAAGGCAAAGCGGAAGAGATCCTGCGTGCCATGGGTGCTGCCTCGACATGGCGCGGGCCCCGCTTTACCGGAGTTGGCAGCAGCCATGAACTGGGCGGTTGCCGGATGGGCCATGAGCCTTCGACCTCCGTTGTCAACGCCGATCTCGCCGTCCACGATACGCCCGGACTCTACGTGTTAAGCGGCGCGGTCTGTCCCTCTTGTCCCGGCATCAACCCCACCTTGACCCTCTGGGCATTGTGCGTCCGAGCAGCAGACCGACTTGTAGCGCGGCTCCGTAGTGGTGAGGAGGTATAGGCTATGACGGACACCACCGTTCTCTTCTCTCTCGAAGAACCGGTCGCCACCATCACGTTGAACCGGCCCGAAAAACTGAATGCGATGGATCCGCCGATGCTGGCACAGCTGGAACAGGTGTGCCAGGACCTCGAACGTGACACCACTGTACGCGTCGTGCTCCTGACGGGGGCGGGAACACGAGCTTTCAGCGCCGGGGCCGATATTACTGCATGGTCGTCCCTTCAACCTCTGGAGATGTGGCGCTGGTGGGTACGCAACGGTCATCGTGTCTTCGAACGCGTCGCACGGTTGCCCCAGCCCGTCATTGCCGTGCTCAATGGTCTCGCCTTCGGCGGAGGATTCGAGCTGGCACTTGCCGCCGACCTGCGCATCGCAGCGGAGCACACGCAACTCGCGCTGCCGGAGACCGGCATCGGCACCGTGCCCGGATGGGGCGCAACACAGCGACTTCCTGCATTGATAGGAGCGGCACGTGCGAAAGAAATGATGTTTACAGGGAGACGTGTCGATGCCACAACCGCCGAACGCTGGGGGCTCGTCAACGCAGTAGAGCCAGGGACCAATGTGATGGGGTATGCCGTAAACCTCGCCCAGGAAATCGCCGCACGAGCCCCGCTCTCGGTCCAGATGACCAAGCAACTGGTTGACAGCGCGCAGGGTGATGCGCAGGCCGTGACGTTAGAGGCGCTGGCGGGAGCGCTCTCGTCCTCAACTGAGGACGGGCACGAAGGAGTTGCGGCTTTTCGTGAACACCGGCAGCCCCGTTTCACCGGATCGTGATTTGTTTCGTTGCCTGCTGCTGCAGGTCTAGAAAAGGAGATGAGGCATATGTTGAGGCCTCCAGCCGAACCCTATCGTTATCACATGCTTATCAATGGTCAGTGGGTTGAGGCAGCGAGTGGACAACGCTACCGGCGTGAGAGCCCGGCGCATGGCGTTGCGGTCGGCGACTATCCCCTGGCCGATGCCGTTGATACTGACGCCGCGGTGGCGGCGGCCCGGCGCGCCTTTGATGAAGGTCCCTGGGCGGCCCGGCGCGCCTTTGATGAAGGTCCCTGGCCCCACATGCAAGGCGCGGAACGTGCCCGCATCCTGTACCGTGTCGCCGAAGCGATCCGGGCTGCCAAAGATGATCTGGCCTATATTGAAGTTTTAGAAAGTGGGAAGCCGATCAGCCAGGCGCGAGACGAGATGGAGAGCGCGGCGGGACTCTGGGAGTATGCCGCATCGCTGACACGCCACATCTACGGCGAAACGTACAATACCCTCGGCAGCGATATGCTCGGACTCATTTTACGTGAGCCTGTCGGCGTTGTCGGTATGATCACCCCCTGGAACTTCCCGCTGCTCATCATTAGCCAGAAGCTCCCCTTTGCGCTCGCCACAGGCTGCACGGCTGTTGTCAAGCCCAGTGAGCTGACACCAGGCACGACACTGCGTTTGGGGAAATTTGTGCAGGAGGCTGGCCTCCCTGATGGCGTGGTCAACATTGTCAACGGATACGGCGTCCCTGTTGGCGTTCGCATCGGGGAGCATCCCGACGTGAACATGATCTCCTTCACCGGCTCAACCGCCGTTGGGAAGCAGGTGATCGAGGCTTCGAAAGGCAACCTCAAACGCGTCGCCCTCGAACTCGGCGGCAAAAATCCACACATTGTCTTCGCCGACGCAGATATCGAGGCCGCCCTCGATGCGGTTGTCTTTGGTGTCTACTTTAATTCGGGAGAGTGTTGCAATAGCGGCAGCCGTTTGCTGGTACAGCGCTCCATCGCAGATACATTCGTGAATGCTGTCGTCGAGCGCGCACGCAGCGTTCCCGTAGGTGATCCACTTGATGAGAAGACCAAGGTGGGGGCTATCGTCAACGCGGCACAACTGAACAAAATCATGAGCTATATCGATGCTGGCCAGCGAGAAGGCGCACGATTAGCTCTTGGCGGAAAGCAGATCCCTTCCGAACATGGTTCCTTCGTTGAGCCAACGGTTTTTGCTGGAGTCACCCCGGCAATGACGATTGCACGCGAGGAGATCTTTGGTCCGGTGCTTTCGGTGGTTCCGTTCGATACTGCGGAAGAGGCCATTGCGATTGCCAACAGCACCATGTATGGCCTGTCCGCTGGCCTCTGGACGCGCTCTGTGGATACGGCATTTCAGGTCAGCCGGGGTATTCGTGCCGGCACGATCTGGATCAACACCTTCATGGACGGATATCCCGAGCTATCCTTCGGCGGCTACAACCAGAGCGGGTTAGGGCGTGAGCTAGGACGGGTGGCAATCGAGGAGTTCACCGAGCTGAAGACGATTCAGGTGCATCTGGGCAAGCGCACGAACTGGTGGCATCGGCCAGGCCACCTAGATGCATTGACGTAAGGAGAGGAGCTGGCCATGGGCGATGTAGCGCTCCCAACGAAGCTCGCGAAAGCGGCACAACAGGCATTGGACTTCGCACAGGCGCAGGTACAGCACCTGATTACAACCTATCCCGACTACTTCCCGCTCTACACATCCGGGGGGCGATGGCACCACGGGCAAGAAGCCTGGACGAACTGGTGTGAGGGCTTTCTGGGCGGCATACTCTGGATCTTCGCCATTCGCACCGGCGATCCGTGGTGGCGTGCGCGCGCCGAGCACTACTCCAGGCTCATCGAACCTCGCAAGAGCGATCGCAGTGTGCATGATCTCGGCTTCCTCTTCTGGCCTACCTGGAAGCGCTGGTACGATCTCACTGGCGATGAGGGTATCCAGCGCGTCGTCATCGAGGCCGGGCGGACGCTGGCGCTGCGCTTCAACGAGCGTGGGCGTTACCTGCGCTCGTTCCTTGCAGCGGACAGCACGTTCATTGACATTATGATGAACACGGGGATCATCTTCTACGCAGCCGAGCAATTGCCTGATCCAGATCTTCTGCGCATTGCTACCGAACACTGCCTGACGACCCGCCGCCTCCTCGTGCGCGGAGATGGTAGCACGGCACATGAGGGCATCTTTGATCTTGAGACCGGCGCATTCATGCGCCAATCGACGCAGCAGGGCTGGCGCGCTGACTCATCGTGGGCACGAGGTCAAGCCTGGGCCCTCTACGGTTTCGGGACCGCCTACCGCTTCACCGGAGATGGACGTTTTCTCGATACCGCCCAGCAGTGCGCCGACTTCTACATCGAGCGCACTCCGGCGCATGGCGTTCCGCCGAATGACTGGGAGGAGCCGCACCCGGCCCCCCCCTATGAGAGCTCTGCCGCTGCCATTGCAGCCAGCGGCCTGCTCCAGCTGGCCGACCTCACTGACGAGCCGACGCGTGCTCAGCGCTATCGAGCGTATGCACACACGATTCTGATCACGCTCTGTAGTCCAACGTTTCTGGCCATCAAGACGCCGGGCTGGGAAGGGATCCTCAAGCATGGAATCTATCATCAGCGCAAAAACCTCGGCGTCGATGAGAGCGTCATGTGGGGGGAGTACTTCTTTGTCGAGGCCCTGGAGCGCCTGGGTCAGCTCACTGGTAAATAGGAGAGCGACATGCAGCACGACTACGACATCCTCATTATTGGGACAGGCATGGGTGGCGGTACCCTTGCCTACGCGCTGCGCAACAGTGGCATGCGTATCCTGCTGCTGGAGCGTGGCGACTACCTGCCACAAGAACCGCAGAACTGGATTCCCGAGGCAGTCTTCGATCAGCAGCGCTACAAGCCACGCGAGGTCTGGCTGGATGCGGCGGGCAAGCCGTTCCATCCAGGCGTCCACTATTTCGTCGGAGGGAACACGAAGGTCTACGGCGCCGCCTTGCAGCGGCTCCGCCGCGAGGACTTCGGAGTGATCGAACACGAGGGAGGAATCTCGCCTGCGTGGCCGATCAGCTACGAGGACCTGGAGCCCTACTATGAGCAGGTGGAAAGAATCTACGGAGTGCATGGACAACCGGGCGAGGACCCGACGGAGCCTGCACGCTCGAGCCCGTTTCCGTTCCCTCCCCTTCCACACGAGCCCTACATCGCCGAGCTCGCCGACCGGCTCCGCCAGCAGGGATTACACCCCTATCACTTGCCGATGGGGCTCGACCGCCGCCCAGGCGGACGCTGCATCCGCTGCAAGACGTGCGATGGCTTCCCATGCCAGGTACTCGCCAAAAACGACGCCGACGTGTGTGGCATCCGACCTGCGTTAGAGAGTCCCACCGTCGAGTTGTGGACGAATACTTACGCGCACCGCCTCTTCACTAATCCTACTGGGCAACACGTCACGGCTGTCGAGGTCGAACGCGGCGGCCAGGTCTTCGCGGTCCATGCCCAAACGGTCGTCGTCTCTTGCGGTGCCGCGAACTCGGCCGCCCTGCTCTTGCGCTCAGCGAATGAGCGCTTCCCCAGTGGTCTTGGCAACTCCTCGGACCTGGTCGGCCGCAACTACATGGTTCACAACGACACTGCCGTCATGGCAGTACACCCGATCCGTCGCAATACGACCGTCTTCCAGAAGACGCTGGGGGTGAACGATTTCTACCTGGGCGGGTCCAAATGGCCCTATCCGATGGGCAACATTCAACTGCTTGGCAAGCTCCAGGCGGGCATGCTCACTGCGGAGCAACCGCTTGTTCCACGTCGTGTGCTCAAAGAGATTGCCGACCGGAGCGTCGACTGGTGGGTGATGTCAGAGGACTTGCCAGACCGCGAGAACCGCGTAGTGCTTGCAGCGGACGGTTCGATTCGCGTCCACTGGCGCCCTAACAATCTGGTTGCGCATAAGAAACTGCTCGCCGAGACGCGGGCGATGTTACGCCGTGCGGGGTTCCCTATCATCCTCACACAGCGTATGGGCATTGAGACCAACTCGCACCAGTGCGGCACGCTGTGCTTCGGCACGGACCCCGCCTCATCGGTACTCGACCCCTGGTGCCGCGTGCATGCCGTGGAGAACCTGTATGTGGTCGATGCCTCGTTCTTCCCATCCTCGACAGCGACCAATCCAGCCCTAACCATCGCTGCCCAGGCACTGCGCGTGGCCGACCATCTGTTAGGGAAGGCGGGAGATCGGGTGTGACGAGGGAAGTTGGAGTTCTTCTTGAGGAAGTCATTGCCCAGGGAAATGACACCGCGGGCGGTCTGGCACATAGAGATTGGACGAAGCATGTGGGTACCGCACTCGCAGTAACCCATACTCTCTCTAGCGGCAGCATCCGGGTCAATACGATGATTGATAGTGTGCCTCCACTCCTATTGGGCGGCTACAAGGTGAGCGATTCGGGTCGAGAACTGGATAGTGCCAGATCGGAAGGGTTCACGCAGCAGAAAACGGTAAAAGGTCATTTAAGCCAGCAAGGACGGGAGTTCCCATGAAACCCAGGCAACAGGCACAACGCATTCGCTTTCTTGTGCTCGACGTCGACGGGACATTACTGACCGATGATTACCGCATCAGCATGGCGACTCGGATGGCGGTGCAGCAGGTGGTCCAACGAGGCGTGCAGGTGATCCTGGCCTCAGCACGTAGCCCGAGTGGGCTGCGCAGAATTATGCGAGAACTGGGCCTCGGTGGTATTGCCATCGCCTATACAGGGGCTCTGACCTGTCGGCTCAGCCCTGACCTGAGCATTCCACTAACGGTGCTGAACGAACAACGTATGAACCTCGACTCAGCGAGCCATGTGCTCAGGGATGCACTTGCCCAAGGGGTAAGTATGGGGTGGTTCTCTGAAGACTGCTGGTTCATTCCCGACTGGGACCTCACCCTGCGCCGCGAGAGTACGCTCTCCGGAGTCTTTCCCATCGTGACCCCGGACCTCGCTCTCATGGAGCCCCCCCATAAGCTGCAATGCATCGTCGGAGATCCTGAACTGCTTCCCCACTTGTCTCTGCTAGCGAGGTCGCTGCCTGGAGACTCCTTGGGGCAGTTCTCGCACGCGAACTACCTGGAGATCACTCATCAGGGAGTGAATAAAGCGACTGAACTGCTGGCCCTGGGACAGCGACTGGGCGTCGACCCAACAGCAATGGTGGCGATCGGCGATGGAGAGAATGATAGAACAATGCTGCAGGTGGTCGGGCTCGGCATTGCTATGGGCAACGCATCCCCTCACGTGCAGGCAGTAGCAACCTGGGTGACTGATACCAATAACCGAGACGGTCTCGCAAAGGCCATCAACAGACTCATCGCAATGGGATGGTTGTAGCCAGAAGGATTCTTGTCAAGCCCGAAAAGGCCCGTGGAAGTGGAATGAGTGGAGAGACCACACGGTCAGGCTATCCCTGACAATGACAACAGATAAGGAGAAAGACCATGACAAAAACCTTTGAGGCACTTAGCCGGATTGGCGTCGTGCCGGTGATTACGATTGACAGGCCCCAAGATGCAGTGCCGCTTGCCCGTGCACTCCTGAATGGAGGTATCGGTTGCGCCGAGATCACATTCCGCACTGCATCTGCGGAAGAGGCGATAGAGAGGATCAGTGGCGAATGTCAAGAGATGTTCGTCGGCGCGGGTACTGTGTTGACGGTACAGCAAGCGGAGCAGGCCATCCGAGCGGGTGCGCAGTACATCGTCGCGCCGGGATTTGACGCTGCCGTGGTGGATTGGTGCCAGGAGCAAGGTGTTCCTGTACTTCCAGGTGTGGCCACCCCGACCGAGATCAATATGGCATTGGCCCGTGGCGTGAAGCTGCTCAAATTCTTTCCGTCCGAGGAAATCGGTGGGGTGCGCATGCTCAAAGCGCTGCATGCGCCCTATCAAGAGGTACAGTTCATCCCCACTGGCGGAATCAAGACAGGAAACCTTGCCGAGTACTTGGCATTGCCAAACGTCGTCGCATGCGGAGGCAGCTGGATGGCGACGGAGAGCATGATCTCCGAGGGCAAGTTTGATGAGATAGCGCGCCTGTCCAGGGAAGCACGGGCCATCGTTGGCCGGGCACGCGGAGAAAGTGAGGCAAACCGATGACCAGAGTCGTCACCCTGGGCGAAATCATGTTGCGCCTGAAATCGCCGCAGCTGGAGCGATTGTTCCAATCACCACTCTTAGAAGCCACCTTCGGAGGCGGTGAAGCCAACGTGGCCGTCTCGCTAGCCCGCTTCGGACTGGATGCGGCACTCGCGACCGTGCTGCCCAAGAACCCACTTGGTGAAGCGGCCATAGGCGAGTTGCGGCGGCACGGCGTGGACACTTCGCGTATCGTGCGCGGAGGGGAACGGCTGGGGATCTACTTTCTGGAAACCGGGGCGAACCAGCGTCCCTCGGTCGTCGTCTACGACCGCAGCCACTCCAGCATGGCGGAGGCTGACCCAGGCCCCTTCGATTGGGATGCCGTCTTTGACGGTGCAGGCTGGT
>WNGQ01007620.1_pt1 | contig 10379 bp, 10 predicted proteins | sample 5407661 | NCBI WGS metagenome assembly WNGQ01 (sample SAMN13153382, study PRJNA577476) | soil metagenome | isolation source: 60 cm soil or saprolite under Garry oak tree replicate 2 | place: USA:California | collected 2016-06-15 | reverse complement strand
CGCCGGCCCGCTGGGCCTGCGACCGGACGACGTCGGCGCCGGCGGCCTTGTCGCCGGCGCCGACCACCGCCCAAGACGGCAGCGTCCGCCAGGCGGGCGGCCCGGACGCGTCGCTGAACGCCGCGGCGGCGACGGGGCGCTGGGTCGCGGCCATCAGCGCGGTCTGCTGCTCGGGCAGGTCGGCGGCGAAGGCCTCCTGCAGCAGCGCCGGGTTGATCGCGAACTCGACCGAGGTCTCCTCGTCTTGCCCGGTCGGAAACTGGTACTGGACCAGGGCCGTGTTCAGGATGCTGTCCTTCGAGCCAGCCTCGACATCTCCCAGGTTCTCGCCTTCATCGGGGGCGAACGCGGCCACAAAGACCAGGCCTGCGACGTTCGGGGCGCTGGTCGCGGCGTTGGTGATGACCGCGCCGCCGTAGGAGTGCCCGGCCAGCAGCACCGGGCCGTCGATCTGGCGGAGCAGGCTGGCGGTGTAGGCGGAATCGGCGGCCACGCCGCGCAGCGGATTGGCTGGGGCGATGACGGTGTAGCCCTGCTTCTGCAGCCGCTCGATGACGCCGTTCCAGCTGGACGCGTCGGCGAAGGCGCCGTGCACCAGCACGATCGTCGGCTTGGCGCCGGCTTGCCCGGACTGCTGATCTGTCGCATTCACTGGGGAACCTCCTGCAGTGTGGATCGGCTGATTTGTGATGGTTAGAGACGATCGGCAACACCACAGCCGGCGGAGCTTGTCCTGTCTCGGCTGATGCCCGGCACGATCGCGGGCACCCGCCCGTTGCGGTTCTCTGCCGGACACGACCGCGCTACGTCGGCCGTCCCGTTCTGTTGGGCTGCCGGGTGAGGGTGCCGGTGTGCCCTGGGCCGCCTCCCCGTTCACACCGCACGTTGGAGTCGGTGGGCGTCCGCGCGTGTGGTGTGGACCGGTGGCGGGGTGGTGGTTACCCGGCGGCCCAGAATGCGCAGTGGTGTCTGGCGGCGAAGTCGGTTTCGAGTTGCGGCTGGGGCGGCACGAGCGACAGCATCTGCGCGCTGCCGCCGAATGCGGGCCAGGGCACGGCCGCGGTCGCGGGGTTGCCGCGGGCGGCGAAGTTTGCCCAGGCGGTGCGCATGCTGGCCGCGAGTGTCTGCTGGTCGGGGTTGAGCGTCGGGGGGTAAGGCGCGTTTGGCAGGTCGAACAGGTATGGGAGTTCGGACTCGTGCGTCGCGACGGTCAAGAAGCCGGGCGGTGTGTAGGGCTGGGGCGCGTTGTCGTCGTTGAACTCATAGGCGAAGGTGGGCACCCGCTGGGCGGTCGATTGGTCCACTTGCAGCGCCGGGCACGCGAAGTTGGTGTCCGAGACCAGCGTGCTGAGGGCCGCGTCCGGGTACGCACCGGCCGGGTATTCGGCCGCGATCGCCGCGGCCCGCTCGGCGGACACGCCCAGCACCGCAGCGATGTTGGCCTGGTAGTTGTCTGTGGTCACCGGCTCGTAGGGGATCGGCACGAAGGTGCCGCCGCTGACGGTCAGGTGGAGGCCGTCGACGAAGAGCCGCTCCTCGTCGTGGTTGGTCCCGTTGAGGACCGGCACGCGGGCGAACTGTCCGGCGGCCAGCGCTGCCCCGATCGGCTCGGTGAGGACCTTGCCGTCGACGACGCCGGGGATTTCGACGAAGTTGGGGGTCACCAGGTTCGCGACCGGCAGGTGGCGCAGGCAGGCCGCGGTCTGATCCGGGCAGCCCGCCTGGGCGGCGAAGGCCTCGCCGGTGGCTTCGGCGGTGGCCAGGGGCTGCTGGTTGAGCGCGAACGTGCCGCTTTGGATGATCGCTCTTTGGAAGAGCCCGCGCGCACCGACCGAGACCAGCTGGGCGAGCACGGACAGGCCACCGGCCGACTGGCCCGCGATCGCCACATTGTGCGGGTCGCCGCCGAACTGGCTGACGTTGTCTTGCACCCAGCGCAGCGCGGCCTGCTGGTCCATCAGCCCGTAGTTGCCGGCCGGGCCGCCTGGCCGGGAGGCCAGCGCCGGGTGCGCGAGGAAGCCCAAAGCGCCGAGCCGGTAGTTGATCGTGACGACGACGGTGCCGTCCGCCGCGAGCTTGGCGCCGTCGTAGTTGCGGCTGCCCTCCTCGGTGAGCCCGCCGCCGTGGATCCACACAAGCACCGGCAGGCCATCTTCGTCACCGGTGTGCGGCACCGGCGTGTACACGTTGAGGTACAGGCAGTCCTCGCTGAACGGGCCGGGCGGCGCGAACGGGCTCGGCGGCTGCGGGCAACTTGGCGCGAACTGGGTGGCGTCGCGGACCCCCTGCCACTCAGCCGGAGGCTGAGGTGGGCGCCATCGCAGGTTGCCGGTGGGCGGAGCGGCGTAGGGAATGCCGAGAAACTCATCGACGGTGCCTGCGGTCATGCCGCGGACGGCGCCGTCGTCGGTGGTCACGATCGGGCCGGAGCCGGAACCCGAAGCCGCAGCGGCGGCGGCCGTGGCAGCGGTGGCGCCGGCCGCCGCGAGGGCCAGCGCGGCCAGCGTCACGCAGAAACGGATGGCGGCCAGCTGGGCGCACCGCCAGTGGGCGGGGTGCACGATCATTTTGGCTCCTTCGGTCGAGAGGAAGGCGTTCTTTCACGGTCGTCTCCCGGCGCGGCGGTCACACCCGTGACAGTCACTGGTCGGCACCCTGGGCCTGCCGACCAGGGGAACTCGGCCGCTCTCGTCCTGTCGTTCCGGGCCTCGATGGCCTTGACGGTCTTCCCAGCGCCTTTCCCCGGGCGCGCTTGCGAACGGTCCCGATCACGATCGTGAGCACCCGTCCCTTGAGGTTCTTGCCCTCGCATACCACGACGGCGTCCACGCTGGTCGTCCCGTTGGGCTGCCGCGTGAGGGTGGGGGCCGGCGGCCTAACTACACGCGAGGCTGGGGTTGGCCGGGCGGGCTTGCCGCCAGGGCGGAACAACAGGATGCCGGTTGCGGCCGAGCGGCAGCACCGCCCGCCGGGCACTCGCGGCCACGCGTGATGCGACCTACGGCGGTCGCAGGCGCGGCCTTTGTCCTCTTGCTCAAACCGGAGGGCGAGCGCGGACTCGCTCCCGCGGGCTGACCAGGGTACCGGCCAGGGTGGTTCACGGGCGTGAGCCATGGCCTTCAGTCGGCACCGTGGGACCACCTGTTCACCGTCACCGGCCTGGATGGCGGATCCCGCGCTTCGCCAGCCTCGACCAGGTGGCCCGCCACCGCAACCTGGCCGCGGCGCCCCAGCGGTCACCGGGAACCGCCCGCGGCACCGGCCCGCCTGCCAGGCCAGGGCCGGCAGCCCGGTCTGTCAGATGAGAGCCGCCATCGTGCGCAATGCGACGCAGTGTTTGTGCCGCAGCGGGAACACGCCCGGTTCTGCAGTGCGGGCTGCCGGACCACCTGGAACGGGAGCACCTGGGGATCCCGCGGTCGAGGCCAGCGCGCTCACCTGGTCGGTCACCGCGATGAGTGAGGCGACTGAGCGGAGGCAGGACCCGACCCCCGAACCGGCCACGACATGGCCGCCCTCACCCAGCCGCAACCGGACCGGGCAGTCGCAGCCACGCTTCATAGCCTCGCGGCAAAGGCAGCTCCTCCGGCTGGCGACCGCACCGATCACCCATTACAGCACGCCGTTGACAAGCGCCCAGCGGAACATGATCACAACACAGAACGGCGGTTACACGCGCATCCTGTCTTATGCGCCTGGTTACAGAAAGTAACTGAAGTGAGGATTGTCGTAGGCTAACCGATCCAAGCGATGTCGAAGATGCGGATCAGTTCGGTGGCATCGTCGACGTGGAACGAGACCAAGCCGTAGCCATCACTGAAGGTGGCCTGCCGCTCTGCTGGATCATCCCCGGGCGCCGTCAGATCGGCGTCCCACGGCTCTTCAACCAAGGCCACTACGCGCTGTACAAGGGCATCGAACGCGACCGACGGTAAGCCGTTGAGCTGCACGAGCGCAGCGCCGTCGAACTCGACCCGGTAGGTCATCCGCTCGCGCGCCGCCGAGCCGCCGCGACCCGTTCGTCCCAGTCTGGGACGATCTCCTCGATCGGCGTTCCGTCGCGCCGCCCAGTACGTACCGCTTCTCGCATGGCCTGCAACCTGGTCTCATAGCCCGGATCGGAGTAGGCGGCGGCGCGCAGCCGCCACAGCCGCAGCAGCTGGTGCAGCTCGTGGTAGTGCTCTGGGCGGCGGGCGTTCGCTACCGCAGCGTCGTACTCGGCGAGGAACTGCTCGTGGAACTGGCTGGGCAGGATGCGCAGGATCTCGACTGGGTCGTCCGGGTCGTATTCATGCGCCGACTGTGCCGTCACGGTTCTATCCTCCCCCAGCTCGCCGACATTGCGAGTGGACGATGCTATGCGTGTCAACCAGCCTTGAGGTCCCGTACGAAGACCCGCCAGGAGGCCGCTGACATGAGCAGCCTGGAGCCGTCAGAGTTTTTTGAGTCCCGAATCGCCACCAGGTCGGGGAGATTGGTGGCTACCTCGACGCAGTTGCCATTGTTGCCGGAGTAGCTTGACTTCCTCCACTGGGCGCGGGACAGGTCAAGGTCGTGCATGACTCCCCGCACCTCCTCTCATAGGTCGCGGGCGACGCCGCGGATCAGCGCTACTGACTCGTCGGGCGGGAGGGCAAGCGCTCTGAGGTGCTCGAAGATGCCCGCGAACCGCTCAAGGTCGATATCGCTCTCCAGAAACAGGGTCGATGCTTGTGTCTCAATGTAGACGACATCACCGGCCCCAGCGTCTGGGAACCTCATGATGGCAAACGACCCTGGCATGCCGGGGTGACCACCTACAGCGTAGGGCAGAGCCTGGAGCGTGACCTGGGGCATGTCGGCGCATGACGCCAAGTGCTCAAGCTGGGCTGTCATTACCGCCGTTCCTCCAACCGGGCGGTGCAGAGCGGCCTCATCCACGATGGCCCACAGGAGCAAGGGTGGCTCTCTCGTTAGCACGGCCTGCCTGGCCATCCGAGCTTCGACCTTGCGCCCGATCTCCTCCTTGGTGGCATTGGGGATACCACGGCTCAGAGCTGCTCTGGCATAGTCCTCGGTCTGGAGCAGTCCAGGGATGAACAGACACTCGTAGTTGAGCAGAGACTGAGCCTCACCCTCGAAGGCGATGTATGTGGTGTACGGCTCAGGTAGGTCCGGTGGGAATGACTGGAGCCAGCTCTGCTCATCCGACTGCTTAGCCAGGGCTTGCAGCTCAGTGCGGTGAGCAGCGTCCGTGACGCCGTAGAGATCCAGGAGGGCCACAAGCGTTCTGGCCTGCGGCCTGGCCTTGGCTACCTCCAGTCGGTACAACGTGGCCTCGTTGATGCCGGTCCGACCGGCGACCTCTTCACGAGTGAGCCCAGCGTCGGCGCGCAACCGGCGTAGCTCGGCTGCCAGGCGGCGCAAGCGCAACGTGGGTGTGGGACGTCGTGCAGGCATGGCGATGATCTTACCGCGAAAGTAAACGTTGTCCTTCCTTGTATTTGCAATCCTTACGTTCTCATAGAGACACGGCGCATACTGGGCGAACGCATGGACACCCCCACCGTCCCGGAGGCGACCTTGTCTCTCGGGCCAACCGAAACGGAAGAGACACCATGAACGGCAGGGCCGACGCTGTCTGCGGGTCATCCAGGGTCGATGGTCTGGCTCGCGAGTACAGCTCCGGCGTCGGCCCTGCTCCCAACTACAGGCAGATCCGCAGCGTGGCAACTACCGCTTGGCCCCGGGCCAGCTCATTAGTACTGGCAGCCCTGCCAACCGCGCCGAGCTGTGCCCGCCTGCATGCCACGGCTGTGCTGCATGAGTGGGGCCTCGGAGCGCTAACTGAGACCGTCGAGCTGGTGACGAGCGAACTAGTCACGAATGCGATACTGGCCGCTACTGAGCTGCCTGCTCATGTCTACGTGGGCTTGCCGACGGTTCATCTGCGGCTCTTGGCCGATGACCATGGCGTAGTGATTGAGGTCTGGGACGCCAACCCGCACCCGCCAGCACCTCAGCAGGCTGCACCCGATGAGGAGAGCGGCCGCGGCCTCATGCTCGTAGACGCCCTGTGCGAACAGTGGGGCTCAGAGACCATGCCGGGCTGGAGCGGCAAGGTGGTGTGGGCCCGGTGCCGAGCGGAATGAAGAGAGACACTGAGCTTTACCCAACACAGACGAATGGCGCTGAACTGACTCATTCTCCGGCCAATATTACTGAGCTACGATCATCTATATCCGTAAGCTGATCTCGGTAATGATCGAGCAGGTAGCGCATAGGATCAGCGCAGTCCCGAAACGGCAGCAACGTGAAACGAAGCAAGTTATTGAATAACGTTCACTTGTGGCTGGACCGGGCGCGGTCCAGCCGGGCATGATGGTTATGCGGAACGAATGCCAGGGAAATTGACGGCGACGCACGCTCGCCCTGGGAAATGGCACACCCCAGAGGCGAGCATCACCGGACGGTACAAGGCGGAAGCCACGAAGACCATGCAGGACGGCCGGACACCTCCCCGGCGGCGGGGCCGCCAGGGGGTGAAGCGGTCCCGCACGATCCGGTTCGATCTCAGCGAAGGGGAGTTCGGTGAGATACAGGCCGCCGCCGAGCAGGCCGGGCTCGCCAAAGGTGCGTTCGTGGCCCAGGCGGCCCTCGCCGTGGCGCGCGGCGGGGGCCTCCCGCCCGACTCTTCCCACCGCCAGGCCCTGAGTGAGTTCATCCGCGCCGCCGGGCTGGTGCGCCGGATCGGCGTCAACCTGAATCAGGCCGTGGCCAGGCTGAACGCCACTGGCCAGCGTTCCGGTGACCTGCTCCCGTACGCGGCCGAGAGCGTCCGACGCGCCCAGCTTCTGGACCAGGCCGCGGAAGAACTGCGCAGGAGGCTCCGGCAATGATCGGCAAGATCAGCGCGCGAGGGGCGCGGGTAGCTGGACTGGTCTACTACCTGTACGGCCCAGGCCGCAACGAGGCGCACACCGATCCGCACCTTGTCGCTGGCTGGCGGCATCCCGCTGAGCTGGAGCCACCGCTCCGCGACGACGGCCGCCGCGACTTTCGTCACCTGAACGGTCTGCTCCAGCAACCGCATGCGGCACTCGGCCCGCGCGGGTTCGAGCGTCCCGTCTGGCACTGCTCGGTCCGGGCCGCCCCGGGTGACCGAATGCTCTCGGATCACGAGTGGGCGCAGGTCGCCCACGACATCATGCACCGGACCGGGTTGGTCCCTCACGGCCAGGACGACGACGCGGTCCGCTGGATCGCGGTCCGGCACGCCCCGGATCACATCCACATCGTGGCGATGCTGGCCCGCCAGGACGGAACACGGCCCAGCTTCTGGAACGACCGCTACCGCGTCGGCGAGGCCTGCCGCGCCGCCGAGGAACGGTTCGGGCTGCGGCGGACCGCGCCCCGGGACCGGACCGGCGCGCCACGGCCCACCCGCGCCGAGTCGGAGAAGGCCCGACGTCACGGCCGCTCCGAACCGCCCCGGATCACGCTCCGGCGGATGGTCAGCACCGCGGCCGCCACAGCGGCCAGCGAGGACGAGTTCTTCGCCCGGCTCGATGCCGCAGGCATGAGCATCCGCAGGCGATATAGCACCCGCAGCCCTGGCGAGGTCACCGGCTACGCGGTCGCGCTCCCCGCTGACACCACGCGAACCGGCGGGCCGGTCTGGTACAGCGGCGGGAAGCTGGCACCGGACCTCACCCTGCCCAAGCTGCGCTACCACTGGGCCGCCGGCGGCGGCACGTCCCGGGATCAGTTCACCGCCGCCGAACGCGACGCGATCTGGGAACACGCCGCTCGGGCCGCCAGTCGTGCGACCGCCGAGATCCGGCAACTCGCCGGTACCGACCCTGGAGCCGCTGCCGACGCGGCCTGGGCCGCTGCGGACACCTTGCATGCTGCGGCGTCGGCACTGGGCAGCCGGGAGATGCGCCTGGCCGCTGAGTCCTATGCCCGCGCCGCCCGGCTGCCCTATGGGCGTACAACCCGCCACACCGGGACAGGTACCAGCCTCCGCCGGGCAGCCCGGCTGCTGGCCGCCGCCGCACCAGCCCTGGACGATCCCACATACGCCCAGATCGCGCTCATCCTGCGGCTGGCCGCCTTGATAGAGGCCGTTGCCGATATGCGCGCCGCGCAACGCCACGCGGCGCAGGCCACCGCCGCCCGCGCGGCGGCGGCACATTTGCACGCCGCCAGGTGCGCCTACAGCGTCCGGCCAGCCCCGCAGCAGGTGAGATCCCGGGGCACCCGGGCTCACCCCGACTTCCCGTTCCCGATACGCGACGTGGTGGCGGCGTCGCAGAACGCCAGCGCCGCCCAGGACGCCGCCAGGTCCAGCCGGGGATCACGCGGCCCAGCGCCACCACGGCCGCGAGGCCCCACCCGGTAGCCCGCGATCCGCCGCGGGCTCGTATTCCGGGTTTACGCCAAGATTCTTCCGCCCATTTTCGCGAACGCAGGCGACCTGTGGTGAACCGAGGTGAACGATCCTGATACTAAACAGCACCAACCATCAGCGTTTCAGCACCGACTTGCCGTTTGACACAAGTGCGGCCAATTGGCGTAACTTGAAAGGTAATTCGGTGTCGCGCCAGGTGAGGGCCGGGGAACATGCCTGGCGCTGGATGTTTCAGGGTATCGAGGTGGGACCGAAAATGGCGAGCCAGCTTCACACCGTGGCCGAGGCGGCCGGAATCCTCAAGGTCCGCGAATCCTGGCTCAAGACGAAGGCCGCCGCTCGATTGATCCCGTGCACGTTCGTCGGTAAGCACCTGCGGTTCAGCGACGACGACATCGCCGAGATCATGAAGGCTGGAGCGCGCCAGCCGGTGACCGCCCACGAACGCCGGCCACGACGCGCGAGCGCCTGACCGTCGCACCCGCCGCTACCTACGCTGCCACCACAGCGGACCAGAGAAGAAGCTGACGGCCACCGGCGGCCCAAGGGGCCGGCGGCACATCACCGGACAGCATCGGCACCCACCAACACATCCGATAGGAGCACCCATGGCGTACACCGAGAAACGCGGCAGGGGCCCGCAGCCATGGCGGGTCAAGTACAAGCTGCCGGACGGGACCGAGGTGAGCGAGTCCGGCTTCGAGACCAAGGCCGCCGCGCTCACCTGGGGACGGGACCAGGAGGCCCGGATCCGCGAGGGACGCTGGACCGACCCGAACGCCGGCAAGACCACGGTCGGCCAGTGGATCGACCGGTGGTTGTCCATGCAGGACATGGGCGTCAGCACGGCGGCCAACCGGGAGTACCTGATCCGCCGGTTCCTGCGGCCCGCCTGGGGCCAGGTCATGCTGAGCGCGATGACCACCGAGGCCATCACCAGATGGGAGAACGGTCTTCCAGCCCGGGAGGGCATCTCCCGGCGGACCGCCGCCGACGCCCGCAGCCTGCTCGGCACGATCCTGGGCGACGCCACCGCACACAAGCCACCGCTGATCCTCTACAACCCGGCGTTGCGGCCCCGCAACCGTGGCCGCAAGACCGGCCGCAGGCTGGCACGCAGCCCGCAGCGCGCTTGGGCCACGCCGCTCCAGGCGTTACTTATGGCCGAGCGGGCCGCGCTGCTGACCGGCCGGGACGATGACTTCACGCTGATCCTCACGCTCGCCTACACCGGCCTGCGCTGGGGCGAGGCCATCGGCCTGGAGCACGGCTACGTGCATCCGAGCGAGATCCGGGTCGAATGGCAGATCCGCGAGGTCGGCGGTAAGTTCTACCGGATCCCGCCCAAGGACGACTCCTACCGCAGCCCTGACTGGGAGCCATGCCTGCCAGTCGACCTGCCACCGTTCCTGGCCGCCCTGCTAGCCAGGCAAGCCCAGAGCTGCCCGCGACGGCGGTGCGCCTGCATCGCGGAGCACGGCGGCAGCGGCCGACACGTGTTCCCCTCCCCGGATGGCAGGCATCACCGGCGGAGCAACTACGGCCGCCGCGTGTTCCGCCCCGCCTGTGACGGACGGCATGAGCCTGTCAACGGCGGCCCGCCCCGGATCGTCACCGTCGACGCCACCACCTGGCCCGGCGTTCCGCTCGCCTCCTGGCCAGCCGTGGCCCAGAGCGGCGAAGGGCGGAGCACTCCGGAGAGGTATGTTCCGCCGCGCGGGCGGGGGATCCGGATCATTCCGGATGGCGTTCCGCTGGCCTCCTGGCTGCCGCTAGTACCCGGCTTGACCGCGCACGGGCTCAGGCACGGCCACCGGACCTGGATGGCCGAGGACGGCATTCCCGACGTCCTCGCCGAGCAGCGCCTCGGCCACGAGGTGCCGGGCATGCGCGGCCTCTATACCCACGTCTCGGACCGGATGCGCGAGACCCTGGTCAAGGCCCTTCAGGCCCGCTGGGAGGACTCGCTCAGGGCCCGGGCGGCGAT
>WNGQ01013664.1_pt1 | contig 10382 bp, 8 predicted proteins | sample 5407661 | NCBI WGS metagenome assembly WNGQ01 (sample SAMN13153382, study PRJNA577476) | soil metagenome | isolation source: 60 cm soil or saprolite under Garry oak tree replicate 2 | place: USA:California | collected 2016-06-15 | reverse complement strand
GTTACCAGGGCACCGGGCTGGGACGCTTGATTCTCGGCGAGCTCGTCGAGTGTGCCCGCCAGGCCGGGTTCGCCCGGCTGCAGGCCGTGGTCAACCTCACCAACGCCCCGATGCTGCACCTCCTCGAGCCGTACGGGTGGGTGCTGAGCGCCGGCACCGACCTCGCCGTGGCCAGCCTGGAGATCTCGGCTGTCGGCGGCGCCGTTGGCTGGCCAGCGGACGTCGCGGGCCGGCGGGTCCTGGTGGAGCAGCGAGGCTGGTTCGACAGCCCCCGGGTCGCCGCGATGCGGGGCGCCGGGGACGTCGTCCGGGTGTGCTTCGGCCCGCGCCGCTCGACCGGGCGCGGCTGCCCGCTGGTCACCGCGGGCGCGTGCCGGCTCGCCGCGGGCGCCGACCTCATCGTCCCGCTGCTGCCCGACCAGGACCAGGACTGCGCCGCGGTGCTCGCCGCGCACCGGCGGCTGTGGCCGGGCAGGCTGGCCGCGACGCCCAGCGGCTTACCGGCGTGGGCGGCTTACCGGCGTGGGGCGGCTTACCCTAGCGGGCGCGGAGCCGGGCCGGCCTGGTGAGCATCGCCAAGCACGGCGTCGAGCGCCGCCGCGGCCGAGTCGACCCGCGTGACCAGCGCCAGGTCGCGGGCGCCGACCACGAGGTTCCGGCCGATGGCGTCGACGAGCCGCCCCCAGCGGTCGCCGATCACGACCAGCTTCACCGGGGCGGGCTCGGTCTGCGCGGCGGCCCAGACCACGGTCAGCTCGCTGAGCGTGCCGATGCCGCCGTCGAGCGCGATCACGGCCTGGCAGCGCAGAAGCGAAGCCAGCCGCGCGGGGTAGCCGTCGGCCCACTCCAGCTCGCGGGCCCACTCGTTCGGCTCCAGGTGCTGCCAGGACCGCATGGGCAGGCCCACGACGTGCCCGCCGACGCTCGCCGCGCCCTTGCTGACGGCCGCCATCAGGCCGCCGTACCCGCCGGTCACCACGGTGCAGCCGGCCGCGCCGAGCAGCCGGCCCAGCTCCTCGCCGGCCGCCCACTCCCGGCTCTGCTCGCCCAGCCTGGCCGAGCCGATCACGCCGACGCGCAGCGGCTCGCCGCGGTCAGCCGGAGACAAGCTGGTAGCCACGGACGCCCTTCTTCCGGTTCAGGCTGACGATGACGCCGCGCAGCACGCCGTCGCTGTACTCGCTGCCGGGGTTCAGCGACAGGCACCGGCCGAGCCGCGCCTCGCCTCGCGACTCGTGGATATGCCCGTGCAAGCCGAGCATCGGCTGATGTCGCTCGATTGCCGCGCGGACCGCCGACGACCCGACGCCGCCGACCACCGGCGACCCGGACCGCAGCACCGGGCGGAACTCGCTGTCGAGCAGCATCGCCTGGTCGATCGGGGTGTTCTTCGGCGGCACGTGCAGGTTGAACACGGCCTGGCCGGCGTCGTCCAGCCTGGCCGCCTCGTTCTCGATCATCTCGAGCAGCCGGTCTTCGGGGAGCTCGCGCGGCGAGTCCCACGGCGTGACGTTCGAGTAGCCGACGCTGACCATCGGGAAGCCGCCGGGCAACTCGACTACCTCCCGCTCGGGGTTGATCACCTTGGTCGAGGTCCGCAGCAGGTCGCCGACGAACGGATGATCGTCGTTGCCCGGCGCCATCAGGCACATGACCTGCTGGCCGGCCAGCCTCTCCTCGGCGAGCCTGAGCCAGCCGTCGACCGCCCTGGCGATCAGCGCGCGGAAGAGGCGGTCGACCGCGTCGGGGTCGCGCGTCAGGTCGTCGATCTCGTCCTCGGTCGTGTCATAGGCGTAACAGCCCGAGTCCGCGATGAGCTTGCGCAACGCCGGCAGTTCCGCCTCGGTCACGACACGGCTCCGGCCGAAGATGGTCGTCGCGTACCTGCCGCCGCCCCGGGCGACGATCGGGATCAGCATCTTGCCGGTCATGTCGCCGCCCATGAGCAGCACGTCGCAGCCGTAGAACCGGCCCGCGTTCAGGAACTTCCTGAAGCACTTGTCCGAGCCGTGGATATCGGTCGCGAAGAAGATCTTGCACTCACCGGCCACGGTCGCCGCCCACCTCCTCGGGAATCTCGTACCACGGCACATGCCGCCCGATCCGGGCGCGGGCCTTCCACCTGACGCTCTTGCGCGCGTCGCCCACGGCCCGGGCTATCTGGCCGGCCCGCGCCTGCACCACGGCCGCCTCGGCATCCGGCAGCAGGTCCGCGGCTGCCCGGGCGGCCTGGCCGAGATTGTCGGTGAAGGTCGTGAACCAGCCCCAGTCGTGACTGGTCACCGCGATCAGCCGGTCGATCCCGACCACGTCGCCCGATCGCTCGTCCGCGACCTCGTGCCACAGCAGCAGGCTCGCCGCGTCGGTCAGGTCCTTCTCGTTCACCTCGATGACCTGCAACTTGGTGAGCAGCAGGTCGGCCGGGGTGAGCGTTGTCTGGTCGAGCCCGAGCCGGTCGTCCAGGTCGAGCCGGTGGCACATCTTGAACCCGCCGACGAACACGTCGAGCTGCCTGCCGTTGGCGCGGTCGTCGTAGAGCAGCCGCGTGGCGCCGTGGATGGCGTTGAACATCGCGTCTGGCTGGTAGCCCGCGGCCTGGAGCAGCGAGCGGAGCGCGCGCTGGTCGGCCCGGCGCACGACCAGGTCGATGTCGGCGCAGGACCGGCGGAGCGCGGGAAGCTGCTCGCCGTGGCAGTGCTGCGCGACCGCGGTGCCGCCGATCAGGCGGACGGTGACGCCCTGGTCATGCGCGAGGCCGAGGATCCGCCGGGCCTCGTCCTGCACACCGGCCAGCGGCCGCGACGGCGCGGAGGCGCTCACCGGCGCCGCACCCCGCTCACGCCGGGACTCCCCGGGTGACCCGGTGAATGGTCTCGTAGTGCTCGCGCTCCGCGTCCTGGCTCGGGAAGTTGTAGCTGCGCTTTCCCGCGGCGATCGCGGTGAAGCAGCCGAGCAGGCTCAGCGGGACCGCCGCGACCGCGGGGGCGAACTCCTCGGCGCCGCCGGGCGGCAGCGGCAGGTGAGTGACCGCGGGGTCGGCCGGCGACTGGTCGCTGACCAGGATCGCGTCGGCTCCGATGTAGCTCAGCTCGGCGAGTATCTCCGCGGCCCGGTCGCTGGCCGCTCCGGCCGGGGCGATGACCACCACCGGAGTGCCCGTGGCCGAGCAGAAGTACTCCGCGTGCGCCCACTCCTCCAGGTTCGTGGCCACGCCGAGGATCTGCGCGCCCTCCACGAGCTTGGCCGCGCCGAACCTGGCGCTTGCCTCGCTCGGGCCGGCGCCGAGGAAGCTGACCCAGGACCGGCCGGTGAGCCCGGCTGCCACGGCTTCGGCTGGAGCGGCTGCCTCGGTGACCGCCTTGGCGGCAAGTGCCGGGATTTCTCGCAACGCAGCCCTGGCCGGGCCCTGCTCTGCCCCCCTGGCCCGCCCCCATCGCAGGGCCAGGTCGTACAGCGCCGCCTGCATCGCCACATAGGTGCTCGTGCCCGGGGAGAACCCCGGTGTGGGCACGTCAATCAGCAGGCAGTCATCGGCCTGCCTGGCCAGCGGCCCGTCCGGGCTGCCGGTCAGCGCGATCACCCGATGCCCGAAGGACCTCGCCTGAGCGGCCGCCTCTATGGTCCGGCCCACCCGGCCCGAGTACGAGATGCACAGCACCGCGCTGGCCCGCGGCAGATACCTCACCCGGTATCTGGCCATCTCCATCGCGTGCACGGCCTGGGCGTCCAGTCCCGCATGCTTGTGGAACGACAGGCAGGCGCCGATCCCGGCGAAGTGCGAGTCGCCGCAGCCGACGATGTACAGGTGCTCGGTCCCCGCGTCCGCCAGCGACTCGGCCAGCCGGTCGATGCCTTCGGCGCCCGCGGTCATCTGGTCGGCGATCACCCGCGGGATCGTGCGGATCTCCTCGAGCATGACCGAGATGTCGCGGCGGTCCGCCGCGGTAGCGGCCATGCGGGCGGGTGCCGCGGAAGCTCCGCCCGCCGACCGGGTCGGAGCGGCGCGAACCTGGGCCTCGACCGTCGTCACGGCGGGGCCCGCCGTGGCCAGCCTGGCCGCGGCGCCGGCCGGGGCAATGCCGGACAGGCTCAGCGACGAGAACCCGGCCACGGCGAAGCCGGCCGACACCGCGCCGCGGCGAGCGGCCTGGACCGGGTCGAGGCCACCGGCCAGGGCCGCGGCGAACCCGCCGCAGAACGCGTCGCCGGCCCCGGTCGTGTCGATGACGGGACCCGCGCAGACCCCGACGGCGGCCGGCTGGCCGGCGCCGCGGCCCCCGACCAGGCTGCCGTCGCCACCCATCTTGATCACGATCAGCGGCGTCGGAAGGTCGTCGGCCAGCTCGGCCAGGGCACGCCGCGGGTCGTCATAGCCGACCAGGAGGGCGACCTCCTCGCGGCTTGGCATGAACGCGTGCACCGCTCCGGCCAGGCCGAGCAGCCGCTCGGTGTATCCGGCGACCCAGTCCTCGTGCGTGTCGAGCGTGACAAGCGCGCTGGCGGCGCTGGCGGTGATCCGGTCGGCTAGCGCCTCGGCGGCGGGCAGCGGCATGCCGGCGATATGCACCACCGGCGGCGGGGTGGCCGCGAGCCAGGATGCCGGGAGATCCCGCGGCCGCACGGCAACCTCGGCGGACCGGCCGGGCGGGGTCCGGTAAACCCAGGACCGGCGGCCGTCGTCCTCGTAGATCACCCAGTTCCTGACCGTCGGGCCGGCGATGTCGTGCACGCCGGCGGTGTCTACGCCAAGTCCGCGGAGCCGGTCCAGATGGGCGGCGGGAAAGTCCGCGCCGCGCCGGGTGACCAGGCCGACCCGCGGTTCCCACAGCCGGGCGCCGAGCGTGGCGTACAAGCTGTTCCCGCCGACGGCGGCCATCTCGGTCGTGCCGTCGGGCAGGACCACGTCATCCAGCGTCAGGTTGCCGACGACGACGACCCGGGGCGAGCCGGGGTCGCTCACTCCTGCTCCCGCTCGCTCACTCCGGCGGCACCTCCCGGTAGGCCAGCCTTAGGTCGAATCCGCGTGACTTGTTGAGGAAGTACGCGCCGATATACCAGATGATGCCGACCACGACGACGCCGATCATGAACTCGATCGACAGCCTCCTGGTCACCGCGAACGCCGCGTTGACCGTCGGGTTGAGTATGAACAGCAACATCATGGAGACCAGGACCACCAGGCCGCCGGCGCCGGCCAGGGTGACCGCCGGGACGCCGAGTATCCGCCTGCCGCCCGCCGACTGCCAGACATCGGGCAGCCGGTAGGGGAACACGATGCCGGCCACGCAGACCACGATGAACGCCAGGATCTGGGCGAGCAGCGCCCCGAGCAGGCTGGCCGTGGCGTTGGTGGTCAGCAAGATCAGCGCGACCTCCCCGGTGATTGTCGCGAACACGATCGCCTTGACCGGCGTGTGGAAGCGGTCGCTGACGTCGCCGATCGCCTTCGGCGCGGTCCGGTCGAGCGACCACGCCAGCATGTACCGCGTCGCCTGAAGTTCGGACAGCGGCGTGCCGAGCAGCGCCCAGAACACGAAGCCGATCCCGATGAACAGCAAGATCGCGACGTTGTGTGTCAGCGAGCTGACGATCAGGTTGAACCCGGGCAGCAGCCCGCCGCTCAGCCCGAGCTTGGCCGGATCGTTGGCCGACAGGTATCCCAGGCTCCCGATCCACTTGGTGCCGAGGTCCGTGGTGAACAGGATGACCATCAGCGCCAGCACCGCGCCGTTCACGAGCACGCCGCCGACCATCGCGAGGTACTGGTTCCGTGAGGCGCGCTTGACCTCGCCGCCGATCTGGGCCGAGCCCTGGGCGTAGCCCACCACGAAGAACACCCAGGGCAGCATGAGCAGCGTCGCGGTGAGGCTGAACCCGGAGGGGACGTGATAGCCGGCCTTCGCCGCGGCCGGGATGATCTGGCCGAACTTGAGCCCGCCGGTCTTGGTGACGAAGGCGTCCCACGCGGCCGGCATGTGCCCGCCGCCGAAGATCATGTAGATGATGGCCACGATGATGCTGCCGCCGGCGAACAGGAAGAAGTACTTCTGCCAGCGCCAGTAGCCGTTGCCGCCGAAGATCACCAGGGCGCCGAAGGCCACGTTGATGACCGTGCCGAGGATGAGCACCCACCACTGCGTGGTCAGGCCCGCGAAGTGCACCGGCGCGACCAGGTCGCTGCTGAGGTGCGCCCACACGGTCTGCCCGGTCGCCGCGCCGATCGTGGACAGCGCGGTCGGCACCGCGAAGACCAGCGCGAACCAGGCGTTGAACCCGATCCAGAAGAAGATCAGCCACATCCCCTGGCTCCAGGACAGCAGCCAGCCGAGGAACGGGTTCAGCGCACGGCTGACGAAGATGTAGTCGCCGCCGGACCGCGGCATCGCGGCGGCGAACTCCGAGTAGACCCAGAGCAGCGTGAACGCCATCACCAGCGTGCCGATGATCACCGCGAGCAGCATGCTGCCGCCGGGGAAGTCGGCGGGCGCCTGCAGGAAAAGGAAGACGCCGCCCACGGCGACGTTCATGCCAAGCGTGTTCATGACGAAGGCGTCAAACAAGGACACCTCCCTGACCAGTCCGGTTGCCTTCCTCAGGAAGATCCCGCGGCCTTCTTGCATCGGCATCTGCGACAGTTCAGCCATCACGACCCCTTTGTTGCTGCTCAGCCGGGCGGGTGTGCGGGAGGGTGCCCCGGTGGGTGCCGGGGCGGGTGACCCATGACGTGCACGACCCGGCCGACCCGCCGGTGACTTTCCAGCGCGAACCTGAACCGGTCCGCGCGATAGATGACCCGGGAGAACTCGACCGGCCGGTCGGCGGAGTCGAAGGTAACTCCCTCGACAAGCAGCGCCGGGGATCCCGGGGGGATCTCCAGCAGCGCCGAGTCGACCGCGTCGCACCGGATGACCTCGATGATGCTCTCGGCCCTGACCAGGTCGACGCCATAGGTCTGCTGCAGGACTGAGTAGAGCGACTGACCTTCGAGCCGGGTGCCAGGCAGCTCAGGTACGAGCGAGAGCGGCAGGTACGCCCGCAGCAGCGCGAGCGGCTCCTCGTCCTGCGACGCGAGGCGCTCGACCAGCAGGACCCGCCGGTCGGTGACCTGGAGGGCTGACCGGATCCGCGCCGGAGCCGGGACTGGCTCCTGGCGCAGGACTCGGACGGTCCCGTCGACGCCCTCGGCCCGCAGGCTCTCGGTGAAGCTCGACAGGATCGCGATCCTCTGCTCGACCTTCGCCTCGCGGACGAACGTCCCCCGGCCCTGAAGCCGCTGGAGATACCCCTCCTTGGCCAGGTCGAGCGCTCGCCGGGCTTGAGCCTGCCGGTCTGGATCTGGTCGAGCAGGATGTTCCTGATCTGGATGTGCAGCGGAACGGGCGAGGCGCGGCTGACCGTGAACACCTCGCGCTCCGCGTGGTGGTCGCTGGTGGCCGCGCCCGAGCTCACCTGCAAAACATAACCTTATAACGTTATGAACATCAAGAGCCGCGGTCACGGCGAGTCTCGCGCATGATTCCACGCGGTGCATCTGCGTCGGAGACCTCGGGCTGCATCGCCCGCGGCGTACGAGGCGGGGTCATCATTACTTGCAGGCCCGCGCTGGCGAAGATGAGGAGGATGCTGGCCGGTTGTGACCGCTACGGGCTGACGATCTGTCCGGACGGGCGCATCACGTACCAGGACCCGCCGTCGTCGTTCTTGCCCTGACCGGCCGCATGACCGGGAGAGGCGTCGCCGAGGTAGGTGTACAGCGGCCATCCGCGATAGGTGACGACGCGGCCGCCGCCCGAGCCCGGCATGGTCCCCAGCAGGCCGGCGCGTACCCCGGCGCCGGCGGCGGCCGTCTCGCCGGCGTGCAGCGTTAGTGGTGGCCAGGCGGACGCGCAGTCGCCGGTGCAGGTGACATGCTGGGCCGCGTCCGGTGGGAACGTGTACAGCGCGAACCCCTTGTTCGTGACCAGCACCGTGCCCAGCCGGCTTAGCTCGGCTCGTTCGACGGTGACGCGTCCCTGCTCGGCGCTGTAGCGCACGACGTCGACGTAGCGGACGTAGAGGTAGGCGGCGAGGGCCGCGACGACGGTGACCAGTGCCGCGACGCTGAGGGCTACCTTGGCCCGCCGGCGCAGGCCCCGGGGGCGGGTCACGGGTGGAGTGCCGCGGGTGCCGGGGCGGGCTCCGCTCCGCTCGCGGTCACCGGCAGGCCGGCCGCGGCGATGCCTTTCTCGCGCAGTGCCGGGGCTAGCTGCCTGGTTGCTGTTCATGGTGCGCTCCTACCTTGTTCGTTTTGTCGGGTTCCGAAGGTATTGACTGGTTAGCTTGCGGCGGTCAGCCGCTGGCGGCTCCGGGCTGCCGGCGCGCCGCGGGCTGGGGTGCTGCCGTCGCGGTCGGCGTTCGGTTTCTGGGTCCGGATCGCGTCTCATAGCGCTTCATTGCCGGCTTCGTCGGGGTCCCGCCGGCGCACAGAGACTAGGCAGAGGCCGAGGTCGCGGATTTTGGCCAGCAGCCCATGCAGCGCGGGCTGATCAGCGAGCAGGCCGGAGATCACCGTCTGCGTGCCGTCGCTAGTGACCTGGAGACCCTCGAACCAGGCCGCCCAATGGCTGTCGAGGACACCGTCGATGCGGATCTCGTAACGGGCAGGCGACCCCTGGCCGTTCATGCCCGCTCGCCCCCGTCCCGGGAAGCCAGCGCCCGGCCGCGTCGGCGCCGCTCCTGCGGCGACCTCAGAAGCGGCGGGATACGACGGCCTCGGCAGGGCGCGCTGTGCACCTCACAAAGATTCGCCGGCGCCTTGTGGCCGCGCCCGGCGGGCCGTGCGTGATCACTCATCGGCGGTTCCTTTTCCCTTCCGTCGGCGCACGTCTCGTTCCCCCGGGACGCTACGCACGGTCCCTGCGGCTTGGCGTCACCTGAAGGTGCCGATGCGGGTGGAATCTTGCGCAGCAGCTCCAGGCACGAAGGTGCCTGCACGCCCAGGCTCGGCAGGGTTCAGGCAGCGCGCTGGTTGCGGTTGGCTTCCTCGGCAGGGGGCAGGGCGCCTGCCCCTTGGGCCGGTGCCCTCGTCCGCGCTGGTGCGTGGGCTGCTGCGATCGGGCGCGGACACGGCCGGCGCCAGGAGCGATGCAGCCCGGCGGTCGTTTGACGGTGGCAGCCGCACACGCGGCGCCCGGCTCGCCAGCCGAGCGGGTCTTACAATGGGTTCACCTTGCGGCGAAGGTTGGCTGCCGCCGGGCGCGCTGAGGGGTGGGTCGCTGGTGGCTGAGCCGTCTGCGGCGGCCCCGTCCGGGGTGGCCGCTTCCGGGCCGGATGTGCTGCTGGCCACCAAGCTGCACGTGCCCCGCCCGCGACCGGGGTTCGTGCCCCGCCCCCGGCTGGTGCAGGCGCTCGGCGAAGGGCTGGCCCGGCGGCTCATCCTGGTGTGCGCCCCGGCCGGGTTCGGCAAGACCGCCCTGCTGGCCGGCTGGGCCCCCTCTGGCAACCGGCCGGTGGCCTGGCTGTCGCTGGACGCAGCCGACAACGACCCGGTGCGGTTCTGGCGTCACACGGTGGCCGCGCTGGACCGGGCGCGCCCGGGGATCGGGGAGAGAGTTGGCTCCCTGCTGGGCCCGCCGGCGCCGGCATCCTTCGAGGGGCTGGTGACAGCGCTGGTTAACGACTTGGCCGCCCGGCCCGGTGACGGCGAGGTGCTGCTGGTTCTTGATGACTACCACCTGATCGACGCCCAGCCGGTGCACGCGTCGCTGGCGTTCCTGCTGGATCACCTGCCGCCGGGCCTGCACCTGGTGCTGGCCAGCCGGGCCGACCCGCCGCTGCCGCTGGCCCGGCTGCGGGCCGGCGGGCAACTCGCCGAGCTGCGAGCCGGCGACCTGCGGTTCACCGCGGAGGAGGCGGCGGCCCTGCTGCATGACGCGATTGGCGCGGATCTGCCCGCCGCGGCGGTGGCGGCGCTGGCGGCCCGCACCGAGGGGTGGGCGGCGGGGCTGCAGCTGGCCGCCCTGTCACTGCGGGGGCAGGCGGATCCCGCCGGGTTCGTGGCGGCGTTCAGCGGCAGCCACCGTTATGTCCTGGACTACCTGGCCGAGGAGGTGCTGGAGCGGCAGAGCGAGCAGGTGCGCACCTTCCTCCTGGAAACCTCGGTGCTGGCACGCCTGTCCGGCGGGCTGTGTGATGCGGTCACCGGCCGGGACGGCAGCCAGGCGATGCTAGAGCAGGTGGAGCGGGCGAACCTGTTCCTGGTGCCGCTGGATGAGGTGCGCGGCTGGTGGCGCTACCACCAGCTGTTCGCCGATCTGCTCCGGGCCCGGCTGCAGGCCGAACAGCCCGGCCGGGTCCCGGCGCTGCACCGGGCGGCGGCCGCCTGGTCAGAAGAGCATGGCCTA
>WNGQ01022864.1_pt1 | contig 10383 bp, 11 predicted proteins | sample 5407661 | NCBI WGS metagenome assembly WNGQ01 (sample SAMN13153382, study PRJNA577476) | soil metagenome | isolation source: 60 cm soil or saprolite under Garry oak tree replicate 2 | place: USA:California | collected 2016-06-15 | reverse complement strand
CTCGCAGCTATCCAGACTAAGCACATTATCCGCCACATGCGGTAGGCTCTCTTTCTTTCCGGCAAACGCTACGCCTCTTGTAAGATCGCGCTACGTAATGGCTTCTGGGCTGTTGTGTGCCGTTTGCGGGCTTGCTCTAGCCGTTGGTGTTGCGGGAGGTACACCTTCCGCTCTTGCCCATTCATGGGGAAAAGATGCCCACTCAGTTCACCAAGGAGACACCCAACCGAGAAGAACCAGGTACTATCAACGTCTTTCCAATGAGCCATCTCGGTGACGCTCTCGCGAAGCCGCTCAAGCAGGTAGCCCTCGGTCATTCTGCGCTCATGGGGTTCCGCCTCGACAAAGAAGAACTCTCTGCCAGCGCGGTAGCCTCGCTTGGCGTCCCGATTCGCGGGAACGGGTCCCTTGCCCTGCTCGTCACCGTACATACTCCAAGAGACGCCGCGCTCGTACTGCTCGGCAAATGCCGCACTCTGAATGTCGATCAAAGGGGTCAACGATTGCTGCTTGGTTGCCATTGTGCAAGCTCTCCTTCTGCTTGACGCATGGCCCTCCTACCACTATGATGCAGCAGGGAGAGCCTAGACTGGACTTAACACGCTAGTCTCTCTTGGCCTACGTAACAGCGTAGGCCCTTTTTGTTCCTCGCTCCAGAGCCTGACTACAAAAACACACTACTGTTGTCTACTGTATTTTAGTGTATGGAGCACACCATACATGAATTATACACGATAATAGCATCAGATGGCAATACCTTGATACGGTTAATTGACGAACCATGCTGAACACGTTATAATCGTCCTATCTCCTTGTATCTTTCGACGCAAGGAGACACCAGTATTGAGGAGGGAACGCCATGCCAGAAGAGGTGTTGACGGCTGAACAGGTTGCCGACGAACTGAAGGTCAATATCAGGCGAGTCTACAAGTGGATACAAGACGGGGAACTCTTGGCAACCGATTTGGGGTCCCCGGCACGACCGAATTATCGGATCAGTCGTGCCGATCTTGAAGACTTCAAGCGACGAAGACGCACCGATCAGAGACTTCAGGATGACAAGGACTCATAGCCAGTGGAGCTTCATCTATCCTTCTTTAGCCTGCGGCTGAAACAGGGACAGCCACAGGCTCTTTATTTTGTAAGGCAGCGTAACATGGTCATGGGCGGTCTCTGAATTATGGCAACGCCCTGATGATTTGGTCCACCACACTTTGTTGCGACGATCCATATTTGTCTATATTTTGCTATATCCCCTAAAACGGGTATAGTATACTTTAAGCAACCACCGATAGAGCTTTATTCAGCAACAAAGGAGTTGCGTGCATGCAAGTTGGAATCGGGCTGCCATCCGGCAACCCTGGCACAAGTAGTCAACTTATTTTCGATTGGGCGCGCAGAGCGGAGGTCGGCCCATTTACCAGCCTGGGTGTCATTGACCGGCTCGTCTACGATAGCTACGAGCCGCTTACCACGCTGGCCGCCGTCGCCGCCGTCACGCAGCGTGTCAAACTGGCAACCACTATCGTCATCGGCCCTCTGCATAATAACGCGCTGCTGGCAAAGATGGCCGCGACGGTTGACGCGCTCTCCGAGGGAAGACTGGTGCTAGGGCTGGCCGTCGGCGCGCGCAAGCAAGATTACGAGGTGGCTGGCATCGATTACCGCACCAGGGGCAGGCGACTCACCGAACAACTTTCTGCCCTGCGTTCTCTATGGGAAGATAGCGCCATCGGCCCGAAAACCGTCAGCCCTCGCGGCCCCGATCTACTCATCGGCGGCTTGAGCGACCAGGGGTATGCCCGTATGGCGCGTTACGCTGACGGCTACGTGCACGGTGGCGGACCCCCAAGAGCCTTTGCGCGCGGCGCTGACAAGGCCCGTGCCGCCTGGAGAGACGCGGGACGCCCCGGCAAGCCGCAGATATGGGCGCAGGGATACTTCGCGCTCGGCGATGAAGCCACGTTAGAGGCGGGTTATCACTATATGCGCAACTACTACGCTTTTACAGGGCCGTTCGCCGAGAGAATCGCCGCCGGGCTACTCACCAGTCCCCAATCCATCGCCCAATTCATGCGGGGGTACGAGGAAGCGGGTTGTGACGAGCTGGTGCTTTTCCCCGCCATCCCTGATATCGCACAGCTTGAGCGACTCGCCGATGTGCTGGCCGGTGTAGGTAGGAGAACGCGATGAAGATTGCCATTCTCGGCGGAGGCCCTGCCGGACTCTATAGCGGCCTGCTCATCAAAAAGGCCAACCCCGCGCACAATATCACCGTCCTCGAACGCAATGCCGCCGACGTGACCTATGGCTGGGGCGTGGTCTTTTCTGACCGCACGCTGGCCTCCTTCCAGAGAGCGGACTACAAATCGTACGAGCAGATCACCAGCCAGTTCGTCATCTGGGACACTATCGATGTATACTATCGCGGTGAGACCATTAGCTGCCGAGGACATGTCATCGCCGGTATCTCGCGTAAATCCTTGCTTCACATTTTGCAGAAGCGCTGCCAGGAATTGGGCATCAGCCTGCGTTTTAGCTGTGAGATAAACGACCTCGCGCAGCTGGAAGCGTTCGATCTACTCATCGCTGCCGATGGCGTTAACAGTATCGTTCGTAAGACATATGCAGAGCAATTTGGACCTACCATAGAGCTTGGGAAGGCAAAATACATCTGGCTGGGTGCCAATAAAGTACTCGACGCCTTCACCTTTATTTTTCGCGAGAATGAGCATGGCCTGTTTCAAGTGCATGCCTACCCCTTTAGCGGCACATCCAGCACCTTCCTGGTCGAGTGTGATGAAGCCTCCTGGCTTCGCGCCGGTCTCGATAAGGTGGATGAGGCAGGTAGTCTGGCTTACTGCCAAAAACTGCTAGAGCATAATCTTGACGGAGCCAGGCTGCTCTCGAACAATTCGAAGTGGATTAACTTTCCCACGCTCAAAACCAAAACCTGGCATTATCGCAATAGAGTATTGCTGGGTGATGCCGTGCACACTGCCCACTTCTCGATAGGTTCGGGTACTAAACTCGCCATGGAGGATGCCATCGCGCTGGCGGGCGCGCTTGAACAATATTCCGATCTGAACAGCGCGCTCAATGCCTACGAACTGGAGAGAAAGCCCGTCGTCGAAGTCTTCCAGCGCGCTGCAGCCGAAAGCCAGGCCTATTTCGAGACCATCAAACGCTACCTTGGCCTTGATCCGATGCCGTTCGCCTTCCAACTGCTCACCCGCAGTGGCAGGATCACCTACGACGACCTGCGCTTCCGCGATGTGCGCTTTGGCGAAGCCGTTGATCGCTGGCACGCGGAGAAAGCTGATGTGCTTCCAGCCGGTGAACTCTCGCCTGATACACACCTGCCAGTGATTTTTGCGCCTCCTCCCATGTTTGCGCCCTTGACGCTGCGCGCCTTGACGCTGCTCAATCGCATTGTGCTGTCACACCGGGTGGAAGTCTCTTCTCCACCTTCTGAAGAACACCCAGATCACAGTAGAGCACTTAAAGGCGAGGCATCGAAAATATACAAGCGCGCCAGGAGCGATGTTGGCTTGATTCTGGTAGGGCCGATTGCTGTCTCCGAGCAGGGGCGTATCACGCCGCATGATGCTGGCATGTATAAAGAGCACCAGGCTGATGCCTGGAAAGGAATCGCCCGGAGCGTGCATAACGGTTCACCGGCGATGATCGCTATCGAGTTGAACCATGCCGGGCGTAGAGGCTCAATGCGCCCACGAGCCGAAGGACTGGACCGGCCTTTGCGCGAACATAACTGGCCGTTGCTCTCTGCATCAGCGCTGCCCTATACACCGCTCAGCCAGGTACCTAAAGAGATGGATCGGGCCGATATGGAGCAGGTGTGCAATGATTTTGTGCGCAGTGCGCAATGGGCACACCGGGCAAATGTTGATATGCTGCAGCTGAACATGGCGCATGGCTATCTACTGGCAAGCTTTCTCTCACCGCTTACCAACCAGCGCTGCGACGCATACGGAGGAGACCTGCAAAGCCGTCTGCGTTTTCCCCTGGAAGTATTCGATGCCGTGCGCGCAGCCTGGCCTGAGAACAAACCGCTCTCCGTAGCGCTCAATGCTGACGATTGTGTGAAAGGTGGTTTTACCATTGATGAAGCTGTAATAGTTGCCAGGACGTTGAAGGCGCATAGATGTGATATAATTGCGATGCAAGTCGGCCAGACGACTATCGAGAGCGAGCCAGCCTATGGGCGTGGTTTCCTGACTCCATTCAGTGAACGTATTCGCAATGAAGCAGGTATCCCTACCATCGTTGGCGGCTATCTGACAACCAGCAACGAAGTCAATACCATTCTCGCTGCTGGCCGCGCAGATTTGTGCATTGTAGACTCCCCAGATATTTAGCCTTACAACCCTTTTATGGAGGTCGATGATTATGCCAGGTGAAGCAACCCTCGCGGGAAAGCGCGCAGTAGTCACCGGCGCCGGGCGTGGTATAGGGCGCAGTATCGCCCTGGCGTTTGCCAATGCCGGGGCAGATGTAGCAGTCACAGCACGCACCAGCGCTGAACTCGACCAGCTTGTGAGTGAGATACGGTCTGTAGGACGCCGCGGCCTTGCCGTCTCTTGCGATGTCACCGACCCCCAACAGGTACAGCATATGGCAGCCTCGGTGGTTGAAAGCCTCGGTGGCATCGATATCCTGGTCAACAACGCTGGGAATGCTGGCAGTCACAAGTTCCTGAACCACTCCGATGAACTGTGGCACCGCATGTTAGCGGTCAACCTGACCAGCGTCTACTATGTGACCAAAGCATTTGCGCCCAAACTGGTTGAGCAGCGTTATGGCCGTATCATCAATATCGCATCCATCGCATCGAGGGTCGGCGGGAGCTACATCGTGGCCTACACCGCCGCCAAGCATGGTGTGCTGGGCCTGACGCGCGCCCTGGCCGTCGAGCTATTGCCCTACAATATCACTGTCAATGCCATCTGCCCCGGTTACGTGGACACACCTATGACCGATGGGAGCGTCAGTAACATCGCCTCGCGCACAGGCATGAGTGAGGCACAGGCGCGCGAGACATTGGAAAAGACCAGCCCGCAACGGCGGCTGATCGAGCCTGAAGAGGTTGCGTCGATAGCCCTTTTCCTGGCGCAGGATATCAGCAAGGGCATCACCGGGCAGGCCATCAACATCGATGGCGGCGGCGTGATGTCTTAGGGCATCGAAATGAGGTCAAGTATGGGCTATGATTTTCTCTATGAAGTAAACGACGGTGTTGCCACCATTACTCTAAATCGCCCGGAGGTGATGAACGCGCTGACCTTTGAGATCTATGCCCAACTTCGTGATTTATTTGAGTTGCTGCGTTATGAAGATGCGGTGCGTGTCGTCATCCTCACGGGAGCAGGCGATGGCTTCTGTTCCGGCGGTGATGTGCATAAGATCATCGGTGAGCTGCTCAAACGCGATATGCAGGGACACCTCGAATTTACGCGTATGACCGGGGCAGTCGTGCAGCATATGCGCCTGCTGGATAAACCCATCATCACTGCTCTCAATGGCATGACAGCGGGCGCCGGGGCCGTACTTGCGCTGGCCTCCGATCTGCGCATCGCCTCTGAAAAAGCGCGCTTTGCCTTCCTCTTTACAAAGGTAGGCCTGACGGGCGCGGATATGGGGGCCGGTTATCTCTTGCCGCGCGTGGTAGGCATGGGCCGCGCCTTCGAGCTCCTGCTGCTGGGTGATACCATCGATGTCGCTACCGCAGAACGCTATGGGCTGGTCAACCGGGTCGTTCCCCATGATGAATTGCTGCCTGCCGCTCACCAATGGGCCAGACGTTTAGCTGATGGCCCAACGCTCGCTATTTCCATGACCAAGCGCATGCTGACCAAGCGCATGCTCAATCATGAACCCAATATGGATCTGGTCTCCGCTATCGAAGCCGAGGCCCAGGCGCAGGCCTTGCTGCTCATGGGAGACGATCACCGCAAGTTCTACGAAGCATTCAAAGCAAGACAACAGAGAACTTCGTGAGGAGGATAGCATCTCTATGGATAAGAACATTTCACAAAGAAGAGAAGACCCGCCAGTCACAAGGGCGGAGGTAGATCAGCTCATTCATAAGATGGGACAGAATGAGAAACTAGATTTACGGGGGCGAAATCTCAAAGGCATTGATCTTGCATATCTGGACCTGACCGGGATTCTACTCGCCCAGGCAAATCTCTGCGGAGCTGATTTGAGTGAGACCGATTTAACAGGTGCGGACCTTTCCGGGGCGAATCTGAGCGGGGCGACACTGCCTGGAGCCAATTTGGAGCGAGCGAACCTCAGTCGAGCCACGCTGAGTGGGGCTAATTTGAGCCAGTCCAATTTGGACGAAGCGAATCTGAGTGAAGCCAACCTTTCCGGGGCGAACCTCAATCAGGTATCCTTGAGCGAGGCGAATCTGAGCCTGGCTGATTTGCGAGGGGCTGATCTCACCGGAGCTGATTTAGGAGTTGTTAGCCTTTTCGGAGCTACTCTCAACGGAGCGGACCTTAGCCAGGCCAACCTCAGCCATGCTAAGTTGAGCCGGTCAAATTTCTTTGGAGCTGTCCTGAACGGTGCAAACCTGACGGGGGTGGATCTGAGTGATGTCGACTTCAGCGGGGCTGTTATCAGTGAGGTGACTACCTCCGATCAGGTAAAGGATTAAGGAGGAGTTATGGAAAAAGAGATCGTCAATCCGCCATCGCTGGCACGCCCCGTCGGTTTCAACCACGGCATCCTGACTACTGGTGGTCGCCTGCTCTTCCTGGCCGGGCAGACTGGGAGTAACGCTGAAGGCCAGATCGTCGCGCCTGGTGATATCGTTGCTCAGTATGAGCAGAGCATGCGCAATCTCCAGACGGTTGTCGAGTCGGTGGGTGGCCAGATGCAGGACATCACCAAGTTGCGAACCTCAAGCCATTAGGCCAGGCGCATCGTTCCTTCTTCGGCGCGTACTACCCGGCCATGGCCCTCTTCGAGATCTCCCGCTTTTTCCAGGATGAGGCCTTGATCGAAATTGAAGGCCTGGCAGTCATCGAGTACTGATCCTCTCCCGCCCTTGGCGGGAGGTTCTGGCACCTACTCCAACGCTGCTAGCCTGCCTCGTCGGTAGACTAGCCCTTGTCGGTTCGGATTAAGACTTTTGGGCAGACGCGCTCCGGCGCGGGGGATACCCACGCTTCGGGGCAAGACCTGCCCCTCTTTCGCGCGTTGTGCTAATGCCTCTACCGCTGCCAACAGGCGCAGGTCCGCACCCTCCCATTCGTCATGGGCGATAGAGGGAATGGTTTCTGGTGGTTCAAGATGGGCGGTAAGCCATGCCGAGTACAGGTCGCGCTGCACCGGGCCGATGCCGCAGGCGCACCGGTGCCAGCGTTGCGAGAGGGGCTTTTTGGCATAGGTCTTGCAGCCGTGACAGTACTGGGACAGTTTGGTGCTGCGCGTGGGGAACTCGCTCAGGGTGCCGCCGGTGCTTGCAACCGTGCGTCTCAGGTGATCTATCAACATCCCTGGGGCGGAGCGCCCCACGCTCTTGCCATATAGTTTCTGCCAGGCTTTATACGAGAGTTTCTCAACGCGAATAGTATTGCCAACGCGCACGATTTCATGGACCAGTAGCCCATGCAAACTCTTGCGATGCGCCGCTAGCTTGCGTTCCCGATGGGCCAGTCTTCGTCTGGTGGCAAGATACCCCTTGCTATTGTTCCAGGTGAGACGCGACTTGCCACGCTTCTTGATGCGGCCTTTTTCATCGAAGTTCTGGGGATTGTTGGCGCGGCGCTGGCGGTCGAGCTTGCGTTCCAGGCGGCGTTTGGCGCGCGTACCAGGCTTGAGTTCCTCGCACAAGGGAACTAATTGTGCCTTGCCCTCGCGAGGCACAATGGCGATGGTTGAGGGACCCAGATCAAGGCCGACGACATCGGTGCCCACGGTGTGCTTCGATTTGTGGTGAGGGATACCTTCTAGGATGAGTTGCACGGAGTAGCGGTAGCCCTGGATGTCTGCCCCCTGCGCGTTCGGACTGGACGCCTTGTGACGAACCAATCGTGCGTACTTGATACGATGGTTGAGTCCATGACAAACGACCGGGTCATGCCAGTCGATCAATGCAGGAAGACGGTCTTTGCCCCAGATCAGCCATCCCTGGTTGCCCTCTTCGGGAGGTTGGAGAAGAAACCGTAATCCCGATTTACTCCATTTATTTTCCACACTGTCGAGGCCGCGCCCCTTGCTCTTGAACCGGACTTTCTTTGCGAGGCCTCGACACACCCGATTGACGGCCTGATAGGCGCGGGTTGCCAGCGTTTGCGCCATCATAAAATCGATATGGTCAGCGATCCAGGTACAATTCGCCTCTTTTGCAAAGGCGTGCAGGGCGTACTCGGAGAAGCCGTGCGCTTGCCGTAGCTGGGAGAAGGCCGCTGCGCGTTCACGTTTCTGTATCTTTGGGAGCGCACGCGCCGCCTGCCACGCGGGATCAGCGCGCATCTGCCGCAGCCGCTTCATCGCTTCACCCAGCAGCGCATTGTAGAGGCACCGCGCGGCCTCAAAATGCGCTCGCAGGCGTTTGGCCTGACCTGGGTCGACAGAGAGCGGCAATTCTAGCAGGAACGTCGGCGTCGTGCTCTTCTTCATGCGGCTACTCCTCTGATTCCTGCTCCACAGCAGTTGCGCCGCCCGCGCGCTGTTGCTGCAAAAACGCCCCAGAGGCATCGGTGCTGACCCTCGCCACCCGCCGCAAGCGCGCTCTGGTGATCGGCTCGCCCTGCGCCACGAGTTGCGCGAACGCCGTGCTCAGCCGTTCCTGTATGTTTTAGCAGACGAGCAGAGCAACCGTTGGACCTTGCAGGCCGCAGAACTTGTTTGCGAGACGAGGGTACGGCCTGCTTTGACTCTGGAAACGCGCTACAAGATATTGAGTCCTTCTATCTCACTCGGCTTCACGTCATAACCGAGCGCACGGCTGAGGGCATCCGCGATCGCCTTCGCTGTACTCGCCTGTATCGGTTCACCATCTTCCGCGCGCCGAACATTTTGATGCGGGAGACCCGCCTCTTGTGCTAGCCTGTTGATAGACCAACCCAAGTCAATACGATACGTACGCAATGTTGCCACCTACTCAAAACCATCCTTAAAAAATAAGACTACCTGTATTATATTACATCTATTTTAATCAAATTGCAATAGCCAAAACTGGTTAGGATCAAATTATCTCTATCTGCACTCTGGTAGTGAGTATGAGGAGGAGGAACTGGAACATGTTAATTGAGTACAGTTGTGGTTAACCGGAAATCAGGAAAACTGAGTCAACACCATTTTTGTTTTAAAGCTTCCTGAAGCATCTCTAACAATATACTTTCCCGGTCTAATATTCGGGGAGATATCGGAAAATATGGGTTTTATTATTGCTATTTCTCCGAACTATACTTGACTAACAATGTCAGCTTGAGAAACCTTAAACGGACGGCTGTAAAGTAGCTTGAGAATTCAGAGCTTATTCACATACTAGAAAAAGTATGATAGACTAAGAGAGATCAGAACTGTAAGTGGTTTTCGAAATATCCTCAGAGGAGATTTGCTCATGAATATCATTGATAAGGTTGAACAGAGCAAATATAGCAGCATTGCATGGGACAATTTGATCAATATTGGTCCAGAGGAAGATGAGGAGGAGGAGGAGGAGTCGCATTCTTCTTAATTTTAGGAATATTCGTCAAAAGGATTTTGTAATCTCTTTACATGTGTTTATAGCCAGAGATTACCATTGTTGTGCTGACAAATCTGTCAGTAGTAAATAATACACGCTGCTATGTTATTCTTCTTTTTGCATCCTTTGTAACAAAGACATGTAATTCTTTGTGATTATGGCTGCGTCAGGATGGTCTAGACCGAGGGTTCGTTTATATATTGCTAAAGCTCGCTGATAGAGCGACTTGGCCTCGGCTTGCTTTCCCTGTACACCATAAAGATGTGCCAGACCGTTGAGACTCTGAGCGACTTGAGGGTGTTCTGGGCCAAGAGTTTGCTCGCGGATTGCCAGAGCCCGCTGATCCACACTGTAACAATATTCTGATGCAATAAAATCGGGACTAATTAGCAGTACGATGATATCCGAGGTGCTTAGGTATGTTTGAGTAATCTGTTTCCATTCGCTTCCTGCACTAATGTCACAGTCATACCACTGAGTGATAATACCCTGTCGCCTTAAAGGACTCAATTGTTTTACCAGTACGTCCTGTAATGCAGCATCTTCACGAGAGTAAGAGAGAAAAATGCTGACGGATCTGAAAGGTTCTGATATCAAAGGCATCCGATTGCCTCCCAACCATGGGGCTTTTATTGACAAAGTGCATGGTAGTTTTAGTA
>WNGQ01013373.1_pt1 | contig 10383 bp, 10 predicted proteins | sample 5407661 | NCBI WGS metagenome assembly WNGQ01 (sample SAMN13153382, study PRJNA577476) | soil metagenome | isolation source: 60 cm soil or saprolite under Garry oak tree replicate 2 | place: USA:California | collected 2016-06-15 | reverse complement strand
ATCCGGTAACTGACTCCAGGCGAGCGCCGCAGGCGGGATCGAACCGCCATTCGAGCACATTCCGCTCGACCACGAGCGCGCCCGGTATCTCGCCTTCGCTGGCCCGCTGGGCGGCCGGGCGGATGTCGACCAGCATCGCACCGTCGGCAAGCTCACCGAACGCCTGCGGCGGCGTCAGCCGCCGCAGGCGTTCGCGAGCCGCGCTCAGGATCTCGTCGATCGTGCGCGCTCCCGCCGGGCGTAGCGTCGTCACCACTCGCGCGCGCTCTCCCGGCCCGCGGCCATGAGCCCCTCGCTCGTGGGCTCGTAACGGGTCATGCCGGCCAGCGGCGGGGAGTAGGTATGCACGCTCACCGCTGGCGCCGCTGAAGTGTTTCGCACCTCGTGCACGATATCGGACCCGATTTCGCAAGCCTGCCCGGTTCCGATGACCGCTGAGGTCCCGTGCCGATGCTCCTCGAGCACCCCCCATGCGACCGCGAAAGCGCCCGCCGAGCCGCCGTGGTCGTGGAAGCCGGTTGCCTGGCCAGGTAGCCAGCTGATCAGCCAGACGTCGTAACCCTCGCCCGCATGGATCCGCTCATACCAGCGCCCGTCGGCGTTCAGCCGGACCCGGGAGATCCACTCCTGCGGTCGGGCGGCGAGGGCGCGTGCTCGTTCGGCGAGTTGCTCAGGGCTCAGCGCAGCCTGGATTGTCGTGCTCATTCCGCGTCTCTCCTCATGTGCTCGTTTCTACTGATCTGACGCAGAGGGCGGCCGCGGCACTGACCGCCGCCGCGGTCCTGGCTGAAACCCGTACTGGCTCAAGGCGCAGCGCGCCGGGCCGTTCGTAGGACGCCCGCGTCAGATCACTGGCCGGTTGCGGCCGGGACTGCCGTAATTTCTCAACCTAATCAATCGGAATACTAGAAAAGGGCAGGGGCTCTGACCGGCTCGCGCGCCGCGCCGCGCATTCCCGGTCACGCGGCTGGCGGTCAGCGCGAGTGAGCCGTCCGCCGCCGCGCGGCGAATCGGCGCCCGGCGAGCGCGCCGGTGATGCCGAGCAGCAGGATCAACGCTCCCGCAAGTCCGTAGCGCAGCCCTGACGGGCGCGTCGAGGTGGCTGCCTGACGGCCCGCCGCGGCGCCCGCGGGGAGTTCGTCGGAGTGCGCGGCGCACACGATCGGCCTGGAGCTTCCTGCCGCGGTCGCGCAGGCGACGGTCGCCAGCCGCAGAACCGCCTTGGGCGTCTTGCCCACCTGGCCCGTGACGGAAAACGTGCCGGTCCGTCCGGCGGGAAGACCCACATGCCAGGCGACCTGACCGGCGGCGACCACCCCGTGCGGGCTGGCGGAGATGAACTTGAGGCCGGCGGGCAATGTCTGAGTGATCTTGAGTCGCGGCGCGGCCGTGGTGCCGATGTTATGAACCTCGACCCGGTAGGTGAGCTGATCGCCGGGCTGCGCGGCCCTCCTGCCGTCGTTGACGTTGATGCTGAGCCCGGGACCACTGGCAGGCAGCCGCGCGGCCGCAGATGGCGACCGCGTGGGAGTGGGACGTGCAGGAAGGAAGGAGGCGGAGGCCTGGACGGGTACGGCGCTCGAGGCGAGCAGGATGATCATCGGTGCGGCGAACCAGGTGACGGCGAGGGCCGGATCGCGCGCGAGCCTGTCGAATTCACGTGTCCTTCTCATCGTCGTCGGTGTCCCCCACACGAGGTGTCTAGGCGCGGCGCGCTACCGCCGCGCGGGCGATCGCCCATGGCGGCAGGCCTTCTTGCGCACCGTACTTGTTCAATGACGAACTGTGATCGGCCGGACTATATCAGCGCTCGCCCGCTGTCGGCCAAGAGGGCCGCCATCGCGGCGAGCGTGATGGCGGCCGCGACGGTGCGCGCCTACAGGACGGCGCCGTCGCCGCCGGGCGCACCAGAGGGTTCGCGGCCGGGGTGCGGCTGGGTCGCCAGAAGCGACGCTTTGAGCTGCGCGTACTCCTCGGCCGACAGCATGCCGCCCGCGTGCAATCGGGCCAGCCGGTCAAGCCGGTCGGCGACCTGACCGGGGTCGGAGCCGGGATCTGCGAGCACCTTTGTCAGTGAGCGTGCGGCGCTGCGGATCTCGAAGGCGAGCACACAGTAGATGACGCCCGTGATCACCGCCCACAGGCCGATGATCGTGATGAGCAGGCTGAGCGTGGCGTCCGGCCGCCGCATCGCCCAGATGCCGAGCAGCACCTCGATGATGCCGAGGCCGAGCGTGAAGCCCCAGTACGGCAGCTGCCGCCGGCGGGCGATGGACGTGATGATGTGGAAGCAACCGGAGACCGTCAGCCATGCTCCGACGAAGAACGCCAGGACCAGCAGGGACGGGCCGGGCCAGGCAACGAGGACGACGCCGGCGATGACGCCGATCACACCGGCCGCGACCTGTTCACCGGAGGTCCTCGCGGCATAGGCGGGACTGAACGCCAGGGCGATGCCGCGGATGATGAACACCAGGCCGGTGATGACGACAAGCGCGTGTACGGTCCAATCGGTGGCCAGGATGGCGAGCCCGAAGCCGATCGACACCAGGCCGGTCAACAGCGGCACCCACCACAGGTGCGTGACCTGTTGAGCCAGTTGCTGCAACGGAGACTGCGTGCCTCGGCGGACGTCAGCACTCTCGCTCATCCTGGCTCATCTCCTGCCTGCTACGAAGATCTTTAATCGTGGTTCCGGCTGCCCGGGGCGGCATCATCCTCAACAGGTGATGTCGTACCCAATTTTCCCACTAGTCAAGAACGGGTGTACTCGGCCTGGCACGAAGCGGTCCGTCAGCCGCGCACCCCGGAGACCAACCCACAACATCCGCTCCCTAACGCTCCCACACCTCGATGGTGAGCCGGTTGAGCCAGCCGCGCACCAGGGCGAGTTCGTTGTACTCGGCCTGGCACGATGCGCACTGCCGCAGATGGGTCACCATCCGTGTGCGTTCCTCGCCATCGAGGGCACCGACGATGTAAGCGGCGATGTCGCCGCGCCGGTCTGCGCACGCTGGGCTCACGGGTCGGCCGCCTAGTAACCGGGCTGGTTGCCCGGGGTGGGTGCGGTGCCCGCCGAGGATGCTACTGCAACCGGCTGACCAGCGGTAACGGCTCGCCAGGTGAACGACTTGCCGCCGAAGGAGTCCTTGAAGTTGTTTCCGCCCAGCTGACCAGGAGACGTGTCCAAGGTGAACGTATAAAGGGGCCTGTGGTTGTAGGTGAGCTGCGTCTTGCCATCATCGGGGCGGTGAACCGTGCCCAGAGCGCCGGCCAGCTGGCCTGGTTCGCGAGCGACGGCGTTCGGCGAAGCCGTCACCGGAGTCCAGAAGCTCAGGCAGCCGCCCGTACATAGGATCTTGCCGTTTTCCTCCTGGTCGGGCGAATAGATGGTCTTGCCGGACCCGTCGACCAGGACCGCGCCCGCCCCTTGCAGCTGCCGCGTGGACACGACCGCCTGCTGCGCTCCGCCGCTACCGCTTCCCGCGGTGTTCGTCCCGCCGCCAGATGTTCCGCACGCGGCGAGAAATCCGGCCGCCGCCACCGCGACGATGGCACCGGAGCCTGCCCGGGCCGAAGACCGGCGTGCACCTGCGCGAATGGGGTGGATAAACGAGGTACGGCCGTTGCGGTATTTCCTTTCGTGCGCCATGCGATTGCTCCTCCATGTCACTGTGGGGTATCGGTCGTGCCGAATTCATTAGCCTTCATCGATCAGGCCGCGGGTGTTTGTATCAGTTCGGCACTTATTAATACGCCGCCGGGCGCCCGGCTGTTCATCCCGCGGCGCGGCGAAGAATGTGTGAGGCCGGTCACTTTCCCGCTGCAGGCGCGCCCAGGGTCAACTCGTTACGGTGACGATGCCCTCGACGGCGCGGTCATCGTCACAAGGCTCCGTCTCGCGGTGACCACCTGAAGGCTGGCGATATCGGACGGCCGCCAGGCCGCACTGGCGGGGACGGCGACGGTCCCCGGGGACCAGGCGTTCCACATCCCAGCGATCTCGGCGCCACCATTGCGGGCGTGGACGACCAGGCGGCACTGCACGCCTGACGGGACGCCGCGGAGCCGGAGGGTGATCCTGGTGCCCCACGAGGTGGCCGTCAGCGCGGCTGTCGCTTCGACACGCGTGGCCGCGTCCGCGCCAGCGAAGGTGACGGTGGGCGTGGACGCCGCCTGGCCCGCGCTCCGGTGAGCGCTGCCGGGTCCCGTCGTGGCGCCGGGCCTGCCCGCGGCGCCGGGCCCGCCCGCGATGCCGAGACCGGCCGCGCCGCCGAACCCCGCGGCGATGCCAAGGATGGCCGCCGCCGCGGCCCCGGCCATGGCCCGCCGCGACCAGGCACGCGGGGGTCTCGCGCGGCGCCGGGGCGCGAGTGGCGGCTCGGCCGCCCCGGTCGGCGCCGCAGGCGCAACCGCCTGAACCCGCGGCGGGAGTTCGACCACCGCGGCGGCGGTCAGCAGTTCCGCTGCGGCGGTGACACCGTCCGCAACGGCGGTCACGCCTTCTGGCACCTGGTCGGTCGGCACGCGGGAAAGGAGTCCGGGCAGCGGCGCCAGGCGCGCGAGTTCCTCGCGGCACGCAGCACAACCCGGCAGGTGGCCCTCGATGCGGAGGCGCTCGTCGGCGTCGTCCACGCCAAGCAGGTAAGTGCCAAGAAACATCGTGAATTGACAGTTCATGGCTTTGTGATTCCTTGTTCCTCAAGCGCCTTGCGCAACGCTCGCAACCCATAAAAGCAACGCGACCTGACCGTGCCTTGTGGAATGGCAAGCAAGGTCGCCAATTCTGCTACCGACCGCCGGTGATAAAAGAGTTCCACGATGACAACCTGGTGCTCGCGGCTTAGCTTGTGCAGGGCGGCCACGATCTGCCAGGAATCAAGCATGTTGTCGAGTTCGTCATCCACCACCGGCACCGTGCCCTCATCGAGAGGTACTTCTGCAGGCCGTGCCAGTCTCCTGCGATGGTAGGTGGAGATGGCAAGATTGCGGGCCACGGTATGCAGCCACGATCCAGCTCGTTCCGGTATCAGTTGGGCAGAATGCTGCCACGCCCGCAGCATCGTCTCCTGCACGATATCCTCGGCCGCCTGACGGTCGCCGTTGACCAGGGGCAGGACAAAGCCGAGGAGAGGCCGGCGGTAGGAGGCCATCCACGGGTTCGCCTTGTCGCCACACTCGGGAGACCGCACGAGAGGTAGTACGCCGTAGCTGGCCGCCGCGTTCATCCGGCGGCCGCCCAACTTTGGCGCGAATGGCGCGGATGGCGCGGACGGCGGGGACAGGCGTCAGTGCGAATCCCTGCTGATCTCGTCGCCGCTCGAGCCGACCAGGAAGTCCAGGTCAGCGCCGCGGTCGGCCTGCAGGACATGGTCGATGTACAGGCGCTCCCAGCCGCGGGAGGCGCGCGCGTAGGCGGCGCCAGAGGCCGGGGTGCGGGCCCGCAGCTCAGCGTCGGGGACGTCCACGTCCAGCTTGCGGGCCGCGACGTCAAGGACGATCGGGTCCCCGGTGCGCACCAGGCCAAGAGGGCCGCCCGCGGCCGCTTCCGGCGCGACATGCAGGACGACGGTGCCGTAGGCGGTGCCGGACATCCGGGCGTCACTGATCCGCACCATGTCGCGGACACCTTGAGCGAGGAGCTTTTCAGGTAGCGGCATGTTGCCCACTTCCGGCATTCCCGGATAGCCCTTGGGGCCGCAGCCGCGAAGCACGAGCACGGAGGCGGCGTCCACGTCGAGGGCGGGGTCGTCCAGCCGGGCGCGGAGGTCTTCGATGCTGTCGAACACGACCGCCCGGCCGCGGTGCCGCAGCAGCGCGGGAGTGGCCGCCGATGGTTTGATCACGGCGCCGTCCGGTGCGAGGTTGCCGCGCAGCACGGCGATGCCCGCCGATTCCTGCAGGGGCGCGCCGCGGCGGCGGATGACGGCCTCGTCGTAGAGTTCCGCGTCCTTGATGTGCTCAACCAGCGGGCGGCCGGTGACGGTGACGGCGCCGCTGTCCAGCAGATCGGCGACCTCACGCAGGACCGCGCGCAAGCCGCCGGCCCGGTACAGGTCGTCCATGAGGTGCCGCCCGGACGGCTGGAGGTCGGCGATGAGGGGAACGCCGACCCCGGCTTCGAAGTCGTCCAGGGTCAGGCCGATGCCAAGACGCCCGGCGATCGCGAGCAGGTGGACGACGGCGTTGGTGGAGCCGCCGCATGCGGCGATAGCGACGATGGCATTGAGGAAAGAGCCCCGTGAGAGGATCTCGCTCGGACGGCGGTCCTGCTCGACAAGCTCGACCGCCAGCCGGCCGGCTTCGTGCGCACGCTCAAGCAGGCGGCTGTCGGGAGCGGGAATGCCGGCCGCGCCGGGCACGGTGGTGCCGAGCGACTCGGCCATCACCGCCATCGTGGACGCGGTGCCCATGGTGTTGCAGTGCCCGCGGCTGCGGATCATCGAGGACTCGGCGCCAAGGAACTGCTCCGGTGAGATGGTTCCGGCCCGCACCTCCTCGCTGAGCCGCCACACGTCGGTACCGCAGCCAAGCGGCGAGCCGCGGAAGTGGCCGGTGAGCATCGGACCGCCGGGTACCACCAGGGCGGGCAAGTCCACGGAGGCGGCCGCCATCAGCAGGGCGGGAATCGTCTTGTCGCAGCCGCCGAGCAGGGCGACGCCGTCGACCGGGTTGGCGCGGATCATTTCCTCCGCGGCCATCGCCGTCAGGTTCCGGAACAGCATCGCGGTCGGGCGCATCTGCGTCTCGCCGAGCGATGGCACCGGCATCTCGAGCGGGATGCCACCGGCCTCCCAGATGCCAGCCTTCACGTGTGCCGCGACCTCGCCCATGTGGCTGTTGCACGGGCTGAGATCGGAGGTGGTCGTGGCGATCGCGATGTTCGGGCGGCCGTCGAAGGCGTGCCGGGGAAGGCCGCGCCGCATCCAGGCCCGGTGGAGGAACCCGTTGCGGTCGGTGCCGCCGTACCAGGCCTGGCTGCGTCGCGTGCTGGTCATCGCCGCCCCTTTCACGTCTCGTCGGTCAGTATGCCCGGGGCTGGCAGGCCCGTCAGCACGCCGGGGCCGGGAGGCCCGTCAGCACGCCGGGGCTGGGAGGCCCGTCAGCACGCCGGGCCGGGAGGCCCGGACACGGTGCCGGGCCTCCCGCGGTTCCCAGGCGGCGGGCGCAGTACTCAGCTCACGCTGAACGCGCCAGTCAGCCCGCCCACCGAGCTGTCGCCGACGAAGACGCCGAAGGCGCCCGGCTCGACGGCGAACTTGCCCTGGTTGTTGTAGAAGCCGAGGTTCGCCGACCCCAGCTTGAAGGTGACCGTCTGGTGCTGGCCGGGTGCGAGCGTGACCCGCTGGAATCCGTCGAGCCTGCGGACCGGCTGCAGGATGCTCGTTCCCGACTCGTGAATGTAGAGCTGGGCCACGTCGTCACCCGCTCTGCTTCCCGTGTTGGTGATGTCCGCGGTGACGGTCAGCGTGCCGCCCGCCGGGATGCTGCTCGCCGACAGGTGCAGGTTCGACAGCGCGAATGTGGTGTAGGACAAGCCGTATCCGAACGAGTACTGCGGTGTGTTGGGCACGTCGAGGTACTTCGACGTGTACTTGTTGTTCGGATCGTAGGGCCTGCCGGTCGGCAGCTCGTTGTAGGAGATGGGAATCTGGCCGACGTTGCGGGGGAAGCTGATCGGCAGCTTCCCGCCCGGGTCCACCTTGCCGAACAGGACGTCCGCCACCGCGCCGCCGCCTTCGGTTCCGGGGAACCATGATTCGAGCAGCGCCGGCGCGTTGTCGGCCACCCAGCCGAGGGTCAGCGGTCGGCCGTTCATCAGCACCACGACGTACGGTTTTCCTGTCGCCGCGATCGCCTGCACGAGCGCTTGCTGCTGGCCCGGCAGGCTGATGTCGCTGCGCGAGGACGCCTCGCCCGAGTCCGCCGCCGGTTCACCGACCACGACCACGGTCACGTCGGACGCCTGCGCGGCGCTCACCGCCGCGCCGAACCCGGACGTCGACGTGCACGCGGTGTCGCAGCCCTGCGCGTAGTTCACTGTCGCGTTCGGCACCGCCGACTTGATGCCGTTCAGGACAGACACCACCGAATTCAGGTCGGAGGAGGAGTACCCGATCGGCACGTCGGGCCCGAGTTGGTCGGACGGGTCGTCGGCGAGTGGCCCTACCACCGCCACCGACGACGTGCTCGGGCTCAGCGGCAGCGCGTTCTTCTGGTTGTTGAGCAGCACCATGGAGCGTGCCGCCATGGTCCGGGCCGCGGCCAGGTTGGCCGGAGTGAGTTCGGCCGTCTTCACCCGGTTCGGGTCGGTGAGTGGATGGTCGAACATGCCCGCCAGGAACTTCAGCGTCAGCACGTGGCGCACGTCGTTGTTGATCGTGGCCATGCTGACCTTGCCGGACTTCACGAGGCCTTGCGCGAAGGCGTCATACGTGGCGAACTGGCTCGGGACCTGGACACCCATCTCGATGTCCACGCCCGCCGTGAGCGCGAGCCGCGCGGCGTCCGCACCGTTGGTGGCGAAACCGAAGTCTTCCAGCTCCTGGATCGCCTGGTAGTCGCTGACCACCGTGCCGCCGAACCCCCACTCCTGGCGCAGGATCGTGGTGAGCAGATAGGGGTTCCCGCTCGCCGGCACGCCGTTGACCGAGTTGAACGCGCTCATCACCGACGCGGCGCCCGCGTCGACGGCCGCCTTGTACGGCGGCAGATAGATGTTTCGCAGCGCTGGCTCCGACATGTCGACCGTGTTGTACTCCCGGCCGGCGACCGGAGCGCCGTACGCCGCGAAGTGCTTGATGGTCGCGGCCATCTTGTCCAGGGCGCTGAAGTCGCTGCCCTGGTAGCCGCGCACCTTCGCGGCCGCGATCGCCGACGCGAGGAAGGGGTCCTCGCCGGCACCCTCGACCACGCGCCCCCAGCGCGGGTCCCTGGCGATGTCGACCATCGGGTTGAAGGTCCACTTGATCCCGTCCGCGGTCGCCTCGCTGGCCGAGATCGACTCGTCGTTCTGGACCGCGGCCGGGTCCCAGCTGCTCGCCTCCGCGAGCGGAACCGGGAACAGCGTCTTGTACCCGTGGATGACGTCAAGGGAGAAGATCGCCGGGATGTGCAGCCGGGACTGCAGTGCCGCCTGCTGGGCCTGGTTGATGTTGTCCACGCCCACGAGGTCGAGCACCGAGCCGACCTCTCCGCTGCGCAGCTCGTCGAGCAGCGTCTGCCCTGGCGTCCCGTTCGGGCCGGTCGGCCCCGACATCTCCAGCTGCCCGATCTTCTCCGCGAGGGTCATCTGGCCGATCAGCGCGTTGACCTTGCCTGAGATCGCCGACAGCCGTTGCTGCACAGCGGTGGCGGCGGCCGGCTGCCCGGGCCCGGCCGGCTGCCCGGGTCTCGCTCCGGCCGCCGGCACCGCGACCAGGAGTGTGGCCGCGGCGAGTGGAGCGGTTACCCCGAAAACCACACGCGTCGTGCTGGCTCGCCGTAATGGGTTTCTCATGGTGCCCGTCCTCTCGGTAACGAGACGGACGGCTGCGCCCCACGTCCGCAGCCGGTTACCCGTCTGCTGAACGATGAACGATCTTGGAGTCTGTCACGTATTTCGCCTGCTGAGAAGGCACCCACCGGTAACTACAACCGCGTAAGTCGGCCAGGGTTCGCAGAGCTGTCACGCTGAGTTACGGCTGGATGTGCCTGGCCGCGTCACGATCAGTACGTGCGGTTCGGCAGGCCCGGCAGCGCCAGGCGGGAGGCGACGTGAGGATCGTGCGGCTCGCCAACTTCGTCGCCCCCTGTTCTGGCGGGTTCCGCACCGCGCCGGGGCGCTCGTGCTGACCGCGAGCCTCCCGGATCCGGGGCTGATGCTGAGGATCCCCGAATCGCTCCGCCGACCGCTCGCGCGCCGCACGCACGCGATCAACGCTGTGCTCGGCCAGCTGGCGCTGCGGTACGAGATCGTGCACGTCGATCTGGCCGCCTGCCCGGAGCTTTACGACAGGCGCATGTGGGGAGTCGACCGGCTGCATCCGAGCGAGCGCGGGCACCGGCTGCTGGCCCGGCTGTTCGCGGCCGGGCTGGCCGAGCATGGGATCGGGCCACTGGCGCTGCCGGACACCGAACCAGCCAACCCCGAACCCAGTGCCTGGGCGCAGGCGTCCTGGATGGCGACGAAAGGCACCGGGTGGCTCGTCCGGCGGTCGCGGGATCTGCTGCCCAAGCTGGTGCAGCTCGTGTGGGCGGAATGGTGGCACAAGCTGTCCGGCCGGGACGCCGGTGAGGACCCGGCGCACCTGCTCGCGCCGCGCTTCCTGCCGCCGGTTTCCCCGCCACCGGCCGGGCATGATTCGTTATCGTGTTAACCTGCCCGCGATAATCGCGGTGAAC
>WNGQ01008584.1_pt1 | contig 10383 bp, 9 predicted proteins | sample 5407661 | NCBI WGS metagenome assembly WNGQ01 (sample SAMN13153382, study PRJNA577476) | soil metagenome | isolation source: 60 cm soil or saprolite under Garry oak tree replicate 2 | place: USA:California | collected 2016-06-15 | reverse complement strand
GATGAAAGACCAGACGGAAGTCTGCCCGCTTTCGCGTGGGGTGATGTTGCCTGATGGCGCAACCCCTATCTCCTTCATTACCAAGGAGCGTTCGCTTTCTCCGTCCTCCTCTATCCGCAGCTCCATTGGCGTTCCTGACGGTTCGCTTTCCCCTTTTGGGAGAGCTACGGACTTTCCATGTTCCGCTTGTATGCCTTGACGGGTTAGGCTCTGCCTGTTCGCCGGTGATGTTTCTGTCTCCGATGGAGGAAGCTGGATACCCCCATGCCCATCACTTTACCTGTTGGTTCAAGCCTATCAGCACCTTTGGCTTGTTCGTCGTAACGACGTTTATCGGCAGTTTGCATATGCTAGCCATACCATCAAACTCTAGCACCCCAACTACCCTGATGCTGGTAGTTCTCACGTTCCCTCACGGTTCAATGATCCTGTACAGGAGGGTTACATTGTTCCGAAAGCTTCCCACCCCCGAATTGCTGCGGGCGCGGGTTTCGGTAGAGTACTGGTGGGAGAACACCAGGTTGAGTCCTGTTATCCAGTCTCAACAGCCACGCAAGCGACTTCATGTCGCAACCAGCTGACTACATAACGTGAGTACCAATCCAGGATCGCTACCAAGTACATCCAGCCTGCATGCAAGCGAATGTAGGTGATGTCGATGCCTAGGTGATGTCGATGCCCCAAATATGATTGGGGTACGCACTGGTGATATGACGCAATAAGTACGGATACACCCCCTCCTTTTGGTTGCGTTTGCTCAGATTGAGCCCCGGATAGATGGCCGCGATGCCCATCTCCTGCATATACCGCGCCACCGTTTTCCGATTGATGCCCATTCCTTCGCGTTGTAACTGTGCTGCAATCTTGCGGGCGCCATAAAAGGGAGATTGCGTGTACACTTCATCGATGCGATGCTTGAGCCGCACTTCCGAAGCTTCGGGCGGGCGCGGCTGGTAATACCAGCTCGAGCGGCTCAGACTGAGCAGATCAGCTTGCAGACTCAGCGCCAGCTCACTCTCTGCCCGCTCAATCAGGGCGACCCGTTCCTCTCTCGTCAGAGTTGTAACTTTTTTTTCAGCCAGCCGACCTGTGTCGTCAACTTGCCAATTTCGGCGTACAACTCCGTGAGTTGCTGCTCATGAGCGGCTTTCAATACGACCGTGCTCTCCTGTTTCTCAAACAGACCGGGCAATCCTTCTAGAGCCGTCACTCGCCAATTTTTGAGCTGTGTGGGATGCACTTCATACTCAGCGGCGATTTGTGCCAGCGTCTTCTCTTCTTTCAATAACTCTTGCACGACTCGTGCTTTGAAAGCGGCTGTATACTGTTTTCTCATCATGGCTTGAGTATATCTTATTTCAGCCTCTTTCCGTGTCTAAATTCCTAGGGCCATTATAGGTTGACGGAAAAAAGGATTAGAGGTCAAGGTAAGAAAAAAATTAGCCTGCTTTCCCCTCACTACCTTCGGGGAACTCAAAATTGACCTTGAGCACGATAGGCTGTGGGTAGTTTCCAAATTTTTCACCGAAGATATTGAGGCCGCCTACATTCAAGGCATCGGGTTTGATGCCCAGCTGAACCTCAATGTATGATTTCTCCTCGAGACGTATATCCTGTATTTGAACGGAGCTGATACTTTTGCCGTCAATATAGCTGCAATTCTGCGTCACCGACCATATCTTGAGCTGGCCATACTGGCTATCCTTCGTCTCCCACCAATCTGGTGTCAACAGACCACGCTCGCCGCCAAAGTCTGCCGGGCTAGTCCAGCAGCCAATATCTACGCCGTTTATCCATACTGTGATATCAGAGGGCCAGTCCAAATGGTGTAATGGAGCTTCCGAGCAGATTTCAGCGCTGAGATCGAGACGCACGGCTCTGGCCCTTGTCGGCAGATGGTTGGGGAAGCGATATGTGACATAACCAGAACCAAACCAGAGCAACTGTGCGGTTACGTGTGCTGGTTCGTAGAAGGAGGCAGGTGTGTCGAGCAAGCCAATGAGGCTGGATTCATTGGCCAGGCCGCAGGTCGGATGAACATCGAAGTCATAATATTGCCCGATGGGCATCATGACGGTAAACGAATTGTGCGAATTTGAATTGATGCGCTCCAGGCGGATATGCACATCATCGTAGGTTCGCGCGCAGAGTTTCTGTAATCCATGGGTGGCCGGCATCACTTCAGTGCGTATAAGATCCGCTTTTTCAAGGATCTGTATATGTGTTGTGGCGGACGACGGAGCAATCTTGAGGGCAACGGCAATATCATTCACATTGACCGTGCGGTTCCCCAGGTAGGCCAATATTGCCAGACGCGTTTCTGAACTGAGGGCTTTCAGCAGTGTAAGCGTCGTCTCGCTAGTATTTGTGAGGTCTAAAAATAACACTTTACCCGTCATAATTTCACTAGCTGCCGCTAAACTCGATTTAATTCATGGATAGCATTATGAATAGCCAGACGTTCTCGCCTTTGCTTCATACTTGGACTAACCAATTACAAGCAGTATAAAGTATAACATCCTGGAAAGTCAATGATAAAGCGTGCATGAATCTCTCTACATCCTTGTCCTATACAGAGACGTATCCTCTATTCAGTTAGGTAGAAGCGAAATTGAATAAGATATTCTGCTGTTTTTCCTGAGAACCTTTTGAAAAAACAAGATTTAAGCACTTAAATACTTGACAAATAACGGGTTTCTGATTTACAATGTACTTATTCAATTAGGGAAAACATGAAATGAAAGGACATTGGGTTACCATTTCGCCTTTTTTGAGGACCTGATTAAGTCGGAATTAGCATATTCATTGATTTAGTTTGGCAGAAGGCAAACTATAACCATCCTCTTCTTTATTGTCCTTGTACAGTTGTCCCGTTGTGCCTTTTCGTCAAAGTTGAACCGTTTTGTGTTCATTCCATCTCAAGGAAAGGTATTTTGCTTATGAAGCGCAACAAGTCTCTGTCCCCTCGTATTTCAATGTTGTTGGGCATGCTCCTCTTTGTCATGCTCGCCTCTTGTGGTGGCGGAGGTGGTAGCACTACTACTACGGGCGGTAGTTGTGCGTCACCTCCCGCACTGGCGAAGAAAGCCAGTTACAAAGTTGGTTTTTCGCAGAATGCAAGTAATAATCCCTGGCGCCTGGCTGAAACTGCCAGCATCAAGGCAGAAGCCCAAAAGCGTGGTGATACGCTGGTTTATGCTGATGCCGCGAACTCGGGCGATAAGCAGGTATCCGATGTTCAGTCAATGATCGCTCAGAAGGTTGACGTTATCCTGCTCGCCCCCATCACGGAGAAAGCTCTTGTACCCGCGGTGCTCCAGGCCAAGGCTGCTTGTATTCCTGTTATCCTGATCGACCGCGATGTAGATCACACGCTCGCCCAGCCCAACAAGGATTATGTGACCTTCATCGGTTCCGACTTCGTTCAACAGGGTAAGCGCGTAGCTGACTGGCTGATCCAGAATACCGGCGGCAAAGCTAAGATCATCGAGTTAGAAGGAACCACCGGCGCTTCTCCTGCTATCAATCGTAAGAAAGGTTTTGACGACGAGATCAAGACAGCCCCTGGCATGGTACTTCTTGCTTCGCAGGATGGCGACTTCAACCGCGACACCGGTCGTAAAGTGATGGCCACCCTCTTGCAGGCTCATCCTGACGTGACCGCCGTCTATGCTCACAACGACGAGATGGCAATTGGCGCGATTGCTGCCCTCAAGGCAGCAGGCAGGCATCCTGGTAAAGATGTCATTGTTGTCTCGATTGACGGCGAGAGGGATGCTCTCAACGCGATTATCAACGGGGAAGAGGGCACTTCCGTGCAGTCTAGCCCGTTCTTTGGCCCAATCTCTTTCCAAACAATTGACCAGTATGCGAGTGGCACCAAACTCCCAGATTGGATCGTTGTGCAGGATATGCAATTCACCAAAGAAAACGCGCAGGCGAATCTGGCTAACTCGTTTTAGTGATGCAAGAGTATCCATTCTGGTACTCGCTCGCAGGCGTGGCTGATTGTCAACAATCAGCCACGCCGTGCCATCTCTCTCCCGGCCCACAAGCAGGTGAGAAAGACGAAAACGGGCCGGGAAGACAATTTGACAGCCAGGGCGACCCAAGAGGCATCAACCTAAGCCGGGAAGCCAGACGGGAGGCCGGATGATCCGTAGGGGCGAGGGTGGACGATGCGGGGAAGGGAGGGCCTTTATGGTCGCCCGCGGGGTGGGGAGGTGGTCGTGTTTCCCCAAGATATCAGTGAGAGGAACAGGTACGCGGGCGACCATAAAGGCCCCCCCGGCCCCTCATCCACCGCTCTCGCCCCTACGGATGTTGAGGGGCTTGGTCTTGGGTCGATGCCTATTGGGCGACCGCAGGGTCGCCCTGGCAGTCATTGACAATTGCTATGGCCGCTTGTAATATAAAAAAAAGTCACTGTAGTGTCAGAGGGAAGGGAGTGCTGAAATGATTCAGGACGACCCATTATTGCGAATGGAGCACATCTCCAAAGCCTTCCCCGGAGTCGTCGCCCTGGTGGATGCTCATTTAAGTGTCAACCGTGGCGAGGTGCATGCACTTGTGGGTCAAAACGGTGCAGGTAAATCGACGCTTATCAAAATCCTCACAGGCGCCCATCGTCGCGATAGCGGCAACATTATTTTCGATGGCCGCGCTGTTGATTTCCAATCTCCGCAGCAGGCGCAGAATAATGGTATCAGTACCATCTATCAGGAAATCAACCTCGTCCCATTCCGCTCTGTTGCAGAGAACGTTTTCATGGCCAGAGAACCGCGACGCTGGGGCTTCATCGACTGGCGCAAGATGCGCGCGGAAACTGCTACCTTGCTGAAGCGCCTGTCTGTCTCCATCGACGTTACGCAGCCATTGATGAACTACAATATCGCTATCCAGCAGATGGTTGCCATAGCTCGTGCTATTTCGTTCAAGAGCAAGCTAGTTGTCATGGATGAGCCTACCTCTTCGCTCAATGAGCGAGAGGTCGAGACCCTCTTCACGATCATTCGTCAATTGAAGGCTGACGGCGTCTCTGTGATTTTCGTTGGTCATCGTCTGGACGAACTCTACGCGATTTGTGATCGCGTGACCATTATGCGCGATGGCCGGACAGTGGACGTACGCGAGATGAAGGGCCTGCCGAAAGTTGAATTGGTCTCTAAGATGCTGGGCAAAGAACTGGGTGAAGTACGTCGACATGGCCAGACCAGCTTTAAGGTTGGGCAGCACCATGTTGAACAGGAAGTGCTGTTAGAGGCCCAGGGGCTGCGTCGCGGGCGTGTATTGCAAGGTGCGAGCGTTGATGTGCATGCGGGCGAAATCGTCGGACTCGCTGGTCTGCTTGGCTCAGGTAGGAGTGAGCTCGCGCGCGCAGTTTTCGGCGCTGATCCTTTAGAACAGGGCAAGGTTAGCATCGATGGAGAACCGGCGCACTTTCACTCGCCTGCTGATGCCATCCACGCCGGCATCGGCTTCTGTCCAGAAGACCGCAAAATGGATGGCATTATCCCCTATCTCTCGGTGCGCGAGAATCTTACCCTTGCCGCCTTACCTATACTTTCTCGCAATGGCATTGTCTCCCGTGAGAAGCAGCAGGAGATCGTCGATCAGTTCATCAAACGGCTTGGCATCAAGACGACGGGGCCTGAACAAAAGATACGTGAACTCTCTGGCGGCAATCAACAAAAAGTCCTGCTGGCGCGCTGGCTCTGTCTTAATCCCAGGTTATTGATTCTGGATGAGCCGACACGCGGTATTGATGTCGGTGCCAAAGCCGAGATACAGGCATTGATCGAAGAATTAGCGGAGAAGGGGCTTGGAGTCCTGATGATCTCATCTGAGCTAGAAGAACTGCTTGAAGGCAGTGATCGCGTAGTGGTATTGCGTGATGGGCAAACCGTGGCTTCGCTAGAACGTGAAGACATCAGCCTGAGTGCTGTGATGGAAGCAATGGCGCACGGAGATGACGACATTTCTCCGGAGACAGCAAAAAAAGAGGAGGAAGCGTCGCATGGCGAAGCTTGATTCAGCCACAACTACAGTCGCGCATCGCTTTGTGCTACCAGAACGTTTGCGCGATTTTGGTCAGACTTATGGTGGGCTGACAGCACTCCTGCTGATCATTCTTTATGATATCCTATTCAGGCCACACTTTCTCCAGGTGCAGTCACTTTCCAATGACTTGCAAGAGGTAGCGCCGATTGCGATTATCGCGACAGGTATGACGCTGGTTATCGCCACCGGCGGCATTGACCTGTCTGTTGGTTCATTGATGGCCTTTGCCGGTGCGCTGGCCCCGATCATCTTCCTGAGTCCACTTCTGGCAAACGTTCCGTTGCTTGGAAACACGCTGGCCCTGATTATCCCCCTCATAGCGACGGGCCTTCTTGGCCTATTCAATGGTTTCCTGATTACGAGATTTCGTATTCAGCCAATCATTGCTACGCTGGTCTTATTTATTGCCGGTCGCGGTATGGCATTAGTCCTGTCCAATGACAAACTCCAGGACTTCTATAACCCCGGCTTTCAATTTATTGGTCAGGGCACAGTACTGGGAATCCCTTTCCAGGTGATCTTAATGCTCATCATCGTGGCCGTTTTCGCGGTAATCATGCGTATCACCACCTTTGGTCGCTATGTTTTGGCAACAGGTGGCAATGAGGCTGCGGCACGCCTGGCTGGTATTCCCGTTAACCGGGTGAAACTCGCCGTGTACACGATAAGCGCACTGCTAGCAGCACTGGCCGGGTTTATTATCATCGCCATCAATTCGTCATCAGATGCCACTCGAGTAGGCCTTAACGGAGAATTGGATGCTATTGCCGCTGTCGCCGTTGGCGGTACTCCGCTGACAGGTGGACGGGCAACCGTCGTCGGAACACTCATCGGCGCATTGATCATTTATCTCATTGGGGCGACGCTTGTATCACAGAATGTTTCGTTCGGAGTAGCGCAGATGATTAAAGCCGCCATTATTCTTGTCGCGGTCTATTTTCAGCGGCAACGCAAAGGGTAGTTGGAGTTTGGAGTAATTATGGCAGATATTTCTACTACGAAAGCGAGTGGTAGCAGCAGGCTGGCAACTGGATGGACCCGCGGCAAGAGCATCTTGCAACGTCAGGGCGCATTGATTGCGCTTTTAGTATTGATTCTGTTTGGCGCGTTGCGCTATGATAACTTCTTTTCGACTTATAACTTTCTTACCGTGATCTCATACAACACAACGTTTGGCCTGATCGCACTGGGCATGACATTTGTGATGATGACCGGCGGCATCGACCTTTCGGTTGGTTCGTTAGCGGCCCTGTGCAGCGTCGTAGCAGCTCTGGCAAGTCCCTATGGCCTGTTAGGGGCGATTGGCGCTGCTGCTCTGGCAGGTCTCATTGTGGGACTCTTTAACGGTTGGGTTATTGCCTGGCTCCGCATACCGCCGTTCCTTGCCACACTTGCCATGCTGCTGGCAGCTCGAGGCATGGCGCTCGTCCTTGCGAAGGATGCAACGGTCAGTGTGAATGCTACAGCAGATTGGGCTGGACTCAGCCAGGGTGTTCTGTTCGGTATCCCTCTTCCCGTCTTTTTGCTCGTGGTATACGCCATTGGTTCGATTGTGCTCAACTTTACCCGTTTTGGTCGTCACGTATTGGCGATTGGTGGCAATGAGGAAGCGGCTCGTCTGATGGGTCTACCCGTGGAGCGTATCAAGCTGGCGGTATATGCGATCAGTGGTTTATTGGCTGGTCTGGCTGGCGTATTGTTAGCAGGACAGACCTTCACTGGATCACCGAACGAGGCAGTAGGCTGGGAACTGACAGCCATCGCCGCCGTCGTTGTTGGCGGCACACTCCTGACTGGCGGCATGGGCTCGGTCTGGGGAACGCTAGTAGGGGTATTGTTGCTGGGCCTGGTCTTCAATATCTTAAACTTTGAGAATGGCTTTGGCTTGATTAGCCTGGGTGTGTCCTGGCAATCAGTCATTCGCGGAGCCTTCCTGCTTATCGTCGTACTCTTACAGAGTCGCCTGACCCGCGCTAAGAAAGTGCGGTTGGGACAAGAGCCGTCTGGCCCTTAAGAAAACAAACAGTCTCCGAGCTGGAAGAGGGGTTCCCTTTGATTATCACGGATGTTACGACTATCAGACTTCGCTTCCCTATGTCTATCGCAATGGCGGACGCAATTCACTACATGCCCGATCGTCCCACGCTGCTGGTGCAGGTGCATACGGATGAAGGAATTGTTGGGTTAGGAGAAGCAGCGGCCTATGGTGGCTTCCTGGAAAGTATAGAGGCGATCATCACAGGGGAACTGCGGCGCACGATCGTGGGTGAGGACCCATTTCGAGTCGAGAAGCTGTGGCAGATGATGGCAACGCGGGCGCACCAGCGAGGCCGGCGTGGTATGCTGATGATGGCGATAAGTGGAGTCGATATTGCGCTCTGGGATATCATCGGACAGGCGACACGCACACCACTCTACCGGCTACTCGGGGGCTATCGCGATACCTTGCAGGCGTATGCATCCGCTGGCTTCTATGCCCAGGATAAAGATGTACACGCGCTGGAAGAAGAAGTTGGTGGTTATGCTGAGCGTGGCTTTGGCTGTGTCAAAATGAAGGTTGGCCGTCAGCCCGAGGCGCTTTTGAACCCATTAAGAGAAATGTCGGCGGCAGACTATGCTACTGTGACCTTTGAGGAAGATGTTGCGCGTGTGCGCGCTGTTCGCAAAGCGATCGGTTCTAATGTCAAGCTGGCCATCGATGCGAACAACGCCTGGACGCCCTCACTGGCGCTCACCTTTATGCGTGAGGTCGAGGACCTGGACATCTACTGGCTTGAGGAGCCAGTTGCAACCGAGGATATTGATGGGTCGGCGATGGTAGCCCACCAGCTCGCTGTTCCCGTATCAGGCTACGAGACGGAAACAGGACTACCCGGCTTTCGCGAGCTTATCACGCGCCACGCCGTCGATATCGTCCAACCAGATGTGATCTGGTCGGGCGGCATCACCGAGTGCCGCAAAATCGCGGCGCTTGCGCAAGCCTATTGTCTGCCCGTCATCCCCCACGTCTTCTCATCGGCGGTGAGCACAATTGCCAACATGCACTTCATCGCCTCGATCCCCAATGGCAGTTGGCTCGAATGGGATCAAAACCCGAATGCGCTTCGCTCCGACCTTTTCGAGGAACCGCTGACCCTTGATAAGAGAGGCTGCGTGCAGCTGCCGGAGCGACCAGGGCTGGGCGTGAAACTGAATCAAGAGACTGTCAGCCGCTATCGTATCGATCAGCAGGGTCCGTGAATGATTGCCAGGGCGACCCTCGCGGTCCTTACACGGGTAGGGTTTTTGGGGATGGTCTGCAAAGGTGTAGGGACAAGGGGCGGCTGAGTGGAAGGGAGGGGGCCTTGTGCTTGTCCTGGTCCTGGGCGCCTCCATGGAGGACAGGCACAAGGCCCCCTCCCCTCATCCACTCTTCCCCCTGTCCCTACACGCGAAACAAACCTACCCGTGTAAGCCCTCGCGGTCGCCCTGGCAGTCAAATCGTATTCCTGGCAATCATTGTATCAACACACTATACACAACATATGGAGGGTAAACAATGAGGCTAGAAGGCAAAATTGCGATTGTAACCGGTGGGGCGCAAGGCATGGGGCGCGCAATTGCGTTACGCTATGCTCAGGAAGGCGCTTCAGTGGTGATCGGAGACCTCAAGCAGGCAGACGCCCAAAAGGTTGTCGATGAGATCGCAGCCAGCAACGGCAAAGCGATGGTGGTAGCAGTAGACGTGCGTAACCAGCAGCAGGTCCAGGCAATGATAGATACAGCGGTCGATCAGTTTGGCGGCCTGGATATCCTGGTGAACAATGCGGGCGTCGGCAAGATCATCCCATTTTTCGAAACGACCGAGCAGGACTGGAATTTTATATTCGACGTTAACTGCAAGGGGCTGCTCTGGTGCAGCCAGGCTGCCGCGCAAGTAATGATCAAGCAAGGCCGGGGTGGGAAGATTATCAACATGGCATCCCAGGCGGGACGACGAGGCGAAGCTTACGTGCTGGCCTACTGCGCCAGCAAGGCATGCGTGATCAGTATGACCCAGTCGATGGCGCTCGCGTTGGCCGAACACAAAATCAATGTCAACGCAATTGCTCCAGGCGTCGTAGACACTCCGCTCTGGGTAGAGATTGATAAGCAGTTTGCCAGGATCATGAACCTGGAGGTTGGCGAGCCCAGGCGCAGAGCTATTGCGTCGATCCCCCTCGGTCGGATCGAGCAGCCCGAGGATATTACAGGTCTGGCCGTCTTTCTCGCATCGAACGAATCCGACTACATTACGCAGCAGTGCATCAACGCCGATGGGGGCAACTGGCCCAGCTAATCACT
>WNGQ01008163.1_pt1 | contig 10383 bp, 13 predicted proteins | sample 5407661 | NCBI WGS metagenome assembly WNGQ01 (sample SAMN13153382, study PRJNA577476) | soil metagenome | isolation source: 60 cm soil or saprolite under Garry oak tree replicate 2 | place: USA:California | collected 2016-06-15 | reverse complement strand
CAACGGCACCGGCAAGACCACCACCATCGGGAAGCTGGCCCATCGACTGGGCGCCGAGGGACGCACCGTCACCCTCGCCGCGAGCGACACCTTCCGGGCCGCTGCGGGGGAGCAGCTCGACGCCTGGGCCGAGCGGGCCCGGGCGCACCTGGTGGCGGGCGAACGCGGCGGGGATCCCGGGGCGGTGGCCTTCGACGCGGTCCGGTCCGCGAGGGCTCGGGGGAGCGACGTCCTGATCGTCGACACCGCCGGGCGCCTCCACACCCGCCAACCCCTCATGGAGGAGCTCCGAAAGGTCAAGCGTGTCCTGGAGAAGGCGGGCGGAAGGGTGGACGAGGTCCTGCTGGTGCTCGACGCCACTACCGGACAGAACGGGATCTCGAGGTGACCGGCGTGGTCCTGGCCAAGATGGACGGCACGGCCAAGGGCGGCATCGTCCTCGCGGTCAAGGTGGAGCTGGGGGTGCCGGTCAAGCTCATCGGCACCGGCGAGCGGGTCCAGGACCTGGCGCCGTTCGATCCCCAGGCGTTCGCCCGGTGGCTCGTGGCCTGAGCCTCCGATGACCCCAGCGGGCCGACGAAGGGCCGAGGCCCACATGGCCTGGCGCCCCACGCGCCAGCAGATCGCGGCGGCGGAAGGGCGAACCGTTCCCGACGTCATCGCCGACGGCCTGGACGTGCTGTTCGTGGGGATCAACCCGGGGCTGTATTCGGGAGCGGTGGGCCACCACTTCGCCCGGCCCGGCAACCGCTTCTGGAAGGCCCTGCACGGGGCGGGATTCACCCCTCGGGTGCTCTCGCCCTTCGAGGAAGGCGAGCTGCCCGCCCACGGCCTCGGCATCACGAACCTGGTCGAACGGGCCACAGCCACCGCCTCCTCGCTCGACGACGACGAGCTCCGTGCCGGCTCCACCGCGGTTCGGCGGAAGGTGGCCCGTCACGACCCGCGGTCCGTAGCCTTCCTCGGGGTTTCGGCCTACCGCACCGCATTCGGCGTGCCGCGTGCCGGGACCGGCCCCCAGCCGGAGCCCATCGGGTCGTCGGCGGTGTGGGTCCTGCCGAACCCCAGCGGGCTGAACGCCCACTACCAGTTGCCCGCCCTGATCGAGGAGTTCGCCGGACTGCGCAGGGCGCTCCGGCGCTCAGCTCGCCAGCGGTGACTCCGATTCCCTCTCCGATGCGGACCGGTCCGGTCCCGGCAGGGGCGCCCCGGCCCGGGCCACCTCGCCGTTGGGGCTCGGACCGTCCGGCGGAGGGTCGCCCTGGGGCATCCGGACCACGAACGTCGAACCCCGCCCGGGTTCGGATTCGACGTCGATGCTGCCGCCGAGCGCCTCGACCAGGCGCTTGGTGATGTAGAGGCCGAGGCCGGCCCCCTCGGTCTCCCTGGTCAGCACCTCGGTGGCCTGGTGGAAGCGGTCGAAGATGTGGGGGAGCTCCTGGGCAGGGATGCCGATGCCGCGGTCCTCCACCGCCAGCTCGATCTCGCCGTCGAGCACGGTCGCCCGGAGGTCCACCGGGGAGTCGGGCCGGGAGAACTTCAGCGCGTTCCCCACGAGGTTGCGGATGATCTGGCCCATCCGGTCGCTGTCGATCCGAACGGGGCCGTTCGGGTTCGACACGGTCATGTGGACCCGGGACCGCTCGTCGGGCCCCAGTGACTCCAGCGTCCCCTCGAGGCACGCCGTCAGGTCGACCTCCTCCACGTTCAGCCGGATGGCTCCCGCCTCGATCTTCGACACGAACAGCAGGTCCTCCACCAACCGGGTCATCCGGACGCTCTGGCGGCTGATCGTGTCGAGGAACATCCCCACCTCCTGGGGCGACAGGCGGTCGAACCGCCGCACCAGGGTTCGCACGTAGCCGTGGATGGCGGTGAGCGGGGTCCGCAGCTCGTGGCTGGCGATGGCCACGAAGTCGGACTTCATCTTGTCGAGCTCCCGGAGCCGCTGCAGCGTCTCCCTCCGCTGGGCGTGCAGCCTCGTGCTGTGGATGACCAGGGCCACCTGGTCGGCCAGCCTGGTGAGCAGGCCGACCGTCCCGTCGTCGAACGCCTCGGGGGTCCGGCTCGCCACGTCGATCACCCCGATGACCTCCTCCCCGATCCGCAGCGGGGCGGCCATCTCCGAGCGCATCTCCGGGTCGGCCGCGATGTAACCGGGGAACTGTTCGACCCGCGGGATCGTCAGCGGCCGGCCGGTCAGCGCGACCGTTCCGGTCACCCCGGACCCGATGGGGATCCGATCCTCCGAGTACGGCAAGCCGTAGGTCCCCGTGACCACCAGGGTGTCCCCCTCCCGGAGCAGGATGGTGAAGGTCTCGAAGCCGAGGTCGCGGCCGACGGCGCTGGCCATGAGCTGGACCGAGGACTCGGGACTCTCCGCGGCCACCCCGGTGAGGATGGCCGTGTTGAACGCGGCCAGCTCCCGGCGGGCCAGCGATTCGCGGCGGGCCGCCTCCTGGAACCTGGACGCCTGCTCGGCGGCGTTCTCGGCCTCCCGGGCCAGGGACTTCGCCATGAACCCGGCCACCAGGGCGATCAGAGCCTGGATCCCCACTCGGAAGGCCACGTTGGCGATCTGGAAGTAGTAGCGGGGAACGGTGACGTCGAGGTAGGCCTCGCGCCCCAGCTCGCTGAGGAGCGTGATGCCCACCGCCACCAGGGCGCCCTCCAGCCGGTACCGGATGGCCCCCTCCAGCGGAAGGATGTAGATCACCACCCACACCGAGCCGAGGGGCGTATAGCTGTAAAGCCAGGTCAGCCCCAGGACGACCGCCGCGTCCACGGCGAACCCGGCCGCGCCGACGCGGGCCAGCGTCTCCATGGAGTCGGCCCGGGAGACGACCCGCCAGATGACGATGTTGGCCACCGCCAGCGCGGCCATGATGCCGTAACCGATGTCCAACCGAAGGTGCGACGCCCGCGGGAAGAACACGGGGTCGCCGGTGTTCGTCTGGGAGATCAGATAGACGCCCAGGACGACCCCGAACCAGCGAACGAGGATCAGGCCACGCTCCAGCCGCCTGGCCTGCTCGAACGAGCCAGCTCTGCTGCCGATCATCGGGCCTCCCACCGCTGCCCGGTACAATTGCTGTTCTTCGGTAGCATACGCACGCCCCGCCGCCTACAGATGACATGTTCGACACCCTCGAGCGGAGCCTGAACTCCGTCTTCCGGAAGCTTCGGGCCAGGGGAAAGCTCCACCCGAGGCAGGTGGACGCCGCCCTGGCCGACATCCGCACGGCCCTGCTGGACGCCGACGCTGCCCTGGAGGTGGTCGACGACTTCCTGGGGCGCGTCCGCGCGCGCGCCCTCTCCGACGAGGTCATGCGGTCGCTGACCCCGGCCCAGCAGGTCATCAGGATCGTGCACGACGAGCTGGTGACCACCCTGGGCGGTGAGCACCGGCCGTTCACGCTCCCCGGGGTGAACCCGGTCGTGATCATGATGGCGGGGGTGCAGGGTTCGGGGAAGACCACGCACTGCGCGAAGCTGGCCCTGTGGCTGAAGAAGGAGAAGGGCCGCCAGCCGCTGCTGGTCGCGGCAGACCTCCAGCGGCCTGCCGCCGTGGAGCAACTGTTCACCCTGGGGCGGGAGATCGGCGTGCCCGTCGCCTCGGAGGGCAAGGACCCCCTGAAGGTGGCCAAGAACGCCCTGAAGCAGGCGGGGCGGGAGGGCCGAAACGTCGTCATCGTCGACACGGCGGGCCGCCTGCACGTCGACCCCGAGATGATGAGGGAGGCCCGAAGGGTTCGGGACACCGTCCGGCCGCACCACGTCCTGATGGCCTGCGACTCCATGACCGGGCAGGACGCGGTGATCCAGGCCCGGGCGTTCATGCGCGAGGTCGACGTGACCGGGTTCGTGCTGACGAAGCTGGACGGCGACTCGCGAGGGGGCGCCGCCCTCTCCATCACCCACGAGACCGGCCGGCCCATCTTCTTCGCCGGGGTGGGGGAGAAGCAGGGAGACCTCGAGGCGTTCCATCCCGACCGGATGGCCTCCCGGATCCTCGGGATGGGGGACGTCCTGACGCTGATCGAGAAGGCCGAGAAGGAGCTCGACCAGGAGAAGGCCATGGAGGCCGCGGAGAAGATGGCCGCGGCGCAGTTCACTCTGGAGGACTTCCTCACCCAGATGCGGGAGGTCCGAAAGCTGGGCCCGCTGCAGGACCTCCTGGCCATGCTGCCGGGCGTCCCCGGCGCCAAGCAGCAGCTGAAGGACCTCCAGGTGGACGACGGCGAGATGGCCCGGACCGAGGCCATCATCTGCTCCATGACGCCCGGGGAGCGGCGGAACCCCGCTATCATCAACGGGAGCCGGCGGCTTCGGATCGCCCGCGGCTCGGGCACGACCACTCACGAGGTGAACGCGCTGCTGAAGCAGTTCGCCCAGGCCAGGAAGATGATGAAGTCCATGATGGGGATGGCGGGGCTGGGCGGCCGAGGCGGCAGGATGCCGAGGATGCCGAAGCTTCCGCCCGGGCTGCGACTGCCCGGCGTGTGAATCGGAGGAGATCGAACCGATGGTGAAGATTCGTCTGATGCGGATGGGGGCCACCAAAAGGCCGGCCTACCGCGTGGTGGTGGCCGACTCCCGCAGCCCGCGGGACGGCCGATTCATCGAGAACATCGGGAAGTATCAGCCGCTCGAGGATCCCTCGCTCATCGACATCGACGGGGACCGGGCGCTCTATTGGCTGTCGAAGGGCGCCCAGCCAAGCGGCCAGGTCCAGAACTTGCTGAAGATCGCCGGGATCTGGGAGCGGTTCCGGACGACCACGCCCGAGAAGCACGCGGCGAAGACGTCGCCGAAGGCCAGCGTCCCCCAGGCCGGTCCCGCCGCGTAGCGGGTTCCTCCCATGGTCCGCGACGTCCTCGAGTACATCGCCCGGAGCCTGGTCGACGATCCCGACGCGGTCGAGGTGACCGAGGAGTCGACCAACGGCGCGGTCATGCTGAAACTGCGGGTGGCCCAGGACGACATGGGCAAGGTGATCGGCAGGGGCGGCCGGACGGCCCGAGCCATCCGGGCCGTGGTGCGGGCGGCCGGTACGAAGGACGGCGTGTCCGCCTCCGTCGAGATCGTGGAGTGACGCCGGACCCGGGAGCCGAGCTCATCGCTGTGGGGAGGATCACCCGCGCCCACGGTGTCCACGGGGAGGTGGCGATCCTCCCGCTGTCGCAGGTGGAGGCACGGTTCGAACCCGGCTCCCGCCTGATCGTGGAGGGCCTGGACCGGACGGTCACGGTGGCGGCGGCGCGACCCCACCGGCAGCGACTGCTGGTCCGGCTGGAGGGCGTCAACGACCGCGATCAGGCCGAGCGGCTGGCCGGACGGTATCTGCTCATCGCCGCGTCGGAGGCGGCGCCCCTACCCGAGGGCGAGTTCTGGCCCCACCAGCTCATCGGGAACGAGATCGTGACCGAAACCGGGCGCAGCCTGGGCCGGATCAACGAGGTCATCCATACGCCGGCCAACGACGTGTGGGCGGCCGAGGGTCCGGACGGGGAGGTCCTGGTACCCGCGCTGAAGGACGTGGTTCGAACCGTGGACCTGGGCGCCGGGAGGGTGGTTGTCCGGGAGGTCCCGGGTCTCACCTCGCCATGACCGAGCCGGCGCTGCGGGTCGACGTCCTCACGATCTTCCCGGGCATCTTCGAGAGCCCGCTCCGGGAGAGCCTCCTGGGCAAGGCGATCGAGGCGGGCCTGGTGGATGTTCGGGTTCACGACATCCGCGATCAGGCCACGGACAGGCACCGCAACGTCGACGACTACGGGTTCGGCGGCGGCCCGGGGATGGTCATGATGCCCGCCCCGATCTTCGGCGCGGTGGAGGCCCTCGGGGAGGGTGCGAAACGGGTCATCCTGCTGTCACCGGCGGGGCGGAGGCTCGACCAGCGCCTGGTCCGCGAGCTGGCCGGCGAGCCGTGGCTGGTGCTGATCTGCGGCCGCTACGAGGGCGTGGACGAACGCGTGATCGAAGGCCTGCCGGCCGAGGAGGTCTCCATCGGGGACTTCGTGCTCTCCGGTGGCGAGGCGGCGGCCCTGGCCGTGCTGGAGGCGGTGACCCGGCTGGTGCGCGGGGTGGTCGGGAACGAGGAGTCGCTGCAAGCCGAGTCGTTCGAGGAAGGGCTGCTGGACCATCCCCAGTACACGCGCCCCCGGGAGTTCCGGGGGATGGCCGTGCCCGAGGTGTTGACCTCCGGCGACCACGGGCGGATCGCCCGGTGGCGCCGGGAGGCCGCCCTGGAGAAGACCCGGCGCAACCGCCCGGACCTCCTTTCGGGGGAGGGCGAACCCGGCCCGCAATAGGCCGGGTGCTATCATTTCCCGCCGCACCCCCGGGAGGACCCTCATCCGCCATGAACAGACTCGATCTGGTCGAGAAGCCCCGACTGCGTGACGATCTGCCCGACTTCGCTCCGGGCGACACCGTCCGCGTCCACGTCCGGGTGGCCGAGGCGGGTCGCGAGCGGATCCAGGTGTTCCAGGGCGTGGTGATCCGCCGCCAGGGCGGCGGCCTCCGCGAGACCTTCACGGCCAGGAAGATTTCGTTCAGCGTCGGCGTCGAGCGAACGTTCCCGGTGCACTCGCCGACCCTGTCCAAGATCGAGGTGGTGACGCGCGGCCGGGTTCGACGGGCGAAGCTGTACTACCTGCGTGAGCGGCGAGGCAAGCGGGCCCGCATCAAGGAGCGCCGGGAGAACCTGCCGGCCGTCCGGGCCCGGGCCCAGGCCCCCGAGGGAGCCGAGCCGGAGCAGGCCTGAGCATGGCCTCCGGCCGGTCGCTTCAGCCGGGGCCCACGGCGCAGGAGGGGCCCGACCCGTCCGGCCGGGACGCCCCCGGCGCGATCCGAACCGTCGAGGGGCCACCCCCAGACTCGGTCGGCGCGTCCTCGGACGTGACCACACCGCCCGCCGGGGGCGAAGGCCCGGCCACCGATCGGAAGCCCCGGGGGTCCTCCCTTCGGGAGTTCCCGCTTCTCCTGGCCTTCGCCCTGATCCTGGCGCTGGTCATCAAGACCTTCCTCGTCCAGGCCTTCTACATCCCGTCGGAGTCGATGACGAACACCCTGCAGGTGGGGGACCGGGTGCTGGTGAACAAGCTCGTGTACCACCTCCATCCGCCGAGGCGGGGGGACGTCATCGTGTTCGCGGACCCCCACCCGTCGGTCGCCCCGCACCGCAACGGCCCCTCGGCGTTTTGGCACTGGCTGACCGAAGGGCTGGGGGTCTCCACCAGTCCGGACAAGGACTTCATCAAGCGGGTCATCGGGCTCCCCGGGGACCGGGTGGAGATCCACCGGGGCCGAGTGTTCGTCAACGGGAAGCCCATGGCGGAGCCCTACCTCAACCCCGTGCGGGACACCCGCGACTTCGGCCCGATCACGGTTCCGAAGGACCACCTGTTCGTCATGGGGGACAACCGCACGAACTCGCTGGACTCGAGGTTCCAGCTCGGCTACATCCCAGATGACAAGGTGATCGGAAGGGCGTTGGTCATCGTCTGGCCGCCGTCACGGGTCGGATGGCTTCACCGGACGTAAGGGAGATCGACCGGTACGAGCGCCTCCTGCGGGCGGAGGGGTTCGCACTGATCGCCGGGGTGGACGAGGCGGGCCGAGGGGCCCTGGCCGGGCCGCTGGTGGCGGCCTCGGTGATCCTGCCCGAAGGGTTCGAGGTCGAGGGGCTCAGGGACTCGAAGCAGCTTACGGCGCCGCAGCGGGACCTCTGGTTCGATCGGATCAGGGCGGCCGCCGTGGCCGTGGCCGTGGTGAGGGCCCTCCCGCGGCGGATCGACCACCGCGGCCTGCACGTGTCGAACCTGAAGCTGCTGCGGCAGGCCCTGGGCCGGTTGCAGGTCCAGCCGGACTTCGTGCTCACCGACGGGTTCCGCCTTCGGGGGATGCCCTGGCCCAACCTGTCCGTGAAGAAGGGCGACATGGTGTGCGCCTCGGTGGCCGCGGCCTCGGTGGTGGCGAAGGTGACCCGGGACCGGATCATGGACCGGTACCATCGGCGGTTCCCCGCCTACGGGTTCGACCAGAACCGGGGATACGGGACGGCCGAGCACCGGGCCGTGATCGCCGCCATCGGCCCGTGCTCGATCCACCGGCTCTCCTTCAAGGGGCTCAAGATGTACGCGGAGGATCGCCGGAAGTACGTCGGCCTGTACGGCCGGACCGAGGGCGACGACGAGACGGAGACGGGGCCGTGAGCGACGAGGACCTCGAACGCTTCGAGGACGACATGGAGCTCCGCCTGTGGCGCGAGTACCGGGACGTCCTCCCGATGTTCTCCTTCGTGGTGGAGACCGAACGCCGCTTCTACCTGGCGAACAAGGTCGAGCTGCAGAAGCACGATGGGCCCGGGGGGCCGTGGTTCGAGGTCGACCTGGCCGACGCGTGGGTATGGGACATGTACCGCCCCTCCCGATTCGTGAGCCAGGTCAGGGTGGTGACCGCGAACGACGTGAACATCGAGGAGCTGGCCCACAAGGAGATCTCCGCGGCGGATGCCCTGGGCGTGCCGGGAGAGGATCCGGGCACCCCGTAGCCGTGTCGGTGGGCCGCGTCACACTTCGGCCCTGATGACGGAGACGCGCCTCGAGATCGGCCGGGCCGGCGAATCGGCCGCCCTGGCCCACTACGTCGAACGGGGCTACCGGCTGGTGGCCCGGAACTGGCGGTGCCGCCTCGGCGAGCTCGACCTGGTGGTGGTCGGCCGGGACGGGACACTGGTGTTCTGCGAGGTGAAGTGCCGGCGGGGCAGCGGCTTCGGCGGGCCGTTCGAGGCCGTGCATCGAATGAAGCAGCGGAAGGTACGGGACCTGGCCGAGGCATTCCTGGGCGCGTTCCGGGGATCGGTGGGCGCCGTCCGGTTCGACGTTGCCAGCGTGACCCTCGGCCCGGGGAGCCGCACGAGCGTCCATCTGTTCGAAGACGCCTTCTGACACGGCGCCCGGGCCGAACCCCAGGTCAGCCCGGGTGCGGGCAGGGCGTGTCGGTGGGGCGGGGTAGCGTTCGACCCGGATGTACGGACGGGTGTTCGGGGTGGCCGTGATCGGTGTGCAGGGCCACCTGGTGAAGGTGGAGGCACACGTGGGCCGGGGGCTGCCCTCGCTCACGGTGTCCGGCCTGCCCGGGACGGGCGTGCTCGACGGCCGGGAGCGGGTCCGACCGGCCGTGGAGAGCGCCGGCCTGGAGTGGCCGCTCCGGCGGGTGGTGGTGAACCTGTCGCCGGCGAACGTCCGGAAGGAGGGCCCGGGGTTCGACCTGCCCATCGCCATGGGGGTGCTGGCGGCCTCGGCACAGGTCCCGGCCAGACGGCTGGCCGGGTTCGCCTTCGCCGGTGAGCTCTCGCTGAAGGGGGATCTGGTTCGAACCCACGGCATCCTGGCCGCGGCCATGGCCGCCGCCGCGGGCGGCCTGGAGGGCGTGGTGGTCCCGGAGGCGAACGCTTCCGAGGCAGCGCTGGTGGAGGGTCTGACCGTGGTGGGGGCGCCCTCGCTGGGGGCGGTGGTGGGGTTCGTCCGGGGCACCTGGGAGCCGGCGGAGCCGCCTGCGGGGCCGGCACCTGCGGACGCTCCGGCGGGGATCGACCTGTCCGACGTGCTGGGGCAGTGGGCGGCCCGGCGAGCCCTGGAGGTGGCCGCGGCGGGCGGCCACAACGTGCTCATGGTGGGTCCACCCGGCGCCGGGAAGACCATGCTCGCTCGCCGGCTGCCCACCGTGCTGCCGGCAATGACCCGGCAGGAGGCGCTGGAGGTCACCCGGCTGCACTCGGTGGCCGGGCTCCTCGGGTCCGGCGGGCTGGTCGAGGCCAGGCCCTTCCGGGCCCCGCACCATTCGATCTCCCAGGCGGGGCTCCTCGGCGGGGGCACCGGCTCGATCCGGCCGGGAGAGGTCTCGCTGGCCCACAACGGGGTGCTGTTCCTGGACGAGGTCACCGAATTCCGCCGAGATGCCGTGGAGGGGCTGCGCCAGCCGCTGGAGGACGGACGGGTGGTGGTGGCCCGGGCCATCGGAGCGGTGGAGTTCCCGGCCCGTTTCGCCCTGGTGGCCGCGGCGAACCCATGTCCCTGCGGGTTCGAAGGTGATCCCCGGAGGAGGTGCCTCTGCCTGCCGCACCGAGCCCAGGCCTACCGGCAGCGATTGTCGGGGCCCCTGCTGGACCGGGTGGACCTGCAGCTCCACGTGCCCAGGCTGACCCGGGGCGAGCTGCTCGGCTCGGAGTCCGGCGAGCCTTCGGGGGCGGTTCGGGCTCGGGTGGAGGGGGCCCGGGCGAGACAGCGAGCCCGGCTGGCCGGCACGGGGTGGACGTGCAACGGGCAGATGTCGGGGGCGTTCGCCCGGAGGGAGGCCCGGCTCTCGACCGACGCC
>WNGQ01019136.1_pt1 | contig 10384 bp, 6 predicted proteins | sample 5407661 | NCBI WGS metagenome assembly WNGQ01 (sample SAMN13153382, study PRJNA577476) | soil metagenome | isolation source: 60 cm soil or saprolite under Garry oak tree replicate 2 | place: USA:California | collected 2016-06-15 | reverse complement strand
TTTTTAATTCAGTTCCAGGGGACTACAATGCCGACGGAGATCACTTCGACTTTCCAAACGTGATCAGTTATCAACAATCGACGTCGCGGAGCGCTTATATCACTGGCGTCTTCACGCCCGGACAGTTCACAGCACCCACGCCAGGCAACGAAGGCAACGAAAAGAATAACGGATTCCGCAATCCGCCCTTTGTGCAGACGGATCTGAGTGCATACAAAAACACACACATAACGGAGAAGCTCAATCTGCAACTCCGCTTTGAATTCTACGACCTTTTCAACCATCCCAATTTCCAGAACATCCAGGGTGATTTGTCCGCTGGAAATTTTGGCCGGGTGACCGGCCAAACACTACCGAGGTGGTGGCAGCTAGGCGCGAAAATCACGTTCTGAGCAGATTTCGACCAGCAACATGACGAGGGACCACCGTCCCACAAAGCACGCTACCGTGTGATGGTAGCGTCACTCTGATTGAATCGGCTGGCCCCATATCCTTTAGTTTCCACAGGTCCCGCACTAGGTATCCAGTTCCTGCGAGACGTAAGTCTCTCCACGCGAACGTGAGTGTTTCGGTGGCATCCGCGAGGTTGAAGATGGCCAGATAGTAGCCTTTTCCCGAAGCGGGCTGGGCAAGCCAAACAACAGCATTGCCTGTTACGATAGCTTGACGATTACCTGTTGAGTGCTGATCGACTGCGAGCACCTCTGGGTTGGTGAGCAACGACGCGGTCCATGGGTCGCCTGCGGTTAGGTCGCCGCCGACCATCAGAGGCGAACGAAACATGGACCAGAGTGTCATCAAGGTTCGCTGTTCATCATGCGTGAGCCGGGTGCCGCGTGGCCTTCCCCATCCAGGCGCGGGACGAAGCTGGCCGATCGGCAACATATCTCCGTCCGGCCAATGTCCCGGTTCGGATAGTGCCGCCCACCTAGCGGCATTCGCAAATTGATCGCCGATACCCTGAGGGTAGTTTTTGTCACTGTGCCACAGGTCCCATATGTCATCGGAAATGCGCCACATTTGCGCGTACTTGCGCAGCTCCTCGGCTTTTTCCAGAGGAGCCGGACCGGGCGAGAGGCTCAAAACAATGGAGTGGTTGGCTTTGCTGAGCGCCGTGCTCAGCGCGCGAATTTCCTCGCCTTTGTAAGGGTGGCTGCTGATGCAATCCACTTTGATAAAATCCACTCCCCAACTTGCATATAGCTGGCCGATGGAATCGTAGACCAAACTGGTCCAGGGTGTATTGAAACGTCTTCGAATTGCCTTCCGCCACCGGATTGGTGACGTACCACTCGGCGTCTACCACCACGTACTGCCAGCCATAAGGTTTCAGGTGATTGGCAAACCAATCGGCATTGGCTCTGAATTCCACTTCATTGATGGTTGTTCCATAGCCATCCCAGCTATTCCATCCCATGGGCGGTGTCTCCGCCAACATAGTCGGTTGATCAGCCCCTCGAAGCACTTCCTTTACAAGGCACGTGGCTCCGGACACTAAAAAAAACGCAAATGCCAGTCTGCGCAAGATGTGACGAATCTCCATAACTTTGGATCTCTTTCTTGCTAGGGCGGGTATCGTGTCCATCTGCTTTCTCCTTGTGAGTCGTCCGTAATCGTCCCCAAATCTGGCAGGACGTGCAACCGAAACTCACCTGCTGTCCAAGTCGCTAGGTTTAAAGGAAAGTAGTAAGCCGCTATCTGTCAAAATTGCGCTACCACGACGCGAAAAGACTACCACTCCTTCATTTCCAGAAGGATGGACAAGAAGGCACAATCTTCGCAATACCGATTTCAGCGTAAGCAAGCGGGCGATCTCCGGAACCCAATCCCGCGAGTTTTGTTACACCTTGCAACGATATGGATACATTGTCGAGTGGCGAAATTTCTTTTGCGGTCAACGTGTCGCCCAAATTCAGGGTTCGGATGAAAGGGGAGCTTCTGAACAAAGGCGAGTGATTTCTATTGGAATTGCAGTGCTCCTGCTAGTGCTATCGGGCTACGGTTCCGCACCGGCACAAGACAAGGTTACGGTTCGTTTGCACAGCATAATGCGGATTTTTCGGTTATTTTTGCGCGTTCGCCGGAACCCCTTCCAGCGCGGCGTGCGGCCAATCGCCCGTCCAATCGATCGTCGAGATGTGCAAGCGAGGTTTTCCGGTCTTACCGTCGTAGGCATGGAAAACAATGATGTCCCCGCCGGGTTGTTGCAAAATGGATTCACCGCCCGGGCCCACCCAGAGTTGATTGCCTGCAAGCATTGGCGTTCCGCCGCCTTCTAGCATTGGCTCGCCGGCAGCGTCCGCGTACGGCCCAGTAACATTGCGTGAGCGGCCGACCATCGTTTTGTAATTGCTTTTGACGCCTCGGCAACACAGATCGAACGAAACGAAGAGATAGAAGTAATCCCCGTGATGCACGATGAACGGAGCTTCGATGGCTTGCCAATCGCCGGGCAAGTTGGGCGGACGAGGAGGCGGATTTTCCGGGCGTGCCCGCTTCGCTATTGAATAGAGTTTGGAGTCCTCGTCTGCAAGCCTGCCTGTTTGCGGATTAATTCGCCGCATCTTGATGCCGCTCCAGAAGCTGCCGAAGCTCATCCACAGATGACCCTCAGAGTCGGCCACAATATTGGGATCAATGGCATTAAAATCATCTTTCTCCCGGGAACGAAAAACGAGGCCTTCGTCCACCCACTTGAAATCCGGGCCGTTCGGATTCAGGGTCTTGTTGGTCACCAAAGCGATGCCGGAGGTGTTCTTTCCGAATACTGAGAATGCGTAATAAACGTGGTATTTTCCGTCGAAGTAGGACTAGTCCGGAGCCCACAGATCCTTGGTTTGCGGGCTTTCTTTTTTGATCCAATCGGGTATGCTTTGGAAAACAAAGCCGCAACGCTTCCAGGCGTGCAAGTCCTTCGAACACCGGATCGGAAGCTGACCCGGGGAAATCTTCTCTGTAACCGTGCCGAACAGATACCACGTGTCGGCTTCCTTAATGATCGATGGATGGATCGTGCGCGCCATCCACGTCGCCTTCCACGTGAATGACGGACGGAGTTCCCTGGGGCTGTGTTTGACATTTTGAGGCGGCAGCCGAAAGCAGCAGCATGGCAACGGTGGCCAGTGATCTGCTCTCGACCGATATCTTCATTGCGATTCCCTTTTCTGTGTGTTTCATCCAGCCGACAAACATGAGGATCACTATATTCCTGCGTCCGCGGCACGACGTATCCTTCGGCGGTTTCCTTCCTGGAAGCTGCTACAGACTATAGCAAAGATGCAGGCAAACGTTTACTATCTCCGCCAGCCTGTTATAGGAGGTGCGGGACCGATGCGACGTCGCGAGTTCCTGTACAACGGTTTAGCTGGCGCGTGCACCCTGGCATTCGCCAAATGCTCAGCCCCGAAGGCCATTTCCTCTGTGGATTCACGAATCGAAATCCTCATCGGAGAATCGCTGGGCACGATTTCCCCCGACATTTATGGCCATTTTACCGAGAATCTAGGTGGTGTAGTCTATGACGGCATCTGGGTCGGCGAAAACTCCAAGGTGCCCAACATCAACGGAATCCGCATGAAGCTGATTGAAGAAATGCGGAAAATCAAGGCCCCGGTAGTCCGTTATCCGGGCGGCTGCTTCGCCGACAGCTACGACTGGCGCGATGGTATTGGCCCGGCCGACAAACGTCCTCGGCGCACGAATTTCTGGAGCGACGGTGAAGAGAGCGGGGCACCGACAAGCCATAAATACGATCCGAACCAGTTCGGAACCAATGAATTCGTCCATTTTTGCAAGCTTATCGGGGCACAACCCTATCTGGCCGCCAATGTGCGCAGCCTTTCGGCCGGAGAATTTTACCGTTGGGTGGAATACTGCAACTCTCCAGCGGGCGCCACGACCCTGGCGGACATGCGAGCGGCTGCCGGATATGTGGAGCCCTTCAACGTTCGGTTTTGGGGCGTCGGAAACGAGTCTTGGGGGTGTGGAGGAGACTTCACTCCGCAAGAATATGCCATCGAATTCCGCAGATTCACCACTTGGGTCCCACACTACGGCCAGCGCCTGTCCTTCGTTGCGTCGGGACCTAACGTCGATGATTGGAATTGGACACGGGGCTTTTTGGAAGAGATTCTGCGAAAGGGAAGGTCGCCGCTCCGCTCGATCTACGGCATCGCGCTACACCACTATGTCAACGGGCATTGGCATATCATGGGAGAAGTCGATCCGAGCCATGCCGTCAAACTTATCGTTGATGAGTGGGGGCCCTGGTATCGCCCCGGCAGCGAAGTAACGCGAGGCGACCAACTGGAACAGGTCCCTACTTTGCGAGACGCGGTGTTTAGTGGAATGACCCTGGACATCTTCAACCGTCATCCGGAGAAGGTGGCCATGGCCAACTGCGCCCAGCTCATCAATTGCCTCAATAGCTTGTATTTGGCTCACGAAGACAGGTTTTGCGTCACACCTGTGGGCCATGTATTTGCCATGTATGCCCCGCATCAAGGTGGACAGGCTGTCCGCACGATGTTCAGCGCGCCCACGATCAGTTATGACCGGGATGGAAAGTCGGCGGCATTTTGGGGCTTGCAGGGATCGGCTTCGCTTCACGACAAGGACCTCGTGCTGACGGTCGTGAATCCAGCGATCCGCGATCCGCGCGAAGCGGAGATCGTCATTCGTGATGCACGAATCAAGGCGGTCGTTGGGACAACGCTAACGCATCCTGATATTCACGCACACAACACTTTTGAGCAGAAAGAGGAAGTATCTCCTCAAACAAAAGCTTTGCCGGTTTCATCTGGTACGCTGACACACGCTTTCCCGCCAGCGTCCGTCTCCAGTCTTGTGCTAACTCTTGCATAGCCTGGGGGGTAGATCGGTAGATCGCAACGAATGCAGGGAAATGCCTGGTCTGAGTTGCACCCTGGGTCCCGGCAGAGGTGTCCCTTCATTGGAGCGCGGCTGCAACAATTTTGTGCCGTGATTGCGCGCGGCGTTGCTTTAGTCGCGTTGGCTCTGCGGTTGAGGCGGGTTGTCGGAGCGATTGGCGAGATTTCGCCGCATTTCTTCCACGTCACTCGTCTCTTTCTCAAGGCGCGTGAACGAATCCAGAGCTTTGCGGCTGTCCTCCACTTTGCCAAGCCGCCGGTACACGTGGGCCAGGACGTAATAATACGAAGACGCTCGACCATTTAATGAAATGGCTCGGTTCAGAGCATCGACAGCATCAGTCAACCGTCCCTGGGCCTCCATAGCTTTTGCCTGTTGGAACCAGGCGCCATCCGACTTAGGATCAAGCTCCTGCGCCGCGCGAGCATACGAGAGCGCCTTTTCGGAATCACCTTTCCGATTGTAAAAGGCGCTGAGGTTCACATGTGCCGACACGAATTTTCCCTTCCTCGCTTCGTTGATTGCAATAGCTTTCTCATAACTCGCGATAGCTCCGGCCCCATCGCCTAGAGCCTCTTGAGCAAAACCCAGAGCATCCAAACTTTCCACGTACGAAGGGTCGATTCGGAGTGCCGTTTCAAATTCCCTTCGCGCAGCGATCCAATTATCCTGGACGGAAAATAGTTTGCCCAGGTTGAAATGTAACTCAGCGGATTGCGGGTCATACCGGATTCCCTGCTCGAACTCCGTCTGCGCGGCGGCGAACCTTCCAATAAACATCAGATCGCGACCAAGAATTTTGTGCGCCTCAGCACTTTCGTTGTTGAGTTGGAGCGATTTCGCAAGCGCCTGTATGGATTCACCGACCTTTCGCTGGGCGAACAGACTGTAGCCCAAGGCATACCAACCCCAAGACGCTTTCGGGTGTTCTTGGACATAAGCAGCAAGGAGGGGCTCAACCTCCTGGAATCGTCCCTCACGGATGTAGCCTTCGAATTCGGTGATGCGTTGAGGGTCGCCCGCAGAAACAGCATCTCTCGATAACGCCTGGACTCTTTCTCTAGCGAATACGTCGCCGGGATTCAACTCCACTGCCTTCCGGTATGCCGCGGAAGCACCTTGAGCATCACCTTCTTTTTCAAGAACCAGTCCCAAAAAATGCTCGGCGTCTGAAGACTCGGGCTGGAGCTCAAGCGCGTGCCGAAACTTGGCAGCGGCTTGATCCAACTCGCCCTTATCCAGCGCGCCACGGCCTTCCGCGATGTCCAAGTCAGCGTTCTGCTTGCGGTTGTCGGAAGCGGCCAATTCGCGGCTCTTCTGCAACTCTGACGCGGCCTCATCCTTTCGCCCTGCCCTCGCCAGAGCCAGTCCAAGCTGATAGTGAGCCCTGGTACTCTGGGATTCAAGCCGTACCGCTTCTCGAAGCTCCCCGATGGATTCCTCCACCTTCCCGTCGCTGAGAAGTGCCTTGCCCAAATTAAGGTGCGCAGGTGCAAAGGTCGGCTCGGTCAAGATCACTTTGCGCAACTGCTCGATTTCTTTGGCCGGCCCGTAGCTTGGATCCGCGCCGTAGGCCACGGCCAGATTGAATTGCGCTTTCAGCAGTCCCGGCGTGAGCGCTACGGCCTTGCCGAGCTCCAGTACGGCCTCTCGACTGTCAGTGGAAATGAGGGTTGTGCCAAGATTCGCGTGCGCGTCCGCAAAATCGGATCGGATGCGCAGAGCCTCACGAAACTCGGCGATAGCCGCTTTGTCCTCATTGCCCTGTGCTAGCACCAGCCCCATGTTGTTGTGGGCATCCGCGAAGTCCGGGCGTAGCCGCACGGCCTCGCGGAACTCCGCCAGAACCTCCTTGCTGTCTGCACCCTTGCGCCCAAGCAGAAGTCCGAGCATGTTGTGTGCTTCGGCACGATCCGGCATCGCCGCCAACGCTTCGCGAATACCTGCGACCGCCATACCCCAATCGGGGGTGGGACCGGATGAAGAGGGGACGTTGAGCCCGGCCTCGAATTGCGCCAGCGCTTTATCGAGATTTCCCGTGCGAAGAAAAACAGTTCCGAGATCGATGTATGTCGCCGGGAAGGCTGGCAGGAGCGCAATTGCGCGTTGCAGGTCCCGTCGCGCGTCCTCTAATTGACCCGTATCGCGCAGAGCAGTTCCGAGAAAGGCATAGCTAGCGCCTGCTGCGGGATCAAGCCGAACAGCTTCTTGCAGCTCGGATATGCCTTTGGTTCTCGAACCGCTGTACCACAGCGCAACGCCAAAATTGTAGTGCGAGTCAGAAAGTTCCGGTCGCAGCAGGACGGCACGCTCCAGGTGGACCAGTGCAGAAGGCAAATCTCCCTCCTGGCCCAATATGAAACCGAGCAGATTCTGAGCCTCAGCTTGACTATCATCCTTAGTCAGTGCTTCGTTCAGCAGGCTTTCGGCTTCTTTTAGGTCGCCCCGTGCGGCAGCTTGCTGTCCACGCTTGTAGAGGTCGGCAGCCGGACTAGCCGCAGGCTGGCGTGGCTTACGCACCGACGCGGCCTGCTGTTTCAACGCCAAACCAAGCGCATAATACGCTTCGTGGAACTTCGGATCGATGCGCATTACACTCTCAAACGCTTCGATTGCGCCGGGGAGATCCGCGCTCTGGTTTAGAGTCTGGCCTAACACATACTGAACATTGGCGTCGTTCGGCTCGTGCTGGGCGACATATTGCACATGCAAGAGAGCGCCTTTGGCATCACCCGTTTCCCTAAGAGCGACGCCCAGATTCATGTGCGCCACTAGATTGTCTGGCTCAAGCGCGAGGGCCTTTTTAAAGACCACAACCGCTTCGGCCATGTCGCCATTTTTGGCTAACGCCGATCCCAGATTCGTGCATGCCCGCGCGTATTTCGGGTCAAGCGAGATGGCCTTCCTGAATTCAGCGACGGCCCCGGGCAAGTCGCCTTTCTCTAATGTAGCGACACCCAACCAGTTGTGTGCCTCGGCGGAGGCGGGGCCTATTTTCACCGCGCGCTGAAAGGCTTCGAGGGCATGCGGGTAATCGTTCCGCTCCCAATATGCCAGGCCAAGCTCGACATAGAGCTTAGGGTTGTCCGGATGCTGTTTTATCTCATCCTGAATCTGGCTGAACGATACGGGCGTACTCTTACTTAGCTGCGCCCGGCCAGGCAATATTGAACCCACAACGAAAACGACGAGTCCAAAAGTTCGATTCACTTTCGCGCGACTGTTCATCGATCGGGGTCCAACTTTCTCTTATCGAACCAACAATGATGTGGTCAATGTAGCACACCCCTTTCTCCCTGTGAGCGGTTGTCAGGCAACGGCAGGGAATTGCGCGAGTACCTAGTCCCGTCGTCCGAACCGTGTTAGCCTGCTTATCTATATGAGTCTCTGAGTCAGTGCGGACCAAAGAGCAAGCCTTGAATATTCATGAGGTCGCTAGGCGGGCCCGCGTGTCCACCGCGACAGTATCTCGCGCCATCAACCGAGTTCCTACAGTCAATCCGAAACTAGCACAGAGAGTGTGGAACGCGATCAAGGAGCTCGGTTACTATCCCAATACTCAGGCGCGAGCCTTAGTGTCTGGGCGCAGCAGGATATTCGGACTCATTGTCTCGGAACTTACAAACCCGTTCTTCCCCGAAATCGTCCAAGTCTTCGAAACCATTGCAGTTCGCCATCATTACGAGATTCTGTTGACCTCCACGATGAACGACCCGGAACAAATGGAGAGTTCCGTCCGCCGAATGATCGAACGGCAGGTTGAAGGCGTCGCGGTCATGACCTTCGGAATGGAGGAGGCACTGCTGGAAGACTTGAAGCTAAGGCAGGTTCCTCTCGTTTTTGTCGATGTTGGCCCGCATCGTCCCCGAGTCAGCAATCTGCGGGTAGATTACCTGAGCGGCATTCGCCAGGCGGTTCAGCACGTGGCTGCGCTGAGACACGAGAGAATTGCCTTCATCACCGGACCTCACACACTCAAGTCAGCCATGGCCAGAAAGCAGGCCTTCTTGAAATCAATGAGCGAGATCGGACGGGACCAGGATATGGACCTGATCGTCGAAGGGAACCACACCATGGAGGGAGGCCGGCTGGCTTGTGGGCAATTGTTGGCTCAAGCCAAGAAACCGACCGCAATTCTCTGTTCAAATGACATGACCGCGATCGGAGTGATGAGGAAATGCCATGAGGATGGCATATCGATTCCGCGCGATCTCTCGGTGGTTGGATTTGATGACATCCGCCTGGCGCAATTCATGCTCCCGGCCCTCACGACGGTGCAAATGTCTCAAGCAGAGTTAGCGCGGCTGGCCTTCGATGCGCTGCTCGCTGAAGTGGAACGTGAAGAACCACTTTCTGAGGGGTCCGAATATGTGTTGAAGACGGCGCTGATCACGCGTGAATCAACGGGAATCTGTGGAGCACCCTAGAAAACGCGGTCCACATTGACAGACATCGGTTACCATCACGCCGACCATTGAATCACGGTGTACGAGCGTGCGGGTACTTCAAACCTGGTTCGACCGGCAACCGTGGACGGTTTGCCAAAATCCTGTGGCACCACCTTCCGCGGGGATTCGAAGGTGTTGAATGCCTTCAGATCGGTTCCGGTCAGGACCGCGGAAACCAGCACTTGTCCTGGCGCCTTGTCCTGCCAATTGATTTCCACGACGTGCGGTTTCGCAAGGTCACGATTTAGAACAAAAATCCCGACCTTTCCATCCTGAGGATTAATAGTCGCGGCGACGTCCACGTAGGGAACCTGACCCATTCGCACAACTTCATAGGTCGGCGACTCCACCAAGGCCATGAGCACAGAACCGCGAGCATACTGAAGCGCCCAGTTATAAGGATAGTAGATGGTCTGGTGGAGCAAGCCAGTCGCATTGGTCGATATTGGCGCAATAACGTTGATTAACTGAGCCAGGCACGCCAGCTTAACGCGATTCGCGTTGCGCAGCAGAGAATTGAGCAGGCCACCAACCAGCAAAGCATCCTCCAGGTTGTAGACCTCCTCAAGCAAGTGAGGCGCTTCCTGGTGATGTCCGTTCGCGTAATCGCCGTTCCGGGCTCGATACCACACGTTCCATTCGTCAAAAGACAACCACAATTGTTTCGGCGAACGTTTATGTCCACGCACGAGATCGCAAACCGCGAGGGTCTCCGCGATTTGCTGTTCCATACTGAGGTTCATCGCGAGAAATTGTGAACTATCGCCGCCGGTGTCCGCTGGGGCGTTGGTGAAATAGCGATGTAGGGAAAGACCGTCGACGTAGTCGTAGCATTGCTCCAAAACTTCGCGGTCCCACTCAAGATAGGTGGGCATGAAAGGCCCGCTTGATCCGCAAGCAATTAATTGAAGAGAAGGATCAACGTAGCGCATCTGCCGGGCGGCGTCCTGAGCCTTCATGCCATACTCAGTCGCGGTCATATGGCCTATCTGCCAAGGGCCGTCCATCTCGTTACCCAGACACCAGCGCTTCACCTTATAAGGTTC
>WNGQ01007612.1_pt1 | contig 10385 bp, 10 predicted proteins | sample 5407661 | NCBI WGS metagenome assembly WNGQ01 (sample SAMN13153382, study PRJNA577476) | soil metagenome | isolation source: 60 cm soil or saprolite under Garry oak tree replicate 2 | place: USA:California | collected 2016-06-15 | reverse complement strand
CGTCTTGCCCGCGTGCAGCAAGGCACCGATCATGTTCGCGATCGTCTGGCTCTTGCCCGTGCCGGGAGGGCCGTCCATCACCAGCGAACGGCCAGCGAGCGCGGCGGTAATGCAGGCCAGCTGCGAGGAGTCGGCGGGCAGAATCAGCGGCGGAACCTCACCGGCTGGGCGTGCGCCGGCCGCAGGCCGGCCGATCCGATGGACGGCGGAACCTGCCCCGGCCACCCCCCGAACGGCCAGGGCCCTTACCACCGGATGCGCCGCGACCAGGTCCTCATGATCGGCCAAGTCCCGGTACATCGCTTCCTTCATGACCGGAAAACACGACAGCACCACGTTGTCTTTGGCCACCCAGCCGCCCTGATGGGCCACTGCCGCGCGGACCGCGTCCAGCAGCCCGCTCAGCGTGACCTGCGCCAAGTCACCCACCTGGGGGAGCGTGATCCGGTACCGGGACAGCTTCAGGCTGAGCGCCGGATTGACCACCGGGTCACCCCCGGCCGGCTCCAGCACCGGTGGTTGCCGCCGCCCGCTGCCCACCAGCCGCACCGGCGCCAGCAACACCGGGCTGGTGTAACAGGCCCGGTCCCGGTCAGCCCACCGCAGGGTGCCGAACGCCAGATACAAGACCGGCAACCCCCGCTCCAGGTACTGCTGGTCCGAGCGCCGCATCAGCGCCCGCAGCGCCGCATCGAGGGCGTCTGGGTCCATGCTCGTGTCAAGCAGGTACGGCGCCGGCGGCGCGGCCCCGGCCGCCGCAGCGGCCCACGACTTCACCGACCGGAACGCGAACATGCCACCCATCCCGAGGCGGGCGAGGACATCATCACCAGCCGGGCGGGCCACCTCCACCACCCCGGCCCCGCCCGGCCGGAAATCCAGCAGCCGGTTGCCCGCCGTGAAATCGATCAGGCTGACCCGCCAGCCGCTGATCGCCGAGCGGATCATCCCTTCCCGGCCGGCTGGCCACCGGCCACCGCCATCACCCAGCACCCCGCGCCGCTCCATCCGCATCCAATCCCCGGCTGCACGCCCATGCTCCCAGCACCCGCCCTCCAAGACCAGACACCAGGTCGGGCGGCAAAACGTCACCGGCTGGGTGAAACCAGGATGCGGAACGGGAAGGGAGCCCCGGCCACGGGGAGCCGCTGGGAAACCCGGGGAACGGGCCGGGGATCCTGCCCGGTAAGGCCGGCTCGCAGGCCGGCGCGGGAACGACAGATCCGAACACCCGTGCCGTTTCAACCGCGGACTCCACGTGGTGCCATGCCAGGACGGCAGCCATGCAGCTTTCCGCGGCGTCGACGGAACCGAACCCGCACACCACGTTCAGGGCCAGGGCATCCCGCTGGCTGCCTGCCGGGCGGCCCGACGCGTGGGTGCCGGGCCAGAGCAGCTGGCCTTGGCGGGGTTGCTGGCCGCTGCACCGGCCTGACTCGCGAGGCCTGCGCACTCCGCTTGCGCCAGTTCGCCGTTCGGTGCCACCAGCACTGCGCCTGTTCGAGGCTGGCGGCGCTGACGCAGTCGAGCTCGCCGCGGCGGCCCGCCCGGTCCGGTGATTCCCTCACGGGGTGGGCACCCCGCCCGTATGCTGGGGGAACGGGCTGGCTCTCAGCAGGTAGGGGGATGCCATGCCAGACAAAGACGCCCGGGCGGCTGATGAGACACGCGCCCTCCGCGCGAGATTTCCCCGGTGGGGTATCCTGTTCGATCCGCTGGAAAGCGTGTGGGTCGCGGTCCGCGGCAAGAGAACCCTTGTTGCGGCAAGCACCCCGAAGACGCTGACCGAGCGCGTGGAAGCGGCAACGCGGGGCCAAGCCGCGCCCGATGAGGGCGAGAAGACCCAGACTTGGCGTGCTCGCCGCAGGCGCATGAGAACCTAGCGACCAAGGATCGCTGGGTGCGCTGCATGCGGCCGCGGGTTATGGCAGCACATCGAGGATGTCCTCGCGGCGCCACTGATCGCTAAGAACCTGCGAAAGCCGCAGGTCCGCTTGCCGGGCAGTAGGGGGCGTGCTGGGGATCGCGGGCCGCGGGGTGACGGGAGAGCGGCCGGGCCTGAGATCAGTCACTTTCAGTGCCTGGGCCTGGTCAACACTGAGTGCGCAAGTAGCCGCCGTTCGGCGCCGCGGCGGCATCCACTTCATGTAGGTCGGTGACCGCACAGATCGTCGTGATCTGCGACCGTCTGCGTTCTCGCACGACTGCCGGTCGTGCAGCGTCGATCTGACGTCGTTGTCAGTGGTTGGGGCCGAATCCCGCCGCTATATGGGCTCTGACATCCAAAGTCGCCTCACCGCCGCCCCGTGACACCGCCGCCGGGCAGGAGGTGGATGCAATCGAACCGATCAGTGCCTAACATCAACCACGGATCATCAGGGTGCATCTCATGCACCATGATCTCGGACGTGGTCCCGGGTTCTCACTGATGCGCTCGCGCCGCGTGCGAAGCACGGCCTGCTTGGAGCGCAATGCGGAGGGACGCTTATGCCGGTGGAAATTAGCCTGTAGCGCGTCGATGACAAGCCAGTTTCTCTTGTCCCGGGTGGCATGCCGACCGAGACCCGACTGGAAGAGCTCATCGAGGCTGAGCCGACGATCCTCGGGGAACCGCTGCTTATCATCGGCCGCCAGGTCGCGACGAGCTTCGGGAAGATCATCGACCTGCTCGCCGTGGACGCTGACGGCGTCCTGCATGTGCTCGAGCTCAAGAAGGACAAGACCCCGCGCGAAGTCGTCGCTCAGGTCCTCGACTACGGGTCATGGGTGCGGAGCCTCGCCCATGAGGACGTGCTCAGGCTGTTCGCCGGCTACGGCAAGGGCGGCGTATTCGAAGCGGCATTCCAGCAGCGCTTCGACACCCCGCCGCCAGAGGAGCTGAACACCGGCCACCGGCTGACCATCATCGCCTCCGCGGTCGACGTCGCCACCGAGCGGATCGTCGAGTACCTGGTCAAGGAGTACGCGGTGCCGGTGAACGTCGTGTTCTTCCGGTACTTCGAAGACGAGGGCCACCGGTATCTTGCGCGGACGTGGCTCATCGATCAAGACCGCGCGCCCGAATCGACCGGCGGCAGCACGCCCAGGTCGAAAGAGCCGTGGAACGGGCGGGACTGGTACGTCTCCTTCGGCGAGTTCCCGAACGGGCGCCGTTGGGAAGACGGAGTCAAGTACGGATTCGTCTCAGCCGGAGGCGGCGGGTGGTACTCCCGCTCCATCCGGAAGCTGCCGGCCGGGGCGAGGATCTTCACCTACATCCCGAAGGCCGGGTACGTGGGTGTCGGCATCGTCACAGGCGACCCGATGCCATTCGCAGAGGCCACCGTCGACATCGACGGGCAGCAGCGCTGCCTGGCCGACCTCCCCCTGGACGGCAACTACGTCTACGAGAGCGGAGACGAGTGGGTCGTGCCGGTCCGATGGCTCACGCACCAGCCCCGAGAGAAGGCGTTCTGGAAGGCCGGGCTGTTCGCCAACCAGAACAGCGCCCCCAAGCTGCGCAACCGGTTCACTCTCGAGCAGCTCACCGCCGAGTTCGGACTGGACGACGACGACGCAGCCAAATCGGACTGACCAGTGCGCTACTGGCGGTTGGCGTTGGCGGCGGACAAAGAGGTCCTCGGTAAGTAGAAAGTGATCCGCGGCCGGGCGGCGGGGTGATCGTGCGCACCGAGTACGCCGCGTGATCGGCGGGCTGTACGGGCGCTCGGTCGTGCCGATGAGCGCGAACCCTTTGGTTGGGCTTGATCGCCCAGCTGAAGCTCGAACCTCGTTGAATGTTGGGTCGGGTCCCTGATGCTGGGGGTAGGCGTAGGTTCGGGCCGGGACAACCGGCACCCGTGAGGGTGCGGAAAGGGGTGACGATGATAGCCCGGACATGGCGGGGCTGGGTCAGGACCGAGCAGGCAGCGCCTTACGTCGAGTACATCACCAGGACCGGGCTGAGCGCATACGAGAAGACACCCGGCAACCTGGGTGCCCAGATGTGGACGACAGACCTCGGCGACGGCCGGACAGAAGTCATGACGGTCAGTTGGTGGTCGTCGCGGACGGACATCGAAGGCTTCGCGGGCCAGAACATCGACGTCGCCGTCTTTTACCCCGAGGATGACGACTACCTCATCGACCGCGAGACCACGGTCACGCACTATGACGTCGCGCGGACCCTGTGATACCGCCCGGACGGGCCGAGATCTCGGCCCGGATCCACCGCGACCCAAGAATCCTCGGGCATGGCTGCGGGCGGGGGCTTGCGAGGTACGCGCTATGCCGCGACGCGATCGAGGCGGTCAGCGTGTCCGTTCGCTGCTAGATGAGCACGGTACTGCGATCGGGCGGGTGGTGGCACAGTCAGAGCATGCCGCTGTTCGTCCTGGTTCACAGCCCGTCGGTAGGCCCGTCTACCTGGTCGCCGGTGGCCGAGCAGCTCGTGGCCTCGGGCTGCGATGCGGTTGTGCCGTCGTTGCTGTCCGTTGGGGAGGGCGGGCCGCCGTTTTGGCCGCGGGCCGTCGCGGCGGTGGCCGCCGGGCTTGCTGGGACCGATCCTGGCCAGCCGCTGGTCCTGGTCGCGCACAGCAACGCGGGCGTGTTCGTGCCGGTCATCGAGCGCGGCCTGGCGCGGCCGGTGGCATGCTCGGTGTTCGCCGACGCCACCGTGCCCGCTGCCCGTGGCCACACACCCACCACCGGTGAGGAGTTCCTGCCGTTCCTGCGCAGCCTGGCCGACCCGGACGGTCGGCTGCCCCGGTGGACCGACTGGTGGGATGAGGACGACGTGTCCCCGATGTTCCCCAGCCCGCAGGCCCGCGAGGTCATCACCGGTGAGCAGCCCAGGCTCCCGCTGGCCTACTACCAGGAACAGGTACCAGCGCCAGCAGGCTGGGATGACCATCGGTGCGGGTACCTGCTGTTCAGCCCCGCCTACCAAGACCAGGCGAGGCAGGCACGCCAGCGCGGCTGGCCCGTGCAATCTGTGCCCGGCGAGCACCTGCACGAGATCGTCGACCCCGATGGCGTGGCCCACGCCCTGCTCGACCTGGCGGCCTCCACACGATCATGACCGGGCCGGGTCGCAGTCAAGCCAGTCACATCCGGCCGCCCGCATCTGCCGCTGCTCGCTTGTTCCGTCGTCAAACCCCCGCAGGCTGGCAACAGGTCAGCGCCTCAGCTTCGTCTCCTCGTCGAGAGCGTCGATGATCGAGATCAGGATGCCGATGTCGGCTTCGACCTCGGCAGTGGTGATAACAGCTCTGCCCCTGCCACTTCGGTCGCCTGTGTGCGCGATCAAGTTGCGCCGATCTACGATCCGGTTCAGCTCGGCCTCCGTGGCACCCTTGGAAACCTTGCGTCGTTTATCGACGCGGGCAAGGAGGCCCTTCTCGCCCACAAGGGCGAACAGTTGGCCGATCTGAGCCGGTGCAGGGCTCGCTCTCTGCCGCACTTCCATCTCGACCACCTGCCTGAGTCCCCACCCCATCTTCTGGTATTTTCCTTGAATAGTCAGGTACTGGTCGACGGTCAGCGACAGTTCGAGAAGCCGACTTGGTGGCGGGGCCTGCTTGACCGCAGCACTGTATCGCTCCATAACTCGGTCAGCACAGAACGTCTCGACCGCGGCGCAGCCTGCGACCAGTGCCTGTCTCAGGAGCGGACGTAAATCAACATCAGTGAGCCGGTCGCGCCACCCAGCGTGCCCGGGCTTAAAAGTCACGAATACCCGCTCATTTTCAAGGCATTCAAGGTCATCCCAGCGCTTCTGCGGAATGGAGAGTGCGTCACCGAGGCGCTCTCGGAGTTCTCGCCGCATGCGCCGTACCCGTTGGTTGCTTAGCAGGCTTGCAAGCTCCACCAGCATCTAGGCATCTTGGATATTGAGATTGAAGGCGTCCCGAGCGGACATCTTTGGTGGTGCGCCCATGTGCTCTCCCAGTACCTGCCGAACGGTTACGGCTCCATCGTGACAGCTAGTGGATCATCCCATGCGTGGGCCTCGTTTGCGCCCGCAAGAAGCCGCAATGAGGTAGGTACGTCCGTACCAGCGGGCGAACGTCTCCAGGGACGGCCATCGGCGTCTGCCTGGAGACCCTGGGCCTCTCACGGAGCGTAGTACGGGCGGCCCGGAACGCCGTAGCGCCCGGCGCTGATCTGGAGGGCCTGGCCCTAGATCGCCCGGCTCGCCAGGAAGGTTGCGATGGACGCGCGCAACTCCTCCGGGGTGTAGAGGGAAAAGGTCGGACCGCGCGATTCGTCGCGGCAAGACTCGGGTGGCTCAGCTTGCCGGTGATTCGCCGATTGGTCTCCGTGGCCCGGTCATGGGCGTGCGGGCCCGGCAACAGCCGTGGGCCGGTGGTGGCCGGTGAATCCGGCTTGGTCAGCAGCAGCCGGCGGATCTCGTCCGTGCGGCAGGTCCGCCCGGGCGCACCCCGGCTTGACCTGCCCAACCGGCCTTGGGCACTGCGTGCGGGGACCGGCCCGCACCTGGTGGGGTACCCCGCAGGCGGCCATTGCCGCGCTACCCGGACGTTTTCTTGCCGGGTGCCAGTCTCAGCGTGACCGGCTGCGACCCGAGCCCGGTGCGGGTCTTGCCGTCCACGGTCAGCGTGACCGCGCCCGGGTTGCCGAGCTCCAGGGTGACGGCCCGCCGCTGGGTCCGGGTCTTCGAGGTACCCGGGCCAAGGATGCCCTGGTAGATTGTCGCGCCGCCCGGTGTGGTGAGGTCGGCCCAGCAGGCTTCGTTCAATGCCGTCAGCGAGATCACCACCGCGCGTGAGCCGGGGCGCGCCGCAGCCGGTGCCGGGGTGTTCGCCGCGGCCGGGTGCGTGCGGGCGGCCTTATGCATGCTGACCGCCGGCTTGCCGGCGGCAGCCGGGGCGCCGCCAGCGGGGCCAGATACCATGAGGTAATAGGTGACCAGGCCAGCGGCCGCGGCGAGCGCGGCCAGCAGCGCAACGCCCCAGTGCGGCCTGCGGCGCTGCCCGAGCCGCAGGGGCGCGGGCGGCCCGGGCATGCCGGCAGCGGTGCTGGCCTGCGGCGGGCCGTGGCAGGAGTCGTACTCCCGGACCAGCGGCTCGCCGTCCACCCCCACCGTGCGGGCAATGGCGCGGATGTGCCCGCGCGCGCGTAGAAGTCTGCGCCGCAGGCGGAGAAGTCGTCCCGTTCGATCCCCCGGATGATCGTCTCCCTGATGCGGGTCCGCTGGCTGACCTGCGTAATGGTGAGACCAGCCTGGCGCCGTGCCGACGCCAGGACCTCGCCGATGCTCATGCGGCGCCTCCACTGCCCGATCGCGCCGCGGCCCGGCCTCGGCGTGATGGCAGGTACCAAATACCATTCTCCCCCGATTCCCCGCAGGGAGCGCTCACCAAGCGCCAGCATCTGGCTGCCATCCGGCGAGAACCGGAACGGTCTGCCGGCCTCCCCGTTGTCCGGTGCCCGCAACCGCGAAACCAACGGCAACCATGGCGCTCTCCGGCGCCGCCGCCGCCAAGCGAGCCAGCCGGCCCGCGAGGTCTCTCCGGCCGCCCGGGCACGTTCCCTGGCCTTCGATCCCTGGCCCGGACCGGACGCCGCCGCGGCGTTCACTGACGTGATGCCGCCGGTACCTGAAAGCCGGCAGGCCTCACAGCCCTCGGCTTTTCGCGATCTACGGGACGGGGCCCGCCTTCAGAAGCTCGTCGTCGGCCAATTGCGCCGGAGTGGGGTCAGGCGGGCCGCCGAGCTGCGCCGGCACCCGAACAGCCAACGTAAGGGACCGGTTTGGTTACCGGCAGGCATCATGTGCAGAGAGCGGCTGCGAACTTCCGTCAAACTAGGAGGAGTTTCGCGGGGCCAGGACTAATAGCTGGCCTAGCAGGTGGAAGGAGCGGCAGATGGCGGGTCGGTCCGTTTGGCGGGCGCCAGGGAAGCGGGAAAGACCGTGACGGCTGTCGGCAATCCGCCGAAGCCAGGCATGCCCACGCCGGCCCGGCGTGGGCTGAGACAGTTGCTCGGGGTGACGGCGACGCCAGGAAAGCTGCGGCTGCTCCTGGCCGGGCTGGTCTCGCTGTCTCTGATCTGGGGAGCGGTAGCGGCTTGGGTGGTCAGCCAGCGCGCGTCGGGAGCCAGCGATGTGCTCGGGACCAGCGAGCCGCTGAGCCTGGACGGACAGCAGATCTACCGTGCGCTGTCGGACGCGGACGCCACCGCGGCCAGCGCCTTCCTGTCCGGTGGGCTGGAGCCGATCGCCGCGCGTCGGCGCTACCAGGCGGACATCGCCCAGGCGGCCGCTCATTTGGAGAGCGCCACCGCGGCAGCGGGTCACTCGCCGGCCGCGCGGGACCTGGCCAGGCTGTCTGCGGGCCTTCCCGTCTACGCCGGCGAGGTGGAGACCGCACGGGCTGACAACCGGCTCGGCCTGCCTTTGGGCGCGGCTTACCTGCGGGAGGCGTCGAGCCTGATGCGCGGCGCGCTCCTCCCGGCTGCCCGGGATGTCTCCGCACAGGCCAACGGGCAACTGACGGCGGCCAGTGGGCGGGCGACCGGGCTGCCGCTGGCCCTGGTCCTCCTGGGGGTCGCCGCCGTCGTCGGCTACGTGCTGTTCCGCGTGCAGCGATGGCTGTTCCTGCGCACGCACCGGGTGTTCAACCCCGGCCTGGTGGTGGCCTCCGTTGCCGCCCTCGTCTCGCTGCTGTGGCTGGTCATCGCGGTGGGCGTGGCCCGCGCCGACCTGCTGCAGGCGCGCGCTCACGGATCCGGCCCGGTGGCGGCCCTGGCTCAGGCCGACATCGCAGCGCTGCGGGCCCACGCAGATGAGAGCCTCACTCTGATCGATGCCGCTGGTGACGACAGCTTCCAGGCGGATTTCCTGGCCGTGCAGCACCGGCTGGGCCCCGGGCCTGGCACGCTGCTGACGGACGCCGTCACTGCCGCCCGTGGGAGTCCGGGCGCTGGCCCGGCGGCGGCGGCCGCGACCACGGCGACGGCCTGGTACGGCGCGCACCGGACGGTGCGGTTCCTAGATGACAACGGCAAGCATCTCCAGGCGGTGCACCTGGTGACCACACCCGGCGTGGGTCATTCCGGCGCTCTGTTCGCGCGCCTGGATAGCTCGTTGACCCGCGCCATCGCCGCGGATCAGGCCGTGTTCCGGTCCAACGCCGTGGCGGGCCGGGGCGCGTTTACCGGCTTGGAGGTGGGAGTCATCGTGTTGGCGCTTGTCATGGCGGCGGGATGTGCCCGCGGGCTCAGCAAGCGGCTGGCGGAGTACCGGTGAAGCCGCGCCCCTGGCTGAGGTTGCTGCCGCTGCTGCTCGTGGCGGGAGCCATGGCCGCCTGGGCCGTGCCCGGGTCCGCGGCGGTGCAGGCCCCGTCGGCGGATCGCCTGCCCGCGCCGGTGGTGCAGGCGACCCCAGCCCCAGCCTGTGATCCGACCGCCAGCTTGCGTCCGGCCGGGCCGCCGAAGGTGACCCTGGGCTCGTTCATGGCCAAGATCCGTGCCCGCGGCTACCTCATCGCGGGCGTAGACCAGAGCACCTTCCACTTCGGCTACCTCAATCCCCTGGACGGCAAGATCGAGGGGTTCGACATCGACATGGTCCACGCCGTCGCGGCGGCGATCTTCGGCAACCCCAGCAAGGTCGAGTTCAAGGCCATCTCGGACGCCCAGCGGATCCCGGAGATCCGGTCCGGGGCGGTCGACATCGTGGCGCACACGATGACGATCAACTGTGCCCGGCTGCAGCAGGTCGACTTTTCCACCGTCTACTACGACGCGGGCCAGCGCGTCTTGGTGCAGAGCAACTCCCACGCCAAGAGCATCGCGGATCTCGGCGGGAAGAAGGTATGCGCGACCACCGGGTCCACCTCCATCGCCAACATCAAGGCCGCGCCCTCGCACCCCATCCCGGTCGCCGTACCGTACTGGACCGACTGCCTGGTGCTGCTCCAGCAGGGCGACGTTGCCGCTATCTCCACCGATGACTCGATCCTGGCGGGCCTTGCCGCCCAGGATCCGTGGACGAAGATCGTCGGCCCCCGCTTCAGCAACGAGCCGTACGGCCTGGCCATCTCCCAGCAGCACCCGGACTTCGTCAGGTTCGTTAACGCGGTACTTCAGCGGTTGCGCACCGACGGCCAGTGGGCCGCCAGCTATGCCCGCTGGGTCAGTACCCCGGTTCCACCACCCCCCGCAGCCCACTACAAGGCCTAACCGCACAACAACTGGTGCCGTGCCGGCAACGTTTGCCCGGTAGTAGGGACGTCCCTGGCCACCGGGCCGGGACGCTCGTGTTCGCGACGGTTATCCCCAGCATGTCGGGAAGTTGCCTGGCGGCCACCTGGATGCCGACGCCGGTGAGGAATCCCACCAGGACGGTGCGGGACAGGAAGTTCGCCAGGAACCCGAGCCGG
>WNGQ01024039.1_pt1 | contig 10386 bp, 10 predicted proteins | sample 5407661 | NCBI WGS metagenome assembly WNGQ01 (sample SAMN13153382, study PRJNA577476) | soil metagenome | isolation source: 60 cm soil or saprolite under Garry oak tree replicate 2 | place: USA:California | collected 2016-06-15 | reverse complement strand
CGCGATCCACTTCCAGCCCGCGGGCATCTTCGCGACCAGCTCGTCCCAGCTCGCGCCGTTGAGCGTGAAGCCGTGCAGAAGCGTCACCACCTCGTCCACGAGATAAGCCTATGGACGTAGCGCAGTCGTTCGCGGCGACCTTCGTCGACGAGCTCGCCGTGCAGGGCGTCGAGTACGCGTGCGTGTCGCCGGGCTCGCGGTCCGCGCCGATTGCGATGGCGCTGCAGCGGCATCCGAAGACGAACGTCTTCGTTCAGATCGACGAGCGGTCGGGCTCGTTTTTCGGCGTCGGTCTCGCCAAGGCCACGGGCAAGCCGGTGGTGCTGCTCTCGACGTCGGGCACCGCCGCGGCTGAGTTTCATGCTGCGGTGGTCGAGGCGTTCCACTCGCGCACGCCGCTGATCGTGCTGACCGCGGACAGGCCGCCCGAGCTGCGGGACGTCGGGGCCAACCAGGCGATCGATCAGCAGCGGCTGTTCGGCACCGCGGTGCGCTGGTTCTTCGACCCAGGCCCGCCGTTCGAAGCCCCGAACGCGGCGCGGCTCTGGCGACGTCTCGCGGCGCGCGCTTATGCCGAGGCCCTAAACGGGCCCGTTCACCTGAACCTCCCGTTTCGCGAGCCGCTGGTGCCGCCGCCCGGGCAGGTCCCGGCGCCTATCGGCGAGTCGCCGCAGTCGATGACCGCCGGCCGGCTGGTGCCGACTGGGGACCAGGTCGCCTCCGTCGCGTCGGCGCTGCGGAACGCAAAAAGGCCGCTGGTGGTCGCGGGCGAGATGCGCGACGGTGCGAGGCTCGCGACGGGCATCAGTCGCCTGGGCGTGCCGCTGCTGGCCGAGCCGAGCTCGCAGCTGCGGCGTCAGGAGTCAGGCGCCGCGGTCGAGTCCTACGAGGCGCTGCTGCGCGCGGGCTGGTCGCTGCAGCACGGACCGGACCTTGTCATCCGGCTCGGCGGCACGCCAACGTCGAAGGTGATGAATGCATGGCTCGCCGCCGCCGCGGCACCGACGTTCCTCATCGATCCGGAGCGGATGTGGCGCGACGAGGACCAGGTCGCGAGCAACGTCCTGGTTTGCGATCCGCAGCCGCTCATCGAGAGCCTTCCGCCGGCCGCCGTCGGCGCCTGGCGCGACGAATGGGTGAGCGCCGGCAAGAAGGCGACCGCCGCGATCGCGGCGACCCTGGTGTCCACGCCCATGCACGAAGGCCACATCGTGCGCGCGCTCGCGGCGAGAGTGCCGGATACGGCGCAGGTTTTCGTGGGCTCGAGCATGCCCATTCGAGCCGCGGACAGCTTCTGGCCTTACGCGCGAGGGGGCCAGATGTTCTACGGCAACCGCGGTGCCAGCGGAATCGACGGACTCGTCTCGACCGGTCTCGGCATCGCCGCGGCGCGCTCGTCAAATCAAACAGTGCTTCTGCTCGGCGACCTTTCCGTCTATCACGACATGAACGGACTGTGGTCGCTGCGCCGCCACGGCATCAAGGCGACGATCGTGGTCTGCGACAACAACGGAGGAGGTGTCTTCAACTTCCTGCCGCAGGCGCAGCACACCGACGTGTTCGAAGAGATCTTCGCGACGCCGCTGGGGCTCGACTTCGCGCAGGTCGCGAGGCTTTATGGGCTCGTCTACAGCCCCGTCACCGACCGCTCAGGTCTCGAGCCGGCGATCACCGATGCGCTGGGCGCGCAGACGTCGACGATGGTGGTCGTGCGCTACAAGCGCGAGGACAGCGTCAACGGGCACCGTGTGTGCTGGGAGGCAGCCGCCTCGGCGCTGCGCGCCTGATCACGTGAGCGCCGAGAGCAGGACTTTGAACTTCAGATCCGTCTCTTCGAGCTCGCGCGCAGGATCCGAGTCGGGCATCACGCCGACGCCTGCGTAGAGGCGCGCGCCGTCCTCCCACAGCAGGCCGCAGCGCAGCGCGACCGCGAACTCGCCGTCGCCGTTGCCGTCGGTCCAACCGACCGCCCCCGCGTACCAGCCCCGTTCCATCGACTCGAGGTCGTCGATGATGCGGTCCGCCGCGTCGCGCGGCCAGCCGCCGACCGCGGGGGTGGGGTGGAGGGCGGCCGCCAGGTCGAGCGCGTCGGCCGCCGGCGGGGACAGCTCAGCGTCGACCGAGGTCGCGAGGTGCTGGATGTTGGTGAAGCGCACGACCTCCGGCGGTCTCGCGGCCACGCTGCGCGAGAAGGGTCGCAGCGCTTCGACCACGAAGCGCGACACGACGTCGTGCTCGGCGGCGTCCTTGCGGCTCGACCGCAGCTGCTCCGCTAGGCGCTCGTCCTCCGCCTCGGTGGCGCCGCGCGCGACCGAGCCGGCCATCGGCTGCGCGTGCGCGTGCGACCCGGTGCGCCTGACGAGCAGCTCCGGTGAGGCGCCGGCGAAGGCAGTGCCGTCGCCGCCGGTGATGAGGTACGTGAAGCAGGACGGATAGGCCGACCGCAGCGATCGCGCGACCATCCCGGCCGGCGTCACGCCGTCGCCGCGCGCCATCACCTCGCGCGCGAGGACCACCTTCGACGCCTCACCTGCGCGGAGCCGCGCCGCCGCGGACTCGATGGCCGCGGCCCACGCCACGGGATTGCGCACCGGCGTCACGTCGAGAGTTCGGGCGAGGGGAGCGCGAGCCGCCGACGGCTCGACATCGAGGAGCTGCTCGGCTTCGGGTGTCGCGCAGGTGATGAAGGTGCGGCCGCGCACGCGCGCCACCGCGAGCGCGGGCACGCGCAGCAGCAGCGATGGGAAGCCCGACCAGGGACCCGATGGATCGCGATCGGTGCGATACGCAAAGCCGCCGATGGCGATCGGTCCTGCGCCGGGCGGCAGCGCGCCCGCACCGTCCGCGCGCAGCGTGTCGCGCAAACGCCGCCTCGCGGTCGAGCACCACGCCGCCGGCGTCTTCGAGCGCGACCCCGCCGGGGGCGCTCACGATCTCGAAAGCGGTGCCGATTCCGGCGACGCTCACGGCGTCGGGCATCGGTCGCTCGACGAGCAGCACCTCGTGTCCCGCGTCGCGCGCCGCGCCCGCGAGCTCGACCAGGTCGGGCGTGCGGTCCAGCTCTCGTACGGTCAGGGACGTGACCGCCAGCTTCATGACTTCTTTTCGATGTGCTCGCGCGCCGCGCGGAGCAGCGTGCGCTGGAAGTGATGCTTTACCAGCAGGCCGCTCGCATCAAGGAGCTCGTTGAAGAGTTCGAGCAGGCGGCGCTCGGCGGCCTCGGTTTCCCCGCCCTCCGACTGGATGCGTGGCGTCCGCGTACTCGCTTGCCAGCTCGATGAGCGGGCCGAGGGGCACGCCCGCAGCGATGAGCTTCATTCCGGCGGCGATGGCGTCGAGGTCGTCGGCAGGGTAGAGGGGCACGTCGCCGCCTTCGACCGGCACCAGCAGCCCGGCCTGCTCGAGATTCTTGAGCAGCGGCACCGCCACGCCGCTGCGCTCGGCCAGCTCGTCGAGTGTGAGGGTCTGCGGTGAGCTTGGCCGCGTGACCGCGGCGACGAGGGACTCGTCAGAAGGCTCGAGCTCCCCCTCGAGGAAGCGCCGGATGACGGTCAGCGTGAAGCCGCGGCGCTGGAGCTCGCGGATGCGGCCCAGCCGCTCGAGGTGGCTCTCGCCGTACCAGGTGACGCGGCCCTCGCGGCGCGGGGCGTCGAGCAGGCCCTTGCCCTGGTAGAAGCGGATCGTGTCGACGGCCATCCCGGAGGCCCGGGCCAACTGTTCGATCCGGTACTCCACGAGTAGATACTCGCACAGTGGGTGCGAGCTCTACATATGCGGCACCGCCGCCTGGGCGATGGCCAGCTCGGCCGCCTCTTGCTCTGCTTTGGTGACGCTGGGCCACGAAGCGGTGATCGTCAGGGCCCTGCCGCCTTTCTTGACGTCGAGCTCGGCTAGGGGGAAGTCGCCCCCCGGAGCGGCGTAAAACGCCGCGTCGCCCAGGTTCGGGATTGGAGTCACACCCGCCCCGCTCTTGCCCTGAAGTCCGTACGGAACCTTGCCGACTGAAGCCGTGTCGGTAGCGGCGATCGTCGCGCCCCCGGCGTCGGCGGCGGTCCACGTGCAGCTCGGCGCGTTGACGCCCGACGGCACGCCGGCAGGAACGCTTCTGCCGATGGCTGCGCCGACCTGGCCGGATGTGGCGAGTGCGCAAAGCTGCGCCGCGGTAAAGCCCATGCCCGTCTGGCTTTGGTCGGTGGACGCGGAAGACGAGCCACAGCCGGTGACGACGAGCAGGAGGACGGCGCCGGCGAATGCGTGTTTCATCGGTCGATAGTGTGAGGCCGCGTGGTCAGCCGGAGGTGTTCCAGTAGTAGAGACGGTCGAGCCAGGCAGGGTCGTCGCGGATGACGCGGGCGAAGAACTCGACCGCGTCGACGTAGTCGTAGTCCAGGTTGTAGTGGAAGATCGCCGTGCGCATGTCGCCCGGCGCGCCGTAGTGCACCAGGTAGCGCGCCGCGGCCATGATCGCGTCGTGCGGGTCGTTGACGTTGCCGCCCTGGCCCCAGTTCGCCCACGTGCCGGGCAGGAACTGCATCGGCCCCAGCGCCCCGGCTGACGAAGGGCCGTTGTTGCGGCCGAACGAGCTCTCGATGAAGTTGATCGAGGCGAGGTAGCTCGCGTCCACGCCGTACGTGCGCTGGGCCTCGAGGAAGTAGCCGCGCAGCGCACCCACGGGCGCGGCGCTCGCGTACGGGAACACGAAGTGCGCGTGCACGAGGTAGTACTGGTCGAAGCCGGCCAGCGCGTAAAGGGAGTGCAGGCCCGCGATCGCATCCGAGACCGGCCGCGAGATGGATCTCGGCAGCAGCGGGACGACCTGGCCCTGCACGCTCGCGTAGCTCGCCAGCTCGTAGACGCGCAGCTCCTCCTGGCGGATCGCGGTGCGGTAGTTGAAGTCGGCCGCCGCCAGCGCCATGTCGAATCGCACACGCTCCATCAGCGAGGGCTCGAACGGATTGCGCTGGGAGCGTCAGCAGCAGCGCTCCCAGCGCGGCGGCAAACAGCCGGATCAGGCGCTCTCCGACACGGCGGCGATGTGCCGCTGCTCCGGCACCATCGGCAGCTCGGGCGGGTACGGGTCGGCCTCGGTCGGCTTGCGGAGCCCGACCGAGTCGAGCAGCCCCGCGATCTCGTCGCCCATCAGCTCGTTCTGCGCGATCAGCGCCTCCGCCGCCAGGTCGATGGCTTCCTTGTTGACCGACATGAGGCGCCAGTCGTCGATGTATGCGGCACCCAGGATCTGGGCGACGACCCGCCGGCTGCGCGGGCTGTGCAGGACGGCACCGGTCCACGAGCTCTCCTGGTGCTGGCCGCCAGGGATTTCGGCCACCGAGATCAGCTGCTCTCCGATGTTCGCCGCCTTGCGGGACAGGTCTGGATCCAGGTCCTCCGCGCCCATCCCCACGGTGCCGACCATCCGGCACGCCTGGAAGGTGGCTTCCTGGAGGTCCCCGAACACGCCTGTGGTGCCCTCACCGTAGTACACATGCTCAGCCGCGAGCGAGCCCAGTCCGACGCGGACCCGTGCCGCGAGCTGAGACCGGAAGTGGACGAACTGCTCCTCGGTCGGTATCGACAAGTGGTGACCGCCGATCTCGCCGTGAGAGGTGGCGCGCCGGCGGATCGACAGCCGGATGTGGGCGTTGTCGGGCTCGAAGAAATGCGATGCGATCGCATGGCCGAGCTCGTGCCGGGCGACGGCGAGCTTGTCTCGCTCCGTGTACTCGACAGGGATCGCGAGGCCCACGGCGACGTTGGCCATGGCCTCGCGGATGTCGCGCCACTCGAGCGACTGCCGCCCGTCGTTGAAGGCGTACAGCAGGGCAAGCGACAGCACCTGCTCGATGTCGGCAGGCGAGTACCCTTCGGTGATCCGCGCAAACTCACCGCGGCGCTCGGGAGTGTCGAGCGACGGGTCGTGCTTGTGCTTGTCGAAGTAGAGAGAAGCGATGTCCTTGCGGTCTTCGCGGTCGGGCAGACGGAACTGGATCTGCCGGCCGAACCGCCCGGGCCGCAGCAGAGCCTCGTCGATCACCGACGGCCGGTTCGTCGCACCGATGAACATGATGTTGTACGCGGGCGCCTTGAGCGGCGGGATGCGCAGGGTGATCGACGAGCCGTTGGCGCCGACCCTGCGCGGGATGAACAGACCGTCGAGCGTGAGGTTTATCAATCCACGGAGCTGCCGGACGATCATTCCAGGATTGTCGATGCCGTCCATCAGCACGAGCAGCATGTTCAACCCGAGCTGCCCGCCTCCCATCATGCCGCCCATGCCGCCCATCATTCCGCCCATGCCCTGACGGCGCTGGCCGAGGGCGTCGATCTCGTCGATGAAGACGACACAGCCGCCCCACGTCTTGGCGCGCTTGCGTGCCGCGCGGACCATGAGGAAGACGCTCAACGCATCCATGCCGAGGAACATGCCGGCGAATGAGCCGCCGTTGGCGATGTAGATCGGCACGTTGAGCGATGAGGCGATGCCCTTGGCGAGCATGGTCTTGCCTGTTCCCGGCGGTCCGACCATCAGCACACCGCGCTCGCGCTTGCCACCGGCTTTGACGTACTGCCGGCCGTGCTCGATCAGCTCGAGGATGCGCCGCATCTCGGTCACCGCCGACTTCTGGCCGCGCACGTCGTCGATGCTGACTCCGAACCGAGCGTCGTCCGGGTTCAAGATCGTCTTGCCGATGCGCGTGTAGATGTAGAACGGGCCGAAAAACAGCATGAAGTTCGCGGCCAGCAGGAAGATCAGGTAGATCATCTGCGTGAACAGCGCCTGCAGAAGCTGAGGAAGTACCGCCAGCGCGTCCTCAGGCGCAAGGCCGAAGATCCAGTACATCACTGAGAAGAAGACCGCCGGCACAGCCAGAACCCAAAGGGCTCGCCGCCAGAAGATCGCTCTGTTGACCTCCACGGTTCGCTTGAGAACATCGGTCTCGGGAGTGATGCTTTCGCGGAGGATGAGCCAGCGCCTGATGATGCTCAGAATGCCGCGAGCGAACAGCATGGCGATGATCGCGTAGGCGATCGACGAGACGACATCGAACTGCATGTAGATGTAGGCGAAGCTGAACGCCGAGGCGCCGACGAAGAGGGTGAAGATCCAGAAGATGATCACTGCGGGCTACTCCCTAATCACGGGTTTTGGTTGCGTCCAGCTTAGTAGCTGAATCTGGAGAATGCCTGGTAACGACGAAGGCGACGACTCCGAGCCCTACTCCGATCAACACGTCGCCGGGGCTGAACACGCCGCCCAGCCACCACCCTGGAACCAGCACCCAGTCGGCGAGCCAGGGCAGCCTGGTGCTCGAGTCCATGACCGTGTACTGGCCGTGCTGGCCGAGCTCGACAAGCCGCCCGGCGGCTGACTGCACGACCGGCATGCGGAAGTCGTTCGCCGCGATGACGATGAGGTTCATCGTCGACCCGATGCTGACGAGCCAGACTCCAAACAGCCTGTCGACATTCCACAGCGTCCATGCGATCAGCGCCACGAGCGAGGCGACGTAAACGTAGCGAAGCCAGTCGACGCGGCCCAGTGGGGTTCCGGCCACTGCGACCCGGATCAGCATCGTCAGGATCACCACCCACGGCCATCGCAGTCTGATCGTCGACCAGTTGCTGAGCTTGCCGCCCAGAGCCACACCCGCCATGCAACCAATGATCAGCGGGGCGAGGATGACCAACGGGTTACCGGCTCAGCGGCCGGCGATTCGCGCCGCGGCCCCCGACAGCAGGCTCACCCCGAGCGGAAACGCCGACTCGTCGATCTTGAATCCCGGCGAGTGATGCGCCGGCGGCTTGTCGCCCTCCGGCCGCGCGCCGAGCATGAAGTAGCAGCCGGGGATGCGGGTCAGGAACTCGGCGAAGTCGTCACTCACGGTGAGCGGCTTGCCGAGAAGGCTCGCCTTGTCGCCGGCGATCGAGGTCGCCACCTCCATCACCGTGCGCGTCACGTTGGGCTCGTTCATCAGCGGCACGGTGCCGTGGACGAGCTGCATCTCCGAGCTCACCTCGAACTCCGTGTCCGTTTCCTTGAGAAGGTCGCCCAGCCGGCCGAGCGCTTCCTCCCGGAGCGGCGCCGTGAACGTGCGCACGCTGCCCTTGATGCGCACGCCGCGGGGGACGATGTTCCACGCGCCGTCGCTCATCACGTTCCCGACGGTCGTGTGGCAGCCGGCGCCCTCGTGTTCGAGCCCGTCGACGACTGTGTGCAGCCGCTCGATCAAGAAGGCCTGCGCCGCGAGCACGTTGCCGGCGCGGCCCATCATGCCGCCGTGGCCGCCCGGTCCCTTGATGCCGATCTCGAAGGCATCCGAGCCCGCCCACAGCAGGCCCGGCTTCGTGACGATGGTTCCCGAGTCGATGAAGCTCGCGATGTGCAGCCCCAGCACGGCATCAGGGTGATGCGACTCGAGAAGCCCGCCGGCGATCATCGCCTTCGCGCCGCTCACGATCTCTTCCGCGGGCTGGAACACGAACAGGAAGCGGCCGTTGAGGTCCCAGATGTGATCGACCAGCGTGCGCGCGGTGCCGAGCATCATCGCGATGTGGGTGTCGTGGCCGCAGGCATGCATGTGGCCCTCGGACTGCGACTGGAATTCGACGCCTGACTCTTCGAGGATCGGCAGCGCATCGATGTCCGCGCGCAGCATCACGGTCTTGCCAGGCCGGCCCGTGTCGAGCACGGCGACGGCGCCCGTCTCAGTAGGACACGGCTGCACCTCGAGGCCCAGCTCGCGCAGCCGTTCGGAGATCTTCACGCTCGTCTCCTGCTCGCTGAAGCTCACCTCCGGATGTCGGTGGAAATGGCGGCGGAGCTCCACCACCTCGTCCATCACGGATTTCGACGGAGCGGGGAGCGCTTTCTCTTCAGCCATCAGACTCGAACCAGGCTGTAGCCGCGGGCCGACGCTTGCAGCAACCCGGTGCCAAGCCCGGGCTCGAGCTCGTCGAGACGCCGGCGCAGGGTGAGCATCGCGGAGTGCACGGTGGAATGAGCGGCGTCGGTGCGGAACAGCCCGGCCTCGATGAGGTCGCGCGCGGTGGCGGGCTTGGAGCCCTGCGCCAGGTGCAGCACCAGCGCCGTCTGCTGGGGCGTGAGCCTCACCTCGCCGCTCGCGGTGCGGACCGTGCGTCGCGTCGGATCGAACTCCACGCGTCCGAAGTTGTACGTGCCCGGCCGCCCGGTGCCGCGCTCGATGAGACGCGCTGCGAGGTCGGAGTAAATGTGCGCCATCGGCACGTTGCCCTTCACGAAATACGAGCTGGCGCCCAGCTCGTAGGCCTTGCGGATGGCGGCCGAGTTGACCTGCGCCGCGGACAGCACGATGACCGGAAGCCCGGGATGGCGGCCGCGGATCCACGTCAGCAGGTCGAAGCCCGAATCTTCGCCTTCGTCCAGCACGAGGTCGAGCAGGATGCCGGCGACGCGCTCCTGCTCGAGCAGCGCCATGGCGTCGGGCGCAGACGAAGAAACCAGTGCGCGATAGCCGAGATCCTGGAGGTCGATGCGCAGCTGCTGCTGCATCGCCGACTCGTCCTCCACGACCAGCACGGCCGACCCCAGGACCTCAGGCGGCCGGTAGACCTCCAGCCCCGGAGGCAGGGGCGGCAGCCTCGCCTCCCGAGTTCCGCGCGGCGAACCTCTAGTCCTGCGTTTTTCCAAGACCTACCCTACATGAATTTTAACGATTATTCACGCGATGCAAATACGCAAATTCGACCGTCCAGGAGCATACTCACTTCCGGGCCTGGTTATCTAGGGAATTTCGAAGGGGTGAATTCGATGACGTGGCAAGTCAAGGTCGTCCGGGGTGCCTTGGCGCTTGGGGTTGCAGCGACGCTTGCGGTCGCTTCCGGCGCCGGCTGGGTCGAGTGGTTTTCCTGGTCTTGGTGGTAGTCGTCTAAGTCGTTCCATTCGCCCGGCGCTCGCGTGAGCGCCGGATGGCGGGAGGCAGCAGGGCGTAAAGGTCGGCTCGATCCACGGCCTTGCTCATGTAACCCACGACATCCGGATCGTCCGTACCCGACGGGAAGACCGGATAGGCCGTGTAGAAGATCACCGGCAGCTTCTGACCGCGCGTTCGCAGCGCGTTCAGGAGGCCCCAGCCGTCCATGGGCTCGGGCAGCATCAGGTCGATGATCGCGACCTCAGGGCTCTCTGCGCCTGCTCGCTCGAGCGCCTGGTCGGCGTCCTCGGCCATGCTGACCTTGTAGCCGATCATCCGCAGGTCGGTTTCGAGGATCACGCGCCACGATCGCTCGTCGTCGACCACGAGCACCTTCGCCCCCCGCAGGTCGTCCGGGGCCGGCGAGATCGGCTTGGGCGCGGTAAAGGGCATCGGCGGTCTCTAGTGCTTCCCCGCAGGGATTCGACGGCCA
>WNGQ01010996.1_pt1 | contig 10387 bp, 10 predicted proteins | sample 5407661 | NCBI WGS metagenome assembly WNGQ01 (sample SAMN13153382, study PRJNA577476) | soil metagenome | isolation source: 60 cm soil or saprolite under Garry oak tree replicate 2 | place: USA:California | collected 2016-06-15 | reverse complement strand
GCACCATGTCGCCGTCGGAGATGGCGCGTCGAGGGTCGTAGGCGACATGCGGGAACTGCTGCCGCGTGGTGGCGACGAAGTACTTGAGGGCGTCGGGGCCGTCGGGGGCCAGGGGGTTGTGCTGGAGTAGTCGGGCCGCACGAGCCGGTCGACGGTGGCCGTGTCGCCGCGGGTGAACGCGTCCTGCATGAGTCGGAGGGCGAGCTGCGCCTAGCCGGTCTCTTCCCGCACGGTCAGCACGATTTTGCCGGTGGTGCGGCCGGTTTCGCCGAGGGCGTGGGCCTTGGCGGCTTCGGCGAGGGGGAAGGTGGCCTCGATGTGGGCGCGCAGCGCGCCGGTCTCGACGAGGTGGGCGATGGCCTGCATGCCGGCGTGGTCGGCCTCGACGAGCAGCGACTCGTAGCGGATGCCCCGCTCGGCGATCGCCGTCAGCTCGTCGGGGTCGACGGGTACCGGAATGATCGAGACGAGGGTGCCGCCCGGGCGCAGCACGGCCAGAGATCGGGCACGGCCGACGGAGTCGAGCGAGATCGGGTCGAGGACCACGTCGACGTCGCTGAGGGCCTCGGCGAAGTCGACGCTGTGGTAGTCGATGACCTCGTCGGCGCCCAGGGATCGCAGGAAGTCGTGTTTGGCGGCGCTGGCGGTGCCGATGACGTACGCGCCGCGGGACTTGGCGATCTGCACGGCGAGGTGTCCCACGCCGCCGGCCGCCGCGTGGATCAGCACCCGCTGCCCGGCCCGGACCTCGGCCGTGTCGACCAGTGCCTGGTAGGCGGTGAGCGCGGCCAGCGGCAGCGCGCCGGCCTGGACGTGGTCGATACCGGCGGGCTTGTGGATGAACACGCGGGCCGGTGCGGTCACGTACTCGGCGTGCGAGCCCACCCCGGCGGGGTACGGCAGCATGCCGAAAACTTCGTCGCCGGGCTTGAACAAGGTGACGCCCATGCCGACGGCCTCGACGACGCCGGAGACGTCCCAGCCGAGCACAAGCGGCAGCCGGGCGACGGTGGCGACCCGGGCGCGGTTCCACCAGTCGGTCGGGTTGACGCCGACGGCGTGGACGGCAACGAGGATCTCACTCATCCACGGCGCCGGTTTGGGAAGCAGGACCTCATGCAGCACTTCGGGGGTTCCGTAGGTGTCCTGGCTGATGGCCCGCATGGTTTCGGTGTTCGTCATGTGTCCAGCCTGATCGCCGTCACCGTCCGCTACAATGGCATGATCGCCAACTTTCGACGGGATCCTGCCATGGCAAACGCGCACCGGGTTGTCGTCCTCGCCGCCGACGGCGTGTACCCCTTCGACCTGGGCATCCCGCAACGGGTCTTCGGCGCCGCCGACGGCCGCTACAAAGTCCTGACCTGCACCGCAGACGGCCGCCAGGTCCGCACCAACGCCGACTTCTCGATCACCGTCGAGCACGGCCCAGAGGCGTTGCGCACCGCCGGCACCGTCATCATCCCGCCCTTCGGCACCACCGACTTCAGCCGTCAAGCGCCTGCGGTCGTGGCGCAAGCGTTCGCGTTCGTGTCCCCCGGTACGCGCATCGTGTCGATCTGCACGGGCGCCTTCGTGCTGGCCGCCGCGGGGCTGCTCGACGGGCGGCGGGCCACCACGCACTGGGCCACCACGGACGTCTTCCGCGAGTGGTACCCGCAGGTGGCACTCGACCCGAACGTGCTGTTCGTCGACGAGGGCGACGTGCTGACCTCGGCCGGCGCCGCCTCCGGCATCGACGTCTGCCTGCACCTGGTACGCAAGGACCACGGCAGCGAACTCGCCAACCACGTGGCACGCATGTGCGTCGTCCCCCCGTGGCGCGACGGGGGCCAGGCGCAGTACATCGAGCGCCCGGTCCCCGATGCCACCGCGAACGACACCTTCCCACATGAGCCTGCGCACCTTCGCCCGCCGCTTCAACGAAGAAGTCGGCATGAGCCCCGGACGCTGGCTCATCCAGCAACGCGTTGGCCGGGCACAACATCTCCTGGAATCCACCGACCTGGCGGTCGACGACATCGCCGGTCAGGTCGGCTTCGCCGGCGGCACCTCGCTGCGAGAACACCTGCACGCCGCGCTCGGCGTCTCACCACTGGCCTACCGGCGCACCTTCCGAGGCATGCCGGCATAGAACCGCTGACTGGCTCGGCTGCGCACCCGCGTTGACGCTCGCATCTACGTGGGCGAGAACCACAATCAAGGCACGACTGCCGGAGAATCTGCGCCACTGCGGGCCGCTGTGGTGGCGGGTGCCCCTTCGGCGAGGAAGTGTCCGGAAGGGGGCGAGGTCCTCGAACAGGGCGCGCGGACTGGGCGGCCGTCGGCGGCGCGGAGCGGGATCATCAAGCACGTCAGCCGACGACTGTAAAATTATGTACGTCATACCATCGGGTATGCTTGGTGCGGGCATCGGCCGTGCCAAGTAGATGAAGGAGTCTCGGTGGCGCGTTACGCCAAGGAGCACAAGCAGGCGACACGGCAGCGGATCCTCGACACGGCCGGCCATCGGTTCAAGACCGACGGCATCGACAGCTCCGGCGTAGCCACGTTGATGGCCGACGCGGGGCTGACCAACGGCGCGTTCTACGCCCATTTCTCGTCCAAGGACGATCTCGTCGCCAACGTCCTCGCCGACCAGCTGGGTGCCCAGGCACGGAGTTTCAATGAGCTGCCGCCCGGCCGGGCGGGCCTGGAGGAGTTTCTGCGCGAATACCTGTCGCCTCAGCACCGGGACAACCCCGGCGCCGGATGCCCCGCCGCCGCCCTGCTCGACGAGATCGGGCGCTGCCCGGCCGGAACAAAGGACGCCTACACCGACGGCGCCCGGGCCATCCTGGACGAAATCGCCGGCCGCCTGGCTCCCGAGGATCCGCGGTCCGCATACGGCAAGGCGCTCGCGCTGTACACCATGGCGGTCGGGACGCTGCAGTTGTCCCGCGCCCTGTCCGACCCGAAGTTCGCCGACGAGGTCCTGGAACGGGGCATCCAGAACGCCCTCGTGTTCCTTCGCTGAGCTTCGTGGCGCAGCAGTCCGGGACTCTGTGCGAACGGTCCCTCGACCCGTCTGTTCGACGGCGAGGGGCCGGCTGTTCTTCCCGCGTTACCGCTGGAGGAATTCAAGCGCCTTGGCGACGAACTGCCCGTGGAACTGGAAGATGCCGCCGTGTCCGGCGTCGGGGTAGATCACCAGGTCGCTGTCCGGCAGGCGCCGGGCCAGGTCGAGCGAGTTCGTGGTCGGCACCATCCGGTCGCTCTCGCCGTTGGCGACGAGCACCGGCTGGCGGATGACGGAGAGGTCATGGGGCTGCTCCAGTCCCCAGCGGTGGATGGCGGTGAGCTGGGCCCGGTACGCCTTGGGCGAGATTGCCTTGTCCCGGTCGGCGGTGCGTTCCTTCAGCCGCGCCAGGAACTCCTTGCCGGCCCGGCGGCCGTTGGCGGTCCTGGTGAAGAAGAGGAACTGCTTGGGGTCCTGCAGCGTGAGCAGCGCCCGGATGGTGTCGAAATTCGAGAGCTTGGTGACGTTGGTGATGCCCTCGCCGCCGGCGGGTCCGGTGCCGGCGAGGATCAGCTTGCGGACGAGCCGGGGTTCGTCCGCGACGATCACCTGGGCGATCATGCCGCCCATGGAGAAGCCCAACAGGTCGACCTGGGTCAGGCCCAGCGCCAGGATGAAGGTGACCGCGTCTTTCGCCATCGCCTGAATGCTCTTCGGCACCGCGCCGGTGGAGGCGCCGACGCCCCGGTTGTCGAACGCGATGACCCGGTGGGTGGCGGCGAGGCCGTCGACGACCCGGGGGTCCCAGTTGTCGAGGACCGCGGCCAGGTGCGTCACCAGGACCAGCGGGAAGCCGGTCTTCTGGCCGAGCTCGCGGTAGGCGAAATCCACGCCACCGGCGGAGACGGTGCGGGTGGGCGCGTTCTTGTACGACGTGATCGCGTTGTTTGGTGCTTCTTGGCGGTGGCTCATGACTGTCTTCCCCTTTGGGCGAGGCTCTGGCAGCTTCCGTGTCGGTTGAAGTATGACCGTAATGCAAAGGTTTCGCAAGCCCACCGGCAGACCGGGCCAGCACGACGGTGCGGCGCTCAGCCACGACCGGTGCGACCTGATGCCACCTCTGGGGATAGCCGTGCAACAGCAGGACGGGCGGCCCTGAGCCCGCACTCCGACCGGCGATGCGAACGCCGTCGCCGTCGAATCGTTCGAACCCTGCGAGCGGCCGGTCATGCATGACGCGTTTGCCTTCCGCGGGGTACGCCGGGTGCGCGCGGCGTACCCCGCATTCGGTTCAGCGCCGCAGAGGCGGGTTTCTGGGCTCTCGCCGCCGTGGAGAGGAACGATCAGAGGTTCTGGTTGATCACGCCGAGGTATTCGCCCAGCTGGTATTCGACGTCCAGTCCCTTGTCGGCGGCCAGTGCGCCCAGGGCCATCGCCCGAGGCAGGAGTCCCGGGCCGGTCAGCGAGTCCACGAACGCGCTGTAGGAGGCGATCAGGTCGGCGTCCGGCGGCAGGGTGGCCCGGCCGACCATCGCCTTGGCGGTCGCCAGCGCCTGCCGGTCGAAGGAAGCCAGCCGGGCGACCGTCGCGTCGACGAAAGCGTCGAGTTCCGCGTCGGGCAGGGCCCGGGTGACCCATCCCCAGCGCTCGGCCAGGCCGGCGTCGTAGTCGGCGCTGCCGAGGATCGCCTCGAGCGCCCGGTCCCGGCCGATGGACCGCGGGAGCCGCTCGGCACCGCCGCCGCCGGGGACGATGCCGACACCGACCTCGGGCTGGCCGAAGAACGCCTTCTCCCGGCTGGCGTACCGCAGGTCGCAGGCGAGGGCCAGCTCGTCGCCGGCGCCGCGGGTACGGCCCCGGATGGCCGCGATGCTCACGTACGCGGCCTTGCTCAACCGCAGGACCATGTCGGTCCAGACCGGCGCGTCGCCCTCGTGCTCGGGAACCGGCAGGTTGCCCGCGTCGGCGCCGTCGAAGTGGTTGAAGAAGAAGCCGGGGACCTCGCTGGCGAACACGACGACCTGGATGTCGGGGTCATTGTCGAGTCCGCGGACGATCTCGTGCAACGCCACCACGGTCTCGGAAACCACCAGGTTCACCGGCGGGTTCGCGAACGTGATCCTGGCGGTTCGCGGGGTCGTGCGCTCGAGGCGGATCGTGCTTGACTGGCTCATCGGATGGCTCTTTTCGTGGTCGTGGCTTCGATGGAGATCGACGGTCAGGTGGTCTGCTCGGACATGAGCATCGGTCCTGTCGAAGCAAGCTTTAGATTACGGTCATACGACCATAATCTGGGAACGTACCCGAGGGCAAGGCCCCCCGTCCATGAAATTATGTTTGTAATTTCAAAGGGATGTTCACGCCGGCGGCGAGGCCCTCCCTATCGCCGGCCTTCGGCGCCGAGCAGCGTGAGGGCGCTCTGGATGCCCTGCTCGAGGACCACGTCGGCGAGTTGGCGATCGGCCAGGGCGCGGGAGAGCTGCAGCGTCCCGACCATCAGGGCGTAGATGCTGAGCGCCTGCGCGCGCGCCGACTGCGGATCGTCGGGCGCCACCCGGGCGGCGACGTCGTCGATGACGGCCAGCACGCCGTCGGTGTACGCGCGCCTGGTCGGGTCCGTACCGCGGGCGATCTCGTCGAGCAGGGCGGCGGACGGGCAGCCGTCCCCGGGGCTGTCGCGATGCCGGACCGAGAGGTACTCCCGCAGGAACTGCTCGGCTCCGGCCGGTCCGGGCGCCGCCGCGCCCAGGCCCTCGCGCTGTTCGCGGAGCTGGTCGGCGACCGCGGCGGCGACCAGGTCGTCCTTGGAGTCGAAGTGGGCGTAGAACGCGCCGTTCGTCAACCCCGCGTCGGCCATGAGCGCGGCGATCCCCGAGCCGTTGATGCCGTCGGCCTTGAACCGGCGGCCTGCCGCCTCGATGATCCGCCGCCGCGTCACCTGCTTGCGCTCTCTCCCGTACCGCACCGCACGCTCCCTCACCCGCCGGCAGGACGCTTCGTCCGCCGCCCGATCAGATTGAGAGTACGGCCATAATTTAATTTCGCCTAGCGGCTTGCCTCCAACCGCTCCCCCACTCTATAGTCGTACGAGTGTAATCCTATTGCTCGTTCATCCTTGACGCCGGCCGCGTACCCGACGTCGACCAGGCGATCCAGCAGATGCCCGCCGCGTGTCTGCGAAACAACCCCGTACAGCGGCGTACTCGTCACTCAGCGCCCGACCGGGCGCACTGACTCCCGGAGAATGACATGACTCAGCTCGTCAACCAGACCGTCCTCGTCACCGGTGCCAACCGCGGCATCGGCCGGGAGTTCGTCCGTCAGCTCCTCGGCCGCGGCGTCGCGAAGGTCTATGCCGCCGCCCGCGACCCGCGGACGGTCGTCGCCGATGACCCTCGCGTGGTGCCGCTGCAGCTCGACGTCACCGACGCCGGCTCGGTGGCCCGTGCCGCCGAGACCGTGCAGGACGTGAGCGTCGTGGTGAACAACGCCGGCATCGCCCGCGGCGTTTCGGTCCTCGACTCCGACACCGCCACCCTGCGCGGCGAACTGGAGACGAACCTGTTCGGCACGCTCGCCGTGACCTCGGCCTTCGCCGACCGCCTGGCGCAGCGTTCCGGCATCGTGATCAACATGGCCTCGGTAGCCTCCTGGCTCCCCACGGGCGGCACCTACGGGGTATCCAAGGCGGCCGTGTGGAGCGCCACCGACTCCATGCGCATGGAACTCGGGCCCCGAGGCGTGCAGGTCGTCGGAGTCCACGTCGGATTCGTCGACACCGACATGGTCGCCAGCATCGACGCCGCCAAGTCGAAGCCCGCGGACGTGGTCCGGCAGGTCCTCGACGGGGTCGAGAAGGGCGACGTGGAGATCCTGGCCGACGACTTCACCCGCGCGGTCCGCGCCGGCCTGCACCAGCCGATCGAAACCCGGCTCGCCCAGCTCCTCCCCTAGCGGTCAGCACAGCCGGAGCAGGTCCGACCGGCGCCGAAGCCGCACCACCTGCCAAGGCGACTGCTCATGCCCGAGACGAGACTTGCGACTACGCCGTGCTGACCGAACGCGATCTTTGCACTGCTCTGAGCAGCGCGAACCAGAGACGGAGAGAACGATGAAGGCATTTGTGGTCGAACGGTACGGCGACGCCGACACCGTGCGCGCCGGCGATGTACCGGATCCGCAGGCAGGTGCTTATGACGTCCTCGTCCGGATTCACGCGGCGAGCGTCAACCCGGTCGACCTCAAGATCCGCGACGGCGACCTCAAGACGATCCTGCCGTTGCGGGCGCCGTTCGTCCTCGGCAACGACCTCGCCGGCACGGTCGTCGCCGCCGGTGCCCGCGTCACGCGCTTCGCCGTCGGCGACGAGGTCTACGCACACCCGGACCAGAACCGGATGGGGACGTTCGCGGAATTCATCGCGATCCACCAGGACGACGTGGCGGCCAAACCCGTCACGCTCAGCATGGAGGAGGCCGCCTCCATTCCCCTGGTCGGATTGACCGCCTGGCAGGCGCTGGTCGAGCGGGCCGACCTGCGGCCGGGCCAGAAAGTCCTGATCCACGCCGGTGCCGGAGGCGTCGGCACCTTCGCCATCCAACTGGCGAAACATCTCGGCGCGAGCGTGACCACGACCGCGAGCGCGACGAAGACCGACGTGGTGAAGAGCCTCGGCGCGGACGTCGTCATCGACTACCGCAAGCAGGCGTTCGAGACGATCCTGCACGACTACGACGTGGTGCTCGACACCGTCGGCGGCGAAACCCTCGACAAGTCCCTGCGAGTGCTCAAGCCGGGCGGGAAAGTCATCAGCGTCACCGGGCCACCCGACCCCGCCTTGGCCAAAGAATTCGGCGTCAACCCCGTCATCCGGCTGGCAATCGCCGCACTGAGCTACCGCATCCGCCGGCGCGCCCGGCGACGCCAGGTGACGTACTCGTACCTGTTCATGAAGGCCAGCGGCGACCAACTACGCGAACTCACCGCCCTCATCGACGCCGGGATCATCCGGCCGGTCGTGGACTCCGTCTTCGACTTCGACCAGACCCGCGAAGCCCTGGCCCACCTCGAGCAAGGACGCACCAAGGCCGGCAAAGTCGTCATACGCATGAAATGACCGCACCCGCCGCCCCAGGCCGGCACGCCCCCACGCACAGAATGCGCCGCCGTTTCACGCGGGGGCGCGACCCGCACAAGTACTCGAAACCATCGCCCACAGCCAACACACCGGAGGATCACATGGACACGTCGCGAAGCTCCCGAAGCAGCTCACAGCAGCCCGCAGGACACATTGCCATTGAAGGCAACGCCGGGGTACTCGTCGCTCGCCTCCACGGAGGCCCGCATGCATTGTTTGATCCCGCGATCTCCAAGCAATTGAAGGAACTGGTTGATCGCGCAGACCGCGATCCGGACATCCACGCGGTCGTCTTCACCGGCACGCACCCTGATCGCTTCCTGAGTCATTCCGATGTTCGCTGGCTACAAAAAGGCGGCACCGGATTCCCGCCCATCAATACACGCCTCGCCGGGCTTGTCGCACGCACGGCGAGACTTATAAATAGACTGCCAATTGTCAGAACGCTCGCGGGGATGACCCGGCTCAAGACACTTTTGGAGCTCGATAGCTTCCACGCGACCTTCCTGAAGATGAATGCAAGCGGCACCATCTTCATTGCGGCACTCAATGGTTCGGCATTTGCCGTCGGCGCGGAACTGGCATGGGCATGTGATCTGCGCATCATGGCAGACGGGGACTTCGTCATCGGCCTATCGGAAGTCCTGCTCGCACTTACGCCGGGTGGCGGAGGCTCTCAACGACTGCCTCGTTTGATTGGTACCCAGCAAGCGCTGGTTGCTGTTCTCGAAGGCAGGCCATTTACACCAGCAGAGGCTCTCTCGCTCGGTGCGGTCGACGAAGTGGTACCACAGGAAGAGGTACTCGCGCGTTCGATAGAGCGCGCAGAATACCTGAGCCTACGATCAAAGAAATCTCTCGGAGCAATTAAGCGATCCATATACTTCGGCAGCACCCTGTCGCTCGAACACGGCTTGCAGCTCGAGCACGCCGAGTTCCTGGTCAGGGATCAGTCAAAGGAAGCTCAGCGGCGGATGCTTGAATACATTGCCGCCACGGACGCCACTGGCGAGCTCCCCCTGTTGGATCGGGAGACGTACGCACGGGCACTCAGCGCCGGTCGTATCGGAGGTAGTTCAAGCGAGTAGATTGAGCCCATTTGGTGGCTTCTTCTTGATCAGCAGTTCATCGCCTCGCGCGGGCCGTTGCTGAATCCGCCGGTGTCGAAATGGGCCAACAGTGCCTCTCGCAACGCATCCATGGTGCGGGCAAGGCGGATCAGCTCGGGGAGGGCGGCGTCAGAGCAGCGCATCAGCCAGCGGTACGGCCGCTGCTCGGCGTCGTCTCGGTCGCGGGCCCGGCAGATCAGCCGCAGGTCTTGGGCGGCGATCCAGGTCCGCAGGTCTGCTGGTCATCGCTGGTCCGTCGGCCAGGCCGGCCAGCAGCCCCGGCTCGGTCTTCGCGGGCCAGCGGGTGCCGCCTGGGCCGGGCATCCTCGGCTGGTGCCTCCGGGCAAACCGGCTAGCCGGTGGCTGGTCGTCCAGCGATTGGTGTGGTCGCTGCTGAATGTGGTACTCGACCCATTCGTCCAGGGCCTGCCGGGCGACCTTCAAGGAAGCGAACACCTGGGCGGTTTCGAACTCCAGGCGAAGGGTGCGGGTAGGGCCGGCCACGCAGCGAGATGCCAGCTTGGGCTGGTCTTTCCGGGCGGCCTCTCTCCGAACCAGGCAGACCCGTTTCCGAGTACCCGGCTCTCCAGGACGTCGAACCGGCCGAGGGCTCGGAGGCACCTCGCCGGCGGCCCACTTCGCTCGGTGAGGCCGTCGGAACGGCGCTGTCCAAGCAGGGACCTCGCATGGCGAGCACGAACGACTGCGGCAACAGGGCCTCCTGGCGATAGGTGTGGTTCGCACCCCGAACTCCAAGAGGCCCTGCTGTCGTGCGCCGGCTCCCGCGCGATCACCCGATCAGGAACCCTGTTCGACCAGACCAGCCCCGTGATCGATATGCGGATGGCGTCTCAGATGTGCTGCTCAGCGTCCACCAGGGCCAAGGCAGTGCGGAGGCCCTGCTCCAGGAGGTCATCCTGCGCGGCGGCAGCATCCCGCGAACCTCACGGTGGGCCGTGTTTCTCCCCGCCGCGGCCCGGCAGGCCCGGGATACCGAAGACACGATCATGGCCACCGGACCGGGTCACTCCACCAGCGGGAATTACGGAGGGTGTCGGCGGCTTTCACCGGAGCCCGATCGCAGCCGGCACGCCGCGCCGCGCCGATGCCTATACCTTTCCCGGCGGCGCGCCCCCGCTTCCA
>WNGQ01011275.1_pt1 | contig 10391 bp, 8 predicted proteins | sample 5407661 | NCBI WGS metagenome assembly WNGQ01 (sample SAMN13153382, study PRJNA577476) | soil metagenome | isolation source: 60 cm soil or saprolite under Garry oak tree replicate 2 | place: USA:California | collected 2016-06-15 | reverse complement strand
CGTACGCCATCCTCGGGAAGGAAGAGCCACTGCCGGCAGCGGCGGCAATCGTCGCGGGATATCACCGAGCGTTTCCACTCGATGACCTGGAGTTACGGGTTCTTTATGCTTTGATCGGCGCGCGGCTGGCCGTCAGCGTCACCAATTCCGCGCACCGCAAAACGATTAAGCCGGACGATCCGTACGTCACCGTCAGCGAAGCGCCCGCATGGGAGGCGCTGGAGCGGCTCGCAAAAATCCACCCGCGTTTCGCCCACTACACTTTTCGTGCGGCTTGCGGGCTTCCGCCCGTTCCGCAAGGTGAGGAGATCAAACGCTGGCTGGAAGTGCATGCCGGCTCCGCTGCTTCGATTTTGGATGTTGATGTGGGAACGGCCCAGAGCGTTGTTTTTGATTTGAGTGTTGGCAGTACGTTCCTGGGGGCCGATCCGTGCGTATCGGAAACAGCCAGACTCAGTGAAAAAATATTCCGTGAAATGAAGCGTGCCGGCGCATCCGTTGGTGTCGGCCGCTACGATGAGCCCCGACTGCTTTACAGTTCACCGCTGTTTGGGTCCGCCGGCAATCCCACGAGCGAGCGGCGCACAATCCATCTGGGAATCGATCTTTTTGCGGAACAAGGCACGACTTTGCATGCGCCGCTGGATGGCGTGGTCCATATCGTGGCGAACAATTCCTCTCCGCTGGACTACGGACCGCTGCTCATTCTGAGGCATGAAACCAGCGGCCGCGAGGAATTCTTCACACTTTACGGGCATCTCTCCAAAGACGCTCTCGAGAGCCTCAAGGTGGGCCAGCGCGTCGCTCGAGGTCAACCATTCGCGCGCGTCGGTTCAGCACAAGAGAATGGCGGCTGGACGCCACACCTCCATTTTCAGATCATCCTCGACGTGCTTGAGCTGGGGGCCGATTTTCCGGGTGTCGCCTACGCTTCGCAACGTTCGGTATGGACGAGCCTCTCACCTAATCCAAATCCGCTGCTCGGAATTCCGGTCGATCGATTTCCAGCGAAAGAGCCGGCGTTCTTCGAGACGCTTGCCACGCGGCAAGCCCGGCTGGGAAGAAATCTGAGTGTCTCTTATCAGCATCCGCTGAAGATCGTGCGCGGCTGGATGCAGTATCTGTACGACGAAACCGGCCGGGCGTACCTCGACGTTTACAACAACGTGCCGCTCGTCGGGCACAGCCACCCCCGGGTGGTCCAGGCGGCGCAGGCGCAGCTCGCGCTGCTCAACACCAACACGCGTTATTTGCACGACAACGTGAACCGCTATGCCGAGCGTCTGACGGAGCTGTTGCCCGATCCGCTGCGCGTTTGTTTTTTTGTGAATTCCGGCAGCGAAGCCAACGAATTGGCGTTACGTCTGGCACGCACACATACGGCCAAAGAAGACGTCATCGTTCTCGAACACGCCTACCACGGCCACACCAGCACGCTGATCGACATCAGCCCGTACAAATTTAACGGACCCGGTGGAAGCGGGAAGAAGCCGTGGGTGCATGTCGCGCCTCTGGCCGATGATTTTCGTGGCCCGTATCGCCGCGAAGACAAGCAAGCGGGCGCGAAGTACGCGCGTGACGTTGAGGAGATTCTTGAGCGTGCCCGCGCCGAGGGTCGTGGAGTCGCGGCGTACATCGCTGAAACATTGCCCAGCGTCGGCGGCCAGATTGTTTTTCCACCGGACTATCTCGCCGAGGTTTATCGTCACGTGCGCCGGGCGGACGCGGTTTGCATCGCTGACGAAGTGCAAGTGGGATTCGGGCGTCTCGGAACGCATTTCTGGGGGTTCGAGACGCAAGGCGTCGTTCCGGACATCGTGGTTCTTGGCAAGCCGATCGGGAATGCATTTCCGCTCGCGGCAGTCGTCACCACGCCGGAAATTGCCAATTCGTTTAACAACGGGATGGAGTTTTTCAGCACGTTTGGCGGCAACCCAGTCGCTTGCGCAGCAGGCCTCGCAGTGCTGGATGTGCTTGAAGAAGAGAATTTACGGCAACACGCTTTGCGCCTCGGCGCATATCTCATCGAGGGCTTGAAGTCTTTGCAGGTCCGCCATGCTTTGATTGGCGATGTACGCGGCTCGGGATTGTTCCTCGGTATCGACTTTGTGCTCGACCGTGAAACGCGCGAGCCTGCTCCGTTGCAAGCTTCGTACGTAGTGAATCGCCTTCGCGATTGCGGCATACTCACCGGCACAGACGGGCCGCATCACAACGTCATCAAGCTGCGCCCGCCGCTGGTTTTCTCCGCAGTCGACGCCGAACTATTCGTCAAGAGGCTGGATGCTATTCTGCATGAGGACGCGGCACAGCCGCGCTGCTGAGGGGGGAGTCTTCGGCGCGCCGGGAAACCTGACGCAAGCTGTGAGTTCGCGCCAAACCAACCCATTCCAGCAGGTCGGCAAGCTGGTCACGCGCGCTCCAGGGAGATGATCAAAGGGCTGCCCATTCCCACCCTCGCCCAGGGCGAAAAACCTGAAGCCGTTAGCGGAATCTATTGGCTGCTGCAGCCCTGAACGGCTCGGAGAACAAGCGCTGGGAAATAGACAGCGCCGAAGAACCGATGCACATTGCAGCGCTCGAGCTTGAACTCTAGGGAAGTTCTGGTACGCTCTTTGATCTGGAGAAGAAGGCATCATCCGGAAGCCATTCAGCAAAGTCTTGCGTTAGAGGTAGATAGGGACTTCGATCGTTGGCCAGAGGCTGGCATCCCATAGTGAGGCGCATCCCCCAGGGCCCTAAGCGCATCAAAATGGGGACCCCGTGGGGATCCGTGCCGGGCGCTTAAGGTAGCGAGAAGGACACACGCCGCGCGGTCCGCTCTTCCAGCACTACATTACGGAGTTACAAAGGCAACATGGCTCGTTCGCTCGTTATTGTCGAATCGCCTGCCAAGGCGAAAACGATTAACAAATATCTGGGGCGAAATTTCACCGTCAAAGCGTCCGTCGGCCACGTGATGGACCTGCCCAAGAAAACGATCGGCATTCGTCTGCCTGGCGAAGAAGAGGGCGGCAGAAAGAAGAAAAAGGGCAAAGCTAAGAAAGGAAGCAAGAGAGCAAAGGAAAAGCCGACCGGGAAGCTGATAACCCTGGATGACGAGAAAATCTTTGAGCCTACGCTTCAAATCATCGCGGGCAAAGGCAAAATTATCAATGAACTTCGCAAGGCTGCGCTCTCTGCGGATGCCATCTATCTGGCGGGCGACCCTGATCGCGAAGGCGAGGCAATTTCGGCGCACCTAGCCCTGGTTCTCTCCAAGCCTGCCAGGTTCATCGAGCAAGAACCCAGCGTTTCGAGATTTAAGAAGAAAGCGGCAACTCCCGAAGAGCTGGTTAAGAAAGAAGACCAGAGCGCTTCCAAAAAAGAAGTTGTTGCCATTGACCCTAAAAAGATCTTTCGGGTGACCTTCAATGAAATTACCCCTAAGGCCATTCGCGCGGCCTTCGATAAACCCCGGCAAGTAGATGGCAATTTAGTGGATGCGCAGCAGGCGCGCCGCGTGCTCGATCGCATTGTGGGCTACAAGGTTTCTCCGATTCTCTGGGACAAAGTGCGCCGCGGACTCTCCGCCGGGCGCGTCCAGACGGTGGCGCTGCGGCTGATCGTCGAGCGCGAAATGCAAATCCGCGCCTTCGTTCCGCAGGAGTACTGGACGATTCACGCGATGCTGGATGCCGGTCAGCCGCCGCTCTTCGAAGCCAAACTCTTCAAACACCAGGGCGAAGACATCGCCGTCTCGAACCAGGAGACCGCGGACAAGATTGTCGCTTCGGTTAGCAAGGCCAAGTGGCAGGTCGCCAGCGTCGCGCAAAAAGAAAAGAAACGCAATCCTCCGCCGCCCTTTACGACTTCCAAATTGCAGCAGGCGGCCTACAACCGGCTGCGCTATACCGCCAAGCGCACCATGTCACTCGCGCAGAAGCTCTATGAAGGCGTGGAGCTTGGTGATGAAGGCTCGGTCGCCCTGATCACTTACATGCGTACCGATTCGGTGCACGTTTCGAACGACGCGCTGCTCCAGGTCCGCGAGTTGATCCCCGAACGCTTTGGACCAAACTATCTTCCGGAGAAGCCCAACTATTACAAGTCGAAGAAGGATGCGCAGGAAGCCCATGAGGCGGTGCGTCCGACCGACGCCACGCGTGCGCCAGAAGACGTCCGCAAGTATCTCGATGAGGACCTTTTCAAGCTTTACCAACTTATCTGGCAGCGCTTTGTTGCCTCACAGATGCTCCCGGCGATCTTCGATCAAACGACGATCGACATTTCCGCTGGTGACTACACTTTCCGGGCTACCGGCTCGGTGCAGAAATTCGACGGCTATCTCCGTGTCTATCAGATGCCCGCGTCGATCGCCGATCGCGAGGAAGACGAAAAAGATGACGAAGGTGAAGGCCGCGCACTTCCCCAGGTGACGGAGGGACAAACGCTCCGCTTGGACAAGATTCGTCCGGACCAGCACTTCACCGAACCGCCGCCGCGGTTCAACGACGCCACCTTGGTTAAGGAGCTCGAGGAAGACGGTATCGGGCGGCCCTCGACTTACGCTTCCATCATTTCAACCATCGTCGAGCGCGAATACGTCACCAAGAATCAGGGACGTTTTTCACCCACCATGCTCGGCGAGCGCGTCAGCGTGCTTCTGATCAAGAGTTTCGAAGACATCTTTGACGTCACGTTTACCGCCCGGCTCGAAGAAGAGCTCGACGAAATCGAAGAAGGCAAGCTGCCTTGGCGCGAAGCCGTCAAAGAGTTCTGGGAAAAATTCGTCATTGACCTCGACAAGGCCGACGATGAGATGCTTTCTTACAAGGCCGGCATCCCGACTGGGAAGAGGTGCGAAAAGTGTGGCCAGGGTGAACTACTCGAGCGCATCAGCCGCCACGGCTTCTTTCTGGGCTGTTCGCGCTATCCCGAATGCGATTTCATTCAGGACCTCTCCCCGGAACTTTCCGAGGAGACTAGCGGCGAGCCTAAAATCGAGTATTGCGACAATTGCGGCAAGGAGATGGCCATCAAGCGCGGCCGCTTCGGCACCTTCCTCGCCTGCACCGGTTACCCGGACTGCAAGACCACCCGCCGCCTAGTCCAGGGCACGCGCATCGCGCACCAGCCCGATGAGCCTCTCGCTGAACTCTGCACCCTGTGCGGCAAGAATCTCGTGAAGAAAAGCGGCCGCTTCGGCGAATTCATCGGCTGTTCCGGCTACCCCAAGTGCAAGTACACACGCCCGATCACCATGGGCATCAAATGTCCGAAATGCCACGAAGGCGAATTCGTCCGCCGCGGCAGCGCCGGCAAAGGCGGCCGTGGACGGCCACGCGTGTTCTACGGTTGCTCCCGCTACCCGGATTGCGATTTCACCACCCCCCACATGCCCATCGCCGAACCGTGCCCGAAATGCGGCGCGCCTTTCATCGTCGAGAAGCGCACCAAGATCGGCACCGTACACGCTTGCCTCAAAGAAGGTTGTGATTGGGAGCAGCTTGTCCCCGAAGCCCAGCCGCAAGCACAGCCGGAGGAAGCTCCGGTGCCTGTGGCGGCCAAGTCCTGACCTACCTGCTTCTAAAAGAAACAGCGCCTTGATTTCACTCCCCGCGGATTTATGCGCGCCTATACTGTACCTGGGGAGCGGTGGCGGCGAATGAAAGAAGCGATGGCGAAGTATCTTGAATACCTTCACTCGGTGAAGAATGCCTCGCCGCATACGATTCTGAACTACCGCAGAGACCTCGAGCAATTTCTCGCGTATCTGTCGCCGCCGGGGGCACGGCCCCCTGCGCTTACTGGCGTTGCCCATCCCATGATTCGTGAGTTCGTCGCGCATCTCCACGATCACGGCCTAGCGAAGAGCTCCATCGCGCGGAAGCTCGCGGCCCTGCGCTCGTTCTTCAAATACTGCGTGCGCCAGGGCCGTTTGAAGGAAAACCCCGCGCGTCTCGTTCCCACGCCGAAGTTGCCGAAGCGCATTCCTTCAGTGCTCTCAGCGGAAGAGATGAATGGCTTCCTCAATCAGCTGGCCGGGGCGGGACAATTCGCGCCAGGCGGCCGGGCGTCTTCCAAAAAGAGCGCATTGCGCCCGGCGACATCATCTCCGGAACTGCAGGGCGGGCCGGGTCGTTCTGTGTCAACCAAAGAAGGTTTGCTCCTTCGCCGCGACCGAGCGCTCCTGGAACTTCTTTACGCCGCAGGCCTGCGCGTAAGCGAACTCACCGGCCTTAATCTTGCCGATATGGAGCAAAAGGAACGCATTCTCCGCGTCCGTGGCAAGGGACGCAAGGAACGCATCGTTCCTTACGGTGCTAAGGCCCAGGATGCGCTGGAAAAATACTGGCCTCTGCGCGAACAGCTCCTGGAGCAAACGGTTCGGACGGGTGGCAGACCGGAGCCGCACGCCGAAGCGGTCTTCCTCAATTATTCCGGCCGCCGCCTTACGCCGCGCTCCGTCGGACGAATCCTCAAAAAATACGTTCGCATCGCCAACGTCAACTGGGACCTGCATCCGCATTCCTTGCGTCACGCGTTCGCGACGCATCTGCTCGCCGACGGGGCCGATCTTCGCGTCATTCAGGAACTTCTCGGCCATCAATCACTCTCCACCACACAGAAATACACCCACGCCTCCATCCGCCAGCTGATGGACGTTTACGACAAGGCGCACCCGCACGCCTGATTCCCGCATCTATGCGGTTTGCCAATCCGGAAGGCTAAGTTACCCTGGGGAGCCGCCAAACTTTGAATATGCGACTGCCTACTGCACTCTCGATGGCCTCTTGTTTGCTCGGGTGCACGGCCTTGCCGGTGCGCGCAAACGCTCAAGAGAACTACGAAATCCAGGTGTATCCGTACGAAACCGTCGAGCCTCACCACACCATGGTGGAGCTCCACTCCAATTTCACGTTTCAGGGCTCCAAATCCACCGATGACGGCACGCTTCCCACCAACCACCAATGGCACGAAACCATCGAGATCACCCATGGATTTAATGGCTGGTTTGAAACCGGCTTCTACATTTTCACTTCCGCGAAGAACGGCCAGGGTTGGGACTACGTTGGCAGCCACATCCGCCCCCGGGTGCGCGTTCCTCCCCAGTGGCACTGGCCCGTCGGCATCAGCCTTTCGAATGAAATCGGGTGGCAGAACCGCCGGTACTCCGCGGATACCTGGACGTGGGAGATCCGCCCGATTGTGGATAAACAGCTCGGCCGGTGGTATCTCTCCTTCAATCCGACATTTGACCGGTCCTTCCATGGCCCGGGCGTGAACCAAGGCCTCGTTTTCTCTCCCAACTTCAAATTCAGCTACGATTTTACCAAGAAGATCGCGGGCGGTATCGAGTATTACGGCTCGCTGGGTCCGGTCACAGGTTTCGACCCGTTCAGCCAGCAGCAACAGCAAGTTCTCCCCGCCATTGACCTGAATCTCTCGCCCAAATGGGAAGTCAATTTTGGGTTGGGTGTGGGTGTGACGCGTCGGACGGATCACCTGCTTGCAAAGATGATTCTCGGCTACCGTTTCGATTTCTAAAGCGTCTTTGAGAAGGAGCTCCTGGGGCCCGCTATGAACTACCATCTCGCGCAGATCAATATTTCCCGCCTTAATGCTCCGCTCGACGATCCGAAGATCGCTGAATTCGTCTCGCAACTTGGGCCGATCAATGCGCTCGCGGACAAAGCTCGGGGATTCGTCTGGCGGTTGCAGTCGGAATCCGGCAACGCCACGGACATTGCCTACAATGAGGACCCCTTTGTGATCGTGAATATGTCGGTTTGGGAGTCTATCGAGACGTTGCGCGAGTTTGCCTACAAGTCAAGTCATCGGGAAGTTTTTCGCGACCGCGCGAAGTGGTTCGAAAAGGCGGTCAAGCCCGGTTATTGTCTGTGGTGGATTCCGTTCGGCCACATTCCTACAGTGGCCGAAGGGCGCGAGCGGCTAAAACACTACCAGAAACACGGCGCGACGCCACATTCGTTCTGATTTTCACAGCCATTCCCTCAGTTCACCGACGAAGGCGTGTGCGTCTAGAAAATGTGTTTTTTTAGTTCGAAGGCCAAGACGAAAAACGGCCGGCGGGAGTTCCTGCCGGCCGTTCAGTTTCCTGCCTATCGGTGTCCTCCGCGAGAGCCACCACCGTGGAACCCGCCTCCCATGCCGCCGTGTCTGCCGCTCTCGTGGAACCCTCCGCCTGCGCCACCGCGGAAACCACCCGGCCTACGAAGCCGTGTCCGTAATAACCAGGGTGTCCATAGAATCCGGGACGGCCGTAGAAACCCGACCGCCCATAATAGCCGTGGAACCAGGGACCCGTTCCGATGAAAACGCCGCTGACGAAGTAGTCAGGGCCGTAATAGCCGTAGGGCGCACAGGCGTACGGGTAGTAGCCATAATAACCATAGGCACAGACCGGAGCCGGGCCTACGTAAGCCGGGCCCACTCCAACACCGAAAGCGACTCTTTGTGCATGGGCGAACGATGCCGAACCTAAACAGATACCGAACAAAGCAAGAATCCTTAGATAGCGCATGTTTGGACCCCTTCTGAAGTCCACCATTCCAACCGCATACCATCGTAAGACCTTCAAGTGCTTCAGTTTAGGGCTGAACCACCTACTTTACTAAACCCATGTGCAGGTGGAAAGTTGCACGCCGTTTCACCCGGCAATGGAACATGGGCCATGCACTCAGAACTTCTGTCGTCCGGCTGGAGGATTGCTTTTCACACTCGCCGATGTGAGTATTCTTCCCGTGCCCGGCTCGTCCATGAAAACAGCCATCAAGCCATTGCCGCCAATCCTTACTGCCCATTTGTTCTCCAAGCTCGATGGCCTGCTCCTAGACCTGTTGCGTTCTCTCGCTCCTGAAGATTGGGAAAAGCAGACGGTTTCCCCGAAGTGGGAGGTCAAAGACGTTGCGGCGCATTTGCTGGACACTCCGCTGCGCGGCGTTGCCGTCGGTCGCGACGGCTATGTCGCTGAAAGTCCAGGAATTAACTTACCTGCTGATTTGGCGGCTTACATCAACCGGTTGAATCAGGAAGGTGTCACTGTCTATCGGCGACTGAGCCCGGCGGTCCTCGTTGCGCTGATGGAAGTGGCCACCAACTTATTGGCGGAATACCACGCTTCCCGCGATCCGTATGCGCTGGCTCCCTACGGCGTAAGCTGGGCTGGCGAAGAAAAATCCGCAAGCTGGTTTGACACCGCGCGCGAATTCACCGAGCGCTGGCATCACCAGCAGCAGATCCGACTCGCCGTTGAAAAGCCCGGCATCATGACTCGCGAACTCTACTATCCCGTCCTGGATTGTTTTCTGCGTGCTTTGCCCTTCGCCTTTCGCAGCGTTTCGGCAAAGCCCGGAACCTACCTGCAGATCAATGTTTCCGGGGAATGCGGGGGCAGTTGGTATCTCTCTCGCGCTGAACAGGCATGGCAGATCACCGAAGAGCCGCTCGGGGATAAGCTTTCGGAGTCGACCATCCCGCAGGAAATCGCCTGGCGCATCTTCACCAAAGGCATCGACCGTGAGTCCGCGCTTTCTCAGGTGAAAGTCACAGGCCACGTTGCACTGGGTCTTCACATCCTCGAAATGGTCACGATCGTCGCCTAAGCCTGAAAACCTGGCGTATTTTCGGTATTTGGTTCGTTGACGACACGAGCCAGAAGCCTCTATAATTAGGGTTTGCTTTAGCGCTGGGAGGACCGATGTACGCCGTTATTCAGACCGGGGGAAAGCAGTATCGCGTCGCGCCCGGCGACACCATCCGCATTGAGCGGGTCGATGGCAAAGTAGGGGAAAAAGTCAATTTTGGGTCCGTGTTGGCCGTCCATACGGACGACAAGAAGGTCTTGTTGGGGGACGATGCCGGAAAAGCGTCAGTGAGCGGCAAGATCGTCCAGCAAGGTCGCGCGAAGAAGGTCACTGTACTCAAGTTTAAGAAAACCAATCAGTACAAGATTCAACGCGGTCACCGGCAGAACTACACGGCCGTCGAGGTCAGCGATATCAAGCTGTAACTTGACATTCCGCCGGGCTTCAGCCTGGCAGTTTTTCTCGAAAAGGATTACGTCATGGCACATAAGAAAGGCGGCGGCTCCTCTACAAACGGCCGCGATTCGCACGGCCAAAGGCTAGGAGTCAAGCGCTTCGGCGGGCAGCTCGTCAACGCCGGCACGATCCTGGTGCGGCAGCGCGGCACCAGGCACCAGGCGGGAGAAAATGTCGGTCAGGGCAAGGATGACACGCTCTTTGCGCTAGTTTCGGGCGTCGTGAAGTTCGAAGACAGAGGCCGCCACGGTCGCTTCATCAGCGTTAAGTCCGCTGAACCAGCCAAGTCCGCCGTGAGCTAATCGCATTTTGTGGGTGTAGACTTCAGTCCGCCCTGCCTCGATT
>WNGQ01015508.1_pt1 | contig 10392 bp, 8 predicted proteins | sample 5407661 | NCBI WGS metagenome assembly WNGQ01 (sample SAMN13153382, study PRJNA577476) | soil metagenome | isolation source: 60 cm soil or saprolite under Garry oak tree replicate 2 | place: USA:California | collected 2016-06-15 | reverse complement strand
CGCGCTGACGCAGCTGTTCGGCCAGCTCCGCCCTGAGCTCGGCGTTGCGCAGCACGGCTCCCGCCGCGTCGGCCAGCGATGCTGCCAGCCGCTGATCCGCATCGCCGAGCCCACGCCGCGACGGTTCGAGGATCAGGTGACCTAGAACCCTGTCATCGATCACGACGGGGAACAGCGTCCCGGACACCGGTATCGTCTCGTCGACCATCGCGACCCGAGCCGCTCGCGCGCCCGTCCCGCGCACGGCGATCTGCGCCAGCCGGTTCAGCGCGTCCTCCGACGCCGCCGCCAACCGCGCCCCGGCCACCGCCCGCGCGAGCGCCGCGTACGGATCGTCCGCGCCCGAGGGCCACGCCTGCCGCAGCAGCCGCGTGACGAGGCGGCGCAGCGGGCCGAGGCCGAGCCCGGACACGGTCGCGGCCAGCACCCACATCTGCAGAATCCACGAGTCGGGGGCCTTCGGCCAGAAGTGCAGCTCGCCCGCGACCAGGCCCTCGTACACCGCGATCACGAACCCGACCGAGATCAGGGCCTGGGCTCCCCGCCGGACCAGCGGGTACATTGCGTCTAGCGTGGGTACCCGCGTCATGAGTGTGCTCCAGGGGAGGGGTGGACGTGCCGATCCGGATCGTCTTGGCCGAGGACAACTACCTGCTGCGTGCGGGGACCTCCGCGCTGCTCGACGCGCTGGACGAGGTCGAGCTGCTGGCCGCCGTGGGGGACCTCGACGAGCTGCTCGCCGCCGTCGATGAGCACCGGCCCGACGTGGTGATCACCGATATCCGGATGCCGCCGGATCACGGCACCGAAGGCCTCAAGGCCGCCGCGCGGATCCGCGCCGAGCACCCCGGAACCGGCGTCATCCTGCTCACCCAGTTCGCCGATCCGCAGTACGCGTACGAGTTCCTGCGCGGCGGGGCGGCGGGCGCCGGGTATCTGCTCAAGGAGCGGATCGGGGACGTCTCCGAGCTCGAGCGCTCGCTGCGCCAGGTGGCCTCCGGCGGCTCCGCGCTGGACCCGCAGCTCGTCGAGGCGCTGGTCACCCGCTCCGAGCGGGCCGAGGGCTCGCCGCTGGCCGGACTCACGCCGCGGGAGCGCGAGGTGCTCGAGCAGATGGCGCAGGGCAAGAGCAACGCGGCGATCGCCAAAGCCCTGGTGCTCACCGAACGGGCCGTTCAGAAGCATATCAACTCCCTGTTCTCCAAGCTGGGCCTCGGCGACGCCGCGGAGCTCGACCGCCGGGTCGCCGCGGTGCTCACGCTCCTGGAATCCCGATAAGAACACACGCGCGGCAGGCGGGGAAAGGGCGCTGACATCCCCGGTGCGGGGATGCCTGCACCCCCTTCGCACACGCATGCCTGCATGATCGCCGCCGCCCCTCCCGGCGAGCAGTATCGATGGCGGAACGACCTATCGAACACTGCGAAGCTCATCAGGGACCTGGGGAGGGACCATGAAGAAGCTCATCATCGGCGCCGTCGCGGACATCGCGGTCGGCACCGTCACCGGATGCGGAGCGCACGCCGGCATCGCCTACGTCGCCAATCAGGCGGACGCACAGAGCCAGGGGTCCGCGAACGGCGCGACCTTCGTGCAGCCCACCGCATACTCGTTCGGCACGGTCGACGACCCGGGCGACCCGACGTTCAACCAGTTGCTCGGCATCAACCAGAACGGCATCGTCGCCGGATACTTCGGCTCCGGCGCCGCGGGCCACCCGAACAAGGGCTACCGGGTCAGCGACCGTGAGCTGTCGAACTTCGTCAACGAGAACTTCCCGGGCTCCGTGCAGACGCAGGTCACCGGTGTGAACGACGCCGATGTGACGGTCGGGTTCTGGTCGAGCATGAACAACGCGAACAACACCAACGACAACACCGGCTTTTACCGGATCAACGGCCAGTACCATAGCGTCGCGTATCCGGCCTCGAACAACGCCACGCCGCCGGTCAACCAGCTGCTCGGCATCAACAACGACGAAGTCGCGGTGGGCTTCTACACCGACGCCGCGGGCTCGAACCACGGCTACACCTACAGCATCCACAGCCACAAGTTCCACTCCGTCGCCGTCTCCGGCCAGGGCGCCACCAGTGTGACCGCGGCGGGCATCAACAGCCATGGCGACATCGCGGGGTTCTTCACCGGCTCCGGCGGCGCGCAGGACGCCTTCCTGCTCACCGACGGCGGCCGGCAGACCGTCCTCGTGTACCCCGGCGCCACGATGACCCAGGCCTTCGGCGTCAATGACCACAACGAGGTCGTCGGCGTCTACCAGACCGGCACCGGCAACGGCGCGCAGACGCACGGCTTCACCTGGACCCGCGCGGGCTCGTTCCACACGGTGGACGACCCGAACGGGGTCGGCGCCACCACGGTCAACGGTGTCAACGACAAGGGCGACCTGGTCGGCTTCTACACCGACGCGCAGGGCAACACCGACGGCATGCTGGCCACGCCGGTCAGCACGAAGAAGATCGTCAAGCACCTGTCGCTGAGTGCGATGCCGACCGGCAGCGTGACGCTCGGCCGGACCTCCGTCGGCACCCTCTTCGCGCACGTCATCGTCACCGGCCTGACCCCCGGCTCCTCGCACACGGCGGAGATCGATACCTCCGGCGGCACTCCCGCGATCCGCCTCGGCTCCTTCACCGCGGACGGGACCGGAGCCGCCGACACCACCATGACCTCGACCTCGCAGGTCAGCGAACTGCCGTCGGGCGGCCGGTTCGTCATCCGGCTCGGCCTCTACGGCGGCGAGAACAACGAGAACGCGCTGGCCCGCGAGCCGATCGCGCAGACCGGGCAGCTGCCCGACCGCATGGATGACGGCTCCCGGAAGTACGACCTGCAGGCCGTGGACGTGGACGTGAACGGCACCAGCCAGGGCCAGCTGAACGGCAACGCGACCGTGGTCTACGACCCGACCGCCAAGACGCTCTCGGTCACCGTCGATGCCAGTGGCCTGACTCCGGGCATGCACGCGGCGCACATCCACCAGGGCACCTGCCAGTCCCAGGGCTCCGTGCTCTACATGCTGATGGACTACCAGGCCGACCAGAGCGGCAAGGTCGTCGACGAGACTCGCACGGTCGGCGGCGTCAACCAGATGCCCGCGGACGGCAGCTGGTACCTCAACCTGCACCTCGGCGACAGCAACAGCATCCTGTCGAACGGCGCCCCGGCGCTGAGCTTCCGGCCGCTGCTCTGCGCCAACGGCTGAACCTTCTGGTGGGAGGGGAGCGCGGGGACCTGGTCCACGTGGACCAGGTCCCCGCGGCATTCACGCCTCTTCGACCTCGGTCACGAACTTCGCGATCAGCGCCGCGACCTCGGGCGCTCGCCGCGTGAGCGCACCCCAGTGCCCGCACTCGACGGTTATCCGTTGTAGATCCGGCGCCCAGTTCTCCAGCCCCTCCGCCAGCGCCGCGCTGACGAATCGATCTTCCGTCGGGCTGATGATCTGCACGGGAACACGCGTGAAACGGCGCTGCGGCCGGGTCAGTCTTCTGATCATATTTGCGCGATAGAGGCCGATGCCGCGAATGGCGTCGGCCTTGAGCGTCGGCTGCGGATGTCCCGGCTTCGGCTCGATGCCCTCCGCCTTCCGCAGCAGCTCACCCCAATTGCGCGCGAGCCAGCAGCGCCAGAGCAGCGGCGCGGCGAGCGGTATGTGGAAGGCATAGATGTACCAGGACTTCGCCCCCTGCCTGAGAAGCTGCGCGATACGGCGCGGCGACGGACGGCGCAGGCGCTCGCGGAACCAGTGGCCCGTGTGGTCGAGGCAGGGGCCCGAGATCGTGGTAAACGAGGCGATCCGATGTACCGCGCGCGGGTCGGTCACGGCGTGCCAGGACTGGATGGAACCCCAGTCGTGCGCCACGACGTGCACGGGTCGATCCGGGCTCACATAGTCGGCCACGGCGAACAGGTCGTCAGCCAGTTGATCGAGCCGATACCCCCGCACGCCGCGCGGCGCGTCCGAGGAGCCGGCGCCGCGTACGTCGTACCGCACCGTATGGAAGCGGCCGGCCAGCTCGGCGCGGACGGTGTCCCAGATGATGTGGGTATCCGGGTATCCGTGCACGAACAGCAAGCTCGGGCCGTCGCCCACGTTTTCGAACACGGCGAGTCGCAGGCCGTGGGACACGACGTAATGCTGCGACTCGGCGTAGGCTAAGAGCCCGGCCATGGGAACTCCGATCGACCGTCGTCCTGGTGAGTGGATATTACTTACCGGTAAGTCACATTGAAAGGGGCCAGTTCCGGCCCGAGCCGTCCGGGCCCGTTGCGGCCACCTCAAGATCCGCATACCGTTTTGTCTGGGATGAGCAGCCAGTTCGCATCTGACACTCCGCCACCCGGCCGGTCCGGTCGGCTCGTGCGCGCGATGCCGTATGCCCTGATCCTCGCCGTGGTCGTCGCCGACCTCGCGACGCCGCGGGACATCAGCTTCGCGGCCACGCTGTCCGTGCCGCCCGCGCTCGGCGCACTCGTCACGCCGGGTAAGCAGCTGCGGCCGCTGGTCATCGGCGCGCTGTGCGTCATCTGCTCGATGATGCTGTCGCTCTACGCCGACGGCATCACCCGGGTCGTGATCGTCGGCACCGAGTTCTCCGTCGTCACGGTGACCGTGCTGAGCTGGGCCGTCGTCAGGTACGCGCAGCGCCAGCAGCGCATGCTCACCGATGTGCGCACGGTGGCCGAGGTCGCGCAGAAGGTGCTGCTCAGGGCGCTGCCCACCGACCTGGTCTCGGTCCGCTCGGCCGTCCGATACGCCGCGGCGGCGGCCGAGGCGCGGATCGGCGGGGACCTGTACGAGGTGATGACCACGCCGTTCGGCGACCGGCTGATCATCGGCGACGTGCGCGGCAAGGGGCTGCCCGCGGTCGAGGCCGCCGCCGACGTGCTCGGCATCTTCCGCGAGGCCGCCCACCAGGAGGGCGAACTCGCCGCGATCGCGCTGCGGATGCACCAGGCCCTCGCGCGCAGACCGCAGTCGGACTCCGAGGAGTTCGTCACCGCCGTGCTCGTCTCGATTCCGCCGGGCAGCGCCCAGGCCGAGATAGTCAACTGCGGCCACCCGTCCCCGCTGCGGATCCACGAGGGCAAGGTCACGCCGCTGGACCCGCCCGAGACCAGCCCGCCGCTCGGCCTGCTCGACCTCGCGAGCGATCCTCCGCAGGTCTACAAGGTGGACTTCGTGCCCGGCGACCTGATGCTGCTCTACACGGACGGCACGACGGAAGCCCGCGACAAGCGCGGCAGCTTCTTCCGGCTGGACACGGAGAGCCCGGCCTGGGCCGCGTACCAGGAGCCTGACCCCCTGCTCGACGACATCCTGCGGGCCGTGCACCAGCACGCGGGCCCGCGCCTGACCGACGACCTCGCGCTCCTCGCCGTCAAGCGGCTGCCGGATCCCTGAGCCCGGGAACGAGCGCGATGGCGTTCTGCGGCGTCGCTCCCGTCACGGTCACCAACTGCATGCCGCTCAGCTTGAACCCGGCGAGGGCAGCCGCCGCCCGCGGGGCTTGTGCCTCCTGGGCCTGCGCCTGCGTCAGCGTGAGTTTTCCGGTCCAGCTCGCCGCCGGAATCTTCGTGCCGTCCCGCCTCGTGCGCACACCGCGCCTCCCGCCGACCGGCGCGAGAACGTGGAGCTGCAGGTCGTAGTCGCCGCCGGTGCACCACTCGACCTGGACTTCCTTGGCATCCGGACCAGCGAGAACGCCCTTGATCTCGAGCACCACCGCGTCCACAGCACCTTGATTCGCCAGCGCCACCGGCACCCAGAAGCCGAGCTTCTGCTTCCCGTCGAGGAATCCCGCCTGCAGTTCGCTGCCCAGGACCAGTTGGAGCTTCGCGGCCTTCAGATACTGCTCGGAGGTGTTGTAGACGAACGTCATGATCGAGAATGCGAACGCGGTGATCGATAGGCTAAGCGTCAGATAATCGGGCAGCGTCATGCGCGCAGGGTACTCGCGACGCTATCTCCGCGTCACCGAACGAGGAAGGACGCCTTCCACCAGTGGCGGCCCGGCCGTCCGATCAGACCGTGGTCGTCGAGCGTGGCCACGACCTTCTCCGCCGACCAGTGCAGCGTGCGCTGGTGATGCGGGTTCCGCAGCGCGATCTTCCTGGTCTGCTTCGGGTCGAGACCGATCGAGCGGTAGACCTCCGGGTTGATCAGGCTCCTGCTGACGATGAACGCGATGTGCGCGATGACGGCCATCCGGATCGGCCGCAGCCACCGAGGCGTGTGCGCGACCTCCCTGGCCAGTTCCTCGCGTGCGAAGCCGATGTGCCGGGCCTCCTCCATGATGTGGATCCGGTTCACCATCCGCATCAGCGGCTGCAGGCGCGGGTCCTCGACCATCTCCCGCTGCAGCCGGTCCGGGATCTCCTCGCCGAGCAGCGTCGCGGCCCAGATCACCTCGCCGCGCGCCAGGAACGGCAGGATCCGGCCGAGCCGGTGCACGTGCCGGTTCACGCCGTACGCCGGGACGCCCATCCTCTCGATCGCGCGGGCGAACATGGTCGAGTGCCGGCATTCCTCGGCGATCTCGGCGAACGCGTACTGGACGCGCCGGCTGGTCGGATCGCCCTCGTAGGCGATCTTGGCCAGCATTCTGATCAGGATCTCCTCGAACCACACGCCCACGCTCATCACGCTGGCGGCCTCGTGCCGGGTCAGCGTCACGCGCTCCTGCTCGGTCAGGCCCGCCCAGATCTCCGTGCCGTAGAGCGAGCTGCGCTCCGGCTTGATGTACGGGGCGTCCTCGACGAGCGGCGCGCTCCAGTCGATGTCCAGCTCGGGATCGTATGCCCGCGCGCCCGTGGACCGCAGCAGCCGCTCGGCCTTGCGTTCGAGGTCGGGCCCGGGGGTCACCGCGTCGCCCACCGCCTTCGTCGTCATCGACGGCCTCCCGTGGAAACTATGACTTGAAGTAACAAGGGCTCGAACGCGGAGCAAGGCGCCGGGGACGCGCGCCGGGATCGCTGGAGCGCGCACCGGGAGCAGCGCCGCGCGGAGTTCATCGCGGCCGCGCTGCGGGTGCTCGCCGCGCAGGGCCCGGATGTGACGATGGGCGCGGTGGCGGCCGAGGCCGGGGTCACCAAGCCGGTGCTCTACCGCTACTTCGCCGACAAGACGGCGCTGGTCACCGCGTTGGGCGAGTACGGCTCGAACGTGCTGCTCGAACGGCTGCTCCCGGCGATCGCCGCCGACGTGCCCGCGCTCACCCGGGTCCGTGGCACCATCACCGCGTACTTCGAGACGATCGACGAACTGCCCAACCTCTACTGGCTGATCGTCCGGCACACCGCGGGCGAGATCCCGGCCGAGAACGATCCGTACCAGCGCAACAAGGAGGCCATCGCCTCCGCGCTCACCTCGCTCTTCGGCGACTACCTGCGCGCCTACGGCCTCGATTCCGGCGGGGCCGAGCCGAGGGCGTACGGCATCACCGGTCTCGTGCAGGCCACCGTCGAATGGTGGGTGCAACGGCGGTCGATGAGCCGCGTGCACGCGATCGAATACACCACCCAGCTGGTCTACGCGGCGCTGGCCGGCGTGCTGCCGTCCGGCGTCCTCGACGAGGAGCTCGAACTCGGCAGGTCGCGGTTCGCACGGCAGAAGGCGGCTTTGCAGCTGGTGTCAGGGGACTCCTAAGGAAGGAACAGGCCTCGTGGCGGACTTCGACGATGAAGACGGTTACCAGGGCACTGCGAGACTCGAGGTGGCGGAACGGAGCTTCGACGTGCGCGTCGAGCTGCGCGGATACTTCCAGCCGATCGACGGCCGCTACCACTGGTACGGGCGGATCGCGGCCGACCCGGCCCTGGACGAGGTACTCGGGGCGGGCAGGCGGCGCGGCACGCTGACCACCCCGCAGGGCTCGGCCCCGGCCGACATGGGCGATCCCGACCCCTGGGGCCGCTACCGGATCGAGGGGATCTCGACGCCGCCCTTCGAGTCCTGGCTCACCACGAGTCAGCCCCCTGCGTCGGAGCCGGAGCGCGAGCTGCCGGAGCACGTGCGGGTAGCCGTGATCGGTTCCGGCTTCGGCGGCCTCGGTGCCGGAATCAAGCTGCTCGAGGCGGGCATCCGCGACGTCGTGATCCTGGAGCGGGCCGCGTCCGTAGGCGGCACGTGGCGCGACAACACGTACCCCGGCTGCGCCTGCGACGTGCCGTCCCACCTGTACTCGTTCTCCTTCGCGCCGAACCCCCGCTGGTCGCGCAGCTTCTCCGGACAGCCGGAGATCCGCGCGTACCTGGAGGACGTCGCCGACCGGCCGGGGCTGCGCTCGCGCCTGCACTTCGGCACTGCGGCCACCGGCGCGGTCTGGCAGGCGTCCACCGCGCAATGGCTGGTCAGCACGACGCGCGGCCGGTTCCTCGCGGACGTGTTGATCGCCGCGGGCGGCCCGCTCTCCGAGCCCTCGATGCCCGACCTCCCCGGCCTCGACGCGTTCCCCGGCGCGATCTTCCACTCGGCCCGCTGGGACCACGAGACCGACCTGACCGGCAAGCGCGTCGCCGTCGTCGGTACCGGGGCGTCGGCGATCCAGATCGTGCCGCAGCTGCAGAAGAAGGCTGCGAAGCTCGTCCTGTTCCAGCGCACGCCCGCCTGGGTCATGCCGCGCGGCGACCGAGAGATCACCGCCGCCGAGAAGTGGCTGTACGCGCACGTGCCGCCGACGCAGCGCCTCGCCCGCCTCGGCATCTACGTCAGCCGCGAGGCAACCGTCGGCGGCTTCGTCAAGCGCCCCGCGCTTCTCAAAGCCGCCTCAAGCCTGGCCCGCGCCCACCTGCGCAAGGCCGTCAAAGACCCCGCCCTGCGCGCGAAGCTCACTCCGAACTACGTCATGGGCTGCAAGCGCGTCCTGCTCTCGAACGACTACTATCCGGCGCTCGCCCAGCCCAACGCCGAGGTCGTCGCCTCCGGTCTGGCCCGAATCGAAGGCAATACGGCCATCGCCTCCGATGGAACGAGCCACGAAGTCGACGCCATCGTCTTCGCCACCGGATTTCACACTGTAGATATGCCGATGGCGAAGCAGGTGTGGGGGATCGATGGACGCTCGCTCGAGGACGTCTGGGATGGCGACATGCGGGCCCTGCGCGGCACGACCGTGGCCGGATTCCCCAACCTCTGCTTCGTGATCGGGCCCAACACGGGGCTCGGCCACAACTCGATGGTGCACATCATCGAGTCGCAGCTCGCTTACATCGTCGACTACATCAGAACTCTGGACAGGTCGGGCGCTGACGCTCTGGACACCGACGAGCGCGCACAGCGGGCGTGGTGCGACGACGTCGAACGCCGCATGGGCCCGACCGTCTGGAGCACCGGCGGCTGCAAGAGCTGGTACCTCAACGAGGCCGGTCGCAACCCGACGCTCTGGCCCGGTTCGACCGTGCGCTTCCGTCGCAAGACCCGCCGAGTGGACGAACGCGAATACGTCAGGATCTCAGCACTCACACCCACCACGGCGGCCATGGACATGGCCGCGAACGGAGCGGACCAAGCGTGACCAGCATCGACCCCTTCACCCCACCGGTGCCCGACGCCCGGCTGCGCATCCCGTCCGCCGACGGCACTCAGCTCAACGTCGAGGTGCACGGCCCGAACGGCGCGCCGACCGTGGTCCTGATCCACGGCTGGACCTGCCGGATATCCTTCTGGGCCCGGGTTATCAGAGCTCTGCGAGAAGCGACTCCTGACCTGCGTGTCGTCGCGTACGACCAGCGAGGCCACGGTGAGAGCGAGACCCCGGGGAACGGCGCGTACAGCGTGCCGATCCTCGTCGAGGACCTGCGCGCCGTCCTCGACGCCACGCTGTCGGCGGGCGAGCGGGCCGTCCTCGCGGGCCACAGCATGGGTGGCATGACGATCATGGCCTCGGGCGGCGACGCTTCCATCCTCGGCCGCATCGGGGGAGTGGTGCTGTGTTCGACCGGCTTCGCGAACCTGCCCGTCTCGTCCTCCGTCGTCCCCGGCCTCAAGCGGCTGCCCAGGGCCAACCGCGCCGCGCACCGCTTCCTGCTGACCAGCACGCTGCCGATCGGCCCGATCACGCCGATCTCGCGCGCGATGCTCAAGCACACCGCGCTCGGCCCGAAGGCGGACAAGCGGACGCAGAAGGCGAACGCGCGGATCATCGTGGCCTGCAAGCCCAAGCCGCGCGCCGGATGGGGCCGCGTGCTGACCGAACTCGACGTGACCGAGCAGGTCGGCAAGCTGGACGTGCCGACCTCCGTGCTCTTCGGCACCAGCGACCGGCTCACGCCCCCCGCCGCGCACGCACAGCTGATCGCCGACGCGCTGCCGAGGTTCGAGGGCATGACCACACTCACCGGTCTCGGCCACATGACGCCGATGGAAGCCCCCGA
>WNGQ01010423.1_pt1 | contig 10392 bp, 5 predicted proteins | sample 5407661 | NCBI WGS metagenome assembly WNGQ01 (sample SAMN13153382, study PRJNA577476) | soil metagenome | isolation source: 60 cm soil or saprolite under Garry oak tree replicate 2 | place: USA:California | collected 2016-06-15 | reverse complement strand
TCAGCATCAGCGACCGGACGAAGCTCGCGGCCATCTGGGATCGGATCGCCACCGCGGCCGGCGCGAGTTGCGTGGCCATCGACAGGACGGCCAACACCAGGGCCGCATCGCCGCAGCGGCCGCCGGTCGCGATCGTGACGCCCCCGGCCACGCCGCAGCCGCCGGCCCCCTGCTCGGTGATCAGCCTGGGAGACGCCAACCACGTCGGGTTCGTCTTCAACTCGACGACCTTCCGGGACCCGTCAGGCGCCCGCGCGACCCTGCGGCAGCTTGCCAGGCTGATGCAGCGAACCGGCGAGTCGCTGACCCTGACCGGGTCCACCTCCTCCGAGGGGAGCAACCAATACAACCTGCGACTGTCGCTGCGGCGCGCCAACGCCGTCAAGGCCGTGCTCGTGCAACTCGGTGTCCCGGCCAACCGCATCGCCACCGTCGGTGACGGTTCGCACCTGCCCGGCCGGGTCAGCGACCGCGGGCCGCACGGTCAGCTTCTGATCGGCCCGGCGATTCTGGACCGCAAGGTGGTGGCCAAGCTGACGGGGCCGAAGTGTCGGACCAGTTGATAGCGATCCGTTACGGCCAGTGGAAGCGCTGGGCGGACTCGTATCACGGGTGGCGGAACGGGCGGGCCGGGATCCCGCAGCGGCCGAAGATACCCGGCGCGGTCACCACGCCGCACCGGGAGGCGCTGATCAGGCTGGCCCAGGACGTGTTCGCCCGTGAGCACCTGGAGTACCGCAGGCTGGTGGCCGAGCCGCATCGCAGGATCATGGCCGAGCAGGCCAGGCTGGAGGAGGCCAAGTCAGTGCTGAGCGCCGCGCGGCACGAGCACGACCGCGAGGCGAAGGAGCTGACCGAGGCGGAGTTCATGCGGCGGCGGCTCGGCGAGAGCCGCCACCCGGAGTCGGTCATCGTGCGCCGCCGCCACAAGGAGCACCGCGACCTGCGCGCCCGCTCGTTCAAGAAGGTGACCCGCGCCCAGGCCCAGGTGATGACGATCGAGGCCGAACTCGCCAGCGCGCTGGAGGAGGCCAAGCAGCATCACGACGCGGCGGTCATCCGGGTGCAGCGGATTCACGAGCACATCCACCGCAGGCTCGCCATTCACCGGCGCACCCTGATCCGCTTCCATCCGGACGGCGCGTGGGTGAACAGCGCGATGAGCGTGCGCGCGCCGGAGATCCCCGGGTGGGCGCTGCCCGACTGCTACACGCCGGACAGCGTCCCGCCGCCGCTGGCCCCTTCTGTCGAATACGGTCCGGTCGTGGGAGAGCCAGCCCCTCCTCCTCCAGCGGAGCTCATCGAGCTTCGGCACGAGATCACCCGCTTCGGCTCGGCCGAGGGCAAGGCGGGCGACGACGTCGGGTTCGTCCGGCTGGCCAGCCCGCTCGCGGCGGCCTGGCAATTCACGATCACCAAGCTGGCCGACGGGCTCCAGCTGCGCACGCGCGGCCACGCGCACGGCCCGTACATCGGCGGCGTGCCGGTCGGCACGGCCGCGCTCACCGCCGGCGCCTACTTCGACTTCGCCAACTGCCGCTACACGATGCTGGACAGCGACCACCTGCTCAGGGAGCCGCTGGGCGAGAGCAGCATCATCGCCGCCGACCTGCACGCGCAGTCGGGCCCGAAGCCCAGGCTGACCGGCATGTCGTTCGTCCAGCGCGAGAGCACGCTGCTTGCCGTGCTCGGGCCGTCGGGAGCCGGGAAGAGCTCGCTGTGCTCCGCGCTGCTCGGAGAGCTGCCGCTGCGGTCCGGTCGGCTGTTCGTCGGGACGCTGCCGGTCGAGACGCACGCCCGCCAGATCAGGGATCAGCTCGGCTTCGTGCCGCAGGACACCAGGCTGCACATGTCGCTGACCGTCGAGGCGACGTTGCACTACGGCTTCAGCCTGCGCAGCCCGATCCGGAGCAAGAGGACGCGGGAGGAACGCGTCGCGCTAGCGATCAACGACACCGGCCTCGGCGACCAGCGGCACCAGTTGCTCAGCACGCTGTCCGGCGGCCAGCTCCGCCGAGTGTCGATCGCGGTCGAGCTCCTCACCGACCCGGCGCTGCTCATGCTTGACGAGCCGACCTCCGGGCTCGACGCCAGCATGGACCGGCACATCATGGGGATCCTCCGCAAGAATGCCCGACCTGGCCACACGGTGATCGTCGTCACCCACGCCACGGAGCACCTAGGGCTGGCGCACAAGATCCTGGTCGTCGTCGAGGGCGGCGCGCCGGTCTACTCCGGGCCGCCGATGCTGATCCGCGGCCATTTCCACGTCGAGAAATATGCCGACCTCATGAGCCTGCTCGGGGACGCCGAGCAGCGCGAGAGCCCGGCCAGGGCCTATCAGCGCGGTCAGGAGGCCGGGGACGCCGTACGCGAGGCGGACTGCATGGAGCAGCAGATCGCCGCCGGGCCGGCCGGGCCGCCGGGCCCGCCGGACAAGCCGGACAAGCCGGACAAGGAAGCGCGCCGGTTCTTCCGCGACGCGCCCCGCCAGTTCCGGGTGCTGGTCAAGCGGCAGGTCGTGATCCTGGCGACCCGGGCGCTCAAGGACAACGATCGCGCCTGGGGGCTGAAGCTCAAGAACGCGCTGCTCGTCTCGCTGCCGCTGCTCATCGCCACCGGCTCGGCCGCGCTGGCCGCGCTCGTGGCCGGCCCGCCCGGCCTGGGGGTGGCGAAACCGTCCGACGTCGGGCCGACCTCGCTGGCGCTGCTGACCACGCTGTGCGTGCTGAGCGGGCAGGCGCTCACCTACAGCGACGTAGTCAACGAGATCGACATCATCAGGCGGGAGTTCCGAGCCGGGGTCGGCGTGCTGCCGGTGCTGACCGCCAAGTGGCTGGTGTACGCGGTGCTTGCGGTGATGCAGGCCGGCCTGATCACGGTCGTGTTCTGCGCGGTCCCGCAGCGGGCGCCGCAGCGGTCGGTCCTGCTCGGCCCCGAGCTCGACCTGTTCGCCGGCCTGGCCGCGCTCAGCATCGCCGCGATGACCCTCGGCCTGCTGATCTCGGCGTTGTCCACCAAGCTGGAGCACGCGGTCGCGATCGTGACCGCCACGTCGATCGCGCAGATCGCGCTGAACGGCGTCACGTCGGATCTCTCGCAGACCTCCACGCAGTCGCTGCTGGCGGGCCTGCTGCCGGACCGGTGGGGCCTCGCCGCGACCGCCGCGTCGGTCGACCTGCGCGGCATCGAGCACGGCAACCCGGCCCTGGCCGGCAAGGACGCGCTGTGGACGCACACCGCCGGGCAGTGGGGCGTGGACCTCGCGGCTCTCGGGGCGCTCAGCGTGGTGTTCTTCGTCGTGGCGGTGTGGTGGCTGAACGGCACCCTCGACCCGGGGAAGATCCGGGCGGCGAGGGTGCGAAGGGTGGTGCGGGCGCTGCGGGGGCTGCCGGTCCGGTCACGGCGGTCGGCGAGGCCGCTCACTGCCCGTGGTGCGTCAGGCTGGCCCAGATGACGGGATCGGTCAGATCCAGGTCACCGACGGCCTTGCGCAGGTAGTCGGGCATCTCCGGGGGGATGCGGCGGCTGGGGTTGAGCATCCACAGTTGCGCGCGGTGCAGAGCATCGATCGGCCGGCTGCCCAGGTTGAGGTAGTGGTGCACGAGGAACATCAGCACGGCCGACCGCGTGTCCTTCATCCGCCAGAGCGACCCGAGCACGGTGCTGGCCCCGCCGAGCAGGAAGGCCGTCGAGAGCGTGAACACCTCGTCGAACGCCTCCGCCGCCAGGTGGGTCGTGCAGGCGGCCAGGCAGACCTGGTAGCCCTGCGGCGGCTCCAGCGTGCTGATCCGGTCGGCCCGCAGCCGCTGGTCGCCCATCACCAGCGCCGACCGCCCGGGCTGAGCGGTATCGACCGTGGCGTGCCCGGCGTAGTGAAACAGCGAGAAGTCACCCCGCGACAGGGCGGCGCGGATCTTGGCGGGGGTCGCGGTCTCGTCGGTCATCGCCTCGGGCGATCCCCACATGGCGGCCGCCGGATAGAACGCATCGCGCAGCGCGCGCGTTTCGTCGGCGGCGGCCGGCAGGTCACCGTCGGGATCCCCGACCAGGAGCGCCGAAGCGCCAGGAGGTGGCGCCGGGCGGCGGGCGATGCGCGACAGCAGCGACCCCGACGCGGCGTAGGAGAACGTGACCGCATCGAGCGCATGCCGGCGCTCGCTCGGCGGCAGGCGGCGGTCGCCTGGCGGGTAGGCGGCGTGCCACGGGACCACGCACAGCGCGTCGACCGGGACCAGGACGACGCGGGCCGCCCGCACCGGGTGGATGCGCGCCAGCGCTGGCCGAAGCGGGCCCATGGCCGCGGCCCACGCCCACTGGCAGACCTCGTCCAGGGCATCGCGCCAGGCCGCGTTGTCCCCAGGCGCGCCGCCTCGCGTCAGCAGGGTCTGGTGGGCACGCAGGTAGTCGCCGATCACCGAGCCCGGCTCCACCGTCAGTTCTGGAAGGGCCTGCCAGCGCACCCGGCCGCCCGCTGTCACCGTCAGCGCGCCGCCCGACCGGGCTCGGCCGGTGTCGTGAGGCGGGCCTTCAATCCCGGCAGAAACACGCCGGCCGCGCGGGATCAGGTACACGAGCGCGTCGTATCCGAGCCGTTCCAACGTGGCGGCCAGATCGTCACTGTCCGACGGGCGCAGCACGTCGGTCAGCCGGGCTGACGCCGCAAGCTGGTCCAGGGCACGATGCCGGATGTCGGCCGGAGCGGTCAGCTCGCCCGGCCGCGGTTCGGCGGCGTCCTGGCCGAGCCGCCAGGCGCTGGCGAGATCGGGCTCGCCGACGGCATCGAGCAGATCGCCGACCAGCCGGCTGGCACCGGCCGCCATCAAGGTCAGTGCCCGCCCGGCTTCCAGCGCCGTGATCGCTTCGTCGTCGGCACCGTCCGCCAGGCACCAGGTGACGACCTCATGTGAGTCACGGGACGCCGCCCGGGCGGTCATGATGGCGTCCTGGGTGCCGGATTGCAGCAGCACCCGCGCCGCATGCCCGGCGAGCACCTGCACGCCGATCTGCCGTGACCGCTGCCGGTCGAAGCTGGTGCGCACATGCTCGACCAGGCCCTCGGCCATGATCGTGCGGATCTGGGTGATGTCAGACCCGCCCTGCAGCAGCCAGTCAAGCAGTTGGCGGCGCTGCACGTCGGGGCCGGACGGCCGCTCGTTGTACGCCTGCAGGGACTGCCGCCAGCGCAGGTTGTCGCGGAACCGCAGCATCCTGGCCTGCTGCATCCCCAGCAGCTGACCTGCCTGATCCGGATAGCCGGCCATGTTGATGAGCGGCTCGACCTCGGCGAGGGCGGCGTCGAGCACCTCCGGGCTGACGCCGGGCCGCATCGCCAGGAAGCTGCTGACCATGGACAGCGCCATGTCGAGCTGCTCGGTGGGAAGCTGCTGGCCGGAGCGGCTGGAGCGCAGCTCGGCGAGTTTGCCGAGCGCCTGCTCGCCCGCCGATCGGATGGCAGGGTCGGACTCGCCGAGCGCGGCCGACAGCGCGACCTGGGCCAGCAGCGCCTGCGGATGCGGCGCCTCGGCCTCGGCCGCGTGGCTCGCAGCGTCCCATGCCTGCCGCAGCGTCGCGATCTGGCGCGGCCCGTGCTCGGTCTGGGCACGCAGGGACAGCGCCGAGGCAAGCACGCCGTGGAGTTGGTAGTCCACCGGGCTGCCGGCCGGCACGCTCGCGATCGCGAGACCGAGGGCGTCCAGCGCCTGGCCGACAGCGTCAGGATCGTCGCCGTTCGAGGCGGTACGCAGCAGCGCGACGGCGCGATTGCCCAGCAGGAGAGCGCGACGCAGGCCCGATTCGGAGTCCGCGATCGCGTGATCGGTCAGCTCTATCCCCGCCCGCATGTCGCGCAGGTCCTGCCGGCGCCGGAACCGGGTGTCGAGCAAGCCGCCGAGCAGGCCGGCCAGGACCGCCCTGGTCGGGCCGGGAACTCCCGCGCGCGGCTGGAGCGCGGCCCGGCCGATCTGCCGCGTCGCTTCATCGATAATGGCCGGGTCCTGCGAGCGGGCCGCCCTGCGCTGCAGGAGGATGATGCGCTGGATGTCTGCCTCGGCCAGATGCGGATCGTCGGGCGGGAGCAGGCTGGATGCCTCGTCGATCAGGCTCTCGACCTCATCCAGCCGGGCGGCCAGCGGCTGGTCGTCTGGTGCGTTGACGATGATGCTCGCCATGGTCAGCGTCAGGAATGGCCCGATGTCATCGGGCAGGTCCGGCCATGACCGAGCCTCGGCCACCACGTCGGCGGCCAGTTCGAGCAGGTCGGGGCGCCCCTCGTGCTCGAAGGCGACCAGCAGCGCCTGGCTGATGGTCATGACGAGCACGGCGGCGTCCTCGACCTGGCGCAGGTCGGGACGGGCCAGGAGGAGCCGCCGGAGGCTGGAGGTGTCCTCCGGCGGCCCGGTCCGGCCGATCATCCGCATCGCGAGCGCGCGGATCAAGGCGACCGCCACGGAGTCCGCTCCCTGGTGGTCGGCCGGCACGGCCAGGAACAGTTCCTCGGCGGCCGTCACGAGATCGTCCCTGGCGGTGCTCAGCTCCGGACCTGGCTGGTAGAACTGATGCTCAGCGACGTCGATCAGCGCTAGCCGGCGGCAGCGGGCGAGATAGAGGCCGTCGAGCAGGCTGAGCCGGAGCAGGGGATCGAGGACCGGGCAGTCCAGGCCCTCGGCGAACACGTCATCGGCGCGATTGACTGCCTCTTTAGCCGCATCCCGCGCCGCGTCATACGCGGCGTCCGGCGCCGCGTCACCGGTGGCCTCCTGGGCCGCGTCCTCAGCCGGCTCCCGCCTAGCGGACAGTTCCTCGGACAGTTCCTCGGCGGCCGCGAGCTCGAGGTAGCCGAGGAGTTGCAGAAAGTACGGATCGCGGATCACGACTCCGTCGACGCCGGTGACGACCGCCACCTCCAGGTGCGCGATCGCCTCGTGCAAGAGCGCTGAGCGCGATCCGGAGTCCCTGTCGCCCTGATTCTCTTCGCCCTGGTTCTCGTCGCCCTGGTTCTCGTCGTCCTGGTTCTCGTGGTCCTGCTGCAGGTACGTGAGGCCGAGCTCTCGCCCGGAATCGGCGTGCCTGCCGATAGCCTCGGCGACGGCCGGGTCGACGTCGTCGGAGCCCTCAGGACGGCCGGTCATCTGGCCACTCCAGCGGGATGTCGCCGACAGGCGCGAGCCGGTTGAGATACCCGGTCAGCGCCTGCCCGGAAGCCGGTTCCTGCGCGGTCGAGGCCGGCGGCCGCCAGCCGACGGCCCGGTACATGGCATGCCGGTGAGCGGCGACGATCGCCTCGGTCAGCGCGCAGTACTGCTCGGCGGCCCGGCTCACCGTCCACCAGACCAAGGTGGCAAAGATGATGGCCGCCAGCGCGATCAGGGCGGCGAGTCGCGCCGAGAAGGCCGGCAGCCACGCGAGCGTGATGAGGATCCACAGCAGGTTCTGGATGCGTCCGGCGAGCCGTCGCGATGCCGCCTCAAGCTGGCTCCTGGCTTCCTCTGGCAGGACCTGTTCCATGAGCGGCCAGCATGTCGACAGGTCCAGGCCATGCCGACGGCGGACCCGCTGCTCCAGGCCCGCGAAGACATTGCCTGCCCAGGTCGGCCGGATCGCGGCGTTGCTCGCCGGATACCAGGCCAGCCGCGCGGGGATCCCGCTGCTGCCGGCGTGGGCCAGCAGCCTGTCCCGGCGGCTGCGCTGACGGCTGATCCGGTTCCTGCTCACCCAGCCGAGCGCGGGGCCGGTCGGCCAGCCCACTCCCGCGACGACGTTCAGGGCGGGGCCGGTCAGCGTGGCAACCAGCGACGTCGAGGCCAGAATTCCGAGAATGGCCAGCAGGACGAGCGCGGCGAGCCGGAGGCTGCCGCGATCCTCAAGCGCGCACCAGATCCCCGTGCCGGGGACGGCGCAGCGCACCGGATGCGGCCTGGCCAGCGGGATGCCGCCGACCGCGAGCGCGCCGAGGCACCAGAACGCCACCGCCCCGGGAACGACGCCGGTCAGCAGGAGCCGGCCACGGGCCAGCGCCACAGCGCTCATGATGGCGTCCACGGTCTGTCTCCCTTGTGCCCTGCCCTGCCCCGCGCCTGTGCCCGGCCGCGCCCTTGCGCCCGGCCGCCCTTGCGCCCGGCCGCGCCCTTGCGCCCGGCCGCCCTTGCGCCCGGCCGCGCCCTTGCGCCTGGCCGCGCCGCGGCGAGCCCGGTCCCCGGTCGGCCGACGGTGCCCTAGCCGCTCTGGCGCAAGAGCCGCAGGCTCTGCCGGGGGTGTCTTTCGCAGGTCCCGTCGCCGTATGGCTCGTCAATAGTGCCCCGGACGGGGGTCTGTTCGCTACATAGCGGGCATATCCACAAGGGCGTGTCCATCGCCAGCGTGCCCGGCGGCGGCAATGCCCTTTCCGGCTCCTCGGCATCGGGCTTATCAGCCTCATCGACCTGAGGCAGATAAGCCTCGTCAGCCTGGGCATTGTCCGACATTCGTCACCTCACCGCTGCGATCGTTGGTTGCGCCGTGGGGTTACCTTACGGCATCCGTCGCACCCTATGTCGCAGTAATTGCACTTTTCAATCGGCCCGGCGTGGGGCGACCGTCGAGAGCATTAGACGCACACGTTCGGCTCGATATGGTCGGCCAGCTAATTAGTTCGACGGCTGCTGAGCTTGAGATTTAACCTCTCTGCCGGGCGCTGGCCTTAGCTTTGCTGGCTTTCGGGGTCTTCCCGACGCGCTGGGCCGGGGCTGGGCGCCGGTTCTTCGAGCCTGGCGGGCGGCCGGGGCCGGGCTTTCCTGGTTTCGGCGCGCCGGCCGGACAGGCGGTCTTGTCGCGGAGGTATCGAAATCCGCGCCGGACCCGGGCGGGGGTGAGCCGTACGGGCGGGGCGGGTTTCTCCCAGGGGCGGCGCAGGTCTGCGGCCAGGGGCCGGGCGAGCCGGAGCTGGGCATGAGCGGCGATGATGATCCAGGTCCACCGGTCAGCCGCCCGGGGGTCGCGGATCGCCGGCACCGTCCACCCGAGAATCTGCTTGAACAGCCTGAAGGTGTGCTCAAGGTCGAAACGGCGCAAGAAGGCCTGCCAGCACCGGTCCACGTCCGCTGCGCTGGCGCGGGTCCGCGACGACCACAGCCACACCGGCTTCGGGTTGCGGTCGCCGGGCAGGTGATCGACGGCCAGCCGGATTAAGGTGCCCTCGATGACCGGCAGCTCGCCGTCGTGGTCGCTCCACGCGCCGCGGCTGGCCAGCCGGGGGTGCAGCCGGTCCCAGGACGAGGCCACCGCGGTGCCGTACCGGGTGGTCTGCGTCGTGGTGGTGACCGCCGGCCCGGGCCAGCTCTGCTCGTCGTCCAGGCTGAACTCGGTGCCGTGCCGGGACGGCCGGCCGCGGCCGGGGCTGCGCGGTGGTGCCGGGAAGCACAGCACCCGGTTGGAGCGCAGCCGCCCGCACAGCTCCACCGGCAGGTCCGCCAGCAGCCAGGCCAGCCGGGTCACGTCGTACCCGGCGTCGAAGACGGCCAGGATGTCCGGGTCGCCGTCCTGCCAGTGCCCGGCCCCGATCAGCCGGGCCACCACGTCACGGACCTGCGCGGCGGTCACCGCGGTCTCGTCGTCATCCGGGCCGAGCCGGACCGCGTCCAGCGGCGCGGTCCACGACGTCCGGCCGGGCTCCAGGGCGGCGACCACCGAGTACGGCCAGCCGGGGATCATCTGCGCGTTGCCCCTCCCGCGCGCATAGACGTGGCAGAACAGCCGCTCCGGGCTGGTGGCCGCATCCGGGCCCAGCCAGTTGCTCACATCCACGCCCAGCCGGATCCGCCCGTCGGGCCAGGCCGGCGGCGGCAGCGCGGTGACCGCCCGGCGCAGCCGGGCCATGTCGATCCGGCCGTGGTTCACCGCGTCATACAAGGCGCCGTGCCCGCGCCGGTGCTCCGGAGCCAGCGACAATCCGACCAGGGTGCGCACCGGCCCCTCAGCGCACAGCACCGCGTCCGCCAGCTCGAACAGCGCATCCGCCCGCGCGGTGAAGCACTCATGCAACTCGGCACGGAAGCCCGAGAGCCGATCGCGTGCCCGAGCCTGGTCATTCTCCGCTGCTGGCTCGACTCCCGCCTCAAGCCATGCCATGCTGAACGCCACCGGCCACCGCCTGTGTCTTCAAGTTCTCTGGAAGGAACCCGAAGATCATGACGCGGTGGCCGTGTCATGCCACGGCGACACACCGGGACAAGATCGACGATCTTGGCACGTAACAACAGCCGAGGTTAAATCTCAAGCTAAGGTAACGAGCGATTAAGTTCATAGACTAGCTTTAGGCATGCGGCCAGCCGGGCCCAGGCCGGTACGTATGGGGGGTATGGCCGTTGAGTTCCTCGGTCACCATTGACTGGCGCGCCGTTCGCGAACGCGAGCGGC
>WNGQ01017189.1_pt1 | contig 10393 bp, 6 predicted proteins | sample 5407661 | NCBI WGS metagenome assembly WNGQ01 (sample SAMN13153382, study PRJNA577476) | soil metagenome | isolation source: 60 cm soil or saprolite under Garry oak tree replicate 2 | place: USA:California | collected 2016-06-15 | reverse complement strand
CGACCGACGCCGGAGAGGCAGAGCATCTCCTGGAAGAGGCGGACGCGCTCTATAAGAGCAGCTACCTGCTGGAAGAACTCTACTCTGAATGGGCCTCACAACGCCGTGATGTTCTGCAACAGAAGTGGGCCGAAATGCTGCTTGCTCTGGCAAATCTTCGTGTTGAACGAGAAGCGCTCGTCGAAGCGATCGCAACACTCGACCGCCTGCGCTTCAGCGATCCAGTCAATGAGACGGCACTGCAACGATTGCTGGTCCTGCTCACACAGCAGCACCGGCGAGGTGAAGCGCTGCGTATCTACCGCCAGCATGCCGGCACGCTCAAACGAGAGTACGAATGCGAGCCATTGCCTGAAACACGCACCCTCTACAATGAATTACGTCAGGGCCGTATCCCTCCTGAATACCTGGTACGAACCGGCAAAACACCCACGGCGGATCACCTGTCTCTCAGAGAGGGTTTACCTGCCCCACCCGGCGGCCAGGTCAGGCAGGAGGCCTTGTTTGTTCGCCCGGCATTGCAACTAGATCGTCGCCACCAGCATCCCCTGATTGGGCGACAGCAAGAACTTGAGAGCATGCGCCATATCCTGCAAGCTGTTTCCTCTACTTCCGAAGCAAAACAGCCGCACTTCTTGCTGCTCACAGGTGAAGCAGGTATCGGCAAAACGCGGCTCGTCGAGGAGTTGAGCATCGAGGCATACACACAAGGCTGGCTAGTTGCATGGAACCAGGCAAACGAGCAAGAGCGCCATCTTCCCTATCGTCCTTGGGAAACATTGCTGCACACTCTCCCCTCACCTTCCAGGCTGGCCCAACCACATGTACATCAACAGGAGCGAGTGCAACTATGGGATGAGGTGTTAAAGCTTTTGAACACAGGCAGTCAAATATATCCATTGCTTTTCATACTGGATGACCTCCAATGGGTAGACGAGGAAAGCATCGATCTCCTGGGCTATCTCATCCATCATCTACAAGAGCAACGGATATTACTGATCGCTACCTGCCGGGATGAAGAACTCGCTCAGGCACAAAAACTACATATGCTCATCACGGACATGCAGCGCAAACAAGAACTTGTCACCCTTCCAGTGCAGCCACTTACTTCGATGGAAATAGGGACATTGCTAGCTCACCTTCCTCCACAGATTGCCCAGAGTGCACAGGTACAGGCTGCGGGAAATCCATTCTTCGCGCAAGAACTGGCAAGCTTGGCACGGCAAAACCAATCTCAGGCGGTCCTTCCAGAAACCATCACAGCATTGTTTGAGCGCCGCTTACGTAATCTCAGCCAGGGCTGCCAGGCATGCCTGGAAAAAGCCGCACTGCTCGGAGCAACGTTTGACTTAGACCAGTTGCTCTCATTGATGCACAGGCACACAGAGGAAGACATCTTCGACCTGCTGGAAGAGGCGCTCCACACAAAGCTCCTCAGAGAGGAAGGTACAGCCGCCCACCCCGTACATATTATGTATCATTTTTGCCATCCACTGCTCGCCAGATTTCTTCGTGAACGCCACTCGGTTTCACCCCATGTTTAGGAATCCTTTACCACCTCATCCGCCAGGCGCTTAAGAACCCCCACGTTCGGAATCTCCGAGATAGGTATCGTGGCCCAATCCCAAAACCCTCCTATCTTGTAAATGCTCAGTGATGCCTCATCGAGATGCAAATGCTGAACATGGCTCCAGGGTAGAAATCGCTGCCCTTCTCCCTGCACACTGATCCCATGTACGCTCAGCGTAATAGCGGCAAAATGGATGGGAATGCCAGTGTGGTAGGCAGCCCTCATCCTCTAATATAGCCCCAAGTTCCTCAACGTTCACCAGGTCGCCGGTGAAGGTCCAGGTTACGCCATCCGTCAAATGCAGCGTATATGAGTGTGAGACTCTCCCCTTGCTATCGGTCGTAATATCCTTCCACAGCGCCATAATCTGATCCCAGCGCATAATGTGCATCTTCCCTCTGATACATATCAGCCCCTCAGAACACACCACCACACATAGCTTGCGCGAACGTGCAGAAGTGAGGGTAATCCAGGCTCCTACACCGAGCCAGGCCGTGCCGATGAGAGGTATGAGGGAAGCTTGCCAGAGTGGCCACCAGCTAAGAAAAAGTGTATAGGTGAACAAGTATAGAACGATGATGAGGCATCCAATGAGCAAAGCCGCAAAGCCGAACAGGCGAGAAAGCGAGAGGTTATTCCGGGAGGCATACATTACCTGCGCTTTTCCAAGGCGATGCACAAACGCCACCCGCTGGTAGTGCAGTGGAATCTGTTGTGCTGGCGATGATTGCACCACAAGGCTCCCCTGTCTGTGCATCGTGAGTATATCGCCGCTCGATGCTCATCCTGGAAAGAACACGTCCCTATGAGAGATCCTGCATACAGCGCCACAGCCTGCACCTTGATCGTCGACGGAGGACAGAAAAGGCCGAGTGATAAAGACCTGGAAAAACTGTATGCACACTCAACTGAATTGTATCACATTACTCGCGCCACAATTACGCTCACATTGTCCACACCACCGCCTTTTAACGCTGCCTGTACCAGCAGATCACTCATTTGTGACGGGTCGCCTTCCTTCTTCATAATCCGCTCAATCTCTGGGTCGCGCACCATCTCCCACAAACCATCCGAGCAAAGCAATAACCAATCGCGCGCGTGCAAGTCCATGGTGAAGCAGTCCACCTCTACACTACGCCTATCGCCAAGGCCACGCTCCACCAGGTTACGGTCTGGATGTGTATAGATATCATCGGAGGCGATCAGTCCGCTGGCAACCAGGCGAGCAACTAACGAATGATCGCGAGTAATCTGCGAGAGTCCCTTTCCCCGGCGATACATGTATGTGCGGCTATCGCCCACATTCACAACGTAAGCCTTAGACCCGATAACCAGTGCTGCTGTCAGTGTGGTCCCCATATTAGCACCCTTCTCTTGATTGCTCTGCCAGATAGTCATATTTGCTTGCTGGACACCGTGTACCAGGATTTTGCTAAACAACGTATCGGTGAGCTCAGTACTCGTTACCATGTTTTGCAACACCGATTGCGTCATCGTCTGTATCGCTACTCGGCTAGCCTCCTGCCCATTCGCATGCCCTCCCATTCCATCCGCTACGATAAACAGATCGAAAGGAATAAGTTGCTCTTTGTATGTGCAGGTGCCCTGAATGGCTGCAATACTATCCTCATTTGGATCGCGTTTTCGCTTAATGCCGGCGTCCCACCCCATACCGACCCTGGTAGACTGCGCAAAGTGAGTTTTCAATGTGGTAGCGACCGGAGCAGGAGAACAGGAGGCTGCACGAGTAGGCGCAGCAGGCCTTGTTGGCACCTCCTCTATTGGATTATGAAACACCTGTGATGGCTGCCCCCCCTGCCCCCCGTGCCTCCAGCGCCCCCCGGCCGCTGCCCGCGCTTGCTGCGGCCATTGTGCCGATTGTGACCATTGCGGCAGCCGCAATCCCATGAGAGGGTCGGCAGGTATATACCCTGTCGTAGTATATTCTCCCGACGTGGTTATTGCCTGCAAGGAGTTAGGTGAAGCGCCATATTGATGGTTTCTTGAAGAGTGGCGAGAAGATACCCAGTCCTGGTCGCCCTGCGGCTTCAACAACTTAGGGTCCAGCACCCTCCATTGTTTCAAATGGTGCCGTAGCAGAAACAGGCTAATCCACAGCAAAAAGCCGCAGGTCATGAACCAGGCAGTAGACAAAGTCGCCACCAGTGTCAGAGGTTGTAGAGCATCAGGATGATGTACAGCCCACAGCAGAGACCAGAGGAGGAACAAAGCAACGCACAGGAGTCCAATCCAGGTGATGCATCTCAACCAGTGATGGATATCATAGATATTCTTGTACTCCTTCAGCATGCTGTTTCCCTTTTCGCTGTTTCACCGTTTTCTCGCTGAGCGAGGCAAATGGTCATAAAAGTACTCTACGTTCGCAAGTATATCTGAAATGCTTTGTAGCTATCTCCTCTGCTGCTTCTGAAGACAGGGACTGGCATGCGAGCACATCAAACCAGCAAGCAGGCATTTTGACAGGGAACTTGTAAGTGAGAGGAATAGAATAACAGGATAAATATCCAACTCTCGTAGCAGAAGACCAGGTTTTCTCCCTTGAAACACCCCTGAACCCTCACTACTTCTTTATTTTTCCAACTATGCAACTTCAACAAACGCATCAGCCAGAGACATGAGCGAAGAAGTCTTATACATCTTATACCGATGTCTTATAAAAAAGGTCCAGGATGACCTGCATCGTCTGGCAGGAGAGGGTGCTGCCATTCACCTTCGAGGTCAGCTTCAACCTCGCCCAGGCAGAGAGGGAGTCAATGAGCAGGAAACGAAGGTAGAACAAAACTGTACATCGAGTAGCGAAAAGCCGTCCAATCGCTATTCTGCGGATCGGTTGTGGGCAAGAACACGACGCGTACATGTACCGACGCTTTTCCTGCGGTCAGGGAGGCAGGTAAAGGAAAATCTTCGTCGCGCCAGCAGCGCTTGTGCCCATCAACGCCTGCCCCATTTGATGCCCCAGCATCGTACCACGTACCCGCAAAGCTGCCATCAAGATAGATATTCGCGCGCTGGTTGGCAACACAATCGTCGAAGGTGCGACGCAAGAACGCGCCGGCATTATGCGGGTCAAGCTGCATCGTAAAGTTAGCTGCCCCTGTCAGTGTGGTCCCTGACGCGGTAATCAGGGGATTATGCACAAGGTATTCATAGGCGGCGGTTAGTTGGTAGGTATGCTCGCCCGTTGCGGCGTAGTAATGTGCATTGCGACTAGCAGGCACTGCTGGCAACACATTATCACTGAGCAAGGCCGTTTTCGCCGGTGTACCATACCATAACATGGTGGTGCGATAGGCATGCACGCTTTCATCCACGCCGCCATGCTCCCAGCGCACCACAAGATGCCGGTTAAACGGTATACTGTCCGCGATCAGGAAGCGGTAGAGCGCAGCTCCGTCGATATTCGTGCCTGGTGGATTGTTGATACTGCTCGGCAAGCCGCCAAGGGGAAGTGTAACCTGCTGTCCCCCATTCCAGTAGTTCCCACCCAGGCCCCACTCTTCAGTACCTGTGACCGCGACCTGAGGCGTCTTGCTATCATCCAGGTAGATGTGTGGATCACCTTCGAGAGTGCTATCCGGCGCGGAAAAGTTGATCACGGTGCCAACCAGTTTGCCACTGCCCTTTACATCCAGAAAGGTCATATCCTGTCCAGGTCGCGGTTGGGCCACGCTGGCATAGGTGGCATGAAACGTTCCCCACCACTGTGGCGGATCAGGAAACGGCTCGTAGCGCACACTCCAATTAATACCATTGAGAGGAGAAGCGGCCAGAATAGCAATGCGCGCGTGTGAGGAAAAAGGCATCGGCCAGTAGAGATGAACGTTCATTGCACCTGTTTGATCCTGACTCATTCCAGCCATCAAACCCTGGACCAGCTGGCGATTGCTGGGAAAATAGACGCCCGCGCCATCACCCGCCAGGAATTTGATGGGTGCATTGACGCTTGGCTGCGTTTCACCATTCCAATAGATCAGCAAGCGCGCGTTGCCAAAACTTACCATTTCCTGGGGAGACACCTGAAACTCCAATGCACGAATCTGAGCGGGACCGTTGAGGGTCACCACAGGTGTTTCCCTATTTGCTGCAAGAGTAAGATTGCCCTGCTGTTGAGAGATCGATGGTGGCGCAATATCACTTCCGGCGCAGCGCAAAAGGCTAACAACATCATTCACCGGCTCATGGCCGGTCCACGTGGGAAGCGTGCTACCATAGGGCAGTTTCCGATAGAGCGCGTAGAAGTTGCCGTTGGCATGCTGCGCTGCCCACTGCATGCTCTGTTGATAAGGAAAGGATGTGGCCACGATACTGCTGCCCTGGTCCTGCTGCTGATTCAGGGAAAGCGGATAGGGGAAACTGCTGGCAGGAGCACTGACCGGATTTGTTTGTCCAAGATCACTCGTGTTCACGGTAGTGGTGAAATGTCCATCCAACGAGAGATTCCAGGGGCTACCATAGTTCTCCTGCATGCGCATAAACGTCATTATACCTGGTCCCAACTGATCAAAGAGAACATGCTCACTATCTGGTAATACACGCACCACGTGCGTATTATCGGCGTTGCTGCCACCAGGATCAGCCGTAGATGCGCCCTCAACCCGGTCCCCCATTTCCAGGTACGAAAGTTTATCCAGGTGGCGATAGGCGTCAAGGCCGAGATAGAGCGGCGGGGCTGTCTGCGCAGCGGTGGTGGTTGCTCCTATACCATTCGTCTCCCCTGCGGCAACACATGTATTCATGATCTCACTCGCAATGCTGCTAGGCCAGAAACGTATAGCAAGTAGGATCACTGCGAGCAGAAAGAGGATAAGCAAGACAATGCGGGCATATTTAGGCATGTTGCCTTCCCCTTTCTTCACCATCAATGGCTGTTGCCGTTTTCCCTGTTCTCATCGTTCTGAATAGGGCTCTACCAGGCGAGGTTTCATTGTTCATATGGTATATTGTATCAGTGGCTATGTCAATTATTCATCTTCAGGCCATATCAGTCAATGAAATCCTAACCTACACGAAATTCGGTTCACCCATACTCGCCACGCACGCATCTGACGGTTTCTGCGTTGGAGTATCGTCAAAAGCAGAAATGATCCTGTTTACGCAGGGCGAATTGTACTCTGCGCCGTGACCCAGGCCGGGGAAGAGAAAGTAGTAGCTGTTCCTGAGCGTTTGTGTCGCGAGCTTGCCATTTGCTGGCGGCGTAATCGGGTCATACTCATCGGAGAGCACTAGCGTGGGAATACTGCTCACTACAGGCTGCTTCTGGACTGCGGGCGACTGTTGCACATGCCACAGCCTGCAGTCTTCATACTCCAGTTGCAGATCGTTCTGGAGTGCGGGTCGAATTTGTGGCGTGATCCCTTGCATAGCACCCGCGATGTCACTCTGCGTCAGAAAATTCCAGTCTTCGCTACATTCATCCGAATAGAACATGCCATCGCTGAAAGTATCGTCGAACTCAACAGCTCCATAAATTGCCGAGAGCAGGGCATAGTTGTGGCCACGCATCTGAAAGATCATCTTCGGCAACACAGGGATGAATTGTGTCACATAGAGCGCACTAAACAGCACAAACACAAAATCATTGCCCGCCATCACCACGTTATAGCTCTTGCCTGTTGTGGCATCGGTTGCTTGAAAGTGAGCGGAGCCAGCATTGAGGTCCGTAACAAGCTTGTAGAAAACACTATCTAGATGCGGATAGAGATGATCGCAGTATGCTTCAGCGGCACATCCCTGAAACAACACATTGAAGACACGCTGCGCTGCTCCCGGTAAATCGGTACGGTTCTTCTGCGGTGGATATACTGAATCCAATACCACGCTGCGGATTACCGATGGGAACAGGCGCATGGTGGTGAGGGCCAGCCGTGTGCCATACGAGACCCCATACAGATTCGCCTGCTTGTACCCCAGAGCCAGGATCAGATCGTGTACATCCGCCGCGTTCTCCAGCGCATTAAACGCATTCAGGTCAACGCCCGACCCTACCAGGCGATCATGGCACGCACGCAGTGCTTGCAATTGCAATCGCTCGGAATCGGTAACACTCAAGTGCTTATCCAGGGTCTCAAATTGGTTTTGCAGCGTCTCCGGGCACTTGAGTGAAGGGGTGGAGTAGCCCGTTCCGCGCTGGTCAAACATGATCAAGTCATGATTGAACACAAAGCTTGAGTAATTCGCACTTGTGATATAGTGCGCCCAATTATCCAGCGACGAACCGCCAGGCCCACCTTCAAGGCGAACGACAGGGTAAGGATCATTCTGGACGTTTGTTGATTTGAAGATAGCCACAGCCAGCTGCACTGTAGGCCCATTGGGGTTACTGCGGTTCTCGGGGACCGTGACATAGCCACATTTGACCATCTGTCCATCCACCACGCCGTTACCAGGCTGAAATGGACATGGGGCCGTGCGAAATTTAGCGTCCGGCGTCACCTGAAACGTCGGTGCCTGTGTAGGCGATGTCCTGATAGGTGTCTTCGCCGGCACAGGTTGACGGAAAAGCATGTACGAGAGACTCGACAGAAAGATCACCCCAACTACCAGGATCACAACGGCGGTGGAATCAATGGCCGCGATGGACGTCTCAACGACGAATATTCATAATAGGGAGTGTCGCCATCTACATACGGTAGCTGCTCATCTTGATGATCAGGGTTATCTTCCACGCAATACCAGCCTTTTCTCGCTCCAATCTATACATATCGACCTTTTCCCTTTTTAGGAAAGAAGGCCGCTTTCATGCTGCGAAAGGCGTAGGAAGTGGCCCGCGCGCAAAATCGTCTTTTCCATATCCTCTGCTGCCTGTCGATGTACCTCAGCAACCATATTTAGCCAGTCCTGCTTTCGTAGAGATTTCTCTCTGATCGCACACTTGTCCACCGGTAAGTACTGCCATCATACCAAATTTCTGGTTGAGTTGCAAAAATGACGATTCGGCACAGGTATAGGACCCGATACTAATTACTTGAGACATCCGTTCATAAAATTAGCCCCCTCTTCCACTGAATGTTGAGGGAGGCATAAGATGTTATAATAAAACCCGAGTAAACTCATGCTGAACGTCAATCATCCAGCACCGCTTTTCACTATACAGGATGCCAGCCGCATTGCTTTCGAATTGTACGGCCTGCAAGCCGAGGCGCGTCCGTTGCCAGGGGAGCATGACTCCAACTTCTATCTCAAGACCGGAACAGGGCAAGAGTTCGTATTGAAAGTTGCGCATGCAGCGGAGCAAAGGAACAATCTCGACCTGCAGAACAAGGCCCTGGAGCACCTGGCCACCCACGATCCCTCTCTCTTGTTGCAGCAGGTGTGCGTTACCTCCACAGGCGAGAGCATTGCAACGGTTTCAACTATCGACGGTAAGAAGCATTTCGTGCGGCTGCTCACCTACGTGCCTGGGAGAATTCTCGCTGAAGTCAAACCCCATTCGCCCGCATTGCTCCACAGCCTCGGTGGCATGCTGGGCAGGCTGGACCGCGCCCTGCAAGACTTCACACATCCCGCTGCACAGCGCACGTTGAGATGGGACTTGCGGCATGCAGTTTGGATCCGCGACTACCTCCAATACATCACGCAGCCCGAGAGGCGTGCCATCGTCGAGCGCTTTCTCTCGCAGTTCGAGACACAGGTTCTGCCTGTGTTACCCACACTGCCTATGAGTATTATTCATGGCGATCCTAATGATTACAATGTTCTGGTCGGTGAGGCTGACGCAGGGCATAGGCAGGTTGTCAGCCTGATTGACTTTGTCGACGTGGTACGCACGAACACGGTCTGTGATCTTGCCGTTGCCGCCGCGTATGCCATGTTGAATAAAGCTGATCCTCTCGCGGCTGCCGCAAATGTTGTGGCAGGGTATCACGAAGCATTCCCGCTCACCCAGGCTGAACTGGAAGTCCTCTACCCCTTGATCTGCACCAGGCTATGCGTCAGCGTGGTCAATTCGGCCTACCGGCAGAAGAGCGAGCCGCATAATGAGTATCTGACTGTCAGCGAGCAGCCCGCGTGGGCGTTGCTTGAACAACTGCTGAATGTACATCCGCGGTTGGCCCACTACACGTTTCGCCATGCGTGTCGGCTGCCAGCATGCCCAAACACTGGCGCGCTCACAGAATGGCTGGCAAGCCACGTTAGCGAGATTGGGCGCGTAGTTGAACCGGACTTGCGCTCTGCCAACCCGCTTATCTTCGATCTGAGCGTTGGCAGCCGCGAACTGGGTAGCCTGGCGGAGGTATCGGATACCGGAGTATTCACGCGCCGTATTTTCGAGCGGATGAGAGCCGCCAACAGCACAGTAGGCATCGGCAGATACAACGAAGTACGTCCGATATATACCAGCGAGATATTCAAAACGGAAGGCAACGATGGCCCGGAATGGCGCACGGTCCATCTCGGCCTCGACCTGTTCATGGAGGCTGGTTCACCTGTCCTCGCACCGTTGGATGGCATCGTGCACAGCTTTGCCAATAACACTGCCCCGCTCGACTATGGCCCAACAATTATTCTGCAACATACTGTCGCAGGCAGTAACGACCAACTTCTCACGTTCTTCACGCTGTACGGCCACTTGAGCATGGACTCGCTCGCTGGCCTCTACGTGGGCAAACCCATTGCCCGGGGAACGCCTTTCTCCAGGATTGGTACCTACCCAACCAACGGCGGATGGCCGCCACACCTGCATTTTCAAATCATCACCGACCTCCTCGACAGGACAGGCGAGTTCCCAGGCGTGGCGCGACCCGGCCAGCGCGACATCTGGTTGAGTCTGAGTCCTGACCCGAATCTCATGGTGCGCATCCC
>WNGQ01007604.1_pt1 | contig 10393 bp, 9 predicted proteins | sample 5407661 | NCBI WGS metagenome assembly WNGQ01 (sample SAMN13153382, study PRJNA577476) | soil metagenome | isolation source: 60 cm soil or saprolite under Garry oak tree replicate 2 | place: USA:California | collected 2016-06-15 | reverse complement strand
CCACGCGGCGCAGGATGAAGGCGCGCATGAGAACCTCGCCGACCTCCGCAGAGCCGACCACGAGCGCGCGGACATGCGGCGCATCGAACGGCAGGACGGTGCAGCCCGCCGGACCGGCTCGTCCGGAGGCCATGGTCCCGCCCCCGGCGAGCTGGCTGAGCTCGCCACTGAATTGGCCGACCTTCAGGGTGGTGATCGCCGCCTCGTGATTGAGGCCGTCGCGAGTGACGACCTCGACCGCGCCTTTGAGCACCAGCCAGGTCGGCGTATGACGCTCGCCCACATTGTAGACGTGCTCGCCGGGAGCGAAATCCCGCGCTGGGCCGCTGGCGAAGCGCTTCGCCGTCTCGATCTGCGCGACATCGAGCACAGGAAACAGCTGGTCACCACGGGTCTCGACGAGAGTCATCGCGGATCAAACCGGTGTCACGCGCCCTTGGGCACGGTCAACGAGTAACGCTGGTCGGCGGCGAGGCATTCCGCCTCGGGCAGGCCGAGCTCCTTGCGCACGATATTGGTGCCGAGCACCATCGCGGCCATCTTGTAGGTGGCGTGGCGGCGTCCCATGCCCTCGCGCCCCATGCCGCAATCGGAGGAGATGATCAGCCGCTCGGGCGGAATGTATTTGAGCGCCTCGCGAATGAGCGCGGCGATCTCGTCCGGCCGCTCGACCTGCAGGGTGTGATGGTCGATCACGCCGATGACGACCTTCTTGTCCTTGATCACCTCGCCGATTGCCTTCAAATCGCCGGTGCCGGATGAACAGGTCTCGAACGTCAGCGCGTCGGCCTCGACTTGGTTGAGCGCCTCGAGCGTCGGTTGGTAACTCTGCACGTCGCGGAAAATGCGCTGCTGGGACGGGTTGCCCCAGCAGGTGTGGCACCACACTTCGGTCTTGCCGCGCAGACCCTTCACGGTGTTGTTGAAGATCTTCACCAGGTCGGCCGCGTCGAGCTTGCCGAACGTCTTGCCGCGCGCCGGCACCATGTGAATCTGCGGCTCCTCCATCTGTATGACCGGGCAGCCGGCATCGGCGAGCTCGTGGACTTCCTCGTTGAGTGCATTGCTGATCGCCCACGTGCGCTCGACCGGATCTTTGTAGTAGTCATCCTCGACGGAAGCCGCGATCAGTTCGGGCAGGATGGTCCCGAACTTGATCGGCTTCTTGGTCATGCGCTGCGCCGTCTTCCACATCGCCGTGTACTGCAACCTGCCGCGCCCGACCGGCCCCACGATCCTGGGAAACACGCGCGCTTCGAGGAAGTCGTGGAGGATATGCCCGCGCGGATAGGCGACAGCACCGATCTTGTAGACCATGGGCTGCGGCAATTCGGCAAAACCGTCCATGTGGGTCAGCGGATAGCCCTGCCAACTCATGCCGCCGACCTCCTCGTCATAGTGCGCGTCGCCGTCGGTCAAGATATCGAGGCCGGCGAGTTCCTGCGCCCGCAGAAAGCACGAGACCGCATCCTCGTACTGCTCGCGGTAGCGCGAATTGACCATGGCTTCGAGGAAGCTCTTCGCTCCCAGCACCGCGTTGTACCAGGCCGGCCGCGGCAGCGAGCCGATGATCGAGGTTGGCAGAGCGATACCCGCGGACGCTTTGTACATCGTGTTCCTCGCCTGCTGCGCCATCCCTCGCCTTCCCCGCTGCGGAGGAAAGAGGGGAGCGTTTCACAAATCGTACGCTTCGCTCTTCGCCGCTGCGTTCTTCACCAACGCGTCGTCGGGCTTCGGCAGCGGCGCGCCGGAATCGCGGAAGCGGTTGACGATGGGGTAGCGGCGGTCGCGGCCGAAATTCTTCAACGTCACCTTGACGCCGGGCGCCGCTTGCCGGCGCTTATACTCGGCGAGATTGAGCATGCGCTCGACCTTCATGACCGTCTCGCGGTCGAAGCCGTCCTCGACGATCTTGGCGATCGGCTCTTCGCGTTCTACCAGCCTTTCGAGGATCTGATCGAGCACGTCGTAGGGCGGCAGCGTGTCCTGGTCGGTCTGGTTCTCGCGCAATTCGGCGGAGGGCGCACGGGTCAAAATATTGTCGGGAATCACCTGCGCGCTGGGCCCAAGCGCGCCGTCGGGCTTCCAGCCGTTGCGCACCCGCGCCAACCGATAGACCTCGGTCTTGTAGAGATCCTTGATCGGGTTGAAGCCGCCGTTCATGTCGCCATAGAGCGTGGCATAGCCCACCGACATCTCCGATTTATTGCCGGTGGTCACCACCATCAGGCCGAACTTGTTGGAGATCGCCATCAGGATGGTGCCGCGCGCCCGCGCTTGCAGATTTTCCTCGGTGACGTCGCGCGGCTGGCCTGCGAAGACCGGCGCGAGGGCCTTCTCGAATCCCAGAACCGCGCTCTCGATCGGCACCGTGTCGTATTGGACGCCAAGCGCCTTGGCGACCTGCGCCGCATCGTCGAGCGATTGCCGCGAGGTGTAGCGATAGGGGAGCATCGCGCAATGCACACGATCCGCTCCCAGAGCATCGACCGCCAACGCCGCCACGAGAGCGGAATCGACGCCACCCGAAAGGCCGAGCACCACGCCCTTAAAACCATTCTTGCGGACGTAATCGCGCAGCCCCAGCATGCAGGCGAAATAGTCCGCTTTGTCGCCCGCCTCGACCGCGACGATGAAATCATCGATGCAACGCCAACCATTGCCGCTGCGCTCCCAGCGCAGCGTCTGGACCACTTCGTGAAAGGCCGGGAGCTGGAAGGCGAGCGCGCGATCGGCCTGCAGGCCGAAAGAGGCGCCGTCGAACACGAGCTCGTCCTGGCCGCCGACCTGGTTGATGTAGATCAGCGGCACGCCGCTTTCGGTCACGCGGGCGACGGCAAGGTTGAGGCGCACGTCGTCCTTGTCTCGCGAATACGGCGAGCCATTGGGCACGATCATCAGCTCGGCGCCGGTTTCGGCGAGACATTCGACCACGTCCTCGTAGTCGCCCCATTCGGTCCAGATGTCTTCGCAGATCGGGATGCCGATGCGCACGCCGCGGAAATTGACGGGACCGGGCGGCGGCCCCGGCGCGAAGACGCGCCGTTCGTCGAACACGCCATAGTTCGGCAGGTTCACCTTCAGGCGCACGGCGGCGATGACGCCGCGGTCGAGCAGACAATACGCGTTGTAGACCTTGCCCTCCGCGAACCAAGGCGTGCCGATCAGCAGCGCCGGCCCGCCGCTCGCAGTTTCACGCGCAAGCTCCTCGACCTTCGCTCGGCAGGCCGCTTGGAACGCTGGCTTGAGCACGAGATCCTCCGGCGGGTACCCGGACAGGAAAAGCTCCGGAAGCGCCACAACGTCGGCGCCGGAACGGGCCGCCTCGGCACGCGCGCGGCGCGCCTTGTCGGCATTGCCGGCGATGTCGCCGACGGTCGGATTGAGCTGTCCGATCGCGATGGCCAAACGGTCGGTGGGCCGCGCATTCATGGCTTAGGTCTAGCGCGTCGGGCCCGCGCCCGGCAATCGCGCCGAGGTCTGGTCAGATCAGCCCAAATCGCTCGGCCAGCGCCAACAGCCAGGTCAGCCCGGCGATGAGCAGCGCAAGGCCGACCGCAGCGGAGCCCATGTCCTTGACCCGGCCGATTTGGGGATCGATCGCGAGGTTGACCCGATCGGCCAGTTTTTCGATCGCCGTGTTCAACAGCTCGACGACAAGGACGAAAGCCACGACGGCGATGAGCGCAAGGCGCTTCCAAGACTCTTCGGCAACCAGGAAGGCAACCGGTACCGCCACAACGAGGGCAATCAGTTCCTGGCGAAAAGCCTCCTCGCTACGCGCCGCGGCGAGGAGGCCGTGCCAGGTGTTGATGGCGGCGCGCAGCAACCGTTCCATGGAGTGCGATGAATAGCGACTTGGCGCAACGATGGTGTCCTCCCGCAATCTATCGCCGTCCTGAGCTAAATCCAGCTTGCTCGCGCCGCGGCGCGATGGCGCGGCGCGAGGAGGATGTACTTGGCCGGGCTCGTGCTTGCCGCTCACGGCTCTGCGGTCCGAATGCCAGCCGGGCCCGCATTGAGCTTGATCGACCCGGCGGGCTTGAGTTCTTTGCCGTCGAAGCTCAACACCATGATCTCCTTCTCGACCATGCACTGGACCAAAAGCGTGCGGTTGCCCTTGCTCCAGGCGAGACCCTGACACCAGTGGCCCACCTTGGCCTCGGTCAGCGGGACCAACTCGTTGCCTTTGACGCTCAGCACCTTCACCAATCCGTAATCGTTGAAGAACGGGTTGTTCTTCGCCTTGTTGGATCCATTCGCCACGCCCACGGCGAGAAAGGCACCGTCGGGAGACAGCGCAATCCCCTCCGGCGTTTGACCAACGGTAACGGTTTGAACGACCCGCGCCGGTTTCGCGTCGATATCGATCAAGCTCACGGTATCGGCATCGCCACTGCCCGTCCCGATGTTCGCCACGGCCGCGACCTTGCCGTTGGGATGGATAACGAGTCCGTAGGGCCGCAGCCCCGCCGAAATATCGCGTTTGGTGTGCTCGACCTTGTTGCCGTCGATCGACAGCACCGAAATCTTGTTATCGCCGTCGCGGGTGACCAGCGCCGTCTTGCCGTCCGGTGTAATGGCAACATGGCTCGGGCCCGATTTGTCATCGCCCAAATTGACCTTGCCGACCGGCGTGAGCGCATTGCCGGCGATGGAAAAGACGGAGACCGTTCCCTCCGACCGGTTGGCGACCAACGCGAGGGTCCCGGCGCGATTGATGGACACGCCCGCGGCACCCTGCCCCGCCTGCAACTGCGCCGCGACCTTGGGCGGCGAGGCCTTGAGATCGATCACCGTGAGCTTGTCGTCGGGCACGGTCTTCTTCGGATCGGCCGGATCGATTTTGGATGCCCCGGTGACGAGCGCGAAACTCTCATCGCGCGCAATCGCTACGCTCGACGGTGGGCCGATAACGCTGGTCGGGGCCGGGATCTCGGCGACGACCTTGGGCGGCGTCGCGCTGAGATCGATGACCGTGACGGAATCCGCCGGCGGACTGGCCGGCACCGCATTTACGCCGTCGATGAGAACGGCTTTCCCGTCATTGGCGGAAAGCGCAAGCTCGCCGCTGGCTCCAGACGACAGTGACATCAACACGGCGAGCGAAAGCGCGCCCACCCCACCCATATGGCGATGCATGAGAACCTCCTCCCGTTGCGCGGATCGTTACGGCCTTGCGAACGCGCCGCGCACCCGCCCGCATTCCGACCATCATAGCAAACAAATAGGCGAAAACCTTCCCTGCCCAGTCCAGGTTCGGCGGATCACGGTTGCGATCAGAGCCCGGCGGCGGCCGGCAGCGGCCGCGCCCTGGCGGTGCGCTCCGCCTTGAGCAGGTCGGCCAGCAGGAACGCAAGGTCGATCGATTGCTCGGCATTGAGCCGCGGGTCGCAGACCGTGTGGTAGCGATCCTTGAAGTCCGCGTCGGTGATCATGCGGGCACCGCCGGTACACTCGGCGACGTTCTGGCCGGTCATCTCCAGATGCACGCCGCCGCCATGCGTTCCTTCGCCGCGGTGAACGGCAAAAAAGGTTTTCACCTCCGACAGGATGCGGTCGAACGGCCGCGTCTTATAGCCGGTTTCCGAGGTGATGGTATTGCCGTGCATGGGATCGCACGACCACAGCACGACCTTTCCCTCGCGCTTAATCGCGCGGATCATGGCCGGAAGCTGATCGCCGACCTTGTCCGAGCCGAGCCGCACGATCAGCGTCAGCCGGCCCGGCTCGTTTTCCGGATTGAGGATATCGATCAACCGCAACATCTCATCGACCTTGCTCGACGGTCCGCATTTGAGCCCCAGCGGATTGATGATGCCGCGGCAGAACTCGACATGCGCGTGATCGGGCTGTCGGGTGCGGTCGCCGATCCACAACATGTGGGCCGAGGTACAGCAGAAGGTGCCGGGGTGCGTCGAGTCCTCGCGCGTCATCGCCTGCTCGTAGCCGAGCAGCAGCGCCTCGTGGCTGGTGTAGAAGTCGGTGCTCTTGAGCTCGGGATGGCTTTCGAGATCGAGCCCGCAAGCCTGCATGAAACCGAGCGCCTCGGAGATGCGGTCCGCGAGCTCCTCGTAGTGGTGGGACTGCGGCGAGTCCTTGCCGAAGCCGAGCGTCCACTGCCGCACATTCGCGAGATTGGCATAGCCGCCATGTACGAAAGCACGCAACAGATTGAGCGTGGCGGCCGAGTGGCGATAGGCCTCGATTTGGCGCTCGGGGTCCGGACGCCGCGACGCTTCATCGAAGTCCACACCGTTGATGATATCGCCGCGGTAGCTCGGCAGTTCCTTGCCGTCCCTTTTCTCCATCGGCGACGTACGCGGCTTCGCGAATTGGCCGGCGATGCGGCCGACCTTCACCACCGGCAAGGCGGCGGCATAAGTCAGCACCACCGCCATCTGCAAAAACACGCGCAGGAAGTCGCGGATGTTGTTGGCGCTGACGTTGTTGGCGCTGTGCTCGGTGAAGGCTTCGGCGCAATCTCCACCCTGCAGCAGAAAGCCCTCCCCCGCCGCAACGCGGCCGAGCGCCTTTTTCAGGCTGCGGGCTTCGCCTGCAAACACGAGGGGCGGAAACGTCGAAAGCCGGCGCTCGACCGCGGCGAGCGCCGCCTTATCCGGATATTCGGGGACCTGGACGATCGGCTTGCTGCGCCAACTGTCGCGCGTCCAACGCTCGGGCATAACGGCCCTCCACCACGCTTAAGCCCCGGTACGGGCGAGATTTTCCAACTCGGGGACCTTATACACGAGGGCCGGCGCCGCAAGCCAGATGGAATTGCGAGCATGAGGCCCGCAGCGCAGACGAAACGCGGCGTTATTCGGCCGCCTCGCGGCGACGGCTCAGCGCCTTCTCCCGTAGCGTCACCAGTTCCTCGGCGGCGGTCGGATGCACCGCGATGACGGCGTCGATGTCGGCCTTGGTCGCCTTCATCTTCAGCGCGATCCCGACGAGCTGAATCATCTCGCTCGCGTCGGGCCCCACGATGTGGCAGCCGACGAGACGGTCGCTTTCGCCGTCGACGACGAGCTTGAAGAAGGCGCGCGTATCGCGGCCCGCAAGCGTCATCTTCAGCGGGCGGAACGACGTCTTGTAGACGTCGACCTTCGCCAACCGCTCGCAGGCCTGCGCCTCGGTCAGGCCGATCGCGCCGACCTCGGGCTCGGAGAAAACGGCGGTCGGCACGTTTGCGTGGTCGACTGCGGTCGGCTTGCCCCCGAACACGGTATCGGCGAAAGCATGGCCCTCGCGGATCGCGACCGGCGTCAGGTTGACGCGGTTGGTGACGTCGCCGATCGCGTAGATGTGCGGCACCGAGGTCTGCGACAGCGGATCGACCGCGATACCGTGACGGTCGCTGAACCGCACGCCCGCCGCCTCGAGACCGAGGCCGGCGACATTCGGCCAGCGCCCGAGCGCGAACATCACTTTGTCGACTTCGACCGAGCTGTCGTCGGATAGCTTGGCGGTGAAGGTGTCTTGCGTGCATTGCACGACCCTCACCGTCGTGCCGCAAAGGATCCGCACTCCCCGCTTCTTCATCTCTGCGTGCAGATGGGCGCGCAGATCATCGTCGAAACCGCGCAGAATATTCTCGCCGCGGTAGACCAGCGTCACCTCGGACCCAAGCCCGTTGAAAATGCTGGCGAACTCGACGGCGATATAGCTGCCGCCCTGGATCAGGATGCGCGCCGGCAATTCTTCCAGATGAAACGCCTCGTTCGAGGAGATGACGTGTTCGATCCCCGGGATCGCGGGACCAAACCATGGCGCAGCGCCGGTGGCGATGAGGATGTGCCGCGGCCGGATTTTCTCGCCCGTGGCGACGAGACGCACCGTATGTGCGTCTTCCAACACCGCGCGGCTCTTGACTAGCTTCACGCGCGCGCGTTCGAGCGTCGTGGTGTAGGCGAGCTCGAGCCGCGCGATTTCCCGGTCCTTGTTGGCGATGAGGCTCGACCAGTTGAACACCGGTTCTGCCAGCGTCCAACCGTAACCCGCCGCGTCCTCGAACTCGTCCGCAAAGCGCGAGGCGTAGACGAGCAGCTTTTTGGGAACGCAGCCGCGGATCACGCAGGTGCCGCCGACACGGTACTCCTCGGCCACCATGACGCTCGCGCCGTAGCCGGCGGCGATCCGCGCCGCGCGCACGCCGCCCGAGCCTGCTCCGACGACGAGGAGATCGACGTCATGCTCAGCCATATCGTCGGGTCCAAGCTGTCGGCGGGCGCCGCATCTAGATGTCGTGACCTCGTTTTTTCATTTCGGCGCGCATTTTGGCGATAACCTCTTGCGACAGGTTTTCGGCCCAAGTCTGCGCATTTTTCATGCTTTGATCGAGGATGGCGGGCTCCTCTACGATCAACTTGCGGCCGAGCGGCGACTTGTAGAAAGCGAGTATGTCCTTGAGCTCCTGCTCCGTGAACCGCGAGGCATAGAGCTTGGCAACGTCATTCACGATCTCCGCGCTGCGGGCGGCGTATTCCGCGTGTAATTTGGTTGCGACTTCATTCAAATCCTTGCCGAGCATCGGATTGGTTTGCAGAAAGACGCTCTTGGTCCTCTCGATGACGCCCGAAACCAAGGGGCTGTAGAGCGCGGCGGCGCCTTTGGCAGCGATCACTTCCTTGGCGGTCGCGACCGCGCTTGCCGAGGGTTGTTGGGCATCGGCGGCGCCGATGCCCAGGGCGAAAGCGAGCCCCAGCGCAAGCATCATGGCCCAGGACGGCCTGGGGATTGGGGAAGCAAACATCAAGACCTCCTCTTCGGATGGTTCAGGCTCAACGCCGTTCGACGACGCGCACGCCGCTCGAGCCGGCAACCACGGCCGCGTGCGCGAGCCCAATGAACAAGCCGTGCTCGACCACGCCTGCAATACCGTCGAGACGCTCCGCCAGCGATTTCGGATCGGCGATCCGCTCGAATGCGGCATCGAGAATCCAGTGCCCGCCGTCCGTGACGAAAGCGTGGCCGTCCTTGGCGCGGCGCAGCAGAGCCGGCCCGGCGCAGCCGACGGCCGCGGCCGCGGCCTCGATCGCCCGCCGCGTCGCGCCCAATCCGAACGGCACCACCTCGACCGGCAACGGGAAGCGGCCGAGCGCGGACACCCACTTCGATTCATCGGCAATGACGATCATGCGGGCGGAGGCTGAGGCGACGATCTTTTCCCGCAGCAGCGCGCCGCCCCCACCCTTGATCAGGCTCAGATCGGGCGCGATCTCGTCGGCACCATCGACGGTGAGATCGAGCTGCGGCGTCTCGTCGAGGCTGGTGAGCGGCACGCCCAGCCGCTCGGCGTCGCTGCGAGTCCCTTCCGACGTGGGCACCGCGATCACGTCGAGGCCTGCACGGATGCGCTCAGCCAAAAGCTCGACAAAATGCTTGGCGGTCGAGCCGCTGCCAAGGCCAAGCCGCATGCCGGGGCGCACGAATTCGAGGGCGCGGGCGGCGGCTGCACGTTTTTGGACATCGAGATCCATCGTGATCGAAACAATTGGCCCGGCATCGGAGCGAGGACGGCGTCTATCTAGCCCCGTTCAGCGCGAGAGCATAGTCCATTCGCCATCGAACGCGCACCAAAGCGAGCCTTGCCATCCCGCGCATCACCCGGTAGCGATCACGGATGATGGTTGCTCCGACCGTCGTTTTCGATCTCGACGGCACGCTGGTCGACAGCGCGCCCGATCTCGCCGACACGCTCAACATCATCTTCGCTCGCGAAGGTCTGCCGCCGGTCGCCTATGATACGGCGCGCAAGTTGGTCGGCGGCGGCGCACGATCGATGATCGAACGCTCCCTGGCAGCGCAAGGGCGCAAGCTCGACACGCCCGCAGTCGATGGGCTCGTCAAAGGCTTCATCGACCACTACGCCGCGCATATCGCCGACCGCTCGCGAGCGTTCCCCGGCCTCGAAGCGGCGCTCGACGAGCTCGCCGCCGGCGGCTGCCGTTTTGCGGTCTGCACCAACAAACTCGAATGGCTCTCGGTGCGGCTCCTTGACGCGCTTGGCCTGTCCAATCGCTTCGCCGCCATTTGCGGGGCGGACACGTTTGGGTTGCAGAAACCCCACCCGGATTTGCTGCGGCGGACGATCGCGCGAGCCGATGGCGAGCCTGCGCATGCCGTGATGGTCGGGGATTCGATCAGCGACATTGCGACGGCCCGCGCGGCCGGAGTTCCTGTCGTTGCCGTCGACTACGGCTACGCCGAAACCCCGGTGAGCGAATTGGGGCCCGATCGGGTCATCAGCGCCCTCGCCGAGCTACCAAGCGCGGTATTCGACCTGCTGCGCGCGAGGAACTCTACCGCGGTAGAACGACGTTAATCGTATTTTACCTTATCGGCGCCATACTTAGGGGGCCTTTAGCAGGGATAACCGTAGCAAACGGGG
>WNGQ01019075.1_pt1 | contig 10394 bp, 7 predicted proteins | sample 5407661 | NCBI WGS metagenome assembly WNGQ01 (sample SAMN13153382, study PRJNA577476) | soil metagenome | isolation source: 60 cm soil or saprolite under Garry oak tree replicate 2 | place: USA:California | collected 2016-06-15 | reverse complement strand
GGGGTCAAACTGCGACTTCGCGGAACGCCCGCGTCACGTCTGGTTTGCCCCCAATACCGGACATCCGGCGGAGACGCTGGCACGGCAGCTTCGTGCCTAGCAGACATAAATTTCATATCCTGAGCGGCTGCACTTTGCAGCTGGTTTGTTACTTCGCGTACGGAATGGAACCGGATGCTGGCCATCGAATCCTGAATAGGCGGTGTTCATTGAGCGCGATCTGCTCGGCCGGACCCGAATGGAAAGAGGGCGATTCTACGAGGAGCTCTAGTTTATTGCTCACCCCGGCGAATCCGTAGACCGGAAGGTTTTGCGCGTCGCGTCGGCGTCAACGATGAATTCGACCTGCGCCGCTGGGCCATGCCGCTATTGATTTGGGTCAAGGTGCCGCTGGTTATCCGTTCGATAGTGGGAGTATGATAGGCTCGATCCTCGGGCGTATGAGGCAGGGTTGTGAGCGCATCCATCCTCGTTGCCGATGACGAGCCCAACATCGTGCTCTCTCTGGAGTTTTTGCTGAAGCAGGCCGGCTTTCGCGTGCGCACCGTCTCGGACGGCGAGGCGGCGCTCGCCGCCATCGCCCAGGACCCGCCGGACCTCGTGCTGCTCGACGTGATGATCCCCGGCCGCGACGGCTACGCCGTCTGCCAGGGCATCCGCGCCAATCCGGCCTGGCGCGACATGCGCATCATCATGCTCACCGCCAAGGGCGGCGACATCCAGCGCGAGAAGGGGCTCTCGCTCGGGGCCGACGAGTACGTAACGAAACCGTTCTCGACGCGCGAGCTCGTCGAGCGCATCCGCCGCATGCTCGGCCCCCGGGGTTGAACGTGGCGGGCGGGCGCGTCGGAACGGTAAGCAGACGGATCGGATCTCTGCTCATCGGGTTTGCCGGATTGCTCGCCGCTGGCTTCGCGGCGCTGGCGCTCGCGCTCGGCGAGCCCGCGGTCCTCCCGATCGCCATCGCGGGCGGCGTGCTGTTGGCGGTCTTCATCTCTCTCGCCTTGCTGCTGCTGCACCGCGTGGCCCGGCCGCTCGACCGCGTTGCACTCGACGTGAGGATCATCGCCCGCGAAAACCCCGGCCACCGGCTCGGGCTCGTCCCGCGGCATTGGCTGGGGGGATTGGCCGAGAACATTGAGGCGATGCGGGGCCGGCTGATGAGCGCCGAGGCCGACGGAGCGCAGGCGCTCGCCGAGGCGCAAAATCAGGGCGCGGAGCAAAAACGCTGGCTCGAAGCTATCCTGCTCGATCTCACCGAGGGAATCGTGGTGTGCAATTTGCAGCACCAGGTGCTGCTGTACAATCAGGTCGCGGCCGACTTGCTGGGCGGCACCCAGAGCTTCGGGCTGGGCCGGTCGCTTTTCCCGTTTCTGGCGCGCGAGCCGGTGCTGCATGCGCTCGAGCGGCAAATGCAGCGTCTCGAGGGCGGCTGGGCAGCGCCGGGGCCGCGTTTCATGTGCGGGGCAGCCGGCGGCGAACGCCTGCTCGGCGCCAGGCTCGGCGTCGTGCTCGACGTCAAGGCCGCGCCGAACGGCTATGTGCTGAGCTTCGCCGAGCTCGGTGAGGAGGAGACGGCGCTGGCCAAGCGCGACGATCTCCTCGAACTCGCGACGCAAGGACTGCGCGCGCCGATCGCGAACCTGCGCGCCGCGGCGGAGATGCTTTCGCAGAATCCCGATCTGCCGGACGCCCAGCGCGCTGCATTCCAAAAGGTCGTACTGGACGAAAGCATGGCGCTCAGCAATCAGCTGGAGGCGCTCGCCCGTGGCTACCGCGAGCTCGGCGGCGGCCGATGGATGATGGCCGAGATCCATTCCAACGACCTGATCGCTTCGCTGACCCGCCGCCTGGTGGGCGCGCCGCTGCAACTCACGGCGACAGGACTTCCGGACTGGCTCTACGGCGACAGCTTGTCGCTCCTGGTCCTGCTCGAGCTGCAGCTCCGCCAGCTGCATGCCGCGACCGGCGCCGAGGCGTTCGACGTCGCGGTCTCCCGCAGCGAGAACCGCATCTATCTCGATCTGATCTGGCGGGGAGAACCGATCCCCGCGCCACAGCTGGAGTCCTGGCTCAACCGGCCGCTCATCGGCGGGCTCGGGCCGCTCACCGGGCAGGCCGTGCTGCGCCGCCACGGCAGCGACGCCTGGAGCCAGCCGGCTGGGTCCGGCATGGCCAGGCTGCGGATTCCGTTGGCGTCGGCCCAGGCCGGAGCGCCGCGCGAACGTCCGCTCCGGCCGCAGCGGCCGGAATTCTATGACTTCGATCTGTTGCGCCACCCGGTGCCGACCGGCCGCTTCGCCGAGCGCCCGCTCAAGCAGCTCACCTACGTGGTCTTCGATCTGGAGACCACCGGGCTCAGGCCGGCGGAAGGCGACGAAGTGGTGTCGATCGCCGGGGTGCGCATCGTGAACGGCCGCATCCTCACGACGGAGACGTTCGAGCGCGTGGTCAATCCGGGCCGGCCGATTCCCGAAGCCTCCATTCGTTTCCACGGCATCACCGACGAGATGGTGCGCGACAAACCGCCGTTCGCCATGGTGCTACCCGCGTTCCACCGCTTCGCGGCCGACGCGGTGCTGGTCGCCCACAACGCCGCGTTCGACATCACATTTCTCCAGCGCGCCGCCGGCGCCTTGTCTTTCGAGCAGCCGGTCGTGGACACCCTGCTGCTTTCGGCCCATCTCGATCCGACCGAGGCGGACCATGCGCTCGACGCCATCGCCGCGCGGCTGGGACTCGACGTCGTCGGCCGGCACAGCGCGGTCCGGGATTCCTTACTTACGGCGGCGATCCTGCTACGCTTGCTGGATCGTTGCGAGGAACTCGGCATCACCCGCCTCGGCCAGCTCATCGCCGCAACCGACATGGCGGGGCGACTACGAGCGCATCAACACGGGTTTGAACGCCATGCCGCGGGAAGCGCGTCGTAGGGATCGGCTCGTCGGGCTCTTTGCTCTGGGCCTCGTCCTGTTCAATCCGCCGGTGCTGCGGCTGTTCGCGGGCACGACGCTGTTCGGCTGGCCGCTGCTGTTCGTATATTTGTTCTGTGCCTGGGCGGCGCTCACCGGGATGGTCGCGCTCACTGTGGAACGCCGGAGAATGCGATCCCCGTTCGAGGACGACTGAGCCATGCTGGCCGGCGGCGTCCTTCTGCTCCTGGCCGCGGCCGCCTACATGGCGCTGCTGTTCGCCATCGCCAGCTTCGGCGACCGCCGCGCCGCCGCGGGGCGCAGCCTGATCGACTCGAGCGTGGTCTACGCGCTCTCGCTCGCGGTCTACTGCACCTCCTGGACCTTCTACGGCAGCGTCGGCCGCGCCGCGAGCCGCGGTCTCGACTTCCTGCCGATCTATCTCGGACCCACCTTGGTGTTTTGCCTGGGCTGGGTGCTGCTGAGGCGGATCCTGCGGGTCTCGAAAGCGCATCGCATCACTTCGATCGCGGACCTGCTCGCTTCCCGGTTCGGAAAGAGCGGAGCGGTCGCCGGACTCGTCACCATCATCGCGGTGATCGGCAGCGTTCCGTACATCGCGCTGCAGCTCAAGGCCGTGTCGACGAGCCTGAAAGTGCTGCTCGAGCACCAGGGGAGCTTCGGCACGGACGCCGTCGATGGGACGAGCGTGCTGCGCAACACCGAGCTGTGGGTGGCGGGCGTGCTCGCGCTGTTCGCCATTCTGTTCGGCACCCGCAAGATCGACGCGAGCGAGCGCCACGAAGGCATTGTGGCCGCTATCGCCTTCGAGTCGATCGTGAAGCTTGTCAGCTTCGTGGCCGTGGGTCTGTTCGCCGGCCTCGTGCTGTTCGACGGCTTCGGCGACATTTTCGCCCGCGCCGCGGCCCGGCCGGAGCTCTCGCAGCTGTTCGACTTCTCAGGGGCGTCCGCCGGCATCGACTGGATCGCCCTGACCTTCCTGGCCATGGCGGCGATCGTCTGCCTGCCGCGGCAATTCCAGGTCATGGTCGTCGAGAACGTGGACCCGCGGCACCTCGACCGGGCGCTGTGGCTGTTCCCGGCCTATCTCATCGCCATCAATTTGTTCGTGGTGCCGATCGCGCTGGCCGGGCTGCTGAGCGTGCCGGCCGGCACCGATCCGGACACGCTCATGCTGGCGCTGCCGCTCGGCTCCGGATATGGCGGCCTCGCCCTGCTGGCGTTTCTCGGCGGGCTTTCCGCCGCGGCCAGCATGGTTATCGTCGAGACCGTGGCGCTCAGCACCATGATCTGCAACGACCTCGCGGTTCCCATGCTGCTCCGCCTAGGGTGGCTCGGCCCGGATACGCGTCCGGTCCTGCTCGGCATAAGGCGCGCCGCCATCGCGCTCGTCGTCCTGCTCGGCTTCGCCTATGTGCGGATCGTGCGTGAGAGCTACGGCCTGGTGTCGATCGGGCTCGTTTCCTTTGCGGCGGTCGCGCAATTCTTTCCCGCCATCGTGCTGGGGCTGTTCTGGAAGCGCGCGAGCCGGCTCGGGGTCTTGATCGGCATCAGCGCGGGATTCCTGGTTTGGGCCTATACGCTGCTGCTTCCCTCGTTCGCGTCGGCGGGCTGGTTGCCGCGCGAGCTGTTCGAACAAGGCGCGCTCGGTTTTTCCCTGCTGCGTCCTTCGGCCCTATTCGGGCTCGACGGGCTCGACCCGGTCACGCATGGCCTGTTCTGGTCGATGCTGTTGAACATCGCCGGCATCGTCGGCGCGTCGCTGTTCGTCGACCAATCGGCGCTCGAGCGCAGCCAGGCCGCGCTGTTCGTCGACTATTGGCGCGGCGCCGGACACGAGGAAGGCCGGCTCTGGCGCGGCACCGCGCAAGTCGCCGACCTCGTCCAGCTGGTCGGCCGTTTCCTCGGCGAAGCACAGACGCGCGAAGCCTTCGCGGCGGAGGCGCGAGGGCGCGGCCGGGATCCCGCGGCGCTCGCCGCCGATGCCGAGACCGTGAGGCTCGCCGAGCGGCTGCTCGCCGGCGCCATCGGCAGCGCGTCGGCGCGCGTCATGGTTGCCTCGGTGGTGCACGAGGAGCCGATCGGCACCGAGGAAGTGATGCGCATTCTCGACGAGACCTCGCAGGCGATCGAATACAGCCGCCGCCTCGAGCAGCAGTCGCGCACGCTCGAGGCCACCACCGCGGAACTGCGGCGCGCGAACGAGCGGCTCCGCGAGCTCGATCGGCTCAAGGACGACTTCGTTTCCACCGTGAGCCACGAGTTGCGCACGCCGCTCACCTCGATCCGCTCGTTTTCCGAGATCTTGCTCGACAACCCGGCCCTCGAGCAGCACCAACGGCAGGAGTTCCTGCGGATCATCGTCACCGAGAGCGAGCGGCTTACGCGGCTGATCAACGACATGCTCGACCTCGCCAAGATCGAGGCGGGCAAGCTCGAGTGGCACATGCAGCGGGTGAGCGCGAGCGAAGTGGCGCGCGAAGCAGCGACCGCGCTCGGCCAATTGTTCCGCGACAAGAGCGTCGAGCTGAAAATCGAGCTGCCGGACAGCGTGCCGGCCACCATCGCCGATCGCGATCGACTGTTCCAGGTCGTCGTCAATCTGCTGTCCAATGCCGTGAAATTCTCGCCGCGAGACGCCGGGCTGGTGACGCTGACCGTCCAAGCCGATACGGACGGCGTCAGCCTCTCCATCGGCGACAATGGGCCCGGGATCGCGCCGCACGATCGCGAGGCGATTTTCGAGCGCTTCCGCCAGGTCGGCGACACGCTTACCGCGAAGCCGGAGGGGAGCGGCCTCGGGCTCGCGATCTCGCGAATGATCGTCGAGCATTTCGGCGGCCGCGCCTGGGTCGAGGACGCGCCGGGCGGCGGCGCGATCTTCCGGGTCTGGCTGCCGCGCGAACCCGCCGCGGCATCCGCGGCCTGACGCTCAGCCCAGTCCGGGGAAATAATCGGCGACGAGGCGCTGACGCCAGCGGTCGATGTCTCGGAATACTTGCACGAGACGATCGCGCTCGGGTCGGCCGAGCGATTCCGGCTTGACGCAATTGTCTGCCGGCATCCTCGTCCGCAAGAACGCCCGCCTCGGCGAGGGCGTCGAGGCGGGCGGGGGTTCCGGTCGCCTCGACTCCGTTCTTGAGCGCCAGCAGGCGCACGATCTCGACCAGCGGTTTGGTCCCGCGCAGCTTGATATCGATGGCGTCCTTCTCGGGTCCGTCCTTGGCGATCAATTGCCCGAACAGATCGACACTGCTGGTGCGGTCGTGCTGCAGCCAGGAGATCTGTGCGAGGAACGGCAGGTTATCGCGTGCTGCCGTGGTAACGTGTCGGCGCAGCGCGGTCGCGAGCTCGGGCGAACCGAAGATGGCCCTGAAGTCGAAGAAGATGTCCGTGAACATGATTTCCTGGTTGCCTCGCGCACGCACCCAGCCGTTCACCTGCGCCTGCCAGTGCGCCAGCGGCTTGCGCCAAAGCGGGTTGGTCGCCATGACGTTCCCCTCGCACAAAGGAAAGCCCGCCTGCTCGAGCCCGCGCGTGAACCGCTGCGCCAGTTCGACGAAGAAGCGCTCGACGCTCTCCTGCTCGGAACCGGCGTGATCGGCCAGAATGAAGCCGTTGTCCTGGTCCGGGTGAAGCAGGCTCTCGCCGCGGCCGGCCGAGCCCATCACCAGGGCGGCGAAGGATACCGGTGGCTCGCCCCAGCCCGCTTCCGCCATGCTTGCCAGCGCCTGACGCAGGACCGCCGCCGTAACGTCGTCGTTGAGCGCGTTGACGAGCGCGATCACTTCCATCGGGGGCTCGCCCGCCGCCAACAGCGCTGCAGCCAGACTCGCCTGGGCGGCTCTCGCGTCCGGCGAGGGCGGCCGGCTCTCGCTCGTCACCGCGGGATCGAGCTCACCCAGCAGCCCGTCAAATCCCGCGCCGAGCACCGCTTCCAGGCGGAGGAGGCCGATCGGCCTGCCCGCCGCATCCACGACGGGAAGGCAATTGCGCCGCTGTCGCCGCATCTCGGCGAGCGCCCGGTAGACGCGATCGTGCTCGTGCAGCGACGGCACGCGGCGGCGCAATGCCGCGCTCACCGGCTGGTCCGGCTCGACCATGAACAAGGCGCGCTCGAGGAGATCCTCTGCGGTGAGAACTCCCGCGATCCGGCCGCGCGCGTCCATGATCAGGGCCGCCGACTCGCCCGCCTCGCGCATGCGGGCCACGAGGCCGAACAGCGGCTCGGTCTCGGAGCCGGTGACGGCTCGCCGCTCGACCAAGTCCCCGATCGGACGAGTCAAACGCCGCAGCCACTCGCTCATGCAAACCCGCCCCGAGAGATTGATGCTGCCGCCAGCACCGGCCTCGAGAGCGTACCACGGCGAAGATGCGGCGCGGCTGATCGGAAAACGCTGCTGCCCGGGCCAAACGATGCTCGGCCCGGGCAGCAAATGCGAACGCCTCGATCACTCCGCCGGAGCAGCCTTGGCCGCCGCCGGTCCGAGATCGGGTATCGCTCCCAGGATGGCGCGACGCTCCACCTCGGCGAACCCTGCTTCCGCCGCCGGTTCCGGCTTGAGCAGCGAGACCACGATGCCCGACAGGAACGACAGCGTCATGGTGATCAGGCAGGGGTTCTTGAGCGGGAAGTACCACCACTGCTTCGACACCTCGGCTAGGTCGTGCTTGAGGATGTCGACCTGGATCGTGGGGCCGCAATAGAGCAGCACCAGGGTCGAGACGGTACCGAGAACGATCGCGGTCACCGCGCCCCACGTGGTGAAGCGGCGCCAGAAGATGGCCATCACCAACGCGGGAAAGTTCGCCGAGGCCGCAATCGAGAACGTGAGGCCGACCATGTAGGCGATGTTCTGGCCCTGGAAGATGATCCCCAGCAGAATCGCGCAGATGCCGAGGATGACGGCCGCGATCCGTGCGACCCGCAGCTGCTCTTGTTCCGACGCGTGCCCGCCCTTGACGACATTGACCCAGAAGTCGTGTGAGAGCGCGGCCGCACCCGACAAGGTGAGCCCGGCCACGACCGCCAGGATGGTGGCAAACGCGACCGCGCAGATGAAGCCGAAGAAGGCCGCACCGCCCACCGCATTGGCCAGCAGCGGGGCTGCCATGTTGCCGCCGCCGCCGACACCGACGATCTGCTTCATCCCGACCAGCACCATGGCGCCGAAGCCGAGAACGAAGGTGATCAGGTAGAACGCGCCGATCCAGATCGTCGCCCACACCACGGAGATCCGCGCCTGCTTGGCATCCGGGACGGTGTAGAAGCGCATCAGGATGTGCGGCAGGCCCGCGGTCCCGAACATCAGAGCCAGGCCGAGGGAAATCGCGTCCCACGCGCCGGTCACCACCTTCGTGCCCGGCTCCAGGACCTGCTTGCCGTTGAGCTCGGCGGCCTTGGCGAACAGCGCCGTCGGGCTGAAGCCGAACTGGGCGAGCACCAGAATTGCCATGACCACGGCCCCGCCAAGCAACAGGCAGGCCTTGATGATCTGCACCCAGGTCGTGGCGAGCATTCCGCCGAACAGCACGTACGTCATCATGACGACGCCGACGATGACGACGGCAAGCGTGTAGTCCAGATTGAACAACAGCTTGATCAAGGTGCCGGCACCGACCATCTGGGCGATCAGATAGGTGAGCACGACGGCCATGGTGCCGATCACCGCCGCGATCCGGACCGGCCGCTGCTGCAGCCGATAGGCCACCACATCGCTGAACGTGTACTTGCCGAGATTGCGCAGTGGCTCCGCGATCAGGAACAGGATGATCGGCCAGCCGACCAGCCACCCGGTCGAATAGATCAGGCCGTCGAAGCCGTTGAGCGCGACGAGTCCGGCGATGCCGAGGAAGCTCGCGGCGCTCATATAGTCGCCGGCCAGCGCGAGGCCGTTCTGGAATCCGGTGACCCCGTGCCCGGCGGCATAGAAATGCTCGGTGGTCTTGGTTCGTCGCGCCGCCCAATAGGTGACGACGAGTGTCAGCGCGATGAAGACGAAAAAGAACAGGATGGCGAGAGGGTTCGATCCGGCGCTCATGATTTCCTCCCCGATCCCGCTGTGGCTGCGGCGACGGCCCGGGCGACGGCCTCGTCATAGCCCCGGTTTGCCCACAGCACGTAGACGATCGAGAGGATCCAGCAGGAGACGATCGTAAGCGCGCCCAACAGGATGCCGAGGCTGAGCCCCGGGCTCAGCAGGATCGAAAGCAAGGGCCTGCCGAACGCCACCAGCAGAATGAAACCCAGATAGATCGCCAGCATCAGCGCTGAAAGCGTGAGAGCGATCGCCCACCGCCTTGCGGCAATGGCATGAATCGGATCGGTTGTGCTCATGGCTGGGCGCCCCCTAGCGCCATAGTCTCAACAATCGATGACCGCGCAAGAGACCAGCTTATTCTCCCACCAACTCTGATCTAGATCAAATTCAGAACCATCGTTTCGCCCGCTGGGGCGGGAATGTATGCTTCGGCACGTTCGCGCCCAGTGGTTTTCCCTTGAAGCGCGGCCCCCATGCGAAGCATCGGGCGACCATCATCCTATTGCGCATGCTCCATATTCACGCCCAGTGGTACTCCGCTGCTCGTGGGTTCTACGACTTTAGGCGTAAGACGATTGCCGTAAGCGCGAGACCGTTGGAGCCCTACCACTTTAGACTAATACCAAATGGTCACTGCGACTTAGACCTTTCGACACGATTGCGCGCCTCGACCCAGGTTCGGTTGGGGCGGTTTCGCACCGCTCGGGTCAGGATTCCGCCTGCAATCCCCTTGGCCATCGCGTGATAGGGCCGTTCGCTTTCCCTGTTGGTCGGCAACCGGACGACGCGAGGTCCGCAATGGATCAAACCCGGTCCTCGAGCGCTATCCGCGACACTCTCGCTTAGCCGTCGACAGCGGAATTCGACAGCTCGTCGCGCGATGCCTCAGTCGTGGCAACAACGGACAATTTGGCGATGCCCCGCGAGGCGACTAGATTAGATAATCCTTGCGCTGCCGCGCAACATCCAGTCAGCGTCACTCTAATTCGGAGGCTGTAATGGCGACAAGACAGAAAGCCAAAGGCAAAACCAAGGCAAAGCGCAAGAAAACCCGCGTCACCAAGGCGGCCACGCGCAGAAAGACCACGACGGTCAGAAAACCCAGGACAATCAGAAGAAAGCCGGCGAAGAAGGCGCCGGTCCGGCGAGCATCACCCAAGAAAGCCAGGCCGACCGCGAAGGCCGCGGTCAAGCCGACGCCCGCCCGCCCGCCGGCACAGTCCGTGGCAGCCAGACCGATGCCGAGCCTGCCCGCGCAACCCGCTCCGCCGGGGGAGCGTATCGGCGTTGTGACCCACTATTACAGCCACCTATCAGTCGCGACCCTGCGGCTCGAGTCCGGTACGTTGCGCGTTGGCGATGTGATCCACATCCGCGGACACACCACCGATTTCAGCCAGAAGGTCGAGTCCCTCGAGGT
>WNGQ01011689.1_pt1 | contig 10395 bp, 9 predicted proteins | sample 5407661 | NCBI WGS metagenome assembly WNGQ01 (sample SAMN13153382, study PRJNA577476) | soil metagenome | isolation source: 60 cm soil or saprolite under Garry oak tree replicate 2 | place: USA:California | collected 2016-06-15 | reverse complement strand
TTGAAGAGAGTACTTTCTCTAGCCCAGGCGTTCACGCCTGGGAAAATTGAGCAGAATGAATTTAGGTAACCTCCTTCAGGAGGTTTCTTTTGTTTTGGCTTCAGCCGACCACCTAATGCTTTATGACGAAAAAAGCCCACGAATGGGCTGCAAAAATGTTAATGCGCTTCGTTTCCCAGGCGTGAACGCCTGGGCTAGTGGAAAAACCACCGCGATCCGAATCGCCGATCCGAAATTAACCTGGTCAGGTGCCGCTTTGCGTTCTCGATCAATCCGCCAGGCTCGGTTTTGGATAGAGTGAAAAAATCGAGATGGCGTGCTCGCGTATTCCGCGTCGGCTGGAACGATGAACGTTTTTGCCGTCACATCGCGGGCATCGCTTCGAATGCCTGTTTCTCGGGCGATGACGTTTCCCCTTCGATTGCGCGCTAAGAGGAGCGGTCGATTGCTCGCTAGCAGGAGCGGTCGATTGCTCGCTAGCGGGAGGGGTCACGTCTTTGGCTTCGTGGTTGCGGCGCTTCTTACTATGATGGCTCGATTTTGGCATCATGCCCGGGAGCACGAAGCGAGTGAAGCTAAGATTGCATTGATTGCACAACAACTCGCGCACTCCGATAAGTCTTAAACCAAAACGCTCGCGACCGTAGCCATGACGAACGCGTGTGCTGCCGCAGCGTGGACAGATTTGCATGCGCCTATTTTAAGCAGAATTGCCGACCCTCACTCAAGTGGGCAGAGCGTCGGTCGTCGTTGCGGATGATCTTCGGGTTTGATCTGTGATATTTTCATTCCAAGTTAATCGTTAAATTTTCGCTAGTTCGAGTCAGAAGTCAGGAGTCATCTGAGGCTCGACATGGCTGAGACGGAGTCTGAAGTAGTGCCCACTTCCGGATTCAAGGTGCGACCACTATCCAGAGTCGCAAGGTCTGCCGTTGAAAAGGAAGAAGCCAGAACGCCTTCTTCGAACATGCCCCTTTCAAAATCCCAACATCAACGTACCAGACTGCGTGAGCTAACGAACGAGCTTCACGACTTGGAAGCGAGACTACGTCTTGGCGGTGGATTGGAGAAGATCGAGAAGCAACACAAAGCCCATAAACTTACGGCACGAGAACGAATCGATCTTCTTCTCGATAAGGATTTCTTCAGACAGGAAGTCGGATTGCTGGTTGCTTACGATCAATATGATGGCGCGGCACCCGCTGCTGGAGTGGTGACTACGATCGGACGCGTGGGTGGAAGGGAAGTTGTCGTTGTCGCCAATGATGCGACCGTCAAAGCCGGATCGTGGTGGCCCGAGACAATCAAGAAGATTCTGCGCGCGCAAGAGATTGCCATGCGGTCGCGCGTGCCGATTATTTACCTCGTCGATTCGGCGGGCGTAAATCTTCCTTATCAGGGTGGCGTCTTTCCAGGCCAGTATGGCGCCTCGCGCATTTTCTATTACAACTCGATCATGCGGCGATATCTAAGAGTCCCGCAGATTGCGGCAGTGATGGGGCCGTGTATCGCAGGCGGTGCATATCTGCCGGCGCTTTCGGACATCATGATCATGGTCGAAGGTACTTCGTTCATGGGCTTGGGCGGAGCAAATTTGGTGAAGGGCGCGACGGGTCAGACGATTGATAACGAAACACTCGGCGGCGCGCGTACGCATAATGAGCTTTCAGGGGTAGCTCATTATCGAGTTAAGAATGATGATGAGGCGATCGCGAAAATAAGAGAGTTTGTTTCGGAGTTGCCAACGAATCGGCAGGCTGAAAGCCTGCGAACCACCCGCAAGGATGCGGGCGCTCCAGCGGATGCGGGCGCTCCGGCGGAAAGGATTTATGAAATAATTCCGGAAGATCATCGCCAACCCTACAGCATGCGCGAGCTTTTGGAATGTCTGTTGGACGAAGGACACCTGGACGAGTTCCAGGCCGATTATGCGAAAGAGATCATCACCGGCCACGCGAGTGTTCGCGGAATACAAGTGGGCATAATTGCAAACGCGCGCGGGATGTTTCGCGATCCAGCCGGCGGCGCGCCGAAGTTTGGCGGCATCATTTACACTGAATCGGCCGAGAAAGTCGCTTACTTCATCGACACTTGCAATCGTCATCGCACGCCACTCGTCTTCATTCAAGATGTCTCCGGATTCATGGTTGGTCCGGAAGCGGAGCATTCGGGAATTATTCGCGCCGGCGCGCGGTTCGGGCGATTCTGCCGTCCAGGCAGTTTTCGGCAGTGAACTCGAAAGGCTGAGATCAAAGGGCAAAGAACCAAGCACAGAACTTGCGGCAGAAATGAATGCCGTGCGGGCGAACTATGAAAAGGAGCTTGATGCGAAATACGCTGCCGCACGCGGGTTTGTCGATGCCGTGATCGCGCCTGAAGAAACCAGAGACACCCTTGAGCTTGCATTGCGCGTGAGTTTGAATTATTCAGGTCCGCATCTGGGGCCGTTTGTTTTGCCTTCGGCTTTGGCATAATTCGCAGATTTCAAAGATTACGTAGACCAAACAAAGGAGAAGAAACGTGAGAAAGAGCAACATCAACAGGATAGTTCTGGGACTTTCGGTCGTTGTAATGGCGGCTCTCGTTGGGGCAGGCCTGGCAGCCTCGGCGCAGAATATGAATATGAACATGTCAACGACGACGGCGAACAGTAATACGAGCACGAAGAAAAAACCGCGCCGGCATAAACCAAAGACGACGGAATCAGAGACTGCGGCTGGCCCGAGCGCCGAAGCAACGCCGGCTCCGAGAAAGACTGGGCGTTGCGATCCGATGCAACAGGAGCAGACCGATCTCTCCGGCACTTACACAGGCAAAGTAGATTATTCGGACGCCGGACTGACGGGCGACGCGACACTGACGATCACTGGAACCAATTTCACACTGACGGCAGGATCGGCAACTCAGTCTGGTCGCGTGACTGCGGTGACCACGTGCGGATACACCGCCGCCACAATGATGTTCGGCGATCTAACGCCGCCGACGCCAAGTCCGAACCCGCCGCCCGCGCTGCCTGCGGTTTCTTTGCGCGTCCGCAAGATGGGCGATCGGGTGACGTTGATGAGTGTTCCCGGAGAGAAGCGATCATTCTCGTTTAGTACGGCAGGCTCAATGAAGACGACCCCGCGACGCCATAAGCCGAAGCCAAAGACTACTGCGCCGCCGCCACCACCGCCTCAGCAGTAGTCTGGAAGTGACTGACGCGAAGACGCGCCGACACGCAGACACGGGACGTGGTGAGATATTTATTGTACGTTGCCGCAAAGGCGGCACGTTGCAGTACTATCTTCGCCACCGATTTCCCGTGTCTTTCTTGTGAGAGCCAAAACAAACTTTGAAGAAATGAAATCAAAGATTCGCATCGCCGCCGGCCAGGGATTCTGGGGGGATCTGCCCGACGCGCCCGTGAGCCAGGTTGAACGAGGACCAATCGATTATCTGATGCTTGACTATCTGGCCGAAGTCACAATGTCGATCATGCAAAAGCAGAAAGCGCGCGATCGTACGGCCGGCTATGCGCGTGACTTTGTGCCGCTGATGAAGCAGATTTTGGCCGCCTGCGTCGAGCGGGACATCAAGGTTATCGCCAATGCCGGCGGCGTGAACGTTGAAGGTTGCGCCGAAGCCGTGCAGGAAACCGCGCGCGACTTGGGACTGCAGGGTAAATTGAAGATTGGGATCGTTACCGGCGACGACATTATGGATCGGATCGATGATCTTCTGGGCCGGAGAATCGAATTAAGGAATATGGATACGGGTGAACCGTTGGTAACGGTACGGGATCGAATTCAGAGCGCGAATGCTTATCTCGGGGCGCAGCCTATTGTCGAAGCTCTGGATGGAGGATCACAAATCGTTATTACGGGACGCGCTACTGATACTGGCTTGACACTTGCGCCGATGATTAATGAATTCCGCTGGGCTGCGGATGATTGGAACAAACTGGCGGCCGGGACGATTGCTGGGCACATCATCGAATGCGGGGCACAATGTTCCGGCGGAAACTGTCAGTACGAATGGAGGACCATCCCCGATCTCGCGAACGTTGGCTTCCCCATCGCCGAAGCTTCGCCCGATGGAGCTTTCGTTATTACGAAACACGAAGGGACCGGTGGCCGGGTTAACGTGCCTTCGATTAAAGAGCAGTTGGTTTACGAGATGGGCGATCCGCGCGAATATATCACGCCCGATTGCGTCGCGGATTTCACGACGATTCAATTGGCGGATGATGGCGCCGATCGTGTGCGAGTCTTCGGGATAAAAGGCCGTGCGGCGACTGATTCTTTGAAAGTTTCGATCAGTTACTCAGCAGGCTACAAAGCCGTGGGTACCCTGGTCTACGCCTGGCCCGACGCTTATGAAAAGGCGAAAGCTGCTGACGGAATTCTGCGCGCGCGACTTGATCGGCTCGGTCTTCACTTCGATCAGATTATGACGGAATACGTGGGCGCGAACGCGACGCATGGCCGGTTGGCCGGCGAGCCATCGCCCGATCTCGCGGAAGTGCAACTGCGCGTGGGCGTGCGCGGTAACGATCGCGCCACGATTGAGAGATTCACCAAAGAAATCGCGCCCCTGATTCTGACTGGTCCTCCGGCAGTCACCGGATTTGCGGGTGGCCGTCCAAAGGTCGAAGAGATTGTTGCGTACTGGCCGGCGCTGATTCCGGAGAGTGAAATAACACCGCGCGTTGAGATTTTGGAGGTCTAAATTTAACGCAGACGGCGCGAAGAGTTCTGATTCAGAATGTTTGTATCAGTATGAAGGTTCAACTCACGAAGCTTGCGCACGCGCGGTCCGGCGACAAGGGCGATACCGCGAATGTCGGTCTAATCGCTTTGCGCGATGACTTCTATCCGCTGCTCGCGCGACACGTGACCGCGGCGCGTGTCAAAGAACATTTCGAAGGCATTTGCAAAGGCGAAGTGGAACGATTCGAGTTACCGAATCTCGGCGCGCTAAACTTCTTGTTGCACGAAAGTCTCGGCGGGGGCGGCACGCTTTCGCTGATGACTGACGCGCAGGGGAAGACTTTTTCGACGGCGCTGTTGCGGTTGGAAATCGAAGTCGGCGAGGAAGAAGCGAAGGATTTGGGATTGGACCGCTAAGAACCCCGGAGCTTTGAGTCTTGCGCGCTGAAGCCTTGAAGAAAGGAGACGATGGGATCTGAAGAATCAATTCTTTATGAAGTTCGCGATGCGATCGCGCGCATCACGCTGAACCGGCCGGCGCAGCGTAACGCGCTAAATGCGGAAGTCATCGAGGCGCTCAAACTCGCGTTGCGTCGCGCCGACCACGATCCGGACGTACGCGTGGCGATTCTCACGGGAGCTGGATCGGATTTTTGCTCCGGTGCGGACCTGCAAGCCCTGCAGAAAATCTCGACTGCATCCGTTGCTGATAATCTCGAGGATGCCCAGTCTTTGTTGGAAGTCTTTACGTTGATTCGTCAGATTCGCGTACCAGTAGTTGCTGCGGTGCGCGGCAGGGCACTCGCCGGGGGCTGCGGACTCGCGACCGCATGCGACCTCGTCCTGGCGGAGCGTTCCGCTCAGTTTGGTTATCCAGAAGTCAAAATTGGCTTCGTACCCGCAATGGTCATGGCTATCCTGCGACGCAACGTTTCCGAAAAAAGAGCCTTTGAACTGCTGACGCTTGGCGCCGAGATCGGAGCAGAAGAAGCTTTAGAGTTGGGTTTGGTCAATCGGGTCTTTGACGACGAGACATTCGCCGATGAAGTCAGGGCCTTCGTACGACGATTCCAAAAAGTAAGCCGCTCAGCAGTAAGTTTGTCGAAAAGACTTCTTTATCAAATCGACGGATTGGATTTCGAGGGTGCATTGCAGTGCGGATCCGATACGAATGTAATTGGTCGAATGACGGAAGATTGTAAGAAGGGGCTTGAACGCTTCTTAACTAAGGAGTGATCATTCATTCCAGAAGGTTTTATGACGAGAGAAATCTGCTATTCTCGAGGTCGAACGTTTTCTCGCAAGAACCTTACGATGTCTTGGGTCGACGTGCCCGGGAGAAAAATTTCGGCGACGCCTTGCTCTTTCAATTTCGGAATGTCTTCTTGAGGGACAATACCTCCTAGAACGACGAGGCAATCGTTCATTCCCTGCTCGCGCAAGAGGGAGACGATGCGCGGGCAAAGCGTGTTATGCGCGCCGCTGAGGATTGATACGCCGACGGCATCGACGTCCTCTTGCAAAGCCGCCGCGGCGATCATCTCGGGCGTTTGGCGCAGCCCCGTGTAAATGACCTCCATGCCCGCGTCGCGCAACGCGCGCGCAATCACTTTGGCGCCGCGATCATGGCCATCTAGACCTGGCTTGGCAACTAAAACTCGAATCCTACCTCGGTCCATTTCACCTTCACTAATGTATTTTCAGTTGAGACCAACGAGTTATTAAATCGCCGGCTCCTCATAAACGCCGTAGACGTCGCGAAGGGCTGAGCAAATCTCACCGAGCGTCGCGTAAGCGCGGACAGCTTCGATGGTCGCCGGCATTGTGTTCTCTCCACGCTCGGCAGCGTTCTTCAAATTATCAAGGGCTTTTACAACTGAGCCGTTGTCCCTCCGTGCCTTCGTTTGCTCAAGACGCGCAATCTGATGACTTCGGACTGATTCGTCAATGACCAGAGTTGGGACTTCCTGAGGTTCGTCCTGCATGGCGTACTTATTCACGCCAACGATCGACTGCTCACCGCGCTCCAAGGCCTTCTGATACTGATAGGCTGAGTCTTGAATCTCACGTTGCGGAAAACCTTTCTCGACGGCTTCTACCATGCCACCCATAGCGTCGATCCGATCGAAGTAGTCGCGCGCGCCATCTTCCATCTTCTGCGTCAATGCTTCGATGAAGTAGGAACCGCCCAGAGGATCGACGGTGTTTGCGACGCCGGTCTCTTCGGCGATTATTTGTTGAGTTCGCAAAGCGATCAGCGCGGCTCTGTCTGTCGGTAACGCCAATGCCTCGTCATACGCGTCAGTATGCAGCGACTGCGTGCCGCCTAAGACCCCGGCGAGAGCTTGGATTGCAACGCGGACAATGTTATTAACCGGTTGCTGCACCGTGAGCGACACTCCCGCTGTTTGGGTGTGAAATCGCAATTGCATCGTGCGTTCGTTTTTCGCGCCAAAGTGATCGCGCATCACCCGCGCCCAAATGCGACGCGCGGCTCGGTACTTGGCGATTTCCTCGAAGAAATCATTATGCGCGTTGAAGAAGAAAGAGATGCGCGGAACGAATCGCTCAATGTCGAGCCCGGCGCGCACGCCCCACTCAACGTATTCGATTCCGTCCCGGAGGGTGAACGCAAGCTCCTGCAAAGCAGTAGCGCCTGCTTCACGTATGTGATAACCGCTCACTGAAACTGGGTTGTACCGTGGGACGTGGTTTGTACAGAATTCGATAGTGTCGACCACTAATTTCATCGCGGAGCGGATGGGATAAATCCACTCCTTCTGAGCTATGTACTCCTTGAGAATGTCGTTTTGTAGTGTGCCTGAGATCTTTTTCCAATCCGCTCCTTGTTTTTCGGCGACGACCAAATACATAGCGAGAAAGATCGATGCAGGCGCGTTGATAGTTTGAGAAACGGTCACGCCTTCGAGAGGAATGCCATCAAAGAGCGCTTCCATGTCAGCGAGCGAGGAAACTGCCACCCCACATTTCCCAACTTCACCTTCTGAAAGCGGAGAGTCCGCGTCGTAACCCATAAGGGCCGGAAGATCGTAAGCGACTGAGAGCCCCGTTTGCCCCTCCCTCGTTAGGTACTTGAATCTGGCGTTTGTCTGTTCGGGTGTGCCAAAGCCGGCGAACTGACGCATTGTCCAGAGCTTGCCGCGGTAGCCTGTAGCGTGGATGCCTCGTGTGTAAGGGAACTGCCCAGGAAATGAAAGATCGCGATCGACGTCAAGGTGAGCAATATCGGCTTGAGTGTAAAGCCGGTTCACCTCCTCTAGAGAGACAGTTTGAAAGCTTGGCTTGCGCTCGGTCAGACGCTTTGAGGAGGAGTTCAGAGACTTTTCTTCACTGGCTTCCTCGCCATGCTTTTCGAAAGACGCTTCTTTGATTTCCAGCATTTTGCATTCATTATTAGTGGATGTATGTTTGTGTGTCAATCAAAGCAATCCGAGCATAAAGAAGGGCGCGCGGCTGCGTAATGCTTGCAGCCGCGCGATCTCGGAGGGACCCAGAATTCGTGGATAAAGCAGCGGGGTTAAGCGGATGCTGTTAGCGGACAAGTGAAACGAGTTCTGATCTCGAACTTGATTCCAGTGAGCCAATAGGGACCACAATATCGTTCGCCCTAACCATTCCTAATCTCGCTCGCGCTGAAGATTCGATTACCGCTGGGTCGCTGGCCATTCTTCCAATCTCCACCGCCAACGAAGCGTTTGAGCGACGTATGAAGTCGATTTCAGACGACATCTGTTGGTACTGGAGGGCGGAAGCTGTCAACTGGGTGCGACTTCGATGGATTACGGTCGAGCAGATTCCAAGTGCAGCGAGAAGAATCATTCCCAAAATGACACGAGAAGGAATTACCGCCAACCGCTGAATCGTCGCGGGAATCGCTGCACTGATGCCTGATGGCTGCGAAAGCCCAGGCAGCACCTTGGCAATAGCAAATTGATTTGTCTGACGATTACTGAGCCAGTATATGTGTCCGCCTGTAGTCAAGGGGTTTACCTCCATCTCTTTAATCAAATCGTCTTCGGTCCGTGAGGAGACGGGTCTTCCTCCGTTAGAAACAAAGAGCCGGAGGCTAGCCTATTGGTCATAGCAAGTAGCGATTGCCAAGGCCTATTCACATTGAGGCGCCGGCACAGCGCACTAGGTCGATTCAGTTGGTGAATGGTGTCAGGTAAAACAGAGTGGGTACCGTGCTTCTTGCGCCTGCGTTGAACGCAAACGCGCAGGGATGCCATCTTACGGCGTGTGCTAACCCTGAACCGAGGGGGCCTCAGCCTGCAAACGGCTGCGAATCCGCTTGTATTCATCGAGGGGGATCTCCGTCTGTCAAGACCTGCCAGCTAGTTATAAAAGCTCAAAAACCACTAGATGAACGCTATGTTGATCTCAGTCTACGCAATATAGTGTAGGGGCTGAATCCTTTCAATTCCTTGCCGGTCAACGTGTTAAAGGCAAGTGCGCCGACTTTAACACCGGTTTCCCAACTACCGCAACAACATTTCTTTGCAACACTTTCACAGCCTAACTTCAACAGTTACATCAAGTAAGCGCGATTAAGCGCTTAAATCGGCGAACGCATGGCGAACAGAAAGCCCGAATTAGCTGCTGCCCAACGATTCACACCGATTAGAGCTCTTGGAGTTAGAAGCTTCTTGGTTAGCTGTTAGAGTGTCGCGGCGAGTCGGGACACCTGTGGCGGGTCGTGTTGACACAGACGGCCCGTCGATCGGAGTGCGGCGCTTGAGCGAAAAGCCCTGTCTAGTCAACGGGTTAGTTAGAAAAGGTGCGGTCGGCATGGTCATTGCGAAGGCGCGTCGCAGCATTCGTGTAGAACACCCCATAGTTATTTCGGAGACTAGATCAAATGAAAGCTATTAAATACGCCGAACGCGGGCTTACGATGATTGCGGGAGGCTTGTTCGATTCCATTCAGGTAATTAACAAATACAAGCCCAATCCTTCATTCACCCCGAAATGGTCAGATAAGCCACTGTTGAAATCCTGGCAGAAGACCAAGCCCACGCTGGGCTGGCCCCGAACTACCGACTCGCTGTGTCCTAACTGCGTTATTGAAGCGCGTCAGGATATCTTAGATGGCAAGAAGGACGTTTTGGTGCTACTGAATGAAAAAGTTGGTGAGATCAAAGCCCAGATTGTCGAACGTGACGGACAAATCTGGATGGTCAAGGATTGCCCGAGTCATGGTCACTTCGAAGATCTAATGGCTATCGATGAGAAATTCCTGAAACACATAGAGGCAACGTTTCCGGGCCGCGATATCCAAGCGCACAACGACGAGGCCCTTCACAATCATGGATCCAGCACGGTCAGGTATGGCCGAGGGGCTGTGCTTACTGTCGATCTTACGAACCGCTGCAACATGATGTGTGATCCCTGTTTCATGGACGCCAACCAAGTCGGTTTTGTGCACGAACTGACTATGGACGAGATCAAGGAGATTCTTGATAACGCGATCTCCATCAAACCGAGGCGACAAATGTCCGTTCAATTGTCTGGGGGAGAGCCTACGATTTCGCCACACTTCATCGAAGCTATTCGTTACGCACGTAAAGTTGGTTACAACTCCGTGCAGGCTGCCACTAACGGAATTGAGTTCGCAAAGAGCAAGGAATTCTGCCGGCAAGCAGCCGCGGCTGGCTTACGTTATGTATATTTCCAATTCGATGGA
>WNGQ01009312.1_pt1 | contig 10395 bp, 11 predicted proteins | sample 5407661 | NCBI WGS metagenome assembly WNGQ01 (sample SAMN13153382, study PRJNA577476) | soil metagenome | isolation source: 60 cm soil or saprolite under Garry oak tree replicate 2 | place: USA:California | collected 2016-06-15 | reverse complement strand
TACGGTTTGGCGGCCTGCTGTTGCTGCAGCTGCAGTTGCCGCTGCCGCCGCAGCCGCTCCTGCTCCAGCTGCTGCTGCCGCAGTTGCTCCTGCCGTTTCCTCGCCTCCAAGGAAGGCTGTTGATTGCTGGGCGCCTGCACATTCTCTTGATCAAGCCGAGCATTCCTGGAGCCGCTCTGGTTGGAGCCACCTTGGACCTTGGGGTTCCCGGGGGCGCCCTTCGCAGCGGCGGCGCGGAAGGCTTCCATCAGCGACTGGGCGGCCGGCTTGGAGCCGGTCTGGGTGGATGTCGTCGTGTTGAGCTTACCGCTCTGGGCGGCAGCTCCAGAGGTAGTGGCAGCTCCAGAGCCCGTGGCCGTTCCCGAGGCATTGTTGACCTTCTGTTTGGGCGGGGACGGCGGTGGCGCGGCGTTGTTGAATTGCTGCCTGACAGGTGGCGTCGTGCTGGCGGGTTTGTATGGGGCGGCGGAGCCCGCTAGCGCGAGAATCGGCCCGGCGAACGTCACGATGGTGAGCACGGCACTCGCGTTGATCCATTTCCGATGCAGGGCCATGGGCGCCTCCCAGAGTTGAAGGGCGAGAATCAGGGCGACTCTAAGCGCCTGGGGAGGCGGCGTCAAGCGACAACTGCGCGCATGTCCCGCCGCTCAGGACTGGTAATCTACTGAGCTGGAGTTGATCGTGAGCTTGAACCGATTTGATCGAGCCAAGCGGGGGTACCGATGCCGCAAGAAATCGATCGCGCTGACGTCCGGCGACTCATGAGGGAAGGCGTGCCAGTGGTGGAAGTGCTGCCCAGAGACGAGTTCGAGGCTGACCATCTTCCGGGAGCCATCAGTCTCCCGCTTCGAAACCTCGAGACCGAGGCCAAGGAAAAGCTCGATCCGCTCCGGCCCGTGCTCGTCTACTGCTGGGACATGGCCTGAGACCTGAGCCCACGAGCCGCGTGGCGGCTCGAAAGCCTCGGGTTCAGGCAGGTGTACGACTACGTCGGCGGAAAGCTCGACTGGCTGGCGGCAGGGCTCCCGACAGAAGGGACGAACGCCACGCATGCTCGCGCGGGAGCGGTGGCTCGCCGGGACGTCCCGACGTGCAGACTGGAGGAACCCATGCGCGCGGTTCGTGAACGGGCGACGGCGGCAGGATGGGATGCGTGCGTGGTCGTCAACGACGAGCGCGTCGTCCTGGGACTCCTCCGGGCCGAGGAGCTCCGACAAGGAGACGAGGAGCGGGTCGAGCGAGTCATGCGGCCCGGTCCCAGCACGTTTCGCCCTCACGTGTCGATCGACGACATCAACAAGTTCATGATGGCCCATGACCTTCCCAATTGCCCGATCACCACGTCGGACGGCAGGCTGGTGGGCCTCGTCAGGAGAGACGATGTCGCGAGAGCTACTCCGCCGTAGCCGTGAGGGCCCTTCAGGGGGCTTGTGAGCGACCTTCACGGCCCACGGTCACGGTGGCGGACTCGGTCGGGCCGGCCCTCACGACCCTATCCTCACTCGTCTTTGACCTCATGCTTGCCACGAGGGCCGAGTACGGCGCGCTCGCGAGCACACGCTTGAACTGCGCGCGATAGTTATCGATCAGGCTGACACGTTCCACGATGACATCGCGTACCGTCCATCGCCCCTGACGCATCGTCATACGGTAGTCGAAGGGAACGCTGCGTCCGTCCTTGGCCTGGATGGTCGTCCTGACGAGCGCGGCGGTGCCCTCCGTCGTTTCGTCTTCGTATCTGATATCGATGCGCCGCCCCCCGATCATGGAGGTGATCAGGTTCAGATATGCCTGCTCCAGCAGACGCCCGAAGAGAAGGGTGAACTCCTCGCGCTCCGCGGGCGAGCGCGCCTTCCAATGCGGCCCCAGCGCCGTGGGCGCCGCCTCGCGCACGTCGAACACCGTGCCCGCCATCTTCCGAATCTTGAGGCGCGCCTCCTGAGGATGCGTCTCGGTTCGTGGGTCATCGACCACGGCGACGGCTTGGTGAAAAAACTCTCGCAGCGTGTCGGTTGGGGACAGCGCAGACGCTCGAGTGCAGGACACGACGAGAATCCCGAGGATCGCGATGGGAACCATCCAGCGAGACCGGCGTGGGATCTTCATCTCTTGTCGAGATAGCGGATCAGGCCAGGCGCCACTGCGCGAGCGACGCCCGCGCGTCCCCACCACGCTGATCCGGGACGATGGTCAGATCGAGGTGGGTCACCCCGGAGAGCTCGACGTGGTAGTCCTCGACTTCTCGAATCGCGCCAGGGTGACTGAAATTCCACTGCTGGCGGAGGATTTCCCTGAACGAGCGCCCACCGTCAGACGACCAGGACAAGACGAACTCTTGCGTCCGCGCGACGTCGGGTTCGATGAAGAGCAACCAGATGCGCCTCAGCCACTGCGGCCTATCGAAGACCAGCCTGATGGTTTGCTGTCCCGGTTGGGCGGCTCGCCAACCGGATGCTGCTCCGGGCGCCAGGGCTGACTCGACGGGATACGCCGCATCCTCAGAGGTGACCTCGACCTGGGCAACGTGCTCCAGGTCCAGCCAATCTCCGTCGGGAAGCGGAAGCGGGGAATCCTTGGGAACTGGATCGACTACGCGTTTACGCATGATCATACCTCATGGCTTTTCATCGAACGGGTGCATCGCCCATGCCACGAGAGGGAGGCGCGAAGAAGCACACCGAAGGGTCTTTGGCTCTCACGGCCCGGTCCCCCCAACGGGACGCCAGGGTCGCTCTTTCCCGATGCCGGTAAGCTTTGCGTGGGACCCGCTGGGGGTCGCTAGAAGAGACCTGTGGCCGCGCGGAGAGCGGCCATGACGACGGGCCTGGGGTACAGGCCCATGACGACGACGCCGACCGCGCAGACGAAGATGCAGAGTCCCAGGAGCCGCGGCACGGGCACGGGCTGCATCTGCTCCGGGGCGTCGATGTACATGCGCTTGGCCACGAGCAGATAGTAGAAGAGCGCCACCACGGTCAGGATGGCGCCCAGCAGCACCAGCCAGTACAGCCCCTGCTCCGCGGCCGCCCAGAAGACGTAGAGCTTGGCCCAGAAGCCCGCGACGAAGGGGATGCCGCCCAGGGACAGGAGGAAGAGGAGCATGCACAGCGCGAGGACGGGCGAGCGCTGGGCCAGCCCCTTGTAGGCGGAGATCGCCTCGGAGCCGTCGGCCTGCGCCACCGCCTCCACCACGAAGAAGGCGCCCATGTTTCCGAAGAGGTAGGCGACCAGGTAGAAGAGCATCATGGCCACGCCGTTGACGGACACGGCGGCGAAGCCCACCAGCATGTAGCCGATATGCGCGATGCCCGAGTAGGCCAAGAGCCGCTTGATGTTCTGCTGTGGGATGGCCATCAGGTTGCCCGCCACGATGGTGACGGCGGCCAGCCCCGTCATGAGCGGCACCCAGAGCAGCACGGGATTGCCCACGCCCTCGAGGTAGAGGCGGAACATGACGACGAAGCCCGCGGCCTTGGGCGCCACGGAGAGCCAGGCCACGAACGGGGTGTTCGCGGCTTCGTACGTATCGGGCACCCACATGTGAAAGGGAAAGGCCGCGATCTTGAAGCCCAGCCCGCCCAGCGCGAGGACCATGCCCAGGATCAGCAGCGGGTGGCCGTCCTGGAGCGCGCCGACCACGCCGGCCAGGTCCGTGGTCAAGGCGATGCCGTAGATGAAGGACAGCCCGTACGCGATCAGGGCCGAGGAGACCGTGCCGATGAGGAAGAACTTGAGCGCGGCCTCCACCGCCTCCCCTTCCCGCTTGCGGAAGCCCGACAGGACGTAGAGGGGAATGGACATGAGCTCGAAGGCGACGAAGAGCAGGATCAGCTCGCGCGCCGAGGCGAGGATGAACATGCCGAGGAGGGAGGCGAGCATGGCCACGTAGTACTCCGTGGCCCGGCGCGCGAAGGTCTCGGCTCGGAGATTGAGGGAAGCGAGCACGCCCAGGATCGTGGCCACGAGGAAGAGGCGCTTGGCGAAGATGGCCAGCTCGTCCTGGACGAAAGTGCCGCGGAAGAGCACGGAGCCGGGCTCCACGCGGAAGGCCAGGCCCAGCAGGATCACGAGCCCGACGGCGGCGACCACGCCGATCCGACGCTTGTCGGGCCCGCGCAAGGCGAGGCCACCGAGCAGCACCACCAGGATGACGATGGCGAGACCGACTTCGAGGGCCATGCCGGGAATCAGCGGGACGGCCGTCACGGCGCCCCTCCCAGGCGGAGGAGCAGCGGCAGGGTGGCCGTGTCCACGGGCCCGATGGCGATGCCCGGCGCGACCCCGAAGAGGACGAGGGTCCCGACGAGGAGGACGAGGGCCACCCACTCCGGCCCCTGCGCGTCGGGCAGGTGCTGGAAGTGCGGGTCGGCAGCCTTGGGTCCCCAGAAGATCTGCTTGGTCACGCGGAGGACGTAGACGGCGGTCAGGAAGGCCCCGATCACCGCGGGGAAGAGCCACCACGGATGCGTCGATTGCCACGCGCCGAGGAAGGTCATGAACTCGGCCACGAAGCCGGCGGTGGCAGGCAGCCCGAGCGAGGAGAGGCCCGCCACCGTGAAGGCCGTGGCGATGCCCGGCATCATCTGGCCGAAGCCGCCCATGGAGAAGATCGCCCGCGAGTGGGCCTTCTCGTAGACGAGGCCGACGAGGGCGAAGAAGAGCCCGGTCATGATGCCGTGGGCGAACATCTGGAAGACGGAGCCGTTGAGGCCGGTCTCCGTCAGGGTGGCCAGCCCCAGCATGACCACGCCCATGTGGGAGACCGAGGAATAGGCGATGACGTACTTGAGGTCGGTCTGGGCCATGGCGGAGAGCGCGCCGTACACGATGTTGACGCAGGCGATGGCGCCCACGAGCCACACCCACTCCTGCGTGCCGTCGGGCAAGAGCCCCAGGCCCAGGCGAACCACGCCGTAGGCGCCCAGCTTCATGAGCACGCCCGCGTGGAGCATCGAGACCGCGGTGGGCGCGGAGGCATGGCCGTCGGGGGACCACGTGTGGAGCGGCCAGATGCCCGCCAGGATGCCGAAGCCCACGTAGAAGGCGAGGAAGACCCAGGACTGCAGGCCGCGGTCGAACTGGATCCCCTCCATCTCGAGGAAGGAAAAGGTCGACGAGCCCGCGGCGACGTAGAGGGCGAGGATGCCCACGAGGATGAAGGCCGACCCGAAGAGCAGGTACAGGGTCAGCTTCATGGCCGCGTACTCCTTGGTGCCCACGCCGGTCCTCCGCAACGCCCATCCAAAGATTCCTTGAGGCCGGATCTCTCCCGACGACCCCCAGATCCCGATCAGGAGGTACATGGGGAGCACGGCGATCTCGTAGAAGAGGAAGAGCACGAAGAGGTCGAGGGAGACGAAGACGCCGTAGACACCCGTGACGAGCACGAGGAGGAGCGCGTAGAACTCCTGGCTGCGCTCCTTGACCGTCCAGGAGGCGAAGACGCCCGCGAAGATGATGATGCTGGTGAGCAGCACCATGAGGAGGCTCATGCCGTCCACGCCCACCTGGTAGTTGATGCCCAGCGGCGGCACCAGGGGCAGCTCCTCGTAGAACTGGAAGAACGGCACGTCGGCCTGCGTGCGATCGAAGGCCCAGTAGATGCCGAGCGAGAGCACGAACGAGGTGCCGGTGGAGAGGAGGGCGAGCCAGCGGACGAGGAGGGGACGGTGGCGCGCGAAGAACATGATGAGCACGGCGCCGAGAAAGGGCGCCCAGGTGATGATCGAGAGCACGGGGACCCGCATCAGCGCGGCCAGCGTATCCAGACGAGGAGGGCGATGACCCCGAGCGCGATGCCGTAGACGTAGTCCTGGGGCTGGCCGGTCTGGATGCGCCGGAGACGGTCGCCCGCCATGAGGGTCCAGGCCGAGAGCACATTGAGCACGCCGTCCACGAGGTAGCGATCCACCCATCCGACTATTAGAGAGAAGCGGAGCAGGATCCTCCGATAGATGCCCGCGAAGAGGTCATCCAGCCAGAAGCGGCGCTCGGCGGCGATGCGGACGGGAGCGAACACCGCCGCGAGGGTGCCGGCGCTGATGGCGCGCCGCTGGTAGACGAGATACGCGAGCGCGATGCCCAGCACGGCGACCGTGATGGCCGCGTAGGTGATCCAGTGAAGGGCCTCGAACTCGGCCTCCCAGTGCACGAAGGGGAGGAAGATGCCCACGCCCACCGCCAGCGCGGCGAGGATCCAGAGAGGCAGGGCCATGAACGGCGGGGCGTCGTGCACGTGGCTCTCGGCAGAGCCGTGCGCCGGCGCCGGCGTCCCCCCGAAGGCGATGAAGATCACGCGGAACATATAAAAGGCGGTGAGGAAGGCCGCGAAGAGGAGCATGGCGAAGGCGACGCGGAAGCCGCCGGCCATGGTGGCGCCCAGGATCTCCTCCTTGGAGAAGAAGCCGCCGAAGAACGGAATGCCGGCGAGGGAGAGCGCGCCCACGACGAACACGATGGTGGTCTGCGGCATCTTCCGCCACAGCCCGCCCATCTGGAAGATCTCGTTGGTGGCCACCGCGTGGATGACCGCGCCCGCGCCGAGGAAGAGGAGGGCCTTGAAGATGCCGTGGGTCAGGAGGTGGAGGAATCCCGCGGAGGCGAAGCCCGCGCCGATGGCCGCCATCATGTAGCCGAGCTGGGAGACGGTGGAATAGGCCAGCACCCGCTTGATGTCCGTCTGCACGCACGCGAGCACGGCGGCCAGGAGCGCGGTGAACGCGCCGTTCCAGGCCACGATCTCCATGACGTCGGGCGTGAGCCGGAAGAGCCACACCAGGCGCGTGAGCAGGTAGACGCCCGCCGTGACCATGGTGGCGGCGTGGATGAGGGCCGAGACGGGCGTGGGACCTTCCATGGCATCGGGCAGCCAGACGTGGAACGGGAACTGGGCCGACTTGCCCGCCGCGCCCAGATAGATGCAGAAGGTGATGACGCCGAGGCCCTCGAGCGGGATCAGCCCGGTGTCCGCGAGCTGGAGGAGCTGGAGGAAATCGAAGGTGCCCGTCTGGTACCAGAGGAGCACGATGCCGACCACCATCCCCGTGTCGCCCGCCTTGGTGATCCAGAAGGCCTTGACGGCGGCGCGGGCGGCCTCGGGCCGCGTGTACCAGTAGCCGATGAGGAGATAGGAGCAGAGCCCCACCAGCTCCCAGCAGATGAAGAGCTGGACGAAGTTCGGCGCGAGCACCAGCCCCATCATCGAGAACGCGAAGAGCGACTGGTACGTGTAGTACCGGCCGAGCGACGGCAGCGCTTCATCGGAGAGATAGCCCAGCGAATAGACCTGGACGAGGAAGGAGACAAGGGCGACCAGGATGAGCATCAGCGTCGAGTCGCCGTCGGCGAGCACGCCCACCACCGCGAGCGGTCCGGCGTCGGCCGGGATCCAGGTGAACAGCCGCTCCGTGAACCCGCCCGCGGCGCTCACCCGCCAGGCGGCCACGGCGGCCACCAGCGACGCCGCCGAGAGGACGATCGACAGATAGGCGGCGGCGTGCCCGTGGCGGCGAAGGGGCGCCACGATGGCGAGCACGAGAAAGGAGACGGCGGGGAGGAGGAGCGCGGTCAGGGCGAGGAGGGCGGGATCGCTCATGCGCGCGGGCTCATCCCTTGAGCAGGTCCAGGTGATCGGCGACCACGGTGCGTCGGATGCGGAAGACCAGGATGGTGATGGCGAGGCCGAGGGCGACCTCCGCCACCGTGATGCTGATGGTGAAGAGCGTGAAGATCATCCCCACCACGTCCGCGTTGAAGCGCGCGAAGGCGACCAGGTTGATGTTGACGGCATTGAGCATCAGCTCGATGCCGAGGAGGATGCCGATGGTGTTCCGGCGGGTGATGACGCCGAAGAGGCCGATGGCGAAGAGGACGGCGGCGAGAGTGAGATAGGCGCCGAGGCCCATGCCTACTCTTCAGGCCTCGCGAAGTAGAGGGCGCCGAGCAGCCCCACGAGGAGTAGCACGGCGAGGAGCTCGAAGGGCAGCACGAACTCGGTCAGCAGCACCTGCCCGATCGCTCTCGTGACGTCGACGCCCAGGGGTGGGCGCTCCACGGGCAGCGGGACGCCGCGCAGGAAGCCGAGCACGGCGACGAGGAGCGCGCCGGAGACGACGAGGCCCGTCACGATGTGCCGGCTCGTCTGGGTGATGCGGGCGCCCACCAGGCGCTCCGTCACCACGATGGCGAAGACCACGATGGTGACGACGCCCCCCGCGTAGAGGAGGAGCTGCACGGCCGCGAGGAACTCCGCGTCGAGGGCCAGGAAGATGCCCGCCGTCACCGTGAGCGACAGGGCCAGATACAGCACCGAGTGGAACAGGTTCTTGGTCAGGACCACCATGAGGGCCGAGGCCAGGAGCAGGGCCCCGAGCGCCCAGAAGGTTATGGCTTCCAGGATCACTCGGGCTTGCCCTCCGCCTTGGCGGGGCCGGCCTCGGGGGCGTGGGCGGCGGGCGCCTTGGGCGGCGTCTGCATGTCGCGCAGCCCGTTGCCCGTGGCCCACGACGGCTCGAAGTCCAGCCCGATGTTGTGGAGGCGATCCTTGTCCATGAGGAGCTCGCGCCGGTCCGAGGTTGCGAGATCGAAGGACTTCATCATGATGATGGCGTCAGTGGGGCAGACCTGGACACAGAGCTCACAGAACTCGCAGGCGTAGAGCTCGAGGGTGAAGGTCTTGGCGAAGTTGCGCTTCTCCGCCTTCAGCATCTCCACCTTGATCACCTGGGGCGGGCAGATGTACTCGCAGAGCCGGCACCCGATGCAGTTCTCCTCGCCCGTCTCCTTGTCGTACGTCAGGGCGAGGATCCCACGGAAGCGATCGGGGTAGACCCGCTTCACCTCGGGATAGTGCACGGTCACGGGCTTGCGGAACAGGTTGATGAGGGTGATCCACATCGCTCGCCCAACCGCGCTCACGAGATTGCCCAGGTCGGGCCAGAAGCTCTGCCCGAGCTGCCTATCCACCGACGGGCCCATTCCAGGTGACGACGACCGCCGTGGCCATGAGCAGCAACAGGGCGACCGGCATCAGGAGCTTCCAGGAGATGGCGAGGATCTGGTCCACCCGGATCCGGACGAAGCTCCACCGGATCCACGTCACGAGCAGGAAGACGAATCCCGCCGCCCCCGGCCCGTCCCAGGCGCCCAGGAAGAGCAGCGCGCCCAGGAACGAGGTGGCGATCATGTGCGCGTACTCGCCGAGCTGGATCAGGGCGAACTTCATCCCGGAGTACTCGACGCGGAAGCCCGCCACGAGCTCGGACTCGGCCTCGAGGATGTCGAAGGGCACACGGTTCTCGGCGGCGAGCGTGGCCACGATGTACGCGATGAAGGCGAGCTGGCCGATGACGGGATAGAAGATGAACCAGTGCAGCACATCCGGCTGGGCGGCCGCGATGTCGGACAGCTTGAGCGAGCCCGTCAGCAGCACGGGAACGAGCGCGATGAAAAGGAAGGGCAAGTCGTACGAGATGATCTGGTTGACGGCCCGCATGGCCGAGAGGAGCGCGTACTTGTTGTTCGAGCCCCACCCGCCCATGAAGAGGCCCACGATCTCCATGGCGGAGACGGCGAGGAAGAACAGGATGCCGATGTTGAGATCCGCCACCCCCAGCCCCGGCGCGAAGGGCAGGGTGGCGAAGATCAGCATGCACGGGACGAGGAAGACGATGGGAGCCAGGTTGTAGACGGCGCGGTCGGCCAGGCGGGGCACGACGTCTTCCTTCATCATGAGCTTGAGCGCGTCGGCGATGGGCTGGAGCAGGCCGTGCGGCCCTACCCGGTAGGGCCCGATGCGCGACTGCATGCGCGCGGCGAACTTGCGCTCGAGCAGCGTCACGTAGGTGACCATGCCCACCACCGCGTTCAGCACGATGAACCCCACCACGAAGGCGTAGAGCGCGCTCGGCATGGAGCTAGCGGTCGACCTCGCCGAAGACGGGATCGACGGAGCCCATGATGGCGACGACGTCGGCGACCTTGTGGCCGGGAATGATGTGCGGGAGGACGGCCAGGTTGGAGAACGAGGCTCCGCGCCACTTCATCCGGTAGGGCTTGGCGCTGCCGTCGGCGATGAGATAGCAGCCGACCTCACCGCGGGCGCCCTCGACGCGCGCGTAGGCCTCGCCCTTGGGGATGCGCACCTGCCCCACCGACTTGACGCCGGGGCGCGAGGAGATGGGCCCCTCGGGCAACCCATCCAGGGCCTGGCGCACGATCTTGATGGACTCGCGGAACTCGATCATGCGCACGCGATAGCGCGCGAAGCAGTCGCCCGCCATCTCCACGGGCACCTTGAAGTCGAAGTCCTCGTAGGAGGAATAGGGCTCGGCGCGGCGGATGTCGTAGTTGACGCCGGAGCCGCGGATGAGGGGGCCGGAGATGCCGACCTCCTGG
>WNGQ01016614.1_pt1 | contig 10396 bp, 8 predicted proteins | sample 5407661 | NCBI WGS metagenome assembly WNGQ01 (sample SAMN13153382, study PRJNA577476) | soil metagenome | isolation source: 60 cm soil or saprolite under Garry oak tree replicate 2 | place: USA:California | collected 2016-06-15 | reverse complement strand
GGCGAGGTGATTCGCGCTCGGATGCCGGTGTTGCAACGTCGACGGCTGCAGCGGCTGCTCGCCGATGCACTGGAGGCGACAGGCGGCCAGCGCCGAGGCGACGTGCTGCGGCTGGCCACCTGGCGCGTAGAGTCGGCCAGCGCGGTAGACGCCGGGCTGCTGACGCGGGCCGCGCACCGGGCCCGCGAGGTGTTCGACTCCGCACTTACGATGCGGCTGGCTCGCGCGTCTTTGGAGCTGGCTCCCTCATTCGAGGCCGGGCTGCTGTTTGGTGCCTCGCTCAGCGAGCTGGGGCGGTTCGACGAGGCGGCCGACGTCCTGCATCGCCTGGTCGGCGCGGAGCCGGACGGAACCGCCCATCAGCTGCTCGCGCGGGAGCGAGCCCTGGTGATGTTCCACGGTCCTGGTGGCTTGGCGGCCGCGCGGCGCGTTCTGGAGGAGGCCGAGGCGTCCGTGGACGACCCGGTGCGGCGGCTGCTCGCGCGCGCCGACCTGGCCCACCTCCTCGCGTACGCAGGGCTGTTCGCTGAGGCACTTGCCATTGGCGGCCCGCTGATCGCGCCTGGCATGGACATGCGGGTGCGGCTGCGGTCTCTTTCCCCGGTCGGGGCGTGCATGGTGTTCGCTGGCCGGGCGGAGCAGGTGCTGGCGTTGTGCGACGAGCTTGAACCGGCAGCTGCCCGCCTGCGTGGGGAACTGCCTCAGGCGGTCGGCTGGGTGTGGACAACGCGGACCAACGCGCTCGTCCTGGCGGGTCGGCTCAACGAGGCGACCGCGGTTCTCACCCGGCCGCTCGAGCCCGGCGCGGCTCCGATCGTGGGGGACGGCGACCTCGCTTATGCGCGCACGAAGCTGGGCCGGGCGCTGTTGCTGCAGGGCCGGCCGGGCCGCGCCCTGCAGCAGCTCACCGGAGCCGCCGCTGCGCTGCGCGTGAACGAGCCTGTCGGATGCCTCGTGTGGTGTTTGTCGCTTGCCTCCGAAGCCCACGCGCTACTCGGCCAGCGGGTGGAGGCGGCCCGGCTGGCAGCCGAGGCGAGGGCGCGACGCTCAAGTGGATTCGCTGTCTTCGACGGCGACGCCGCCCGGGCCCGGGCCTGGGTCGCGGCCGTGGCCGGCGAGCGAACCCCGGCCATCAGCCAGCTCGTGACCGCGGCCGACGAGCAGGAGAGCCGGGGCCAGCCCGCCTACGCGTTGTTCGCTCTCCACGACGCCCTTCGCCTCGGCGCGAAGCATGTAGCCGCGCGGCTCGAGACCCTCGCCGCGGCCCTGGACGGGCCGTGGCCGGCCGCGGCAGCCATGCATGCGCGCGGGGTGCGCACCGGCAATGCGGCATCCCTGGAGGATGCGGCCGAGACCTTCGCCGCCCTCGGCGCGAGCCTGGTGGCAGCCGAGGCTGCCACCAGAGCATCGTTGCGGTGGGCGGCATCGGGCGGTGCGACTCGTGCGGTGGCGGCACGGGCCAAGGCCGCCCGCTTCTGTCCGGCTGAGTCCGGCCGCGAGATCACGTTCGTCCCGCCGCTGGCCGAGACGCCCGGCTTTGCCGTGCTGACCCGGCGGGAGCAGGAAGTCGCGACCCTGGCGTGCCATGGTCTGTCCAACGCCGAGATTGCCCGGCGCCTGGTTCTTTCTGTGCGGACCGTCGAAAGCCATCTCTACTCTTCGTACGGCAAGCTCGGCGTCGGAGATCGTGCTGAGCTGGCCGCTGTCCTCGAATCTCAGTAGCCGGCAACGCCCTCCACCGTAAAAGATCAGTGGATCACTACTGAGGGTCCTGCCCATGGCTCGCCCTATGGTCGGCATGTAGGCCATGCGCAGGCCGGGAGTCATCTGCGCACGGTGTTGAAGATCATGCGCAAGCTATCCGCTCCGGGCTCAGGCGGCCAGGTCAATGGAGACCGGCCGGCCTGCCGCGGGTGGCCGCATTCGTGCGAATCAGCGGCGACGCCGATGCGCCGGTCACGGGCTGACGCCCACAGTGACCAGATGCCACGACCGAGTGCCACCCCGCTGGCGCGCCTGCGGCTGCTCCGCGAGAGGGGGTGAGCGATAGAAGGGCTCCGTCCGGAACGTGAAGTCGTCACCCACCTGGGTGAAAGCAAAAGGAGGAACGAATGCGACGACTCCTATTTTTGATCATAGGCGCTTTCGCGGCGGTAGTGGTTGCCGCCGCGCCCGCGCTCGCCGACAGCCCGCACTTCATCAGCGAGGGAACCGCCAGCATCGACAGCTCTGGTGCCTACGTCGTCACCCACTTCAAGGAAGCCGGGCTCGGCGGCACCACGGCGACTGAGGCGATCACCCTCTCAGCCACTGCGACGGCGACCTACCTCTGTGTCAACGGCGGCGGTAACCACCCCAAAGCCGCGAACAAACAGTCGGTGACCTCGCCGGTCAGCAATACCGCCAACTTCTCCGTTCGCAATGGGCAGACCACCGGCAGCCTCTCGGTCGGACCGCCCGCCGCGGGGCCGTTCACTCCGCCATGCAGTCCGCCGCAGACGGTCGTACTCGCATTCGTCTCATACACGAATGTTGAACTGATCGGGCTGGCAGGTGACACCTCACCGGAGCCCGACCTCAGCGCGTGCCTTGTGACCGGGAGCCTAGCCACTGCAGGCTGCCCCTAGCAGCTAGCCAACAACCTGTCGCGCCGGGGACGGCAAGTCCCCGGCGCGACATCGTCACCGGCTCGGTTCGCCTGCACCGGACGCTGCTGAAGCGATGCAGCGGTGAACCCGCGGGCGCATATCATTCCCGATACTGCCGGGCGCAGACTCTAAGCTCAGCGGTGTGGCAGATCAACAGTCATCAGCGTTTCCTTGGCCGCCCGCCAGCGCCACCGGCGTCGGTTCGATGCCTGGCACCGACCCGGCGGAGTCACTCCGGGTTGTCCTCGGCGAGCTGCCGGATCTCCCGTACCTCCCTGAGCTCCCCGCCCGCGGTGCCGGCGCCGACCTGACCGGGCGGACCGCCGCGCTGCTCGTGGACATCCCGGTCGAGACGACGCCGTCCGGCTGGCGCGTCACCGCTAGGGAAGGTCGTGACCTCCGCCGCGCCCGCAGCTTCCTGGCCCGCGACCTGGACACCCTCGAGGAGATCGCCGCCGGTTATCAGGGCCCGTTCAAGATCCAGGTGTGCGGGCCGTGGACGCTCGCCGCCACGATCGAGCTCGCGGCCAGCCAGAATCCCGTGCTCGGGGACGCGGGGGCGGCGCGGGATCTGATCGCGTCGCTGGCCGAGGGCGTCGCCGCGCATGCCGCCGATGTGGCCAAGCGCCTGCCCGGCGCGCGGCTGCTGGTCCAGCATCGACGCGGTGGCGCAGCCGTTCAGGATCGTGCATTGTTGCGCCCCGTCGGTGCCGCTGCGGCTCATCGGCGGGGCCGGCGCACGCGCCGTGTCCTTCGACCTCAGCCTGGTGCGGCGGGCCGATGAGGACGCGGTGGCGGAGGCGGCGGAGGCGGGCTTGGGCCTGCTCGCCGGGGTGGTGCCAATTGATGCAGAACGGCCGCGCGTGAGTGACGCACCCGGGCCACCTGGCCCCGGCCCCGGCCCCGGCCGCGGCGGCGCGGCGGCTGGCACGCCCGACCCGATATCGGCGATCGTGGCCGAAGTCGCAGGGTTGTGGCGGCGGTTGGGGCTGCCCGCCCAGTGGTGCGCGGAGCGCGTGGTCCTCACGCCGGCCTGCGGGCTCGCCGGCCTGTCGCCCGGTGACGCCCGGGCGGCGCTGGCACGCTGCAGGGACGCGGCGCGGGCCGTGCGGGAAGAACTCGAAGGCTGACGGGAGGCGAAGGACCGGTGACCAGCGAGGCAGACGAGGTTTCCGAAGCTGTCGAGGTTCCCGCTGAGGCGCCCGGAGCGGCCGAGGTGGCCGAGGCGCCGTCGGCGGCACGGGAACGCCATGCGGAACTCAGCGAGCAGATCGACGAGCACAACTACCGCTATAACGTGCTCGACGCACCCGTCGTATCGGACGCCGAGTTCGACAAGCTCATGATCGAGCTCCGCCAGCTCGAGGACCGCTATCCCGGGCTGCGCACCCCGGATTCGCCCACGCAAAAGGTCGGCGCGAAGATCAGCACCGAATTCACGCCGGTACAGCACCTGGAGCGGCTGCAAAGCCTGGACAACGTGTTCTCGGCCGAGGAGCTTGCCGCCTGGGCGGCGCGGGTGCAGCGTGCGGTGGGCGACGCGGGCAACTATCTGTGCGAGGTGAAGATCGATGGGCTCGCCGTCGCGCTGGTGTACGAGCGGGGGCGGCTGGTCCGGGGCGCGACCCGTGGCGACGGGCGCACGGGCGAGGACGTGACGCTGAACATCCGCACGATCCGCGACGTACCGGACCAGCTGACCGGCACGGACGTGCCGCCGCTGCTCGACGTGCGCGGCGAGGTGTACCTGCCCGTTCAGGCGTTCGAGGAGCTGAACGCGAAGCTCGTGGAGAGCGGCAAGCCGCCGTTCGCCAACCCGCGCAGCGCGGCGGCAGGCTCGCTGCGGCAGAAGGACCCGCGGGTGACGGCGTCACGCCCGCTCGGCATGATCGTGCACGGCATCGGGGCACGTGACGGTTTCGAGCTGGTCAGCCAGGCGCACGCCTACGAGCAGTTGCGCGAGTGGGGCCTGCCCGTGAGCGACAGGTATCGCGTGGTCGGCGACCTGGACGGGGTGCACGAGTACATCGCGTACTACGGCGAGCACAGGCACGACGGCCCCTACGAGATCGACGGCGTGGTGGTGAAGGTCGACCAGGTCGCGCTGCAGCGCAGGCTCGGCTCGACCAGCCGCGCCCCGCGCTGGGCGATCGCCTACAAGTACCCGCCCGAGGAGGTGAACACCAAGCTGCTCGAGATCAGGGAGAACGTCGGCCGCACCGGCCGGGTCACTCCATACGCGGTGATGGCGCCGGTCAAGGTGAGTGGCTCCACGGTGGCGCGCGCCACGCTGCACAACGAGGACGAGATCAGGCGCAAGGGTGTGCTGATCGGCGACACCGTGGTGCTGCGCAAGGCCGGTGACGTGATTCCCGAGATCGTCGGGCCCGTCGCCGATCTGCGCGACGGGACCGAGCGGGAGTACAGCTTCCCGCGCGAGTGCCCCTCGTGCGGCACACCGCTGGCCCGCGAGGAGGGCGAGGCTGACTGGCGCTGCCCGAATACCCGGTCCTGTCCGGCGCAGCTGCGCGAGCGGCTGTTCCATCTGGCCGGTCGCGGGGCCTTCGACATCGAGGTGCTCGGTTACGAGGCGGTCGCGGCGCTACTCGACTGTGGCCTTGTCACCGACGAGGGCGATCTGTTCACCTTGTCCGAAGACGCGCTGCGGAGCTGCGAGTTCTTCGTCAACCAGCAGGGCAGCCTCACGGTCAACACGAACAAGCTGGTGCACAACCTCCAGGAGGCGAAACAGCGGCCGCTGTGGCGCGTGCTTGTCGCGCTGTCCATCCGGCACGTGGGCCCGACCGCGGCGCAGGCGCTGGCCAGGGAATTCGGCTCCCTGGACGCGATCGTCGCCGCGCCGGCCGAGGCGCTCGCGGCCGTTGACGGAGTCGGGCCGGTGATCGCGAACTCGGTGCACGACTGGTTCGAAACGGACTGGCACCGGGCGATCGTGGAGAAATGGCGCGCGGGCGGGGTCCGGCTCACCGAGGACGCCGCGCGCGGGCCGCGGCCGCTGGCCGGGCTGACCGTTGTCATTACCGGGTCGCTCGACGGCTTCAGCCGCGATTCGGCCACCGAGGCGGTGCAGGAACGTGGCGGCAAGGTCACGGGATCGGTGTCGAAGAAAACCGACTTCGTCGTGGCGGGGGAGAATCCCGGATCAAAATATGACAAAGCCGTCCAATTGGGCGTGCCGGTGCTCGACGAAGCGGGGTTCCGTGAGCTGCTCACCCATGGTCCGGAAGCCGCGCGGGGGGTGGCGGTGGCCCCCAAAGCGGCCAGTCCCGAATAGCGATAGTGGCGAAGTGGTTGTAACGGAAAGTACGCGATCGAGTTCGCGAAGTGGTATTTTCGCCGTAGTCTTCCCACAGCGGCTGTGCGACGCCAGTGCCTATGAGGGGGTGTCGGGTGGACTTCCTGCCGGTCACGCGCCGCTCCGGCGGCGCTGACGGCTGGCGGGTACGCCCACGCGCGAGGACATGATGAAGGAAGCCAGCGATACCCGGGATGCCGGGCCGCGGATGGGCTCACCCCTGTGGGTCTACCTGACCGTGGTCACATCGGCGGGCCTGGGCGTTCTGGTCCTGGCGCTGGCCGGCCTCACGCAGGCGGAGGTGCGAGCGCTCGCCGGGAGCCCCCTGTGGTGGATGCTGGCTTTACTGGTCGTATGCGGTGAGCTGCGGCTTATCGTCACGCCGGGAAAGTCGATGGCGGACGCGGCCGCCGCGTCGATCACGTTCAGCTTCGCCGCATTGATCTACTGGGGCCTGCCGGCCGCCGCCGTCCTCCAGGCTGGCGCCACGGTTATTGCCGGGACGGCCGCGCGCCGTGCGGGGTTCCGCAACGCCTTCAACGCCGCCCAGTACACGATCAGCCTGGGTGCCGCCGCGGCGGTGCTCGCAGCGACCGGGGCGCATCCCAGCCCGGTGAGCCCATGGGTGCCGAATGGCGGGCACCTGGGCCAGGTCGCTGCCGCCGCCGCCGCATTCTTCGGATGCAACATCGTGCTCGTCGGTATCGCTGCCGCCCTGCACGTGCGCGCGCCAATCGTCGCGACGATCCGGCGCGATCTGCCGTATCAGGTGCTGGTGAACACGGCGCTGCTGTCGGCCGCGCCGCTGGTCGTGGTGGTGATGAACCGCTCGGCCGCGCTGGTGCCGCTGTTCCTGCTGCCGATCATCGCCGTGTATACCAACGCCGCCATGTCGGTGAACCGCGCGCACCAGGCGCTGCACGACGAGCTCACCGGCCTGCCGAACCGCAAATTCCTGATCCACCGGACGACAGAGGCACTGACGGAGGCGGCCCGGCACGGCCTGCGGGTTGGCCTGCTCCTGCTCGACCTGGACCGGTTCAAGGACGTCAACGACACTCTCGGGCATGTGGTCGGAGACCGGCTCCTGCGCATCGTCGCGCACCGGCTGGTGCACAGCGTCAGGCCCGGCGACGTGGTTGCCCGGCTCGGCGGCGACGAGTTCGCCGTGCTGCTGCCTGTGGTGCGTGACACCGCCGCGGCCCGCGAGGTGGCGGCGAGGCTCCGGGCCGCGCTCGCGGAGCCGGTCCGGATGGATGCCATGGACTTGGATATCGAAGCCAGCGTCGGACTCGCGCTGCACCCCGATCACGCGCCGGACTTCGAGCTACTCCTGCAGCGCGCCGATGTGGCGATGTACGTGGCCAAGGAACGCCGCACGGGTGTCGAGGCCTATGAGGCCAGCGAGGACCGCAACTCACCGGCCAGGCTCAGCCTGCTCGGCGAATTGCGCCGCGCCATGCAGGCCGGACAGCTGGAGCTGTACTTCCAGCCCAAGACCTTGCTCGCGGATGGCCGGCCGGTCGGCATGGAGGCACTCCTGCGCTGGCGGCATCCCTCGCGCGGTGTCATCACACCCAGGCAGTTCATCCCTGTCGCCGAGCAGTCGTACCTGATGCGCGACCTCACCCGGTATGTCATGGACGCCGCGCTCACCCAGGTGGCGAACTGGTGGCGGGCGGGCCTGCGCGTGCAGGTGGCGGTCAACGTGTCCGGGGCCGACCTGCTCAATCCGGCGTTCGCGGAGGTCGTCGCCGCCGGGCTCAGGCGGCATTCGCTCCCGCCCGACGCGCTGCTCCTAGAGATCACCGAGCGGGTCCTGATGAGCGACGCCGCCTACGCCGCCGGATGTGTGGAGACGCTGGCCCGGATGGGAATCCCGCTGAGCCTGGACGACTTCGGCACCGGCTACTCGTCCCTGGTCCGGCTCAAGCGGCTGCCCGTGTGCGAGATCAAGATCGATTCTTCGTTCGTCAGGCGGATGCTTGACGACCCCGATGACATGGTGATCGTCCAGTCCGTGGTCGATCTGGTGCGCACGCTCGGGATCCGTTCCGTCGCCGAGGGCGTCGAGACGGGCGACGTAGCCGAGGCGCTGCGGGATATGGGCTGCGACGCGGCGCAGGGCTGGCATGTCAGCGGGCCGCTTGACGCCCCGTCAGCGCTCGCGTGGCTCGCGGCCCGCATCGGCCCGCCCGGTGGCGCGGGCATCACGGGGATCATAGACGCGCGGGCCGCCGACGGTGCGGATGACGCCATGCCTGGCGCCGCGGCCGGTCCGGCCGCAGGTGGCACGGCTCCCGGTGGCCCCTTGTCACCAGGGGACCGGCCGCCCGTCGCGGAAGAATCCACCGGTCGGGCCGCCGTCAGGCAGGTCGATGGCCCAGATGACGCTGGCCGCTCCCTGGGCGACCTCGCGCCCGCCGGGTCCGCCCATGTCGGTCGCAACCCAGCCGGGGCAGACGGCGTTGACCAGTATCCCGGCGTCACGGAGCTCGTGGGCGAGCATGAGGGTGAGGGCGTTGAGGGCGACCTTCGAGACGCTGTAAGCCGGGGTTCCGCCGGTCATTTCGGTCAGCGATCCGGCCCCGCTTGACACGTTGACGATCCGCCCGTGACCGCTGCGCCGGAGCAGCGGCAGCAACGCGAGCGCGACGCGCCAGGCGCCGAGGAGGTTGGTGTCCAGCGCCTCGGCGACGACCCCGAGGTCGGCGGCGGCGGCGCGCTGCCAGGTGTCATAGTGGATGGCGGCGTTGTTCACCAGGACATCGACTCCTCCAGGGCCCTCGCCGAGCCGCTTCGCGACCCGTGCGACGGACGCGGCGTGCGTCACGTCGAGCTGCACGGGCAGGACGTCGTGACCCTGGCGCGCGAGCAGCCTGGCCGCGGCGGCGCCCTTCGCCGGATCCCTGGCGCCGAGGATCACGCGGTCGCCGCGGCTGGCGAGCTGGCGCGCGACTTCGAGACCGATGCCCCGGTTAGCGCCGGTAATGACAACCGTGCGGGTCAGATCTGTCATGCACCTATCGTGCCCGTGCCCACCTCGGGCGATCTCGCCAGCCGCTGATGTGGCCGGTCAGGCCAGCGGCGCGAGCGCGTCGGCCAGGCCCTCGAGAACTGCGGGCTTGGCCCGGTGGGGCAGGTTCATGACGACGAGATCGGCACCCGCCTCGCGGTAGCCAGAAACCACCTCCATCGTGGACCCGAGATCCTTGGCCGGGTCGACGAGGACATTGACCGAACACGTGATCTCCTGGGGATCACGGCCGATATCAGCGCAGTGCGCCTCAAGCGTGTCCTTCAGCGCGCGCCACTGGCCCGGGTTCTCTGTGATCGCATTCCATTGCTGCGCCCAGCGCGCGACCGCCCGCAGCGTGCGTTTCGGGCCGCGTCCCCCGATCAACACCGGTGGATGCGGGCGCTGCACCGGCTTGGGTTCGCAGCGGGCCTCGGTAAGCCGCACATATCGGCCATGCAGCGTTGTGGTGGGCTGGCTGAGCAAGCTGATGATCGCTTCCACGCCCTCGTCGAACCGGTCGAACCGCTCGGGCAACGGCGGCAGGTCGATCCCGTACGCATCGCACTCAAGCTGGTTCCAGCCCGCTCCCAGCCCGAGTTCCAGGCGTCCAGCGGAGATGATGTCCACGGTTGCCGCCATGTTCGCGAGTACGGCGGGATGGCGATAGATCATCCCCGTCACCTGGCAGCCGATCCGGATGCGCCGGGTGGCCTGCGCCATCGCGGCGAGCATGGTCCAGCTCTCCAGATTGGGCCCGGTCAGGTCACCGGTCAGCGGATAGAAGTGATCCCAGTTCCACGCCGACTCGAAGATGTCGATGTCGTCGGCCGCTACCCATACGTCGCGGATTTCGGCCCAGGTCGTGTGCTCGGGCCTGGTCTTGATCGCAAAGCGCACCAGAATCCTCCTCGATGGCTTGGTGGCGTGATTGCTCCCGCAGGGAAACTACCCTCATCCCGCGGTCTGGCTTCTTCCCGGCCTCCCTGGCCTGGGCCGCGGATCGTGCCGTCGCGCAGCCAGTCAGAGGGGAAGGTCAGAAGGAGCTTCGAGCCCCTGCTCAGATACGGCGCTCATGATCGAGGCAAGAACACAGGCCAAGGAGATGGATCATGAGCGCGATCCACGATCAACCGATGCCGGGTGCGTCGGCAGAGGGGGAGCCGCCCTGGTATGGACCCATTAGGGCGCCGTATGAACCGCAGGAACCACCGCCCGGGCGAGGGCGGGGACGGGTCCTCGCCGCCGTCTTCGCCGTGGTGGTTATCGCCATAGCGGTGGCGCTCGGCTCGCTGTGGGCCCTGCGCGGCAACACGGTCACCGCTGGCCCAGCGGGCTGAAACCAGTACGTGCCTAGGAACACCGATGGCCCATCGGTGCTGCTATACGAACACCGATGGCCCATCGGTGTTCGTC
>WNGQ01012149.1_pt1 | contig 10397 bp, 10 predicted proteins | sample 5407661 | NCBI WGS metagenome assembly WNGQ01 (sample SAMN13153382, study PRJNA577476) | soil metagenome | isolation source: 60 cm soil or saprolite under Garry oak tree replicate 2 | place: USA:California | collected 2016-06-15 | reverse complement strand
CAGCCACCTCGACGTACCCGAGTATCGCGCCCGTCTCCCTGTCCAGCTTCACGAGCCATCCGGGTGATGCCGTGGGGAGATCCAGGGGGTGAACCGAGGCCCACAGAGAGCCGCCCGCCACCTGGACAGAGTACGTCTTGCCGATGGGGAACTCGTCCAGGTACTTGCCCTCCAGATCGAAGAGCTGGATTCGCCCGTTCTCTCGATCGGCGACGTAGATCGTCTCGCCGTCGACGGCGATCGAGTGCGGAAGACGGAACTGGCCCGGGCCCGAACCCGGACTTCCCCACTCGCGCACCTTCCTTCCGCGAGTCGTGTATTCGAGGATCCGCGCGTTGCCGTAGCCGTCGGCGATGAACACGCGGCCGTCGGGCCCGAAGGCGACATCGGTGGCGCCGTTGAAGCGGCTCCCCGTCCCCGCGGGCTGGCCGCCCACGTCGATCTGCAGCAGCGTCGCGCCCCGAGGCGTGAACTTGCGGACCGTCGACGTCGCGGCGTCCACCGTCCAGATGGCGCCCGCCGGGTCGACGCGGATCGCGTGCGGGAGCTCGTAGCGACCATCGCCCCAGGAGCGGAGGACGCGGCCTTGCGTGTCGAGGGCGATCACGGGAGCGGCCCTGTCGCCGCGCTGGAGCATGTACGCCACGCCCTCTCCGTCGAGCGCCACCCACGACACCATGCCCAGCGCCCAGCCGGGCCGCGGTGGCTCGACGAGCCATTCCGTCTCGACCAGGGGCAGCCTGCGTGCCCGGTGGATGAGCTCACGCGTGTGGGCGCCCGCCGCCTTCGTCTCCAAGGTGATCTCGCGGCTCGCCATGGGCTCGATGATATCCGATTCGCGCACCGTCTGGTGACAACTCCCCTTGACGCGGGGCTGCTTTGGGCTGATCTTCGGACGTGCTCGCATGCCGCGAGCTGCCCGCTGATGAAGAGGAGACGCCGTGATGCTCGTGGACGAGGTGTAGAGCTCTCATGCCGGGCGTCAAGGATCGCGTGGCCGTGGTGACGGGAGCGGCCAACGGGCTCGGCCGGGAGATCGCGCTCCTCCTGGCGAGGGAGGGTGCCCGCGTGGCCCTCGGCGACATCGACGGCGCCGAGCTCGAGCGCACCGCGGCCGCCATCACCAAGGCCGGAGGCACGGCCGTGACGCTCGCGGGGGATCTCACGGAAGAAAGCGGCGCCGCCCGGCTCATCGAGGTGGCGACCGAGCGACTCAGCGGGCTCGACATCCTGATCAACAACGTCGGGGGCAGCCGCAACCGCAAGGTCTGGGAGATGCCCGTCGAGGACTGGGACTTCGTCCTCCGCCTGAACCTGCGCCCGACCTTTCTCTGCACGCGCGCCGCCGTGCCGCACATGATGCGCCGGCGCTACGGGCGCATCGTCTGCATGTCCTCGGGAGCGCGCGAAGGCACGCCGTGGACGGCCTACTATCAGGGCGGCGCGGCGTACTCCGCGGCCAAGGCGGGAATCCACGGCTTTGTCCGCGACACGGCCCTCGAGCTGGCGGAGCACGGCATCAACGTCAACGCGGTGGCTCCCGGCCCCATCGACACAGAGCGCGCGGGCCCCAACCTCAAGCGCCTGAACGACACGGTCGACTACAGCCCGAACCGCATGACGCCCCTCCACCGGCTCGGCCAGCCGATCGAGGTGGCGCACGCCGTGCTCTTCCTCGCCTCGGAAGAGGCGAGCTACATCACCGGTCACACGCTGGCCGTGGCGGGAGGACGTTGATGCAGATGCCGCTGGAGGACATCCGGGTGCTCGACCTCAGCCACGCGCTCGCGGGACCCTTCTGCTCCACCATGCTCGCCGACTTCGGGGCGGAGGTGATCAAGCTCGAGCCTCGAGGCGCGGGCGACATCGCGCGCGCGTGGGGATCGCCGCTGCCCGGCGGCGAGACCTCGTACTTCGTCAGCCTCCACCGCAACAAGAAAGGCATCGAGGTCGACCTCAAGCGCCCCGAGGGCAAGGAGCTCTTCTTCAAGCTCGTCGAGCGGTGCGACGTCGTGCTCGAGAACTACCGCACGGGCGCCCTCGCGCGCCTCGGCCTGGCCTACGAGGAAGCGCGGAAGCGAAACGCCGGGATCATCTACTGCTCCGTCTCCGGCTTCGGCCAGGACGGCCCCTATCGGGATCGCGCGGCCCTCGACCTCATCCTCCAGGCGGAGAGCGGGATGATCAGCGTCACGGGCGAGCCCGGCTCGCACGGCGTGCGCTGCGGAACCTCCGTGGCGGACATGACGGCGGGGATGTACGCGGCCTACGCGATCATGCTCGCCCTGCGCGTGAAGGAGCGGACGGGCCGCGGCCAGGCCATCGACGTGTCCATGCTGGAAGGCCAGCTCTCGCTCCTCGGCACCATGATCGGCGGCTATCTCGCCGACGGCGAGCTGCCCGAGCCGATGGGCACCGCCTACAAGGCCCTCCTGCCCTACCAGACGTTCAGGACGAAGACGCGGGACCTCGCCCTCGCCGTGGGCAGCGAGAAGCTGTGGAAGGTCTTCTGCCCGGTCATCGGTCGGCCGGAGCTGGCCGACGACCCGCGCTATCGCACGAACGCCGAGCGCGCCCGCAACCGCGACCCCCTCATCTCCACGCTGCAAGAGACGTTTCTCACCCGCTCCTACGAGGAGTGGGAGCAGCTCCTCTTGCAGAGCGGCATTCCCGTGGGCGCCATCAACCGCATCCCGGAGGTCGTCGACCATCCGCAGGTGAAGGCGCGCGGCACCCTGGTGGAGATGGACCACCCCCGGGCGGGGAAGGTCCGGATGGTCGGGGTGCCCGTGCGCTTGTCCGAGACTCCGGGCGCGGTCCGGACACCCTCTCCGATGCTGGGCGAGCACACCGAGGACGTCCTTCGCGGGCTGCTGGGGATGGGCGCGGAGGAGATCGCGGCCCTCAAGGCCTCCGGCGCCATCCGCTGAGGCGCGGAGCGCCTGCTCAGCCGACCCGAGCGGTCACCACGTTCATCCGGAGCCGCGCCACCACGGGCAGATGATCGGAGGCCACGCGCGCGAGCCGGCTCCGGTGCACGTGGAAGCCGTCGGAGACGAGGTGGCGGTCCCAGTAGATGCGGTCGAGGGGAAAGATGGGCAGGGGGGCCGGATGCGTGCGGCGGATGCGCGGACCGTGCAGCTCCCGGCGCAGGGCCCGTCCAACCGGGCCGCGGAACGGGAACCACTCGTTCAGGTCGCCGATGACCACGCGCGGGCCCGTCAGGTCGGCGTGCAGGATGTGCTCGCGCACGAGCCGCTTCACCTGATCGGCGCGCTCGCGCACCTTCAGACCGAAGTGCACGTTGAAGACGTGCAGCAGCTCGTCGGCCACCGTCAGGTCGAGCCGGATCCCGCCCCGGGGCTCCCGCTCGGCCCACGACAGATCGAAGGTGTGGCTGCGGTGGATGGGGAAACGGGTGAGCACGGCGTTGCCGTAGGGGACGGCCGTCCGGTCATGGGTCGGGCCCATGGCCACGTGCATGCCGAGGCGCTCGGCCAGCGCGTCGGCCTGGGGGTGAAGGACTTCCTGGAGCCCGACGAGGTCGGCGTCGATCTCCTCCAGCACGGCGGCGATCCGATCGAGCTTCACGCGCCGATCCAGGCCGCACCCCTTGTGGATGTTGTAGCTGGCCACGGTGAAGATCATGTCCTCTAGCATACCGGGCCCGGCAAGGATTCCAACGATCTTATGTCCTCGTGACGTGCCTCACTCGACGCATCGTGCTAGGATCCGGGCACACTCGACCGTGCCCGGCTCCCATCGTGAGACCCGACCGTGATTGATTTCCTCTACGGCACCGCGTGGAAGGAAGAGCGCACGCCGGCCCTGACCGAGCTCGCGCTCCGGACCGGCTTCCGTGGCATCGACACCGCCAACCAGCGGCGGCACTACTTCGAGGCCGGCGTGGGCCAGGGGCTCGCCGCCGCCTATCGCGCGGGGATCGTCACGCGCGCGGACCTCTTCCTGCAGACGAAGTTCACGTACCAGCGTGGCCAGGACCACCGGCTGCCCTACGACCCCACCGCCGACCTTTCCACTCAGGTGGCGCAGTCCATGCGGAGCTCGCTCGAGCACCTCGACACCGACCACGTCGACTGCTACGTGCTGCACGGGCCCGCGTCCGGCCACGGCTGGACCGAGGAGGACGACGAAGTCTGGACGGCCATGGTGAAGGAGCGCGACGCCGGGCGCACGCGCCTCCTGGGCGTGAGCAATGTCTCCTTGCGGCATCTCGAGCAGATGATGGCCGCGCACACGGAAGTCCCTGCCTTCGTCCAGAACCGCTGCTTCGCCCAGCTCGGCTGGGACCGCGACGTTCGGGCATGGTGCCAGGCTCGAGGGATCACCTACCAGGGCTTTTCGCTGCTCACCGCCAATCCGGAGGTGCTCCACCACCCGCTGGTCGCGCGGCTCGCCGCTCGCGTCCAGGCCACGCCGGCCCAGGTGGTGTTCCGCTTCGCTCACGCGATCGGCATGCTACCGCTGACCGGCACCTCCAGCGCGGAGCACATGCGGCAGGACCTTGCCAGCCGCGACCTCACCCTCTCCGCCGACGAGGCGCGGGCGATCGAGTCGCTCGCCGGCTGATCGGGTCAAAATGACGCACTGACAGGACTTGGGCGCCCTGGGATATTTTTCGTCACTCGTCATGTCTTCCCGCTCGACAAGTGCTCGCCGCCACGATGTTCCCGCTCCGGCACGTGAGTTGCTCAGCTTCCGGATCATGGCCGGCGTGGATAGCGCGATCCGGGGCGAGCCGAACCCGCAGACCGTTGTGGCAAGCCCGACCCAGTTTCGGGCAACCCTCCAGGACCTCGTGCTCGGCCACGAGGACGGCGAGCGGCTACGCGAGACGGGCCTCCGCTCCTCCTTCAGGATGATTCCCGCGCGCGCCGGGATGTGGGTCAACGGCACGCATCTGACGTGGCGCCAGCTCTCGATCCTGTTCGGCCGCCAGCCCGTCCCCGACCCGTCAGATCCTGCCTAGAACGCTTCCCGTCCCCACGCTGTCGAGCCCGCGAACGAACAGGTCGAGCCCCTCGGCGAGGGACACCGCCGGCTCGAAGCCGAGCGCGCGCATCTTCGTGATGTCCAGGACGAGGTGCCGGTAGTCCCCCACCCGGTACCGCTGGCTCGGCTCCAGGGCAAGGTCCCGGCCGAGCCGTCGCCCGAGGTGCTCGGCCAGCTCCCGCACGCTGCGTCCGGTGCCGCTGCCCACATTGAAGACCTCGAACGCCGCGCGCTCGTCCCCGGCGGCGAGAAGGATTGCCCGCACCACATCGTCCACGAAGACCCAGTCGCGCTGCTGCTCGCCGTCCTCGTAGAGCGTGGGCGCCTCGCCCCGGCAGAGGCGCGTGGCGAAGGCCGTGATGACGGTGCTGTAGGGGTTCGCGAGGGACTGGCCGGGGCCGTACACAACGCTGTAGCGCAGGACCGCCGTGGGAACGTCGAGACGCCGGCCCATGAGGAGGGCGAGCCGCTCCGCCGCGAGCTTGGAGACGCCGTAGGCCGAGACGGGAGCGGGCGTGGCGCCTTCGTCCGTGGGCACGGCGGTCAGGCCGCGCCCGCAGGCGGGGCAGGACGGCTCCCATTCCCCTCGCTGGAGCTGGGCGAGCGGGCGCAGCTCGGGATGCTGGAGGCCGTCGCTCTCGCAGCGGTACGTCCCTTCGCCGTAGACGCCGAGGGAAGAAGCGACCACGACCTTTCTCACACGGGAGGTCACGCTCTCGAGCGCGTGGTACAGCTCTACCGTCCCCCCGGCATTGACGTCGAGATAGCGGCGGGCGTCGGTATCGGCCCCGACCGCCGCCGCCATGTGAAAGACGAAGTCGACCTCGGGAAGCGCCCGCGCCCACGTCCCGGGGTCGCGCACGTCCCCGCGAACGATCTCGATCCGGCCCGCCGCCATCTCGGTGTCGAGCACGCGCACCCGGCATCCCCGGGCCAGGAGCGCGGCGGCGAGACGCGAGCCGATGAAGCCCGCGCCACCGGTCACGAGGGCGAGGCTACCGGAGATATCCATGACGTCTCGAGGGCCGACGGCGCCAGTCCCATCCCAGCGCGCGCAGCCCACGGGCGAGGGGGCCGCGCAGGGCGGGAGGGGTCCAGAGCGCGGGCAGATAGAGCAACGCGGTGGGAGGCCACGGCCTGGCCCAGAAGAGGCGGGCCATGAAGCGCGTCGCGTGGACGAGCTCCTTGCCGGTGCCCGTCATGCACGCCGACACGGCCACCTCGCGCGTCAGGGTGGCCACCCGCTCCGCGATGAGACGCCGGTCGTTCGCGTTGCAGCGGGCGGCGTGCGCGCGCAAGACGGGCAGCGTGTCGAGGGGCCAGACGAGATGGCGGCGCTCGGACGGCCCGGACATGCTATCGGGCCGGTAGCGCCAGCGAACGAGCGAGTGCGCGTGCAGGCTCACGGGGAAGCGCTGGCTGATCCGGAGGTAGTAGTCGTAGTCCTGCGCGCCGGAGTCTATGAAGGGCCCCAGCTCTTCCATCACCCGGCGCGGGATGAGGGTCTGCGCCGGACACGTGATGGTCGACCCCTCCAGGAGGGCGCGATGGAAGTGCCCGGTGATCTCGCCGCCCGGGGAGGCGTCGCGCGCGCGCGCGAGCGTCCGCCCGAGGAGGCCGGAGTCGAGGACGGCGTCTCCATCGAACTGCACGCCGTCGCAGACGATGAGGCCGCTTTCCGGATGCCGGCGCGCCACATCGAGCTGCACCTCGAGCTTCTCGGGCTTCCAGAGATCGTCGGCGTCGAGGAGCGCGATGTAGTCGCCCCTCACCATCCTCAGCCCGGCATTGCGGGCGGCCGCGAGCCCCCCGTGCGGCCGCCGGATGTAGATGACGCGGGATCGGTAGGGGGCGAGGCGCGCGGCCGTGTCGTCGGTGGAGCCGTCGTCGACCACGATGATCTCGCGGTGGGCATGGGTCTGGGCGAGCGCGCTCTCCAGCGTCTCCGGCAGATAGCGCGCGGCATTGTAGGCCGCAATGACCACGCTCACGAGCGGGCTCGTCATCGCGCAGAGCGCCCTGCCCCGACAGGGGCGCGATGCCGGACCATCGCGGCGATGGTCTTGCGCAGTCCCTGCTCGAGCGATGTGCGGGGCCGCCACGCGAAGGCCTGGAGGGTGCACCGCATGTCCGCCACCCAGTGGTCGGTGTCGTGGGCGGCGGCGGGGAAAGCGCCCCAGCGCGCCTCCACGGCCAGCCCCGTGAGGCGGAAGACCGTGTCGACGATCTCGCCGATGGTGACCTGCCGTCCCGAGCCGGCGTTGAACACGCCGCCGGCCATCTCGGGCTTTCGGCTCGCCTCGAGGTAGAGGTCGACGAGGTCCTCGACGTACACCCAGTCGCGGGCGATGTTGGGGTGAGAGAGCGCGACGGCCGTCCCGCCGAGCGCTCCCGCGATCACCTGAGGGACGAGCCGGCGCGGGTGGTCGTCCGGCCCGTAGATCGAGAACGGTCGCAAGATCACGATGGGTCGCCCCCGCGCGCGGGCCGCCGCCTGCGCGTGAAAGGTCGCCCGGAGCTTGGTGATGCCGTGCAGGGTGTCGGGCCGGCAGACGTCGGACTCGCTCATCGGCTCGGCGCTCGGCCCGTACTCGAAGGCATCGCCCGTGGTCACCAGGCCGAGGTAATCCACGCCGTCGCAGGCGTCGATGACATTCACGGTGCCGAGGAAGTTCAAGGCGAGCACGTCCGAATCGACCGCGGTGGCGCCCGCGATGACGGGGGCGGCGGCGAGGTGGAAGATGTAGTCCGGCCGGGCGGGGCAGAGCGCGTGCACGGCGTGGCCGTCCCGCACCAGGCGGCGCACGAGGTGCGACCCCACAAAGCCGGTGGCTCCGGTCACGAGCGCGGTCGTCACGGTCGGGTCGTCCGCATCGCTATCTCACGCGAAGAACCGGTAGAGGAGCGCGCCCGCCCGCGCCGCCACCTCGTCGGGCACATCCGGCCGTGTCAGGAGCGCCGTGAGCCCGCCCAGACGATGGCGCACCTCGGCCGCCCGCTCGTCCCTCCGGCCCGGCGGCGCATAGCGGAGAAAGCGCAGCTCCCTCTCCTCTGCGCCAAACTGGCGCTTGAAGCGAATCAGCCCGGGCTGGTCGTCGTCGCTCGGACCCAGGTCGAGGGCGTGGCAGCCGAGGGCCTGGGCGAGCGTCATGCCGGCCCAGACGAGCAGGCTATTGGGTCGCAGGTGAAGCGCGTCAAGGGCGGAGGCATTGAACTTGTAGTAGAGCGTGTCGCCCCATCGAAGGTAGATGGTGGCGGCGACAAGCCGCTCGCCCAGGAAGGCGCCGAGGGGGAACCACCCGGCGGCCTCACCGAAGTGGCGCGCGACCGCCTCGAAGAAGGCGGGAGGCTGGGCGAGAAGGCGGTACTTCTGCTTGCGGAGCGTGACGTGCAGCGCGAGGAACTCACGGAGCCCCGCGGCACCCTCGAGGGGCCGAACCACGACACCCTCGCGCTCGGCCCGGCGAATCGCGCGCTGGGTCGACCCGACCAGCCGATCCCACAGCGCCTCCGGCGCCGCCCGGAGCGAGAGCGTATGCCACCGCGCCCGCTTGGTGACGACGAGCCGCTCGTCCGCCCACGCCATCCCCTGATCGAGGCAGCGGAGATGGATGGGAGCGCCATGGGCCTGGAGCCGGGCGAAGAGCGCGTTCCACGCCTCGGGGGAAGAGACGAGCGGATCACACACATCCGAGAAGGGGACGGAGACGAGCCGGCGTCCGAGGGCGTCGGCGATCTCGCAGAAGACGAGGCCGCCCACCGGCTCCCCTGCGGCATCGGTGGCGCAGTAGGCGCGGACCGTGAACCCGTACGCCTCCGAGAGAGCCCGGAGCCAGGGGGGCGAGTGGAAAAGCCCGGCCGAGCTCCGGCGCAGCAGCGCGAGCCACCGCGGATCGTTGGCAGGATCGACGCACTCGACGGTGATTTCGCGAGGACTCACCGCGCCCCTCCCCGCGTGCTCTCCTGCCTCTCGTTGGCCGCGAGATAGCGCTGCGCGGACAGGCTCACCGCTGACGAGCAGAGGGGCACGTAGTAGTCGTCGTGCACGCCGCGGTTTCGTGGCACGGGCACCAGCGAGTTGACGACGCGGATGTCCGTGGAGAAACGGGTGCGAGAGCCGGCGTTGATGCCGTGCCCGTGCACGAGGGAAAGGCCGAAGACGAGCGCCTGCCCCATCGCGAGCGGTACCGGCTCGGCCCGCTCCACGAGGAGGGGATCGAGAAGGCGGGGGGCATAGGGGAAGCCGAGCTGGTGCTTCGGGGAGCGGATCGCCACCTCCGGGCTCACCTGCTGGACATAGGGATAGGCCGAGTCCGGACTCACGTGCGAGCCGCTGATCACGCGGAGGACGCCCTCGGCGCCCATGTCCGTCAAGGGCACGAGCACGGAGACCTCGTGGGCACTCGCGCCGTAGTACGTGTCGCGATGGAGGGGAGCGGCGTCGCGAGGCTTTCCGGGACGCACCGCGCGCAGGTACGGACAGCGCTGGATATGGAGATCGAGCCCGACGAGGTGCCGGAAGAGCTCCAGGTTGGACGCGATGACGGCGCGACCCAGCTCCGCCTCCCAGAAGAACACCATCAGGCCGTGGAGGATCTCGATGTGGCGCTCGTCGTCGTCGACAAGCCAGTGATAGTCGTCCAGGCACCGCAGCCCGGGCAAGGCCGTCTCGCGGAGCCGGGCGAGCAGCCGCTCCCGCGCGTGACGCACGGGGGAGGGATCGGGCAGGTCGACGACGACCCAGCCGCGCTCGGCGAGCGTTGCCTCGTAGACGGCCGCGCTCACGCCCCCGCCTTCCCCTCACCCGCGGTGGAAAGCGCGGGTCGGCCCGATTGGCTTCGCCACCATGCCACCAGCCGCCGCAATCCCTCGTCGAGGTCCACCCTCGTCTCGAAGCCCAGGCACGCTCGGGCCCGGCCGGGATCGGCGAGTCGGCGCGAGACGGCATTGACCTTGCGCTCGGGACCGTATTCCACGGCCAGGCTCGCCCCCATCGCGGTGAGAAGGGCCTGCGCCAGCTCGTTCAGGCTGGTCTCGACGCCGCTCGCCACGTTGAACACCTCGCCCGTGACGCCCGACGTCGCCGCCAGCGCGTTGGCCCGCGCGACGTCCTCGACATAGACGAAGTCCATGGTGTGCTTTCCGTCGCCGTAGATCACGGGGGCGAGCCCCCGGTCGATGCGATCCATCCAGCGGATCAGCACCTCCGTGTAGGCGCCGTGGGTGTCCATGCGCGGGCCGTACACGTTGAAGTAGCGCAGGGCGACGTAGTCGAGCCCGTACATGTCGGAAAACGACGCGAGCAGTCCCTCGCTGAAGGCCTTGGCCGCGCCGTAGAGCGTCCGGTTGTTGTACGGGTGGTGATCCTCCGAAGTCGGGAAGCG
>WNGQ01018265.1_pt1 | contig 10399 bp, 7 predicted proteins | sample 5407661 | NCBI WGS metagenome assembly WNGQ01 (sample SAMN13153382, study PRJNA577476) | soil metagenome | isolation source: 60 cm soil or saprolite under Garry oak tree replicate 2 | place: USA:California | collected 2016-06-15 | reverse complement strand
CAGGTAGCACTGTCGATCGTCTTGCTGATTAGTGCGGCCCTGCTGATCGAGAGCCTGGCTCGTGTGTACCGGGTCGATCCCGGATTTCAGACCTCTCACCTCCTGACGATGAACATCGCGTTGCCATCCGCGCGCTACGACACAGACGAGAAAAAGGCGGCGTTTTATGAGGAACTGGTTGAGCACGCAGAATCGGTGCCTGGAGTCCGCAGCGCCGCGGTAACGCTGAACCTTCCGATGACTGATGGCTGGGTGGGACAGCCGGTGCAGTCGGCTGGAACACCACCCCTGAGACTGAACGAGCGCCCGATCGGAGTCATCCAAGACATTACGCCAGAATATTTCCGCACCCTGGCTATTGCGCTGAAGCGAGGACGAGAGTTCACAGCGCACGACAACGCGCGGTCCGTTCCAGTTGCAATCGTCAACGAAAACCTGGCGCGCCTGTTCTGGCCCCAGTACCCAGCGGGATCGAATCCCATCGGCCAACCCATCCTTATTGGCTCGAATACCCAGCCAGTAGAGATCGTCGGCATAGCTGCGAACGTGCGTCAATATGGCCGAGATGACAATCCGAAGCCGGAGGTATATCTGCCTTGCGCACAGAAGCCTCCCCTATCTGCAATGCTTGCCGTGCGAACAGACGGCAATCCGCTCTCGTTTGCCAACGCGGTTCGCGGCCAGGTACTGGCGATCGATCGCGACCAGCCAGTTTCGGCGGTCGCATCGATGGACGATTTAGTGGAAGCCTCCGAGGGGCAACTTCGACTGATGATGACGCTGCTGGGGACATTCGCCGGGGCGGCTGCACTTCTCGCCGTGATTGGACTCTACGGCCTCATCTCTTATTCAGTCGTGCAAAGGACAAAGGAAATAGGGATCCGGCGGGCATTAGGCGCGCAAAGAAGCGACATCCTTTCCCTCATGGCGGGAGAGATCGTCCGCCTCACGTTGACTGGTGTTGTTCTCGGGATCGCCGGTGCCTTCGCTCTGACTCGACTGCTGAAGGACCTGCTATTCCGGGTCAGAGCCACCGACCCGGTCACGTTTGTTGGTATTGCAATACTGTTCGTTCTGGTCGGAGTGTCCGCCAGTTATATCCCCGCGCGCAGGGCGGCTAAGGTCGACCCCATGGTCGCACTGAGATACGAGTAGACGTTTGGAGTCTTTCGATGACTGGATTGTTTCAGGATGCTCGCTACGCGCTTCGCCAATTGCGCAAGAGCCCGGGATTCACGTCGGCTGCCGTGCTGATGCTGGCGTTGGGTATCGGTGCTAACACAGCCATTTTCAGTATGGTCAATGCCGTTCTTCTAAGGCCGCTGCCGTACAAAGAGGCTGACCGGCTGGTGATGGTGTGGGAGCAGAATCCCCATCGCGGTTGGCTTGAGAACGTTGTTTCGGCAGCGAACTTCCTTGACTGGAAGAAGCAGAACGATGTGTTCAGCGACATGGCTGCGTTCGAATCGAACTTCTTCAATCTCAGTGGAGGCAACAAGCCCGAGGAGATTGCCGGTGAACGCGTGACCACTAATCTTTTTTCTGTTCTAGGTGTTCGGCCTCTGCGAGGCCGACTATTCCTGCCAGAAGAAGAAAAGCGGGGCAGCTCTGCGGTGATTGTGAGCTACGGACTTTGGCAAGAGAACTTCGGAGGCGATCCCGAACTCGTCGGGAAACCAATCTCGCTGAACGGCCTGGCTTATACGGTTGTGGGCATTCTGCCGGCGACCTTTGCCGACGATTACTCTCGATCGTTCGCGCGGCACTCACGCGTCTGGATATCTGGTCTGGATCTTCAGCCCGAAGGCCGGGAGTTTCACGACTACCACGCCATCGCGCGACTCAAGCCGGGTGTAACGCAGGCTCAGGCGCAGACAGAGATGGACACGATTGCCAGCCGGATCGAGCAGCAATATCCCGAGTCAAAAGGTTGGGGCGTGGCTCTCGTAGGACTGCATGACCAGGCGGTGAAGTACACGCGTCCGGCCCTTCTCGTCTTACTGGGTGCGGTCGCTCTGGTGCTGTTGATCGGGTGTGCCAATGTGGCCAACCTGCTGCTGGTGCGCGCGACAGGACGTCAGAAGGAGATCGCGATCCGCACAGCGCTGGGCGCCACCCGCGCACAAATTGTGCGGCAATTCCTGGTGGAGAGTTCGCTGCTGTCGATGATGGGGGCGGTACTGGGACTTGTTCTTGCCGCCTGGGGATCGGAAATCCTGGTGAGGCTGATGCCTCCCGATACAGCGAGAGTTGAAGGAGCGGGAATCAACGGTCTCGTGCTTCTTTTTACCGTCGTGATTACACTCGGAACGGGAATCGCATTCGGGCTAGTTCCTGCATTGAGTGCGTCCAGAGCCAAGATAAGCGAGACACTGAAAGAAAGTGGCCGAGGTTCGAGTCAGAGTACCAGCGGCCGCAGGCTACGGGACGCGCTCGTAGTCTGCGAGTTTGGTCTGGCATTAGCGTTACTGGTTGGGAGAACCTTCTGACCATGAAGGTGCCGCTCGAAGGCCCGCAGTATCAGGATCAACGGCGACAGGTGGAATTCTTGCAGCAGCTTCTAGCCCGCGTTGAGGCGCTGCCGGGAGTCGAAGCCGCAAGCGTGACTCGTGGCGTTCCGATGTATGGCTGGGCAGGCTGGAGCTTTGTGACAGCTGATCATCCGAACCCGCCCGCGGGCGAGACGCCTGACGCGAACTATGTCGTCATCGGACCGCACTATTTCCGGACGATGGGAATTCCATTACGCCTGGGCAGGCCATTCTCTGATGGCGACACGCCAACTTCGGAGCGAGTCGTGATTGTCAGCGAGTCACTGGCTCACAAGCAGTGGCCGGGAGAAGACCCCATCGGAAAGCGCCTTAAGGTAGGTGCTGACCCAAGCAACAAGAGCCTACCATGGCTTTCAGTAATTGGTGTGGCCGGAAACGTCAGGAGTGAGGGTCAGTATGCGCCCTTCGTGCCGGAACTATACGTCCCCTACACGCAACATCCCTGGATTCTGCGGCCTCGCCACATCGTAGTCCGCAGTGCCTCCAGTTTGTCTGCGATCGTTCCTGCCATCCGTCACGAAATTGCAGCTCTGGACAAAAATGCCCCGGTTTCGGAGATCAGTACCATGAAAGAGATCATAGCGGGCCCGGTACTTCAGGGGCAGACCGTCATGTGGTTGCTGGGTGCCTTCGCGGCCCTGGCGCTGATTCTTGCTGCCATAGGAATTTACAGCGTCGTTTCTTACGCAGTGACCCAGCGGACGCACGAACTCGGCATTCGGATGGCCCTGGGCGCGGATCGTCGAGCTGTCGTGAATCTGGTAGTGCAGCAGGGCCTGTTTCTGGCGATGATTGGCGTCGTAACAGGCTTGGCGGGAGCGTTGGCCATGGCCCGTTTCGTCTCCAGCTTGCCGTTCGAGGTGCGATGGTTGTTGCTGTTCGATGTGCCACCGACAGACACGCTGACGTTCGTCAGCGTGTCCGCAATCCTGACCATCGTGGCCTTCTTGGGCAGTTATGTGCCGGCCCGACGCGCGGCGAAAGTCGATCCCATGGTGGCGTTGCGTTATGAGTAGGAGATTGAAAATGACCGGAATACTCGAAGATCTTCGTTATGCCCTGCGGCAGGTACGCACGAATCCGGGGTTTACGGCCGTCGCTCTCCTCACTCTGGCGCTTGGTATAGGCGCCAACACCGGCATTTTCACTCTGGTTAATGCTGTGTTGTTGAAGTCCCTGCCGGTGCCGAACCCTGAGCAGCTTTTCCTTGTCCGCCAGGGTGACCGGTTTGCCGAGCAAACCCGTGTGTCTTATCCGCTTTATGAACGGATGTTGAACGCCATGCCTCGATCCGCGAACCTGGCTGCAGTGACTCGGCCCGGTGACTTCTACTTGAGAATTGGAACTAGTCAGCCCGAGATGAGCAAGGGGCAACTCGTTTCGGGAAACTATTTTCAGACCTTCGAGACCTATCCTGTCCTCGGCAGGCTCCTGACCCCAGAAGACAATCGAGTCATCGACGGTCATCCGTCGGCGGTGATCAGTTACACTGATCATCAATAGCCTGCGCTTCACGATTGTCGGGGTGACAGCGGCAGATTTCTTTGGGGAGGAACCGGGAAGGGCGCCGGATTTTTGGCTCCCGCTCATGATGCAGTCGTCTCTTCACTACGCCCAGCATTACAGCAAGAGCACGGCGGCCGATGAGGACAAACCCTGGGTGTTCGAGGAAGACATCACTTGGGTGGGACTGATCGTCCGAGCAAGGAATCGAAGCGAGCTATCCCACATTTCCGGCATCCTCAACCAGCTTGTCTCCGAAGACCTTGAGCGACACGGGATCCGAGCAACTGCGGCCGAAGACCAGCGGGCTCGTCTCGAAAACCAGCTCGTGCTCGAGCCGGGTAGTCAGGGGACGAAGGCGCTGCAGCGCGAGTTCTCGCAACCTCTCCTGGTACTGAGCGGAATGGTAGGCCTGGTTCTGCTGATCGCGTGTGCGAACCTTGCCAGTCTGCTGTTGGCGCGAGCCACGACTCGGGCGCGCGAGATTGCTGTACGCCTCTCGATCGGCGCCACACGAAGCCGCCTGGTTCGACAGCTTCTGACGGAGTCCCTGCTGCTCTCAATTTTCGGTGGTCTCCTCGGAATCGGGGTGGCTTATTGGTGCGACACGGTCCTGCCTGGGTGGGCATCGGGCGGATCATTGCCCATTCCGCTCGACCTAGCGCCTGATATGCGCGTTCTGTTGTTCAGTATCGTCGTCGTGCTGGCCACCGGAATTCTCTTCGGTTTGGCTCCGGCTTTCCAGGCAACAAATATCGCACCAGTACACGCTCTCAAAGCGAACGCAAGTTGGGCCTCCAGCACGCAGCGCACGGGGGCCCAATGGTCGCTCCGGCAGACTCTGGTCGTCGCACAGTTTGCATTGTCGTTAGTCCTTCTGGTTGGCGCTGGGTTGTTCATTCGCACTCTCAGAAATTTCGTGAGGCTCGACCCCGGTTTCGATCGTGACCATATCCTTACTGTCTGGCTCGATACAAATATCCGGAACTACGACCACGGTCAACTGCTTTCGTTTTATCAGAAGGCACTTGATCGCGTGCAAGCGCTCCCCGGTGTGCACTCGGCGTCTCTGGCGACATGTAGCATCGCCTCAAACTGCAGGAGTGCTAGCGATATTTACTTGCCAGAAGGCACCCACCTTGCGGCTACGCCGCAGACGAACATTGTCAGTTTGCACTACTTCGACAATGTCGGGATCCCGCGCCTGCGTGGGCGCGACTTTACGCTGGCAGACAATGAGAAAGCCTCACACGTCGCAATGATTAATCAGAGCCTGGCCCGTGAAGTGTTTGCCGGTGTAGATCCTATCGGCCAGCACTTTGGTTATGACCCCGGGTCTGCCAACGAGTTTCAGATCGTAGGAGTGGTGGCGGATGCATTGGTAAACGGCGTACGCGAAACTGCGCCGCCCATGATCTATTTCCCTCTATTACAGGCCGTGACGAACGTTCAGAGTCTCGACGTGCGCGCCGCAGGCAATCCCGCACCGCTCACCGAACAAGTCCGCCAGGCGCTTACGAGCGTCGATCCTGATCTTCCCATCGGAGACCTTACTACCCTCGCAGAACAGGTCACCAGCAACCTGGGGCGGCAAAAGCTCATCGCGCGACTGACCGCAATCTTCGGCGCTCTGGCACTCGCTCTCGCGTGCCTTGGTCTTTACGGGGTGATGTCTTACACTGTCGCGCGCCGGACCGGCGAACTCGGAATTCGACTGGCTTTGGGAGCTCCGCGCAACGCAGTTCTCTGGCTTGTGCTGCATCAGACGCTGGTATTGATCAGCGCTGGTGTTGCTGCGGGATTATTGCTGTCGTTTCTTGCCGGGAGCACGGTCACAAGCCTGTTATTTGGCCTGAGTGCGTACGATCCTGCCACCGTCTTGGAAGCAACGGCGGTTCTGACGTTGGTGTCTTTCGGTTCGGGTCTAAGACCGGCGTGGCGTGCCGCTCACCTCAATCCGACAGAAGCTTTGCGCGTGGAATGAAAACGAAATCAGGAGATGCATGATCCAACTGAAGAATCTGGAACGCAGCTACAAAACTCCCGCAGCCCAAACCTGGGTGCTTCGGCGCATCAACCTGGAGATTCGCGAAGGGGAATTCGTCACTATCATGGGACCCTCCGGAGCGGGAAAGTCATCCTTACTGAACGTGCTGGCGCTCCTCGACGACCAGTGGACGGGCGAGTACTGGTTCCGCGAGCAAGGCGTACACGACTTGAAGCGCAAGCAGCGGGGCGAACTGGCGAAGAGGAATGTCGGAATGGTCTTCCAGAGCTACCACCTGCTCGACGACCTTACGGTTCAGGAAAACATCGATTTGCCGCTTTCTTATAAAGACATTCCGCGCGCTCAGCGGCAGAGCATGGTGGCCGACACCCTCGATCGCTTCCAGATCGTGGCGAAGAAAGACCTGTATCCCAGCCAGCTTTCCGGCGGCCAGCAGCAACTTGTGGGAATCGCACGCGCCGTAATCCACAAGCCATCGCTCCTGCTCGCCGATGAGCCCACGGGGAATCTGCATTCCGGCCATGCCAAGGAGATCATGGAACTCTTCCGTGATCTGAACCAACAGGGGACAACCATCGTGCAAGTCACTCACTCGGAAGCGAATGCGTCTTACGGAAGCCGCACGATTCAACTAGGGGACGGATGGTTGGTTGGCGATACAGCCAATCCTGCACTGCCTCAGCCGACGGAGGTCAGCGCATCGTGAGGTTCCCGGGTTCTGGTTTCTGGCAACGAGGAATCGCCATGCTTTGTGTGTACGGAATGCTAACTGGCAACCTTCGGGCGCAGGTTCGAACATCGTCCCAGACGCAGGGTTCAACTACATCGCCCGAGAGCGGTGTGCCGCTTCGGTTTGAGATGCCAAAATCTCATAATCCGTTCAATGCCTACTCGCCCGACTCGGTGCCGGAGCCCGCACTCGCGAACTCAGCGCGTCTTCTCGAACTCATACGGGATGGCAAGCTCTATCTTTCGCTGAAAGACGCGATCGATCTTGCTCTAGAAAACAACCTCGATTTGGCCATTGCCCGCTACAACCTACCCATCGCCGATACCGACATTCTGCGTACCCGGGCAGGCGGATTCTTCCGCGGCGTAAACACCGGAGTGGTGCAGGGAACTCCCGGTGGGGGTGTGGGAGGTTTTGGCACGGGGGCTCCTGGGGCAGGGGCTGGCGGCACGTCGAGCGGCGCTGGTGGCGCGGGGGCAGGCGCCTCGGGTTTGGTTCAATCCACGCTCGGAACTGGCACTGCGGTGTCGTCGTATGATCCCGCGGTTACTGCCTCCATCGGAGCTGAACATCAAACCACCCCACTGGCCAACCTGAAAATTTACGGCGTGCCTTCGCTCCAATTGAATACCGGTCAGACCACATTCGGTTACCTGCAGGCGTTTGCCACAGGTACGAGCGTTTCTTTCCAGTTCAACAATAACCGTCAGTCGACCAACAGCCCTTTCCTCTTTCTGTCGCCCGCCACAAGCTCAATGTTTCGCTTTACGATCCAGCAGGAATTATTGGCAGGCTTCGGCTTCGGGCCGAATCTGCGATATCTTCGCATCGCTCGCAACAACAAGAAGATTTCCGACATCGCCTTCAAGGACCAGGTCATCGCCACGGTCACGCAGATCGAAAACATCTATTGGGATCTCGTCAGTGCCTACGAGCAGACGCAGGTCAACGAGCAATCTTCGGCCTTCGCGCAGCAGACTCTCGATAATGCCAGGAAACAGTTGAAACTGGAGAGCATTCCTGAGATCGATGTTATGCGGGCAGAAGCCGAACTTTCAAAACGTGATCAGGATTTGACGATTGCGCGTACGAGCTTGCTACTGCAAGAAACTCTCATGAAGAATGCCGTCACCAAGAATTTGTCCGATCCGCTTCTGGAGGCAATGCCCGTCATTCCAACGGAGAGCATGCAGACTGACCAGACACAGGCAACTTCACAGATTCAGGATTTGATTGCTCAAGCCTTGTTGCACCGTCCAGAACTGGCTGAGACCGATGTGGACCTGGTAAACCGCCAGATCAGCCGGAAAGCGGCGCGCAATGCATTGCTGCCATCGCTCTCACTAGTAGGCTTCTACGGGGGGTCAGGACTGGCAGGCCCACTGAATCCTCTGTGTCAAGGATGCACTTCGAATGTGCCGGTTGATTTCGCGGGAGCACTTGGAAACACGTTCAACAATACTTCTCCCGATTACTATATTGGGTTGAACCTGAACATCCCTATCCGGAATCGGGTCGCTAAGGCTGATCAATTTCGTTCCGAGCTTGAGTATCGCCAGGCCGAGCTGCGCCGGGAGCAACTGAAGAAACAGGTCCGCATCGAGGTTCGCAATGCGCAATATGCGCTTGAACAGACTGGCGCGAGGGTAGACGCTGCGCGCAAAGCACGAGACTTGGCTCAGCGTACATTCGACATCACGAAGAAGGAACAGGAATTGGGGGCGGGATCGAGTTATCAGACCCTCACCGCCCAGCGCGATCTTTCGCTCGCTGAGTTAGATCTGGTCAGTGCGAGGACCATCCATGAGAAAGCCAAAGTCGAGCTTGATCGCGCAACCGGGGCGACTTTGGAACATAATGGCATCCAGATCCAGGACGCGCTGAACGGGACCGTCGGCACGGCGAGTCCATAGTTAAACATGCAGCCTTTTGCCAAGTCGGAAGAGATTCCCACCGCCACCGCGCTAAACAGTAGCAAGGTCCGCCCCCGTATCCTGGCTGCGGACGACCAGCAGCATGTTCTCGAAGCCATCGATCTTCTCCTGCGCCCGCAGGGATACGAAGTGGAGACGGCGCGATCCCCGGCCCTGGTTCGGGAGGCACTGACCACCGGCTCCTACGATGCCCTCCTTATTGATCTGAACTATACGCGGGATACAACTTCCGGTCGGGAAGGCCTCGACCTCCTTTCTGAGGTCGTTGCCATGGATAACACGACGCCCGTCATCGTGATGACGGCCTGGGCCAATATTGACCTGGCAGTGGAAGCCATGCGCTGCGGGGCACGCGACTTCCTTCAGAAGCCTTGGGAGAACGAACGGCTCCTTGTGATCCTGAGGACGCAGGTCGAGCTTCATCGCGCACTCCGTGAGGCTGAGCGCCTGGCAGCTCAGAATCGCCTACTCCAGACCGAAGGCCGGCCTCAGTTCATTGCGACAGGGCCTGCGATGCAGCCGCTGCTCGGCGCTATGACACGCGTGGGTCCCTCGGACGCAAATGTGTTGATCACAGGCGAGCATGGCACCGGCAAAGAGGTGGTCGCGCATACGCTCCATGCCCTGTCTGCCCGGGCGTCCCGTCCCATGATCGCCGTAAACACCGGCGCTGTGCCGGAAGGACTATTTGAAAGTGAACTCTTCGGGCACGTGAAAGGTGCGTTTACCGACGCCCGTTCCGATCGCATCGGCCGATTCGAACTGGCCGACGGTGGAACCATTTTTTTGGACGAGATCGGCAACGTACCAATGCATCAACAGGCGAAGCTGTTACGCGTGCTCGAGGCGGGTGAGGTTGAGCGGGTCGGCTCATCTCGCCCCCGCCGTATCGACGTGCGCGTAATTTCCGCCACCAACATCAACCTTCGAGCGGCGTGCACTTCCGGGCAGTTTCGCGAAGATTTACTGTTCCGTCTGAATACAGTTGAGATGCACGTGCCCGCATTACGAGAACGCCGGGAAGACATCCCTGTTCTCGCAGTTCACTTTCTTTCACGCTACGCATCACGTTACCGGCGGCCCGTCCAGGGATTCGAGGCTTCCGCGTTGCAGCTGTTGATGCAATACTCCTGGCCAGGAAATGTCCGCGAACTCGAGCACACGCTCGAGCGTGCGGTCCTGATGTGCCGTGGAACTGAGATTGAACGCGCCGACTTGGGATTGGACTCACTGCGCCAGCATGGCCAGAACCTGGAAGATCTCAGCCTTGAGTCTGTGGAAGCCATTCTGATCCGCAAGGCGCTGCAGCGTTCTCACGGTAATATAAGCCAGGCCGCCGAGGTGTTGGGGCTCAGTCGCGGAGCTCTTTATCGGCGGATGGAAAAGTATGGGCTCTAGCCCGCTGGGGAAGCCGAATCCCACACTCCGGAAACCTCCACGCACGCGGGTCCGCCTGTTGTATGAACGGCGGATCAGTCTCTTCTCACTGTTTGTCGCCCTACCCGGCATGCTCCTCAGCGGCGTCTTCATCTGGTTGCAGGCTTGGTCTTTGGAGTCCAGGTTCGCGCTGACCTTCGTCGAATTGTTCGTGTGGTGGCTGCTGGCGATGGCGTTGCACGAGCAAACCACGCGGCCGCTGCAGACCCTAGCTAATGTAATCGCCGCCCTGCGT